>Ga0209021_1002598_pt1 | contig 15551 bp, 7 predicted proteins | sample PinacodermFT_FD_187299 | JGI IMG/M metagenome (GOLD analysis project Ga0209021, IMG submission 187299) | Host-associated microbial community of the marine sponge Aplysina aerophoba from Gulf of Piran - sponge pinacoderm, lysed by freeze-thaw... | ecosystem: Host-associated > Porifera > Sponge >... | reverse complement strand
AACGTGGACTACGGGGAGCTGGAGTCGGTTTCCAGCGCGACGGCCGCCATGGAGGAAGGCGCGCCCCAGATTCATGAAGGCGCGCCCGGCAACCTGTGCTTCGACTGGGAGTGGCTGCCGGCGGCCATGGCGCCCGATGCCAAAGCGAATACGGACAAGGCATTCAAGGAGGCCGCGCACGTCGTATCGCTGGAACTGGTCAACAACCGCCTGGTCCCGAACGCAATGGAACCCCGCGCCAGCCTGGCGGACTTCAATCCGGGTACCGGCCAGCTCACGCTTTACACCACCAGCCAGAGCCCGCACGTCAACCGTCTGCTGCTGTGCACGGCTACGCTGAAGATGCCGGAGCACAAGGTGCGGGTCGTGGCGCCGGATGTCGGCGGCGGCTTCGGGTCGAAGATCTATCACTACGCCGAAGAGCTGGCTGTGTGCTGGGCGTCGCGGCGGCTGGGGGTCCCGGTGAAGTGGACCGCCGAGCGCAGCGAGTCCTTCCTGACCGATGCGCAGGGGCGCGACCATGTGACCCGCGTGGAACTGGCGCTGGACGCCGAGGCGCGGTTTACCGGCTTGCGGGTCGACACGGTGGCCAACCTGGGCGGATGGCTGTCGGCTTTCGGACCGGCCATTCCCACCGTGTTCTATGCGCCTTTGCTGGCCGGGGTCTACAAGACCCCCAACATATACGTGACCGTCAAGGGCGTTTTCACCAACACAACGCCGACCGACGCGTACCGGGGCGCCGGGCGTCCGGAAGCCTGCTACGCGGTGGAGAGGGTCGTGGATGAAGCCGCCGTGCAACTCAATATGGACCCGGCCGAACTGCGGCGGCTGAATTTCATCCAGCCCGACGAGTTTCCCTACCAGTCACCGGTCGGGCAGCTCTACGACTCGGGTGATTTTGAAGGCTGCCTGGAGCTTGCCAGGAAGCTGAACGCCTACGACGAGTTTTCCGAGCGGCGGAGGCAGAGCGAGAAAAGGGGCAAGCTGCGCGGCCGCGGCATGTGCTTCTACATCGAAGCCTGCGGCGCCGCCCCTTCGCAGGCCGCCGGGCAGCTCGGCGCGCGCGCCGGCCTTTACGAGGTCGCCACCGTTCGGGTGCATCCCACCGGCAGCGTGCAGGTCCTGACCGGGGCCCACAGTCACGGGCAGAGCCACGAGACCACCTTCGCGCAGATTGTCGCGGAGCGCCTGGGCATCGATTTCGGCAACGTCGAGGTGGTTCACGGCGATACCGGCGAGATCCCGTTCGGTATGGGGACATTCGGTTCTCGATCCCTGGCCGTGGGCGGAACCGCCCTGTACAAGGCCATCGACAAGGTGGAGGAGAAGGGTCGCAAGATCGCCGCCCACCTGCTTGAAGCGGAGGCCGACGATATCGAGTTCACCGAAGGCGAGTTTCGTGTGGCCGGCACCGATCGCGCGGTGTCGTTCGGGGATGTCGCCCTGGCGGCTTACGTGCCGCACAACTATCCGCTGCAGGAACTGGAGCCGGGACTGGAAGAGACCGCGTTCTTCGATCCCGAGAACTTCACCTTCCCGTCCGGCTGCTATATCTGCGAAGTCGAAGTGGACCGGCTTACCGGCCAGGTCGACCTGCGCGATTTTGTCGCGGCCGACGATTTCGGCAACATCATCAACCCGATGGTGGTGGAAGGGCAGGTGCATGGCGGGCTGGCGCAGGGCATCGGGCAGGCGCTGATGGAGCATTGTCTTTACACGCCCGAAGGGCAGTTGCTCAGTGGTTCGTACATGGACTACTGCATGCCGCGGGCGGACGATTTGCCGTCCTTTGTCGTGGCGACGCGCTGCACGCCCACACCGTTCAACCCTCTGGGCGTAAAAGGTTGCGGCGAAGCCGGTGCGATCGGCGCGCCGCCGGCGGTCATTAACGCCGTTCTCGACGCGCTGCGGCCGCTGGGCGTCAGGCATATCGACATGCCCGCCACGCCGCAGGCGGTGTGGCAGGCGATTCAGGCTGCACAGTCCGGCGAGTAGAGGAGGAAAAAGCAATGCGCGAATTCAATTACTACCGCGCCGGATCGGTGCGCGACGCGGCCAAGCGCCTGGGCGCGAGCGGGAACGCCATGCTGCTGGCCGGCGGAATGACCCTGTTGCCGGCGCTCAAGATGCGCCTGAATGCACCCGGGGAACTGATCGACCTGGCGGATATAGGTGAACTCAAGGGCATCAGGCTGGGCCGCAAGGGCGCGCAGGTGGGCGCCACGACCACCCATGCGGAGGTTGCGGAGAACGTGGAGTTGCGTGCCGCGATTCCGGTCCTGCCGCATGCGGCGGAGTCGATCGGCGACCCGCAGGTGCGCAACCGGGGGACCCTGGGCGGTTCGCTGGCCAACAACGACCCCGCGGCCGACTACCCCGCGGTAGCGCTGGGACTCGGCGCCACCATCATCACCAACAAGCGCAAGATTTCCGCGGACGACTACTTTACCGGGATGTTCGAGACGGCCCTGGGGCGCGGAGAGATGGTCACCCAGGTCCTGTTCCCGATACCGCAGCGAGCGGGTTACGCAAAATTCCCCAATCCGGCCACGCGCTACGCGCTGGTGGGCGTTTGCGTGGCGCAGTTCAAGACGGGCGTACGCGTGGCCGTGACCGGCGCCGGTGCAGCGGTTTACCGCCTCGAGGAATTCGAGGACGCGCTGAGCGCGGAGTTCTCCGCAGTATCGCTGAGCGGGTTGACCGCTTCCGCGGCGAGCCTGAACGACGACATGCATGCCGGCGCCGAGTACCGCGCGCACCTGGTGGGCGCGATGGCTCGCCGCGCCGTTGCGATGGCCCTCGACTAGTTCTGTAAGGCTTACTTGACTGAATCTCCCAATTCGGTTGAGCAGGTGTGTGACCTGCTCGCCACCCGGGATTACATTGCGGGCCATCGCCTCGGCACTGCAGTTTTTCTCGCGCTCAGCCTGAAGCGCCCGCTTTTCCTTGAGGGCGAGGCCGGCGTGGGCAAGACGGAGCTGGCCGTCGCGCTGGCCGCGGCGCTCAAGCGCAGGCTCATCCGCCTGCAATGCCATGAGGGCCTGGACCTGGCCGGGGCCGCGTACGAATGGAACCATGCGCGGCAGATTCTGGCCATTCGCCTGGCCGAGGCCGAGGAGCGCGTGGACGATATGTCCGGGGACCTGTATTCGCGCGAATTTCTGATTGAACGCCCGCTGCTGGAGGCCCTGTCGCCTTATCCGGAGGGACCGCCTGTGCTGCTGATTGATGAGCTGGACCGGGCCGACGAGCCGTTTGAGGCCTATCTCCTGGAATTTCTTTCCGATTTTCGTATGAGCATTCCCGAGCTGGGAGAGATCCGGGCGCCTGAGGCGCCCATCGTCGTGCTGACTTCCAATCGCACCCGCGAGGTGCATGACGCGCTCAAGCGCCGCTGCCTGTACTGCTGGCTGGACTACCCGACGCAATCCGCCGAGGACCGCATACTTCAGGCCCGTGTGCCCTCACTGCCTGATGCCCTTCGCGGCAAGGTTGTCGGCTTCGTCCAGGGCCTGCGCAAGGAAGGCCTGTTCAAGTCGCCGGGCGTGTCCGAGACGCTGGATTGGGCGGAATCGCTCATGGCCATGGGCGCCCGCGAAGTCGATACGCAAGCCGTTTCGGAGACACTCGGCGCCCTGCTCAAGTACCAGGAGGACCTGGAGCAGGTCGACGAGTCCGTTATCGACCGGCTTCTCGCGGCCTCCGCGTGACGGGAGCAAGGTCATCCCGGCCCTGTCCCATCGCATTGTCAGTTTCGTGCGCACGCTGCGCGCGGCGGGATTGCCGCTGGGCGTAGGCAAGAGCGCGCTGGCGCTTGAGGCCGCGCAACTCGTCGATATCGGCAACCGCGCCGAGTTCTCCGCTGCGCTGCGCTCGGTCCTGACGGCCAGTCCCGCCGAGGGCGTGCTGTTCGACTGCGCTTTTCCCATGTTCTTCGGCAACTCCGCGGCCTTTGCGCGGCTTGGCGACTTGCATGAGCTCGGTCTTCGTTCGCTGGGCGAGGTCAAGCCCCCGCCCGGGGCCCTGCGCCTGCTGCGTGCCATGGACAGCGCATCCAACCTGATTGCCGCGCCCGGCGCCCAGCGGGCCATTGCGGGCGCCGGCTATTCGCCGCAGGAACGACTCGCCTCCAGGGACTTCGCCCAGATGACGCCGGAGGAACAGGACCAGGCGCGCGAGCTGCTGCGGCGCGGCGTGCTGTGTCCCAGGCGCAAGGGAAGACGGTACAAGGCCGCCGCTCACGGACCGCGGATCGACCTGCAGGCCACCCTGCGGGCGGGCCTCGCGTCCGGCGGTGAGCTGGCGCAGTTGAAGCGCAAGGCGCGACGGGACGAACCCATGTCGCTGGTGCTGCTGTTCGACATTTCGGGTTCCATGACGGCCTATGCACGCATGGCCATACATTTCGCCCACGCGCTGTGCAGCGCCCGCCGCAGCGTCGAAGTGTTCGTTTTCGCAACCCGCCTGACCCGGGTGACCCACGAAATGCGCGGGCGGGATGGGGACGTGGCGACCGCCGCGGCGCTCAAGGCCGCACCGGACTGGGAAGGGGGCACGCGCATCGCGTCCGCCCTTGGCCAGTTCAACCGGCAATGGTCGCGGCGCGTACTTGCCCGGCCCGGTATGGTGCTGCTGTTCAGCGACGGCCTGGAGCGGGCTTACGTCGAAGAATTGCGCTTCGAGGCGGCGCGCCTGCGGCGTTCATGCAAGCGACTGGTATGGCTGAATCCGCTGCTGGGCTACAAGGATTTCCAGCCGCGGGCCCGTGGCGTGCTTGCGCTGCTGCCCGCCGTGCATGAGCATCGCGCGGCCCATAACGTCGAAAGTCTGCTGGGGCTTGCCGACGCGTTAGAGTAGGCAGGGTGAAGGATCGCACGCTCGAATCGTTCATGGCCGGCGTTGTGCGGCGGAACCCGGGCGAGACGGAGTTTCACCAGGCGGTGCACGAAGTCGCCACGGACATCATTCCCTTCGAGGCGCAACACCCGCTGTTCCGCGAGGCGCGAATATTCGAGCGGCTCGCGGAGCCGGACCGGGTCGTTTCCTTCCGCGTTTGCTGGGAAACCGACCAGCGCCGGATCCAGATCAACCGCGGCTACCGGGTCCAGTGGAACAACGCGATCGGCCCCTACAAGGGTGGTTTGCGCTTCCATCCTTCAGTCAACCAGAGCATCCTGAAATTCCTCGCCTTTGAACAGACCTTCAAGAACAGCCTGACCGGCTTGCCCATCGGCGGCGCCAAGGGCGGGTCCGATTTCGATCCCAAGGGCCGGTCCGATGCGGAGATCATGCGGTTCTGTCAGGCCTTCATGACCGAACTGCATCGGCATATCGGCCCGAATACCGACGTCCCGGCAGGCGATATTGGAGTGGGCGGGCGCGAAATCGGCTACCTGTTCGGACAGTACAAGCGCCTCAAGAATGCCTTTGAAGCGGTGCTTACCGGCAAGGCGCTTGAGTTCGGCGGTTCCTACCTGCGCCCGGAAGCCACCGGCTACGGCGTGGTGTACATGATGGAAGAGATGCTGGCGCTTCAGGATCAGGACCTGGACGGCAAGGCCTGCGTCGTATCCGGTTCCGGAAACGTGGCCTTGCACTGCTGCGAGCGCCTTATGCGCATGGGCGCCGGGGTCGTGACGCTGTCCGATTCGTCCGGGTTCGTGCATGACCCGGCCGGAATCGATACGGAAAAGTTCGCCTGGTTGCGCGAGCTGAAGCTGTCGCGGCGCGGCCGGATCGAAGAGTATGCGAAGGAATTCGGCTGCGATTTCCATGCCGGCGCCCGCCCCTGGGCGGTGCCCTGCGATCTGGCCTTTCCCTGCGCCACGCAGAATGAACTGGATGAACCCGACGCGCGCAGCCTGGTGGAAGGCGGCTGCCGGGCAGTCGCCGAAGGCGCGAACATGCCCACCACGCCGGCCGCCATGAAATTCTTCGCGAAGGCCCGTGTGCCTCACATGCCGGGGAAGGCCGCCAATGCGGGCGGCGTCGCGGTTTCGGGCCTGGAGATGAGCCAGAACAGCCAGCGGTTCAGCTGGTCGCGTGGAGAGGTGAACATGAAGCTGCGCGACATCATCCGTCACATCCACGAGCAGTGCGTCCGCCACGGAGAAGAGTCCGGGTTCATCAACTATTGCCGGGGCGCCAATATCGGCGGATATACGAAGGTTGCCGAAGCCATGCTGGCTTACGGCGTGGTCTGAGCGCTGTTGCTATCATCAAGGGGTCCCTCCGGCGTGGTCGGGGGGCTTGCAGCGGAGGAGCCGAGTGACTACCACGTTCAGCCTTATTGACACAAACGCAGTATATTTTTTAAATAACTGTTTTTAATATATCTTTTGGATCTTATTTCTTAACCGTAAGCGTTTCGGAAGCGGATTCGGGTGAACAGTTGCGCCCTGCTTCGCACCTCTGTCTTGGTTGACGCAGTCGAGGAAGTTCTTACGTATCTGTTCCGTCGAGCCGTGGAGACGGTCATCCGTTTGATGGCGCGCCCACGCCTTCTGCGATGGCGCTCACCGGATTTCAGCGACTGAGTATACGCTGCCAGTCGCGTCGGAGGGGCCGGAGCCAGATGTCCTTCCTGGGCTTGTCGTACTGCTTGTATCGGTCGTAACGACCTCGGCCCTTTGTGGTTCCCACATGGATCCAGCCCGAGGCCCGGTAGACGGCGCCGGTGTAGCGCGGTGCCTCGACGAAGGTCTCGATGAGCACGGGGGTGGTGTTGTAGCGCTCGGTCCAGTCCCGGGACAAGCGGCGGCGCACCAGGGCAAGGATGTGCGAGCCGAGGTTGGGGATCTCGATCCACGGCAGGATCAGGAACCTGGGGTTGTCGACCACCCGGGGAAGGTTCTTCTCGCGCTTCTCGGGCGTCCATCCGATGAAGTGGTCGCGCGGGGCGAGTTTCCAGGCGGCGGTGGAGAACCCGAGCAGGGCCAGCGGGTCGCCGTTTTTATCGTGGACAGCGTAGCGCATCTGGGCGCCGACCAAGGTCTTGTAGCCAAGGTAATGGTAACGGGCGACGTACTCATTCCACAGTCTGCCCTCCCGGGTTTCTCGCACAACGGAGCGCAGGTCGAGCGGGCGGACTTCGTCCAGGGCGGTCGGTGCGGGGAACGGCGGCGGCTCGGTGTCCGGTCCGAACACGATCCGCTTGGGCGGGTGGCGTTGCCCCCGCGGTGGCGGCAGCACGATCACGCCGTCGCGGTGCATGGCGAGCATGGTGACCCGGGCCATCATGTCCTTCAGCCCCCCATCGGGCTTGAGCCAGCCGATGCGCCGGCAGAACTCCCTGGAGAGGGCGGCGCGGTTCGGCTGCGGATCGGCGCCGATCAGGGCGCGCAGCAGCGCCATCTCCTCAGCCGTGAAGTCGCGCCCGTGATAGCGGCACTCGATCGCGCCGCTCATCCCGGCGCCAGGAGTTCGCGCCGGCGCGCCTCGCTCATCGACCAGGGCAGCCAGGGCGACAGGTCGTGCGGCGGTTTGCGGCCGTTCTCCGCGCACGCGCTCAACCACTCCTGAAGCCAGCGCAGCACGTCGATGCGGTTCATCGAGAGCGTGCCGACGACGGAGTACAGCATCGCGGTGAACTCGGCGCCCATCTCGCTGTCGGAGCCGTGCGAGAGACGCCGGCCGATCGCCGCACCCCTCAGGATCCTTTCAGCGACATTGTTATCGAGCGGGACGAACGGCCGCTCGACGAACACGCACAGTCCCTCGCGGTGGTTCACGAGCGAACGCAACGCCTTGGCCTCGCGGGCCTTGTCCGACAGGGTGGCGAGTTCGCGCTCGGCCTGCGCGAACAGCATGCCGAGCGCTCCCTTCAGCACGCTCTGCGCGGCGTCGAACGCTGGCGTCTGGCGCTCCAGATCGGGCTCGTAGTGCTTCAGCCGCTCATCATTCAGCCGGTAGATCTCCGCAATCCGCTCGATCCATCCCTGGCACCATTGCGTCAACCGCGCCTGCCCGGCGGCGGCCTCGATAAAGTCACGGCGCATGTGAACCCAGCAAAATGCCAGGATCACCAACCCCCCGAGCAGGCGCACCAGTTTCTTGTAGGCGCTGTAGCGGTCGCACACGATGACCGCGTTGAGGACGGTCCCGGCGAACAGCTTCAGCGCCGCCTCGGCGCTGCGGCTCGCATCGATATGGAAGCAGACCGCGTCGCCGCTGACCGAGGTCCACAGCCACGCCCGGTTCGACCGGTCTTCGCCGGCCAACTCCCGCACGCGCCAGGAGGTCTCGTCCGCATGGCGCACCTCCGCGGTATCCTGGTGCGCAAGGATGGCCTGGAACAGCGGCTCGAACAGCGATACGAAGCGCCTCGGGCTATTGGCCAGCGTCCCCGGGGCGACCACCAGTCCCTGGGCCGACAGCCATGCGGCGACGCGGTGCACCGGGCGCAGGCAGACACACAGCTCGAACAGCACGCGCGCCCAGACGCTGATCCCGTAAGGCGTACCGCGGAACAGCCGCGGCACCGCAGGCGCCGATACCTCCAAGGGCGAGGACGCACACGCGCAACCCCGGCGCCAGCGCGGGCGGCGGATCACGCGCTTGTGGGCCTTGACCTCGATCTCCACCAGCGTGGATTCCTCGGCGCCGTTCGGCGCATAACGCCGTCCGCACTGTGCGCACACGCAAGCCTCCTCGGGCAGATTGAGTTCTTCGGGGCGCCGCTCAAGCCCAGGCCGTTGGGTACGGCCGTGGCCGGGCGCGCCGCGCCGCTGACCGCGCTGGCGTCCCGAGCGCGGCTTCTCCTGCCGTTCGCTCTTGCGACCGTAGAGCCTTCTCGACAGCACCGCCCCGGTCGCGCGCAGCTTGAGAAGCTGGGCTTCCAGCGCGCCGGTCCGGTTGCGCAACCCCTTCACGGTCCTGTGCAACCGGGCTTTCTCCCTGGACAGCGACTTGATGGCGCTCTTCTGACGACGCGATCTCCTCAAAGCCTTGCGAAGATCGGCGTCCACACCGCACAGCGTCTCCCGAACCGCGCGCAGCTTGACAACCCGGCCTTCGAGCGCGTCGTTGCGGGTCTTCGACGCCCGTACGGTCCTGCACAGACGGCGGATCGCCTTCGACTGTGACGCGATCGTCTTCTTCTGCTCGCGCGATCGCCTGAACGCCGCCCGCAGCTGGGCGCCCGCGATCGGCCTGGAGAACGCCTTCCGCTCCGCGACCCGTTCGGCGAGCCCGGCCTTCAGCCTGCCGTTGTGCGTCTGCAAAACCTCCAGGGCAACGTTGAGCCGGTACAGTTCGCTCGACTGCCGGCGAACCGTGTCCTGCTGGTCCCGCAACCGCCTGCGCTGCGCACGCAGCTCAATGTTCTCCTTGAACTGCCGCCGGATGGTCTCCTTGTGCGCTTCCGCCCCCTCAAGGTCTTTGCCCAGCCGGCGGGCCTCGTATTCCAGATACCCGATCCTGTGATCCCGGGCCTCGCACGCCGCCACAAGCTTCGCGTTCTCCTTGTGCAGCCGGGCAACGTCCGTGCGCAGCGCCCTTTTCGTGGCGCCCCCGCTCAACTCGACAGCGGATTCGGACAAAACCGACTCCGGACGCCCCATCACGGCTTGCAGGCCAGACGCCTCCCGTACCGCCCGACGCAGGGCCTTGGTCTCGCCCTCGACCGCTGTCAGTCTGCTGCGGCACTTGCGGAACCGCGACTTCCACGACCCCGCATCGCAACGGGCGGCCACTTCGGCCCAGCGCAACTCCTCACAGCGCGTCTCGGCCGCATCCGCCCGCGCCTGCTCCCGGTCCGCGCGGGCGCGTTCCCGCTCAAACCGCGAGCGCAAGTCGCACGGCTCGCCTCCCGGCGTGAATGCGGGAGACGCCTCCATTCGCGAGGCCCCGTCGATCGACCTCAGGTCGGCGCTGAATTCTTCGTCGAGAACCGCCATGAGCAGGACGATAACGCAAAGCCGTCCGTGTTACCAGCCCCCCCTTTGCTCAATCCGATGTCCGTTCCATGCTAATCTGACTGACGACCGATGCCGGGATCTCCACGGCTCGACGGAACAATTACCTTACCGTGGGTAACTGTTGGGCGCCGAGGAATGCCCTGAACGGAGCTTATCCCGGCCCGGTCGCGCTCAAGGCCACGGAGCGGCGGTATTTTGAACGCGGGAACCGGCGATATCCTCGATTTCGGCCTGTACCAGGCCGACTGGGCGAGATCCGGCTTGTGGCGGAACCGCAGCCAGCAGGTGGACTTTCTGCGCCTGCTCGGCGACATCGTCACCCCGGCATCGGCCGGGTGCGCGGCGGGCGGGCTGGCCGGGGCGCGGCGGCGGGCCGAATACCGCTGAGCGCGTGCCGCTTATCGCAGGGAAACCGGGTTGCCGGGGACGCTGGGCAGCAGGTTTTGCCAAGAGGCTGCCGATGGCGGACGATTGTGGCCGGACAGTGGTTTTCCCAAAAGGGCGGAGCGTAACTTCGGACCGAGCCGACAACGCCATGGCGCGGCTTCAACCGTTTTTTTGCCAAGACCCAACCATCGCGACGAAGCAGGCCGTTGTATCAGCGGGCAACGCGCGCCCCGCGCGGGTAGGTCCCGTGGCGGGCGAATGAACAACTGCCCCGCGGATGATTCGGACACCGCTCAAGGGTTGCATCGCGCCATGCACGGCGTTTAACGTATTGCTGGCTGGTTAACCCCGTTGAATACCGAAGGAATTCTTGAGGCTTGGATTCTCTCAGTATTCTGGGACGAATTGCCAACGCATCTGGTGCCTGACGTCACTCTCTTTCCGACGTATCGCTCGTCGAAAGCCGTCTGGTCGGTGCCAGCCCGGTCACTGTCGTATCGTCAGCGCTGGGCTCACTTCCGCGCCCGATAATCACGATGCCTTGTTGCGGCGTGCTCACGTACATATAACGGTCGTCGGGACTCGTCACGAATCCCAATAGTTCGTCAAAAGCGGGCAGCGGCAATCCGTTGAACTGGTCGCTCTGCCGCTCGCCGATCCAGTCCGTCACCTCGAGCTGTCCGGCATTGGCATCCCACGACACGGTGAACGCCAGGGCAGGGCAGAACACGTCGACGGCGACCGACCCGCCGCGTGCGTGGGCGAACTTGCAATATCTCGATTCCAACGGAGCATCCCAGAAGCTACTAGGCGACAAGTCCGCCAATCGCACCGGGTTTAACCGGTCTTCAAGCGAGTAGAGGATGGGCCGTTGGCCGTCCTGATCGAACGCGAACAGATGGGCGTCGTCATGGGTGATCGCCAACGGCACCGTGCCGTAGCCCGGCGCACTAATTGCCTCGTCGAAGTCCGTCGACGTCAGTTCGCCGGATTCCGCGTCCCGTTCGAACACCTTCACGGAGCTGGGGGCCACTGCGTAGACGTGTTTCCCGTCATTCGAAAGCACGGCCCTCAGAAACGAACCATGGTCGGCCCCCACAAATCGCAGCGACCCGTCTTCTTCGATGGCGAAATGGTCGATACCGTCCTCGCGAACGCGGTAGAGGTTCGAGCTTTCGGCGTCCAGCAGAAGCTGTTTCCCGCATGTGCCGGGGTTGTCCGCAACCGTTAGTTCGCCCAGATACTCCAGTCGCGGGCCGGCGCCGGCCACGCCAAAGGAACGCCATTCGGTACACTTTTCGGCCAGCAGCCGTTCGCGGTGCGGATCCCAGATCAGATTAGTTCCGGAGTTTTGGATATCGGTAAGGCTCTGCAAATGGTCGAGCCCGCCGGTTGTCTCGTTACGCTCGAACACCTGTAGTCCGATCCCGGAGGCATGGTAGAGCGCGGCGCCGCTCGGGTGCATGGCTAGGGGACCGGGATCCCTGATCTCCACTGGATTGTCCCGGGAGCCCACGTCGCCGTCCGCCAGCCGGCCCACATAGCGCAGCCATCCCGGATCGTCGGCCTCGTCCCAGCGCAACGTGAACTCCCCGCCACTCCCGCCGCCGCGCACGCCGAGCGAGATCGTGTAGAGGACGCCCGCCCTGGCCTCGAACAGCACTTCGTTCCCGTTGCGCTGCCAGCGACCCGACGCGACGACTTCGAGACCGCCCGCGTCTTCGCCATGGATAGCCAACGCCCAAGGTCCGCCCTCACCGTCCACGGAGAAACGCACCCAACCCGACGCGGGTGCTTCGTATGTCCACCACATCGTCGACCGGCCCAGGATATCGCTCCGCTCGCCCCTTGTCCCCGTCGCGAATGCGTTCGAGCCGGAGACAAACCCCGACGCGCCCTCCAGCGCCACCGCCCCGGCTGCCAGGTCGTTGTCCGGCGCGGGACCCCAGACCAGCGTCGCGTCTGCCCACTGATACTCCCAGGATGTGAACGCCTCCTGGTCGCCCGCGGGCAGTCCGGCGGCAATCCAGTATCGCTGGCCTGCGGCGGCGGACACGACAAACTCCACGGACATTTGCTCACCGTTCGTCGCGACGGGTTGCAGATCGTCCACGGCCTCGCCGGTGAACACCGTCACCATGAGGCGATTGCCGGAGCCGGTAGTCGGGCGCGTTAGTTCATCCAGCCGCCAGGCGTAGCGGCCGGCCGCCGGCGCGGTCCAAGTCCACCATTTCGTGCGGATGCCGCTTTCGACGGGCTCCCCGGGCTCCACCGTCGCCTCCGCGTCGATGTCCACCCGATGCGAAGACGAGGCCTCGCCCGGAATCTCCACGGCGCCAGCGAAGTCGTCGTTGCCCGATTCGCGGTCGACGCTGCCCCACGTCAGTTCGTAGGTCAGCCCCGCCGCTTCCGCGTCCTGCGACGCCACTGCAATCCAGTACACGTCCCCGCCACGTGCCGGAAATTCCGCCCGTTCCGCAGGGAACCCCGACACCAGCCGAAGGTCGGGCAGGCGTTCGCCGACGAACGCGAGCACCCGCAGTTCGCCGGCGCTCGACCTGAACTGCCACGACCCGTCGCTCGGCGCCGTCCACCGGTACCAGACCGTGGCTGCCAGGCTGCCGAAGAACTCGCCGGGCTCGAGGGTGGCGCCCGCATTGGTTCCCTCGATGCTGCCGCTCGCGTCCTCCAGCACCGCCGCGGCCCCGAAGTCGTCGTTGGCGGGACGCGACCCGACCGTCCAGTTCAGCATGACAGGCACGCTTCTGCGGGCGCTGCTGACCCTGATACGGTAGACTAGTCCCGACTCGGCGAAGAATTGCACGCCCCACTGCGCGGATGCGACGGATTCGAGGGCCGCGACCCGGTCGCCCCGGAACACGTCGACCCGCACCGGGTCCGTGGAATCGTATACGGCATCGGGCGTCACGCTGAAAGAAACCTTGTCGTTTGAAGGGGCCGTCCACGAGTACCACACGGAACTTGCCGGACGCCCGTCCCCAGGCGTAAACACAGGTTCCCCCGGTTCGGCGCCGGCAGATACGAGATCGAGACGTTCGCTACCCTCGTCGCCGCGTATCAAAGTCGCACTCGCGAAGCCGTCATTCCCGCGCGGCGGCATTTCCGGCACCTCGGTTTCCGAACCCGTGGTGCGCGTTAGCACTGACGTCGAGGCCGCATTCGCGTTCCACGCGCTCGCCTTGAAGTAGAGACGAAACGAGCCGGTACCGTCTTCCGCAAGATTGCCGAAGGAGACCGACGCTTCCCAGGCCTCGCCAGCGGCCAGTTCGCCAACCTCGACGGATTCGCCAATATGCGCTTCCAGCCGTTGGCTGACGTCGTCCTCGCGTTCCGCCGCAATGCGCACTTTTTCCCATTCGAGGCAAGGGGAGCCATCCACGCCGCGGCAGTCGACTTGCAGCCGCGTCCCCGCGGCAACGTATTCGTCCGCCGTCAGACTCAGGGTCAGTACCCTTTCCTCGTACGGGTCCTCGACTTCCAGAAGTTCCTCATCCACGGAGATATTGATATCCGGCGTCGAGTCTCCCCGGATGATGGTCCAGGCCAGCGCAGCGCGGGGCGCCTCGGTGTACACGCGGGACGCCGCCGCCTTTGCCCGATAGGTACCCGGCGCGGGATTCCGCACCACGACCCACTCGACGTTGTCCACCCGGGACGTGGAGGCGTGCTCCCCGCACGGCTCCGTACCGCAATCGGCGCCGTAGTCGAGCCACAGGTCGAGATCATTCAGCACGGCGCTGGCGATGGTGTCGGTCGGCGGCTCGTCCCAGGTCAGCACCAGGTCCAGACGGCTCGCGCCCTCGGGCACGTCGATGTCCACATGCGCATATTCGCCATCCGCAAGTTCCGACACGACGCTGCCGCTACGCCAACCGTCAGGCCGGTCCCTGTTGAGAACGCTGGTTCGTCCGGACACCTTGCCGAGCCCGTATTGCATCTGAAGCCGGCCCGGCCCGCTCGAATTGTCGGCCCGAAACGCCGCGGCGTCTTCGAGCCACGCGTCCGGCCTGATCGCGCTCGCCATCAGCCGCGCCCTGGCCAGCGCCGGACGTTCGCGATGCGCAGGCGCCGCGTCCATCAGCAATGCGGCCACACCAGCCACCGCGGGGGATGACATGCTGGTGCCGCTATAGTTGGCGTAGCCGCCACGGCTGCCATCACCGGCCGCCGAGTAGATTTCCACACCGACGCCGACGACCTGCGGCGCCAACCGCCCGTCCCTTGTAGGACCGTGGCTGCTGAACCCCGCCAGACTGCCGCTGTCGAGCGCCGCGCCCACAGCCAGCGAGTTCTTCGCCGCGCCGTAATTCGAGAAACCGCTTATGCCTTCGTTCGAGTTGGCAACGACGTAAAGTTGCCGCTGACCCCAGACGATGGCGTCGAGCTTGCGCTCAGCAACCGTTCGGCCTTCCCAAACGCGTTCACTCGCGGCAAGGCTCATGTTGACGATCAGCGGCTTGACCGGATCGGCCGACCAGCCCGCTTCCGGACACGCGGTCGGCCGCGTGAGGAAGTCCATGCCCCTAAGGATGAAAGTATCTTGGCCGAATCCCGAGTCACTCAGCACCTTGGCAAAGCGAATGTCCCGGACTAGGGGCGCCATGCCCGCATAGCGGGCCTGCACCGCGCCATTGCCGACGATCGTGCCCGTCACATGCGTCCCGTGGCCGTCCGCGTCCACCCAAAGGTCTTCGTCGTCGGCGAGGGGGTCGTAGTACACGAAGTTGGCGCCGCAGATGCTGCTCCGGTTCGACGAGATGTCCGGGTGGTTGATGTTGAGCCCGGTGTCCATCACGGCTATGGGCGTGGAGGCCCCGCCCATTCCCGAGAAGAGTCCGGGAGAACCCTCGTACATGCGCAGGGCGTCGGCGCCCATTGCCGGAACCGCCGTGTCGTGGGCGGCTTCGACGGCCCCGACGGGCTCCACGGCAAGCACAAAGTCGGCCGCGCCGAGCGCATCCAGCACGTCACGCGTCACATTCGCTTCGTACACGCGGATGTCCGGGTCGTATCGGCCGACCACGGCTCCGAGGGCGGCCAGTTGGCGACCCCAATGACCGTCTGAATCGTCCTCCATCAGCGTGACGAAAACCGGCGTGGGTTCGTGGTCCGGAACGTGACGGCCGTCCAACGCGCGGAGTCTCACTTCGGCCGGCATGGCGCCCACCCCGTTTACTCCCGGCAGTCGGGCGATCCCCGCGAGGCGTGTCTCGCCGCCGGGCA
>Ga0209021_1002592_pt1 | contig 15584 bp, 13 predicted proteins | sample PinacodermFT_FD_187299 | JGI IMG/M metagenome (GOLD analysis project Ga0209021, IMG submission 187299) | Host-associated microbial community of the marine sponge Aplysina aerophoba from Gulf of Piran - sponge pinacoderm, lysed by freeze-thaw... | ecosystem: Host-associated > Porifera > Sponge >... | reverse complement strand
GAGAAGCCGCGTCCGGCCCTCCGCCGCCCGGCGCCAGGCCGCGACGTTGGCGCCCCTGTCGTTGGCGGAGTTGATGCAGTCGGCCGCGACGCCCGCCAGCCGGAGCGCGGACACCTGATCCTGCATCAGGGCGATCAGGGGGGACACCACCACCGTGAGCCCGTCCATGACCAGGGCGGGGATCTGGAAGCAGAGCGACTTGCCCGAGCCCGTCGGCATCACGGTAAGCGCATGACGGCCGTCGAGGAGCGTTTCGATCACGGCCTCCTGGCCGGGACGGAACCCCTCGAAGCCGAAGACCTCCCGCAGCACCCCACGTGCCGCGCCCAACGGACTGCCCGCCGCGCCCGGCGGCCGCGCGGGCGCGCCCGACGACGAATCTGTCGGACGGCTCGCCGGACCCGGCGGTTCGCTCCCTTCGAGCGTTTCAGGCCGCCGGTACGCCCTTTCCATCAGGCACGGAGCCAGCGGCGGCCCGGCACACCGTCGGACCGCCCCGCGAGCCGGCTCCCGACAGCCCTTCGCAGCCAGTCCCGAGCAGTCGAAGCCGGACTTGCGCCATCCTCCGGTTGACCAGGAAATCCCCTATCCGAAACCCGGCGAATCATGGAGGACTCGTACCACGAATCGCCCCGCTCGATCGATTGCCGAGACGCCCGGCCGCGCAGCGATCGCGGACGCGCCTCGAGCGCATCACGGGTAGAGGACGGCCTCCGCCTTGCGGATCGGCGCGGCGCAGCGCCCACAGACGTATTCCGCCGCCTCGTCGCCGACCAGCGGGCACTCCGCGACCACGACGTCGGCGAGATCGACGCACTCCGGGCACACGAGCGCGGGCGTTGCGCCTTCGCCAACCCTGCACACGAGCCACGCATCCCAGGCCTGCCTGCCGGCCCCGCGCAGGGCCGCACGCGCCGCATGGGCATCGTGGAAGCGGCATGAACCGCGGTCGCTGCCGCCCGTCATCGGCCGCCGCTCCTTGACGCAGGCGGCCTCTCCCCGGTGACCCGCGTCCGCTGCGGCGTCTTGGGGCTGAAGCCGGGATAATCGACGGCCTCTTCCGGACCGGGATAGCGGGGAAGGGAATTGCTCACGGCGTCTCTCCGGTAAGGGACGGGAGAACAGTTAACCAGCCCGCGCCCGGCACGGGCAGGGAGATATCGACCCCCCTCCCGGATTCTCCCCCCGGCAACGCGCGCTGGGGGGTACCATCCTTACGCGCCAGCGCACGCGCCCCCGCGTGGAGCCGTCCGAACGCCACTCCTCCGCGACCCCCGCCTCGTCGTAGAGGTCGACGGCGATCGGGCGCATTCTCCTGCCGCCGACCCTGCCGTCGAGCGCCGTCAGCAGCGCTCGGTCCGGGATCCGCGGGTTCGGTTGTTCGGTCGACAGTCGATCCCTGGACCGGATTCCGCGGGACAGGCCCCCGCACAGCGGCGCGGAACCCGGGATTGACGACCAGTCGCTTCGTCGCAATCGGGTTGGCCGCCTATCTCTCCCTGCCGTCTTCAACGACCGGGTGCCCCATGCCACGATGCGCGCCTCGATCCCCGGCATCAGCCCTCTATCCCGGACACGACCATGCCCGTACCGGCTGCGCGCGCAGCTGGAATTCGGCCGGGCGCGTGCTCTCGATTGGCGCGGCAGCACGAACTACCGGGCCTCGGGCGCGCGTCAGCCGTCGGAGGCAAGGCTGGACACCTGGCAGCTGCTCCTCGCCGGGTTCCACGATTTCCCGGGATGGGAGGTCGCCCCGGGCCGCCGGGCGCGGCCCTTTCTGGCCGCCGGGCTGGGGATCGCCGGCTACCGCCTTGGCGGCTACGTCCAGCACTTCCCCGAACCGGACGATCCGCAAGGCCCCCTGCGCCGGGGTCCGCGCGGCGAGATCCCCTTCACCGCCCTCCCCGGGGGAAACGGGCGGAACTTCACCTGGATGCTGACCGCCGGGATCGCGATACCGATCAGCAACAGCATCCACCTCGAGCTGAGCTACCGATATACCGATGCGGGAGAGATCCGGACCGATGTCGGCGACATCGCCATCGTGCGCTACCGCGAGGGCGGCGCCCGGAGAGACATCCCGGTCCGGATCGACGAGACCTCGGCCGACTACCGGACCCACGCATTGCTCGCGGCGCTCCGGTTCGAATTCTAGCCCCCGAGTGTCCCAACGCCAGGCACGCGGAAAGCGCCCGGCGGGCCAACCCGAAAATCGACGCGCGACGCATCGGGGATTCGTTCATGACCGCGGCAAGGGCGCGCTGCTCACATTCACCGATGCAAATCCGCTCCGTGCCGCCAAGCCTGAGCCCCGCGACCTCACCGCCTGGCCCTGAATCGACTCCGACCGACCAGCCGGCGCCGACCGGCTATCCCTCGCCACGGTCCTCGTCAAACTCCGCGGACTGAACGCCACGTCGGCTCACGCCTTCGTCCAGCGCTCCGTCGAGGACCTGGAGCCGTTCCGCACCCTCGAACAGGCCGTGCGCGACGGCGCGCTCAGGCGGGACGGATAGCCACCGCTACCTCTATGCCCTCATTTCGTCAGAATCGCGGCCCGACGCGGAGACGGCACGGGCAACCCGGCGGAATTCCTTGATTATTCGATTTGCCCGGCGAAATGCGCAGGGCGCTTGTCATCATGCCGAAAGCGGATGAATTCAACCCCCAGACCACGGGTGGCCCTCCATGTCATCGTCGTCGGAATTCGGAGCGTCCCCGCCGACTCACCTTACGCGGGCATCGCAACGCAGAAATTCACAACTGCCGAACTGCGGCACAGCTTCGCGTCCCGCGCCCTCGCGCTCAGCACGGCGCTGCCGGTGGTCGGCAAGCTCCTCGGCATACCCGCCGATTCACTGCTCGCCATTCTCGCAGGACCCTGTCCTTCCATAGGCTGGCACGACCTGCGAGCATTCGCGGCGCTGACAGGGTTCGCGTGTTCTGGCATTAATGCGCTCGCACAGGAGGGTCTCAATGCTGCCAAGCCACAAGAGCCGGTTTACCCGGCAGGCCCCCAAGTACGGATTCAGGCGGGCTTCGGTCGCACAAGCCTGTGGTACGCTTCGTCCCGCATACCGTCCACCTGAGCAACCGGAAGCATGCCATCGTAGTTTGACCCCATCCATAGGTACGACAGTTACACAACGCACAACACGCAGCGCTACGCCTATAGCGTTTGTTTGGAGATTTATTGATGCTAGCTGTACAACTTGTCGGCTTCAACCGTGTTGTCATCAAAGCCTTTCAGCGTTCCCTGACTCAAGACGAGAACGAAGGGGCCATCAAACGGCTATTGGATGCGCTGAGGAGGAAAGGAAAAGTGCGGTTCGCACTCGACAAGGTCTCTGATGACATGGCGCGCCTTTCCACACGGTTCAATCAGCTGCCGAACGGCGAAAGGGCCGTTAGTCGATGAAAGCACCCAAGAACATCCTCCTGATCGAGCCTGGATACTCCAACAAGTACCCTCCGCTGGGACTTATGAAGATCGCCACCTATCACGGTGTCCGCGGACGGGGAGACAATGTCGTCTTCATCAAGGGACCGAATCCCTCAGTCCTGTCTAAGCGCTGGGACCGCGTCTACGTGACCACGCTGTTCAGTTTCGAATGGAAGACGACCTCCTTAGCGATCGACTTCGCCATCCAAGCGGCAGCATATCAATCGGAACGGGTCTTCGTCGGTGGAATTGCAGCATCCCTGATGCACGAGTCGTACGTTTCCGAGCCGAGATGGGCGGGCGTCCGGTTCATCAAAGGATTACTCGATGCCGCGCCCGCGATTGCGCTCAAACTCTCCGAGACCGATGGAGACTTCGGAGCTGATGACCGCCATGGCACTCCGATTGAGGAACTGGTTCCCGACTACGGCATCCTCGACCAGATATCCGAACAATACACTTATCCGGTGAACGACGCGTATTTCGGTTACGCGTCTCGAGGGTGCGTACGGAGATGCGCATTCTGCGGGGTGCCCAAGCTCGAAGGCGCGCAGCGAGAGATGCCGCCTCTCGCGCAACTTGTCCGTGGTGTCGCTGACAACTACGGCGAGAAAAAAGATCTTGTCTTGATGGATAACAACATTACTGCTTCTGCCCGGTTCAAGGAGATCATAGCTGAAATTCGCGACTTGGGGTTCACGCCCGATGCTTCCCTGCCTAGACCTAATGGAAGGTCCGTCCGTCGTCGGGTCGATTTTAACCAAGGCGTCGATGCGCGCATCTTGGCTAAATCGCCCATGTTCCTGAAGGAAATGTCTACCATCTGCATCAGCCCGTTACGCATCGCTTTCGACCATCTGGGCGTGCGCAAAGTGTATGAAACGTCAGTCCGCATGGCGGCGGACAACAACATTAAATCACTGTCCAACTATATGTTGTACAACTTCATGGATGATCCGGCGGACCTATATAAACGCATGAAACTCAACATTGACCTCAATGAAGAGCTGGGATTACGAATCTGGTCGTTTCCAATGCGTTATCAGCCGGTCACACTGAAGGACCGCTCTCATGTAGGAAAGCGTTGGAGTCGCTACTATCTGCGATCATTCCAGATCATGCTCCAAGCGACCAGAGGGGTAGTCAGTGGCGCGCCCGAATTCTTCTGCAGGGCCTATGGAAACTCGACCGAGGACTTCGAACAACTTCTCCGCCTACCGCACGCCTTCATATTCTATCGCGACTATTACGAAAATCCCGATCAAGACGGCCGTGCAGTAATGGACGATTACCTGACTGCCCGGGCAAGGCTTTCGTCCAGCCAAGAACAAGAGCTCGCAAGCCTGCTTGCGGGACCTCCCGAACAAAAGACCGTATCTCTCGTCCGATTCCGTAAACTCGCAGAGGACCGCTCGGTGGACCGCCCAATCCGGGAAGTCCTGCGATACCACTGTCTGGGAACCCATCACCCCCCTGGCACCAACACAAGGGCGGTGGAGTCTCTCTTCGACCGGCTCAATCCGGATCCGGTCCTGCCCGATGACGAAAGGGTCGAGGATGCGGGGCTCTTCGGTCCAGATGCTCTGGACAGCGAGCAACCGCCGGCGCTAGACGCAAGTTCCTGAGGGATACCGGCCCAGCGACTACGACTCGTCAGTTACAACCACCGAGGCAAGCCCATGACACTCGCAAAGCAGGTGTCGACGCTGGTGGGAGGAAACGTCCTTTCCCTCATCACGGCCGGAATGTACGACGACCCCCTGGCGATATACCGCGAGTACATTCAGAATTCCGCCGACGCGATTTCTCCTGTAGACCCAGCGGGTCGCGTAAAAATCGATATCGATCCTGTAGCACGGTCCATTCGCATCCGCGACAACGGTCCCGGCCTTTCGCGCGCCGAAGCGGTCCGTGCGCTTGTCGTCGTCGCAGACAGCGACAAGCAGCCAGGGATCCACAGGGGCTTCCGGGGTATTGGTCGATTGTCGGGACTCGCATGCGCCGACTCCGTGGTCTTCAGAACAAGATGCCGGTCTCGCAAACGTGTCACCCGCATCGAGTGGGATGGCACTGTCATGCGCGACAGACTGCTCGCCCGTGCATCCCTGGAGAACACGATCCGCGATTGCGTTTCTGTCTCCTCTGAAGACGCAGGCGCCTATCCTGAACACTTCTTCGAGGTTGAAATTCTCAGGGTCAGCCGACACGTCTCCGGAAAGCTTTTGAACAGCGCGGCGGTCAAGGACTACGTCTCTGAAGTTTGTCCGGTTCCGATTTCGGTCGACTTCCCCTTGGCTGACGAGGTGACCGATTATCTCCGCAGCTATATTCCAGGTCCCACGCTTGACATTTTTGTGAACGGCGCGAAAGAACCTCTTCGGCGCCTGAAGCATCCGGTAATCGCATTCTCAGACACTCACCATGACGCCATTGCCGACTTGGAGACATTTCAAGTTCCAGATATTGAAGGCCGGCGGTTATCCGCCGTCGGCTGGATCGCTCACTCAAGCTATCTCGGCGCCATCCCCAAGGCGCATCGCCTGCGAGGAATCCGCGCCAGGTCCGGCGACATCCAGGTTGGAAGCGATACAGTATTCGACCATCTGTTTCGAGAGGAACGCTTCAATCGCTGGAGTATAGGAGAAGTCCATGTGATCGATCCCCGTATCCTCCCCAATGGTCACCGAACCTACTTCGAGAGCGGTCCACACATTCGAAATCTTGAAAACCACCTCGCAGCGGTCGCAAGCGACATCTCCGGCCGATGCCGCCGCCATTCTTCACTTCGCCTCCGCCATCGACAAATGGCATCGAAACTGGAACGGGCGGAACAGGCTCTGGATGCAGCCCTTAAGCTAGTGGGCTCCGAACCGTCCGCTCGAGACTATGCCTGGCGTGTATTGGCTGCCGAAACGGAAGCCATCCGTCGGGTGCGCGCTGAATTACCTAGCTCACAATTTAGCTGCTCAAAAGTGACAGGTGCTCTCTCTACCATGGAAACGAAGCTTTCGTCTTGGACGGACAAGCTGAGCCTTGCTGGAACACAACACTCAGTAGCCATAAGTCACAGCCCTGATCCTTGGAGACTGGCATTCGAAACCTTGGCCTCCGCGTGCGGTTCGCCTGCAATGGCTTTGACTGCTGTTCAACAGGCCTTCCCAATTCGCGCGCCTGACCAATTCTAACCTATTGCGTCTAAACCAGAGCCTTGCTCAATGGACCGATTTCCCACCAACGAGAAACGCAATCTACCCGACCTCAACGAGCACGCCTCTCAAAGAGGTTGTGCATCCTGATCACACCCGCCCTGTCTTCGAACTCACTGTTGCTCATTTAACCCATTCCTAGTCGTCGACTTTCCTAGTAGCTTTACCTGACCGCTAGTCTTTGCGAAATACTTTATGGAAAATACAGCTCGACTTTGTCAAACATTTGATTCACAAAAGCAACTTGGTCTGTACTCAAGACACCACGCTCAGGATGGGTTGTAATCTTACGTATTTCATTCAGCTCATGAATCCATTTCGTATTTGCCCGCTTGTTGTCCTTATTCTTATTATCAAAAGAAATCACATCTTTGACCAAGTCCCAATTATTGTGACAGATGTCGATATAGCTTATGAGATACAGCTGCGACTCCTCTTCGCCTTCCCGATTCTTCGCTTCCCACTCATTTGTGCACTGTTGACGAATCTTTAAGGGAATACCTTTCGTCCACCATATCTTTTCTTGGGTGCCGTAATGCTTTTTCAACGAACCAACCACATAGTCGAAAAGTCTCTTATGTATCTTAGTCACCTTTGCCGCCGCTTCCTCGGTACCCGCCTCATCCCGAGAAGCCAAGTATTCTTGCAGCCCCGAAGGCATGAATCCGGAAATGCTTTTGCTTATATGCGCCTCCAAGCCGTATGCTTGTTGGCGAACGGCCGTCAATGAGGATCCAATTCGCCTAAAGGACTGCACCTCCTGCACCGATGCATTCTTGAAAAACTTTGTCAAAGCCGAAAGAAACGGTTCGATCTCCGCAAATGTCTCGTCGGCACCAAAATAACAAACATCTGTGCCATCAGTTCGGCGGATATGGTCCGCAATATCCTTAATGACATGGAATAATGCGCGTATTCCGTTATTCGTACACAGATAGCCACCTACACCATCACCAAGTGTCCAGTGATTAGTGAGATCGATCGAGAACAGCCTGAAGCATTCCGAAAGTACAGATACTGCCTTCTTCAGGTTGGCTTCATAGTCCGTCGCGTCGCCCGTGGACAGCGGACCCGGCACAATTGCGCCCTTACTCACGGTGCCCAATAGCTTGGCCACGTCGAGGCCGTCTCGGATCGATGTTTGCGTGAGACAACGATATTGGGTCTTTTTCTTCCCTGTTACGATCATGCGGTCATGAAGCGGCGAGGTTCTCTCGCTGTTGAGGCGCGAAGCTACGCGCGACAGCAGACCTTGGAATGCTTCTTCGGGGTTGGATGAATGCCAATGTAGATCAGCATAGAGTTCCACCAAAAGGCCTGTGTTCACTTTGACCTGTTTACTATTGATGTCTACAAAGAGGTTCATCTCCTTCTGCGCAGGCAGGTTCTCGTAAGCAAGGATCGGCAAAACCGTCGAATCTCTATCGAAACCCTTTGCCATACGGGCATAGACATAGCCGTAGAGCCTGTGCTGGCCATCAATGATCCAGGCTGATGCGTAGTTCGCAGGCAAGTGAAGTATGCCCCAGGCTTCGTCGCCGTAGTTTTCCCTAACTTCAAATCTCAAGCCAGTCTTTCTGGCCGTTTTTAGGTTAACAACTATATTGGTTGGAAACTTTCCCCCGGCATTAATGTACTCCGCGATCCTATTCAGCCGACGCGGTTGCAACATGCGTTGGTATGTATCTATGTCCTCGATGTCACGACTAGCCTTGTGCCCTACGTAAGCAATCTTCAGTAGTTCCTCGGGCCGTATGAGAAACGTATAAAATGTGTCTCCGCCCATTTTCCCTCGGGTCGCCACAACTTCTCTAGATAGACCGTCAATCTTTTGACCAGCAAACATGTGTCCGAGAAACTGATAACGGGCCGCTTGCTTGAGGTGCTGAACAAGTGCGGCATAGTAGTCGATTTCTCCTTCCGTAATGACTGCTATCTGCGCTTCTGCGCATTTGGCAAGGTCTACTTCACTCCATGAAATATTCCTTGTCGCAATAACATACTTGACTTTCAACTTGGCCCGCTGGCCATATTTCTTGCGGATTGATCTGAACAAGTTCTGACGGATGGCCCTGATCTTCTCTATAAGTGGCCCCATCCTTTTCCTGCCGGGAGTCTCGCGGCGCGTACATTCGACGATGATGACGGTTTCATCGTCTTTGGCGAACACATCAATTTGGCGAGGTGGCAGGCTTTCCTCGACGGCGATCGTAAACTGTCGTCCTTTGCTCATTTGGGTGAAACCCATTTGAGCTAGGACGCACCAAACTTCGTCCTCTAGCTGCTCGTCGGCTGGCTTGGGTTTCGCCATCCGTGTTGACTTAGCATTGCGCCTTATCGTTCGCCAGCCTTGGGTCTCTTCTAACTTAACCTTTTCGGCGATAATTTTTCGTGACGGACCGGAGACAGATTTATAGGTATCCTTTCGTTTCCGGCGCTTGAACTCAGAAATGATCTCATCGCCAGAAACGACAGGTCCCAAGTAGTTTTCGGTCATTCTCTAGATCGCCGCTGAATCAATGTGAGAACCTCGCTGGGCCGGTCTGTTGCCATCCATGGCCAGCGAGAGTTTGGACTTGAGTCGCATCACCATGTTGTCGCTATCCCAGTCCCTGTGTCTTTGCTTCGCGCTCACCTGCGCCTCAGTGCCACCGAACGCTTCCCGGTACCCAAGGAATTCGGATTCCGACCCTGCGAACTTCCTGCTTCTGCCATGGTGTTGCTGCTCACTTAGAAAATGCCGGCGATCGTTCTCGCGATCATGGTACCAGTCAGTTCGAATCTAGCATTCAAGGCGATGCAACCTCCGTTTCACCTGGAAGTGACTAGCACGTTGCGCTGGCTGACGCGATATCCTTCCAAGCCTGCCACCTCGGCGCAGCTCCCTGGTGGGCAAGCATTGGATGGCGCGGCCCGTTCGGACCAGCACCCCAAGTCCGTCCACACTTGGGCGGTCGGCCCGGCCCGAGGAAGCGAAGGCGCAGTAACAGGTGGCTGCGACGTTGCACTGGACGCCAGCCTTGGCCTTCTGCCTCGACGGAATTGCCCTCCCTCCCACGGCAGCTTTTCGGACCTCCTTCCAGTTTACGCCAGTCCAGACGGTCCGCCTCACAAGGGCAGTCGCTTGGCTCGTTGTTTACTGCCGTGCCCCGCTTCCCCCAAACAGATCAAAGACCATCGGTCCGAGCCTCCACGTAGTCACAATTATTGCCAAGCGAAGGCTCCCTTCCAGCAGCTATCGCCGACATATGTGATTCTGAGAGACAGCGATACAATTTTGATGTGCAATTTTCACCTAATGTCCCTTTTTGGACTTCTCATGAATTAGCCAATAGCGAATGGCAATTTGAAATTCCATGAGGAACGCCAACCCGCCTATTGAAATCGCTATATGACAATTGTCTACCTTTAGATTCTCCAACGATGCTCGCTTGTCAACCGTCAATGCGAGCCAGCCAGCCCCGAAGTAAGCAGAGTTCATAAAGGCACAAGCATGATAAATTATAAAGCTCGCTCCGACACCACCATATGACGGCATATCCTTGCCGGTCGGGAGCATGGGTTTTCCAAAAATCTCCGCGCCAGATTTCTTGAAGAAGAATTTTCTAATGGAATTCACAACCCTCGCATATAAAATTGCATCCAGCCGTAATCCTTCAATGTACGATATGACAGCTACGCCCACCAAGCTGAGTAGAACAGCGGAGATACCAAAAAGGTAGTAAGCTAGTATACGACCTTCATCGCTAATTCCGTTACTGGCTATATTAAATATAGCTAGGCCAACGGTTGTGATAGGTATGGCGGTGATTAGTAGGTAGTAGCGATAGAATGTTGCAAGAACTTCATTGGTTTTGAAATGCGCTTGTGAAATATTTTCATATTCTCTAAACTGAAATTGTGTGAAATCGTCGCCTGTTGCCTCAGACTTAGGCGTACCATTCTTACCAGCACCATCACTGGAAGTCGATTCAGACGGATTATCAGCCATGGCGCCGTTGTACCTTTAGTCTTTAGACCCAATGAGTGTGCTGAAAGAATACTGGCCTGACAGCGTGACCGCCCGGAGAAGTTATCGAGTGGACGACTTTGTCAATGATTTTGTTATTCAGGGCCCTGGTTTTCACTAAACACCGTAAGCCCTGTCGACGGGCCCCACCATTGTCAAGATCGTCTCTCCGTCCTTGGGAGCTCTGTCCTATTGTTCACAAGCGATAAAAGCCGTGTATCTGCTTATTTCGTAAGCTCGGCGGTAGCGGAGACCGCTGCCCTGCATCAACCCCTTATCCGAGCTTGGTTTCCCGCGGCATGTCGATCCCGCCGGAGCGCGCGCTGTCTTCAAACGGAAAGCGGCCGAATTCATCATGCGTCCCCTCGTGTCCTCGCCTGTCCTCGATCGCCTGTCACGCCGATCAGTATCCGCCTGCGTGCACGGCATCCCTCAAAGGCCTGCCACCTTGAGGTCGCCACGGTGGAGGCAGCGACCTCCAGGGTCTCGCCCGTCTTCGCATTGCGTTCCGTACGGGCAGGGCGCCTCCTAGTGCCGCGGGTTCCCAAGCCCGAAAGGCTCACAGCCTACCCAGACGAACATCCGTGGCCCGATTGCAGCGTAAATCAGTCTAGACGCCAACTCCCCCGTCAATGCACCGGGCCTTCAACCGCTCTGACAATCCTGGGGTCGAACGCCAGGAACCGGTCGAACAGCATGGTCTTGCGCCATTTCCCGCGGCCGCGGCGGGTCGCATCCTCATCCCGGCTTTCGACCAGGCCGAACCAGCGCAGCGGCCGCAGCACGCGCAGCACGAACAGGGCCGGCGCGACCCACTCCGGGTTCCGCAGCACCGCTTCATCGGGCAGCACCGACAGCCGCATCAGCGTTTGCGTATCCTGCCATCTGTCGCCCGTGGTCGCCAGCGACCAGAGCGCCGGACCGATCAGCCCCTGGGGCCACGAGCCGCACTCGGGTTCGCCGAACAGGTCGAGGCTCACCTGCCAGAAGCAGTCCCGGAAGAAACTTGCCTGCAGGCGCTCCCGCCGGTCCTTCAGGGCCCGCCGACCCGTCGCGCCAACCCGCAGCCTGCCCTTCTTCCGTATCAACAGCCCGTTCATCATGGCCAGCTCGCGCACGAGCCGCAGCTCCTCCACGTGACCTTCCCTCAACCGCTTTCCCGCGCGCCACTTGTCCTCGAACAGCAGCCCCGGCCAGTCCATTGCCGAGCGCATGGCCGCCACGGTCTCCCCGGTGAGGTTGCCCCGGGCGGTGAGTTCCAGCCCGTCCGCCTCCCCGGCGGCGCGCACCAGCACCAGGGCGTTCTGCACCATGGCGGAACACGCGATCTCATCGTCCGTCAGATCGATCGCCAGACGAATCGCGCCATCCTCGAAGGGTGGCTCCGCCAGCAGCGCATCGATGCGCTCAGCTTCGAGGACCGTCCACGCCGGCTCCACGCCATCCAGCCACTTCCTGTACACCGCAGGCATGTCCGCAACCCGCAACGTCATGAATGCCACCTCCTCGTCTGCCCACCGCCCCTCTCGCGCAATCGGCATTCCACGTTCATCGGTCCGGCCGCGTCAATCCCCCGCCGCCGGGGGCGGGAACCCAGCCTGCCGGAGGCGAAGGCCCTGCCGCGGGAGCAAGTCTCCCGCCGTGCAACCGATCCTCCGCGATCCAGCGGTCTGAGCCTCGAGCGCGGCGGTCCGCGCCGCGCCGCGCTCAGTGAGGCGCCCCGCAGTCCCGCGCGACCCGGACATCGAACGACAGGAAGCGGTCGAAGAGTGGGGTCTTGCGCCACCCCACCTCCGCCATATCGGGAGATCCCCGGTATTCCAGCAGCCCGAACCAGCGCAGCGGCCCCAGAACGCGGCCCACGAACATCGAACCTTCCGCATTCCAGTGCATCTTCGCGACCGCCTCGTCGCGAACCGCGGTCAGCGTCCTGAGGGTATCCACGCTCTGCCACTCGCCGGCCACGTTGGAAAGCCCCCAGAGGATCACCCCGATATCGTCCTGCGGCCACCGGCCCGGCAGCCATCGCGGAGACGTCTCCACGAACTCGGAGAGGTCCGCATGCCAGAAGAGGTGCCTGAACAGCAGCGCCTGAAGGGCGCCCCGTCGTCCGGGTTCGCGCATCTCGTGTCCCAGCGGGGTCAACTGGCCCAGGAACGCCCGCCTGTCGACGAACCCGGCCAGCTCGATCAGCCGATGCAGCAGATGAAGCTCCCACACGTCGCCCTCGCGAAGCGCCTTGCCCGTCCGCTACTGCTCGGTCGCCTCCATCCCCGGCCAGGTCATCGCCTCACGCATCGACGCCACCATGTCCCGCCCGAAATGCCCCTTCTCGGTGAGGCTGGGCAAGTACTCGTTGCCGATCAGCTCGAGCGCGATCAGGGTATTGCGCACGAACGCCGATCCTCCGAACGCTTCGTCCGGAAGGTCCGCCGCGAGGCGCAGCGCCGGGTTGTCCGCCGCCGGCTCCGCCCGCAGTGCACGGGCGCTCTCCGGCTCCAGCAAGTTCCAGACCGGTTCCACCCCGCCAGGCCAGTCCGACATCTCCAGCATCGCGCCCGCGTCGCGGGGTTCGCCAAAGCCCTCGTCCGCCGGCTCCGCCGCTTGCCCTTGCCAGCCCCGCTCCACCGCCTCCTTAAGCCCTCTTGCCGCCTTGAACGACGGTATCTTTGACGCCGCTATCTGCACGCTCTCGCCCGTCGCCGGGTTGCGGCCCTCTCTTGCAGCCCGGCTCCGCGTCTTGAACGTGCCGAACCCCGCGATCCGCACGTCCTCTTCCTTTGCAAGGGACTCGGCGATCGCCTCGAGAACGGTATCGACCTCTCCTTCCGCGGCGAACTTGTTCAGCCCCATCCGCCTGGCCACGCGGGCGACGATCGCCGCCTTGTTCATGTGCCCGATTCCTCCGATCCCGAGATCAGCGCCCTGAACCCGCCATCCTCCCTGCAGGACCGACGCCCCCTTTCCGCCGACGGCCCTTCGGCCACCGCCCGCATCACCGCAGCTTCCCCCTTGCGAACATAACCCACCGTTTCCCGGCAAGTCCCGCGGCCAGTCCTGGAACCGCAGCACCCGGCCCTCCAACGCCGCATGCGAGCGTTCTCGACACCTCAAGCCAGAGGCGGGGCCGGGAGGGGCAAGCCCGCGACAGGGGAGCGAGTCTCCCGCCACTCGGCCAACCGTCCTCGAGGGAGGAACCGATGCGCGTCTACATTAAGGAGCAGGCCTGCCCGTTCCGCTTCACGAACGCCAAATGGGGCGCGTTCAGCAACTTCCAGCCGCTCGCCGTGCCCATCCTGGCCGGCCCCTGGAGCTGCCCCACGTCCGAGAATCTTTACCAGGCTTGTAAGTTCCCGGCGCACCCCGACATCCAGCGCCGCATCGCCGAGGCGCCGACGGCCAGGCAAGCCGCGGCCATCGGCCGCACGCCGGGCCTCGGCATCGATCCCGGCTGGAGCGCGCAGCGCGTCCACGTCATGCGCTGGGTGCTGCGCATGAAGCGCGAGGCGAACGCGGCCGAGATCGAAGCGGTGCTCGCCGAGACCGCCGACCGCCCCATCGTCGAGGTATCGACCCGCGACCCCTGGTGGGGCGCCCGCCCCGTCGCGGACCGCTACGAGGGTCACAACGTCCTTGGCCGGCTGTGGATGGAACTGAGGCAGCAGCTTCGCAAGGACGACCCGGCTGCACGTTCCGGCGCCTGGGCCGACCACATCCGCGTCGGCTGCTTGGCCGGCGCCGCCCCTCTTGCGCAAGCCGCGCCGCAGAGCGCCTGACCGTCTTTCCACCACCTTTGACTGATCTTCCCGCCGTTTTGCCCTGCACCGGTAAGAGCGGAGCGGCGCTGGGGCCCGGGCGAGTCCCGGACGTCCAGAGACGTCCGCGCCGTCTCCCCGCATTCAGGAGCCGCCCATGCCCGACCCCGACACCATCTCGCGCACCTACGGTGCTATGACACTGATAATGCGTTGCTTTTTTCCTTCTGTATTGGCCGGCGACCGCGGAATCGGTCCCCGTTTTCGCCCCGGCTGCAACAACGAACGGAGGAGGAAAGCCAGTGGCGACGCTTCGCCTCAACGAACGCCGCGTCGGCAGGCTCAAGCCCCGCAAGTCCACTTATGACGTCCGAGACCGAGAACTCAAGGGTTTCGGCGTAAGGGTCCTACCCTCGGGAGCCAAGCGCTACTTCATCCACACTCAGCACGACGGCCGGCGGGTCTGGAGGATCGTCGCCGATGCGGCCTCCATCGGCACAGACGAGGCCCGCGAGCGGGCCAAGGCCCTGATGGTGGCGATGCGGGAGGGAAGCGACGCACAGTCCGCAGCGCCGCCCGACACCGCGTTCGAGACGGTCGCCGACGAAGTCTTCCGGCGCTACGCTCGAAACTGGAAGCCGTCCACGCTCAAGGTCAACCAGGGCTATTACCGCAACCATATTCTGCCGTGGTTCGAAGGGCACCCGATTTCGGAGATCGCCGCCCACGACGTCCGGCGCTGGTTCGCGTCCCTTCACGAGACCCCGGTAGCCGCCGACCGCTCCGCCCCTGTGCTCTCGGTCATCATGCGCCAGGCCGAGGTCTACGGCTACCGGCCGGAGGGAACCAATCCGTGCGCGGGTATCAAGAGGTATCGTCGCCAGGGGCGGGAGCGCTTCCTGTCGACGGAGGAAATGCGCCGGCTGGGCGAGGTGCTGACGCGCCACGAGGCCGACCGGCCGCAGGCCGTAGCGATCGTACGGCTGCTGCTGCTCACCGGATGCCGCAAGGGCGAGATCGTCACCCTGAAATGGCGCTACTACCGCGAGGGCAAGCTGTTCCTGCCCGACAGCAAGGTCGGGCCGCGCACGGTCTGGCTCTCGTCCGCCGCGCGCGCGGTCCTCGACAGCGTGCCCCGCGAGGCGGCGTGGGTTTTCCCCTCGCCGCGAACG
>Ga0209021_1002591_pt1 | contig 15594 bp, 7 predicted proteins | sample PinacodermFT_FD_187299 | JGI IMG/M metagenome (GOLD analysis project Ga0209021, IMG submission 187299) | Host-associated microbial community of the marine sponge Aplysina aerophoba from Gulf of Piran - sponge pinacoderm, lysed by freeze-thaw... | ecosystem: Host-associated > Porifera > Sponge >... | reverse complement strand
TTGCCCAGCAGGCCATCGAGCAGGGTGTCAAAGCCTTCCTTCAGAAACTTCGCCAGTGCGGTGACTGACTGGTTCTTCTGGTAGTGGTAATCGGGGTTTGAGTCGCGATGGAGCCGCATGTAGTGCAGCAGGGCGCCCAGAATATTGTGGGCTATGGCGTTGATAAATGAACCGCGCCGGCTGATGTCGATTGACATCCATTCGGCATCAATCGATTCGTTATAGGTGGTGATATGGGGATAGAACTCCACATCCCCCAGATCACGCAGCCCGGAGTGGCCCCAGTCTGATGGTTGTATGGCCTTGCTGTTCCAGTAGTGCAAGGTGCCGGGGTAACCTGCTGTCGTATTGAAGAAAGCACTCAGCAGCAGCTCAGGGCGCGTGTCAACCGACGCGTAGAAATGGTGGTACAGATGGATGGTGGAAGTATGGACAGCCCCCATGCTGCTCCAGACACCTATGTCATGCAGTGCCTTGAGCAAGCCCTTCTCAGCGCGTTCGCGCCCGTGCTCGGCGTCCGGTTGCCAGGCCGGGGTGTCGTAGCTGTCATCCCTGGTGGTGAAGCAGAATGCCAGGGCGTAGTCCTGACCGTCATGGCTGTAGACTTCGAGTGGGTCTGGAAACTGTCCGGAAGGTACCGGCAAGTCCTCCAGCCGCACCAGCCGCATACCCTGGGGGACGGGAATTTCGCTGCGCCAGCCGAGTTCCGGGTGGTTGCGCGCGAAGTCTTGTGCGGCTTGTTCTGCCGTGAAGGTATCCAGGGGTTCGTCTTTACGATGGAACTTCATGTGCACGCAGCCACTTTCGTCAGTGTGCACCAGGGTGCGCCCACCTTGCCGCGTCCAGACAGCGTCCGCTTGTGGCTGCCAGCCTGGCAGGTCCTTGTCCTGCAGCTGTTTTTCCAGCGTCAGGAATTCTTTATCCATCTTCCTGAGCAGCGCCTGTCCTTCCTGTGGGCGACGCAGGGAGAGGGACTGCGCACACATCAGCTGAATGCGCGCCAGGTCTGGCAGAGCACCGGCCCGGAGGCTACAGTGGTGTTCCTGCACAGGGTCAAGAAGAGCCTCGGGCTCCAGGTGAAGCGGCGGGGCTGCCAGGGTGTCTGCCAATCCGGCGGTGCCGCCGTTGGCCAGTATCTGTTCCTTGCACTTCTGAGGCAGCCTGTCCACCTGCGTCGGCCAGTTGGCCAGTGCCAGGGCCCAGGGTTGTCGGTTTATTTCTGAATGAACGGAAGGCGTTTCCTGGGTTGGGGGCAATCCGTAGCAGGGCCCGACCCGCTGGTGTTCACTGAGCGGCAAGTAGACCGTAGCGCGCGTCCGGGCCAACAGCCATTCCGGGTTCTTGCGCAGAATCGATGCAGGAATGTAGGAAAGATCGCCAGGGAAGTGGCTGACGTACTCGCGGCATAGCGCCTCGGTTCTTTCCTCTTCTGGAATTCTCGCGATCCATTGCGGTTGTGCTTTCAGTGTGTCCCACAGGCCCCAGTCTGTGAGAAAACCGCAGTGCAGTTTGCTGTCTGTCGCATTGGGCAGTGCCGCTTTGAGACGCTCAGTTGTATACAAATGTGCAGGAATCGCCTGGAAGGACGGAAGTTTCTCGTGCCTGAGTGCACGATCGACGCGTTCTGGGGTACGCCAGTCAGCGAGAATGCAGTCCAGTGCGGCGCCTGACTGCTCCAGCGCGCGGTCGCAGAGCTGGCCGTATTCCTGATCGGTGACTGATGTGAAATGACAGATTGTCTGGTAGTCCTGTTCGACAGCGAGTTGGCGTAGTGCGGGCGTCAGCTCATCCGCTCGCCTGCAGCACGTATTGAGGGGGTTTATCCCGATAGCTTGTTCCAGTGTCAGAAGGCGATCGAACAAGTCCGGCGCATCCTGTGAAATCCACTCCAGCAGTTCATGGCGTCTCAAATCGGGCAGGCTGTCCAACAGCGGTCTGAGTACCTCCGGTGTTTTCATATGTTCCGGTATCAGATAAAAAACGGCAGGCCGGTGGCGCAGAGCCAGCTCGGCAATGGCGGGCATGGCTACCAGGCGCTGGACGGTCTCGCGTGGCAAATTTATCAACAACCGTTGGGTCAAGGAGCCCCGGGTGTTGCATAGATGCTGTGCCAGTTCCTGATCAGTAAGCTGGATGCGCTCAGGGGATGCACCAATGCGCAGGTTGCGGCGTGCCATGTGATCCAGCAGAGCGCAGTCCGTTACCTGTTCCTGGCCATAGATGCAGCGCATGGTACCTTGCTCAAGCCTCTCCAGCTGGGCGTGGCGTTCGCTTCTTGTTTGCCCCGGGGGGCGGCTGGCGTGGGGCGTGCCGGTGGTTGCAGGTTCTGGTGCCAGCGACAGCCGGGGGGCCACATCTATCGGTGAGACAGCGTGATCATGGAGGTTTGAGGTCCGGGCAGATGCGGAGCAATCCTCGTGTCTTTGCTGACGGGAAAAAACCGGGCTGGCTGCAATAGATGTCTGAGACGACAGGGGTTCGGCTGTTCCCGTGCGCCAGGCTCCGGCAAGATGAAGATGTGTCTGGTTCATGGGATCGGACATTCTTGTCAGGCTTGTGACTTTTGGTTTTCGTACTGGGTTGGACCTTTCCTGCCGCCAGAAGTTCGCGGCAGAAGCCGGTTTTTTATGACGCCATGGCTTGCGGTTGTTCCGCCTGGTTTACCAGCCCGATGGCCAGCAGGTACAGGCCCCGTACCAGATAGAACAGGGGCAGCTTGCCGTTTTCGCTGCCCAGACTTTCCCCCTCCGGCTCGGTGTAGTCCGTTCCGTAGCGAATGTTCTGCCAGGGATGGCCAGGATACAGCGCGGCTGAGGGCCGTCCACTGGTGTTCAGATGCTCGGCAAAACAGTCCGTCCCTGGCTCTTGTCGGGCCGTCCAGTAGATCATCTCTCTGGCCGTCAGATACAGCCACTCGGCAAAAATATCCTTGACGCCCTGGGGGTCCTGCGGGAACAGGTCTTCCAGCCTGGTACCATTTCCCAGCAGGCCAGCGAGCAGGGTGTCACAGGCTTGCTCGATAAACTGTTCCAGCTTCCTGACTGACCGGGCGTTCTTGTAGTGGTAGTCAGGATCCGTGTCGCGATGCAGGCGCATATAGTGCAGCAGGCTGCCCAGAATATTGTGCGCGATAGCGTTGACAAATGAGGCGCGCTGGGCGTAGTCGGGCAAGGTCCAGTGGGCATCACTCGATTCGATATAGCTGGTGATAAAGGGGTAGAACTCCAGGTCACCCAGATCGCGCAGTCCGGACCAGCCCCAGTCTGACGGCTCCATGGCCTTGGTGTCCCAGTAATGCAGGGTGCCGGGATAGATGGCTGTGGGGTGGAAAAAGGCGTTCAGCAGCAGCTCGGCCCGTGTATCTGCGCTTCCGTCAAAATGGTGGTACAGCTGGATGGTGGACGTATGGACAGCACCCAGACTGCTCCAGATGCCTATGTCATGCAGTGCGTTCAGCAATCCCTTGTGGGCCGCCTGGCACCCGTTGTGCCTGTCCGGCTGCCAGGCGGGCGTGTCATAGCTGTCGTCACGGGTGGTGAAGCGAAAGGCCAGATAATACTTGTGTCCCGCGTGGTTGTGGATTGTCAGTGCGTCAGCAAAGGATGCCGCAGGCACTGGCAGGGCCGCCGTCGGTACCAGACAAATCCCCTCGGGTTGAGGAATCTGGCTGCGCCAGCCGAACCCCGGATGGGCCAGGGCAAACGTTTGTGCCGCTTGTTCTGCCACAAATCTGTCCAGCGGCTCCTCCCGACGATGAAACTTCATGTGTACGCAGCCGTTCTGGCCAGTGTGCACCAGGGTGCGCCCGCCTTTTCTTGTCCAGATGTCACCGGCTTCCGGCTTCCAGCGTGCAAGGCTGTTGTCCTGTAGCTGCTTGCTCAATGTCAGGAATTGCTCATCTATCTGCCTGATCAACTCCAGCCCTTCCAGTTGGCGTCTCAGCGGAAGGGACTGCGCACACAGCAGCCGGATACGTGCCTGATCCGGCAATGCGGCAGCCCGGCGGCTACAGTGTTCTTCCTGTATCGGATCAAGCAGAGCTTCAGGATGCAGACACAAAAGCGGGGGTTGGAACATGGCGTCCAGGCCTCCGCTACCGCCGTTGGCCAGAATTCTTTTCTTGCAGTCCTGCGGCAAATTCCGTGCCTGACTCCGCCAGGAGGCCAGAGCCAATACCCAGAGTTGTGTCTGTGTCTCCGGGGGCGGGCTCTCCTGGTGGCTTTTGTGCATGCCGTAGCAGGTAGCCACCCGTGTGTGCTGGCGCAATGGAAGGTAGACAGCAGGGTCCTGGCAGGCTTGTTGCCATTGCCGGTTCGCTGCCAGAATCGCTGTGGGAATGGGGCTCAGGTTACCAGGAAAACGGCTGAGGTACTCGCGGCACAGTGCCTCGGTCCGTTCGTGTGCTGCAATGAGGCAGAGCCAGTCCGGATGCGTTTTCAGTGCGTCCCACAGGTGCCAGTGCCTGAGGAATTCACTGGCCAGCTCGGCGTTATCCTGTCCGTACAGCGCTGCTGTGAGACGTGCGCTGGTGTACAAATGTTCAGGGATAGCCTGGATGGGAGGAGGAGTGCTGTGTGCCAGTGCGCGATCAATACGCGCCTCGGTACGCCAGTCGTCAGCAATCAATTCCAGTGCCTTGCCGGATTGTTCCAGTGCCAGGTCGCACAGGGCACCGTATTCCTGCGTGGGCACGGACTGAAACAGACTGATGGTGGTGTAGTCGATGGTAACAGCCAGACGGCGCAGCGCTGGTGTGAGTTCGGCCGCCCGCGTCCTGCAGGTGGTGTAGCTATTGCTTCTGATCCCTTGTTCCATGGTTTCCAGGTGCTGCTGCAGATCCGGTTCGTGGATCGAAATCCACATCAGAAGGTCACGGCGTCTCGTGTCCGACAGACTCTCCAGCAGTGGTGCCAGCACCTCCGGTGTTTTCATCTCTTCCGGTATCCGGTCAAAAAAGTAGGGGCTGTGGCGCAGCGCCAGCTCGGCAATGGCCGGCACAGTGACCAGGCGTGCGACGGTTCTATGCGGCAAACTGCGCAGCAATCTCTTGGCCAAAACGCCCCTGCTGGCAGACAGGTGGTGCGCCAGTTCCAGATCACTGAGCTGGACAAGCTCGGGGAACTCGTCAAAGTTCAGGTTGCGGCGCACCATATGATCCAGTAGCTGGCAGTCGGTCACCGGTTCGCTGTTGTAGAGGCAGTGCATCATGCGCTGTTCGAGCTGTGTCAGGCGGAGATGGCGCTCGGCAAGCGTCTGGCCCATGATGGCGGTGAAATCCGTGCCTGCGGGGTTTGACTTCAGTGGCGACCGGAACCCAGGCATCACCTCCATCGGCGTGACTGTATGGTCGTAAAGCGCTGAGGTAGAGTCGGGTGTGACAAAGGACGGGGCGGGACTGGCAGCAGTGGAGGCCGACACTGGCCGGCTGTCCGGCAGCGGCGGTCGGAGGGCAGAACGGGAGGGGTATATCATGCTCACAGTTATGGGTCTCCTGGGCAGGGCGGCTGAGCGTCCGAGTCCGCCGCCGGGCCAGAAGTTCATAACACAATGGTTCTTTCAGGTTGTTACAGCATCATGGGCTATTGCTGGTGTGCCAGGCGCTGCGTCAGACCGGCGGCCAGTATGTACAGACCGCGCGCCAGATAGAACAAGGGTAACTTGCCGTTTTCGGTCCCAAGGCTTTCGCCTGCGGCCTCGGAGTAATCAGATCCAGGCTCTTGCCCGTAACGGATGCTCTGGCAAGGGTGTCCCGGGTAGAGTTGGGCACAGGGGCGAGAGTCCCTGTTGATATGCTGTGCAAAACAGTCGCCCTGCTCCGTTTGCATGGCACTCCAGTAGATGATCTCCCTGGCGGTTTGATCCAGCCATTCGGGATAGATCTCGCCGACCCCCGCGCCGATCCCGTCAAACAGATCCTTGAGTCGGGTGTTATCACCCAGCAGGCCAGCCAGCAGGCTGTCACAGCCTTGCTCGATGAACTCTGCCAGGGCACTTACGGCTCCTGTATTCAGGTAGTGGTAATCAGGATCCGTGGCGCGGTGGAGTCGCATGTAGTGCAGCAGTCCTCCCAGAATGTTCTGGGCTATGGCGTTGACGAACGAAGCCCGCTGGCCATAGCCGGGCGGTATCCAGAAGGCATCGCTGGATTCGAGAAAGGTGCTGATGAAGGGGTAGAACTCCAGGTCCCCCAGATCCCGCAGGCCGGACCAGCCCCAGTCTGATTGCCCGGTAGCCTGTGTATTCCATAGATGCAGGGTGCCGGGGTAGGCATGGCCGGGCTGAAACAAATGACTCAGCAGCAGCTCGGGGCGTGAGTCACCCGCCTCGTAAAAGTGGTGGTACAACGCGATCGTCGAGGTATGCACAGCACCCAGACTGCTCCAGACGCCCAGGTCGTGGAAGGCGCGCAGCAATCCTTGCCTTGCGCGTTCGCAGCCACCCTGTGGCGTATCGGGCTGCCAGGCCAGGGTGTCGTAGCTGTCATCCCTGGTGGTGAACCGGAATGCCAGCGCATAGCTGTCGCCCCGGAGCTCATGGATTTCCAGTCGGTCGGGAAACGCAGGCTGTCTCACCGGCAGTGCATCAAGCGGTACCAGGACTATTTCCTCCGGCTCGGGAATTTCACTGTGCCAGTTCAGCGTATTCCTGTGTGCGTGCGCGAATCTTTGCACGGTCTGCTCGGCGGAAAAAACGTCCAGTTTCTCTCCTCGGCGCTGAAATTTCATATGGACACAACGGGGTCCTTCTGTCCGCACCAGCGTGCGTCCTCCCCGGTGTGTCCAGCCGCCGCCAGGAGCGGCGTGCCAGACCCGCAGCTGCCGCCTTTGGCAGGCCCGAGCCAGTGCGTGTGCGCCCGCAATCATCTCCCGGTGCAGCTGCACGCCGAGCGTCTTGTTGCGCAGACGAAAGTGATGGCTGAACATCAGTTGCCTTGCGACCTCACCAGGCAACCAGGCGGCCCGGCGACTGCAATGCTGCTCCTGGATCGGATCCAGCAGAGCCTGGGGATCGATTCTCAAAGGCGGTGCCTGGAACGCTTGTGCCAACCCCTCGGTACCCCCCTTACGCCAGATCAGGGTCTTGTACTTCTGCGGCAGCTGTTCCCATAAACCTTCCAGAAGCAGAGCCCAGGGCGCTATGTCCTGCGCTGGTGACAGTGGAAACAGGTCGTGCAGGATAATACTGCTGGTATCCACCGCAGCGGCCAGACTGTCGTCGTCAAGATGTTGTGCCAGCCCCTGGAATTTGCTGCCAAGACGCGTATAGCAGGTGGGTTGACAGGCCATTTGCGTCCATTCCGGGTGCCGGTTCCTGATAGCGGCCGGCACGGCCTGACTGTAAGCCTCAGTGGGATGCTGGGCGACATATTCGCAGCACAGTGCCTCAGTGCGTTCGGACTCCGGGATACAGCCCAGCCACCTGTTTTTTTGTTTGAGTGTCTCCCACAGGTTCCAGCGCGTGAGGAAGGCGCAAGGCAGTTGGCAGTCCCGGAAGGAGTACAAGCTGCTTTCGGCGTTTTTCAATGCCAGCTGGAGCCTTTTTTCCTCGTAGAGTGTCCGGGGAATATCGGCAATGTGAGGTGCCTGCGGCCTGGCTATGGCCTTGTCCACCCGTTCAGCTGTACGTCCAGCCTCTTCAATGTATTGCAGTCCCTTGCCTGTTTTGCTCAGTGCCAGATCACAGAGTTCTTCATAGTCTGCGTCGCTCAGGCCATCTTTCAGCAGTGGAAGCAAATCGGGTCTGCAGGACACGGCTATGCGACGCAGTGCCTGGTTATCCTGGGGCTGCGGCAATTCCATTAACGAAAAAGGACGTATGCGGACGAGTTCCTCAGCAGGCGCCAGAGACAGCGCAAGATGGCAGTCATGGCTTAGTATTTCCTCCAGTAATTGATCACGCTTCTCTTGATGCATGCCAGCCAGCAGGGGAGCGAGCTGGCATGCTGTTTTTATCTCGGGGGGGGCCCAGCAGAAGAGGCTGGCGCAGGAGCGCAGGGCCTCCAGAGCCAGGGTGGGACTGGTCATCAGGTAGCGCAGCTGCCCTTCTGCGAGCAAAGGCAGGGTCCGGGCTATCAGACGCGGCCCGTACTGCTGCAAGGCTTCGCCCAGTGCCCTGTCGCTGACCTGGATCATCTGTTCCGGCAGCTCGAACGAGACATGGTGGCTGATCATGTACAGCAGCAGAGTGACGTCGTCGACGGGCGTATTGGTGCACAGGTGGCCCAGCATACGCTGGTTGAGCTGCTCGATGCGCATGCCTTCCTCACCGAACAGGCCGGCAGGCCCGGCGGCGGCACGCTCGATGGCAGCCTGGCGTATGACAGCCGCCCGGGTGAGCAGGTAGTGCGCAGTGTCGTCCGGCAGCCCATGGCCTGTGTCCGGTGTTGTCCCTGAACTGGCAGGCGGCGAGGGCAGTCGCTTTTCAGCCATGGCGCCATGAGTCTGACGCCTTGCCAGTGACGGACAGGTCTCCACCGGCGCGGGAATGTTTGCGGCGCACGACTGCCGGCACGAGGCCTCAACCGGGTCCGTTGTCAGTGCTACGGTCTGTTGCTGTGGTTTTGCAGACATGGGTGATCGGCCGGAATTGAGGCTCGAAGGTCGGGTTACGTTCATGGTGCCGTCTGGTCTCCTGGTGCGCCTGGCTTGGTGGCAGCGTTCGACTCCGGGTTTCGCCAGAAGTTCACACAAGAGTGGGCACTGCGACCTTATCGGCTGTGGCTTGGCTGACCAGTCTGTCAGGCTGTAGAGGCCAGTGCGGGGAGCACAAGGGCAGCACGCCATGATCAAGGCGTTGCTGTGGCTGCGGGCACAGTGGCAATGCCACTGGACAGGGGGACGCCGGCGTTGTTCTGATCAGGGGGGGCCGTTGCAGAATGGCTGTCATGGCATCAGTGGCTGGACTGGGTTGCGGCCCCGCCTCAAAAGGCTGCTGCGCCAGGTGGGCGTGCTGCCTCAATGGACAGGCGGCCTGGATTACCGGGACGGGGGCAGATCAGCGTTTCTGGTGACCCAGTGCCGCCCCGGTGTGGCCGGGAGATAAAATCAGGCGTTCTTGTCCAGTGCTGCACGCTGCAGGCTGAACAAGTGTTTGAGTCCTGTCTCCCCCAGATCCAGCAAGGACATCAGCTCATCCTTGCTGAACGGAGCTGTCTCGGCTGTTCCCTGCACTTCAATCAACCCACCTTTTTCTGTCATCACCAGGTTCATGTCGGTTTCTGCACTGGAGTCTTCTGCGTAATCCAGGTCAAGAACGGGGTTGCCGTTATATATGCCGACAGATACGGCAGCCACCAGGCCGATGAGAGGGTCATGCGAGATAATCCTTCGACTCTGCATGTGACGCAGGCAGTCGACAAGCGCCACGCAGGCCCCGGTGATGGCAGCCGTGCGCGTGCCGCCGTCGGCCTGGATGACGTCACAGTCAAGAGTGATGGTGTTGTCGCCGAGCTTTTTCAGATTGACAGCGGCCCGCAGCGAACGTCCTATCAATCGTTGAATTTCCAGGGTGCGTCCCGACTGGCGTCCCCGAGCAGCCTCTCGCCCGTTGCGTTCGCCGGTGGACCGGGGAAGCATGCCATATTCGGCAGTGATCCAGCCTTGACCTGTGCCTTTCAACCAGCGCGGTATTGTGCGATCCAGACTGGCGGTACATACGACTCTGGTTTCACCAAATTCCACCAGCACAGAACCTTCACCGTATTTGGTGTAGCGGCGGGTGATCTGAATTTCCCGCAGCCCGTCAGCGGCTCGACCACTTGGACGCATTTCACATTCTCCATGGCTAAAACGGCCCGGAGTATAGCCTGAATAGCCGTCTCTTATACACAGAACCTTGCGCAGGGCCTTACCCTTACACAGGACCTTACACAGAATATCGATTCCGGGAGGGCCCGACAGCATGGCAAGGCAAAAGAAAGTCGCTCCTGGGTGAATTCTCCAGGGCAAGGGTGTAGAATGCCCCGGCCTTGGCAGCCGGGCCCCGCGCGGGAGCCGGCTACGGCGATTCAGGATGTCTGTCAATATGCGCGGTCATCCCTTTGTTTTACTGCATATTTTACTGGAGTTCTCATGGCTTTAAGCAAAGAGAAAAAGGCAGAAATACTGGCTGAGCACGGCCGCTCTGAGGGTGACACAGGCTCACCAGAGGTTCAGGTAGCACTGCTGAGCGCAGACATCGAAGGCCTGCAGTCTCATTTCAAAACACATATTCATGACCATCACTCCCGGCGTGGCCTGATCCGCAAAGTCAGCCAGCGTCGTTCTTTGCTTGACCACCTGCAAAAGAAAGACTTTGGTCGTTACAGAAAATTGATTGGTCGTCTGGGACTGCGCCGCTAGCAGACTCACCGGGTGCCGCGCCGCGGGCGGCACCCGGTCAGGTTGGAGATGGTTTTTACGCGGATTTTCAGCTAGTAGTAGTTTGGGTCTGGTGGTTTGGTTCGATGATTCGATAATTCGATGATTCCTGGTCTGGCTCGACAGACGCTGGTCTGGTCCGAGGCAAGCCAGCGCAGGGACGAAAGCCAGCGCAGCCTGGCAGCCGGACCCGGGCCTCTGGCTCCCGCAGCAGACTCTTCCCGGACAGGCTCCCGGCAGCTGGTAATGAGGCAGACAAGGTGAGGAATCCGGCGGGCTTGCGTCATGCCTGGCCCTGCCGCTGTCTTCGGTGAGTCAGCAGGTCAGCCAACAGGTAGGTGGGGTGTCAGTGATTGCCTGCTGATCGCATGCCAAGGAAGCAGAACCGTCCTGCCGAATATTTGGCAGCGGCTCTTTTTTATAACACTTTCTAACATTGCCTGATGCGCGGGCCCGTGCGCAAGTGACCCGGTCGCGCCCATGTCAGACTCAGTAAAGTATGCGAAGGATATTATGATGAATCCCGTGATCAGGACTTTCTCCTGGGGTGACCAGCAGGTCAGCCTGGAAACAGGACGTATTGCCCGTCAAGCTGACGGCGCTGTGCTGGCTCGCATGGGCGATCTGGCCGTGCTGGCCACTGTGGTCGGTGCGACATCTTGTCGTGAAGGACAGGACTTTTTCCCTCTGTCTGTCCATTACCAGGAAAAAAACTACGCCGCTGGACGTATTCCAGGCGGGTTCCTCAAGCGCGAGGGGCGTCCCAGTGAAAAAGAAACTCTGACGTCGCGCCTGATCGACCGTCCCATACGTCCCCTGTTCCCGGCAGGGTACATGAATGAGGTGCAGGTCATTGTCACGGTTCTGTCTACTGACAGAAAGACAGATCCCGACATTCTGGGCATGATTGCCACCTCTGCTGCCCTGAGCATTTCCGGCATTCCCTTTGCCGGACCTCTGGGAGCGGCGCGGGTCGGTTTCAATGAGGATGAGGGGGGCTATATCCTCAATCCCAGCCATGAGCAGCTGAAAGACTCTGAGCTCAATATGGTGGTGGCAGGCACCGACAAGGCTGTGCTCATGGTGGAGTCCGAGGCCAAGGAAATGTCGGAAGACGAAATGCTTGGTGCTATTTTGTTTGCCCAGGAAAGCTACCAGGTCGTGATAGAGGCCATAGAGTCTCTGGCCAGTGCGGTAGACAAGCCCGTGCGGAGCTGGTTGCAGCCCGAGGCGGATTCCTCCCTGGCCGATGAGTTGCGTTCCACCTTTGCCGAGTCCATTACCCAAGCCTACGGCCTGCATGAAAAACAGGAGCGGGTCCGCACCCTGGCAGCCTTGCGCCAGAGCGCACTCGATACCTTTTGTGTACAGCAGGAACACAGCGCCACCGAGGTCGGCAAGCTGTTTTCCCAGCTGGAAAAGGCGCATGTTCGCCAAGCCATTCTCGAAGGAAAGCCGCGCATAGACGGCCGTGACCAGAAGACGGTACGCCCGTTGGACATGGAAGTCGGTCTGCTGACAAGAGTGCACGGGTCGGCGCTGTTCACCCGTGGTGAGACCCAGGCCCTGGTCGCGATCACTCTGGGAGGCACGCGTGATGCACAGCTGGTGGACCTGCTGGAAGGTGAAAAGCGTGATTCTTTCATGCTGCATTACAACTTTCCGCCCTACTCAGTGGGAGAGTGTGGCCGCATGGGCGCTGTCGGGCGCCGGGAAATAGGCCATGGTCGCCTGGCGCGTCGCGCCCTGAGTGCCTTGTTGCCCAGCGATGAGGTATTCCCCTATACCGTCCGGGTGGTTTCCGAAATTACAGAATCCAACGGCTCCAGCTCCATGGCCTCTGTGTGTGGCGCCAGTCTGGCCTTGATGGATGCGGGGGTTCCCGTGAAAGCGCCAGTGGCCGGTGTTGCCATGGGGCTTATCAAGGAAGAAGACGGCCGCTTTGCGGTGCTGACCGATATTCTGGGTGATGAAGATCATCTGGGCGACATGGACTTCAAGGTGGCAGGGACTGCAGACGGCGTAACAGCTTTGCAGATGGACATGAAAGTCCAGGGGATTACCGAAGAAATCATGGATGCGGCCCTGGGGCAGGCTTTGCAGGCTCGACTGGGCATTCTGGAACAAATGCAGCAGGTTATAGCCGAGCCGCGTGCCCAGCTCAGTGAGCATGCGCCCATGACTATCACCATGCGCATTTCCACCGATCGCATTCGCGATGTCATCGGCAAAGGCGGAGCGACCATCCGGGCGCTGTGTGAGGAGACAGGTGCGTCCATCGATATTGGTGAAACGGGTCTGGTCAGCATATACGGCGAGAGCAATACAGTCTGCCTGGACGCACGCGCCAGGATCGAAGCGCTGACAGCCGATGTGGAAGTCGGGACGGTTTACGAGGGCACTGTTGTGCGGGTTCTCGATTTCGGGGCTTTCGTCAATATCTTGCCAGGACGGGACGGTCTGGTGCACGTATCCCAGATTTCGGACAAGCGGATCGAGCACGCCAGTGATGTCCTGGCGGAACAGCAGAAGATCAAGGTGAAGGTGTTGGAGGTTGACGACCGGGGACGCGTCAGGCTCACCATGAGAAATGTTGAAACCTCAGCAAGTTCCGCTTGAGGAATACGGGAAGCGCTTGACCCGCCCCCGCCCCGGACCTACAGGCGGGGCGCGGTCGGCCTGATGTGGCTGGCCACGGCTGTTTTCTGGCGTGGCTGCTGTTTCAGGGATGAAATCAGACGAATGTTTTAGTCAAGCAGGGTCGCGTCAGGGTGTGCTGTGCCCTGGCCGTCACCAGCAGGGACGGGAGCCGGTCTTCTCCTCTTGCGTGAGGACGGCTCCTTTTTTGCGACTTGTCGTTCTTGCCGCTCTTGCCGTTGCTGCTCTTGCGGTTCTTGCTGCTCTTGCCGTTCTTGCTGCTCTTGCCGTTCTTGCCGTTGCTGCTCTTGCGGTTCTTGTCGTTCTTGTCGTTCTTGTCGTTCTTGTCGTTCTTGTCGTTCTTGTCGTTCTTGTCGTTCTTGTCGTTCGTGCCGTTGCTGTTCTTGCGGTTCTTGCTGCTCTTGCCGTTGCTGCTCTTGCGGTTCTTGCTGCTGTTGCAGCTCTTGCAGTTCTTGCTGCTCTTGCAGTTCTTGCTGCTCTTGCAGTTCTTGTCGTTCTTGTCGTTCGTGTCGTTCTTGTCGTTCGTGCCGTTGCTGTTCTTGCCGTTCTTGTCTCTCTTCCCTTTTTTCGCCCGCTGTGGACAAATCCACTGTGGATTCGCTCTCGCTGTCTGAGCGTGCATCACTTTCCTGGCCGGTGCTGGAGCTTTCATCCTCGTCAGAGCTGGGGTCTTCAGCGATAAAGGATCCAGAAGGCCCATCGCCCTGCCGTTCCATGCTTCTTGCGAGTCTGCGGGAAGCCGAAGCCTGTACGCCGGCTGTTGATATGCGAGCTCTTTCTGTGTTTTCTGTGTTCTGGCACAGGAGCTGGGTTCCTCGCCCGCTGTGCAAGTCCGGGCTGACAAGCGGCCTGTGGGCACCGGCAGGCAGAAGTATGATGCCTGGCTCCTCGTCCTCAGCTACCAGCCTCGTTCCCGGCCATTGATGCATCCAGTGCACAGCTTCTGCGACCAGATTTCCGGTGTCGTAGACAAGAGAGACCAGGCGCTGCCCTTCCCAGTTGCAGAGATACAAAATGCCACCAACAAGGTTTATCAGGGAAACAGTGGTTGGCGAGCCCAATGTGCCAGCACCTGCAACGCAGAGGGCGCCCGCAGCCGTGGTCAGGGACGACAGGCTGTAGAGAGCCAGCACGCCCGCACTCAGACCGGAAGAAATCAACAGCGTTGAAAAAGCATATCTCAGGCCTGGTATCTTCCAGGCCTCGACGCAGGCCGATGCCGACAGTGCAAGGGCTGTCAGCCTGCGCAGGTGACGTAGTATCCCGGGGGGGATGACGTGCAGGCCACCAGCCGTCGAAGATGCACACAGCAGTCCTCCTGCCAGAAGACAGGCGTCCATGGCCTGGTCACTGTTGCGCAAAGCGGCGCCCACAGCATCAATCATGCGGGTTGAGACGCCCAGCTTTCCCAGCTCTTTGAGACTGCGTGCAACAAGCCCACCCAGCTGGGCACCCGCGACAGGGCATCCATAGGCCAGGCCGGTCAGCCCTCCCAGACACTGGCCTGCGCGTACTGCCGTATTGGTGCCCTCGTCAGGGCTGTGCAACAGATTCATCCAGCCAGAGCAGACCAGAGCCAGTGTCGCGCAGTGCGGTACCTTGTCGGCCATCAGGCTCCCTCCTGCAAAGAACAGTCCCTTCAGCCCTCCCCACCAGAGTCGGCCTGTCGTCGAATCCCAGAAGCCGTGCATGGCCTCGTCCAGGCGCTGCCCCAGCACATAGTCAGCACAAGAGCGCGGATTTGTGTGCAGTGAGCGCCTTGTCAGCCGGCATCGTTCTTCGACCACCTCGGCCAGCCGTGCGCGGCAGCGGGGCAGCAGGGTATCACCTATGGTGGTCACCTCCATGTCATCAGCAACAGCGCAGGGGGCGTGTACAACGCGTGTCGCAACCTGACCGTCCTTGCGACTGTAAAGGAGAAAGCCGTGGGTAAATGACACCTGATGCTGATTGAGTACCCGGAAGAACCTGTATTCTGCCTCGTCGATAGTCAGGGTCGCTTCGTCAAACTGGTAACAGACCAGGGCGCAGCGGATCTGCTGTCCCCGACTTCTATCCTTTAATCGCTGATAATTGAGAGCCAGCTTGAGTTTGGTGGCGAGATAATAATCACCATTGGCAACGGCCAGATCAATTTCCGTTCGCCCGTTTCTGTCGAGTTGTCCCAGACGGGCACCGGCGTCGAGAAGGACCTCAAGCAGCACTATGTCGCCCGCCTTGTCCACCAGCTGCTGTAAACAACTGCGGTTGCCGTATTCGGCGCGCCGGTCACGCAGCAGGTCGACAAAGGCGCCAGCATCAAAGTCCGGTTGCTGCCGGGCGGTATCAAGTGCTTGTATTCTTGTCAGGAGATCAGGTCCGGAGCAGTCTTCCAGAAGAGTGCGCAGCCGGGCTTCGGTCATCTCCGGCCGGGCAGCGGCCGCTGCCGGTTCGCGCGCCACCTGCAAAAACTCCCGTTCTGCGCCCGGCCCCGCCTTGCGGGCCAGCCTGAGGCAGGCCCTGGCAGACGGCAAGGTGACAGGCTGGCTGCATCCCATCAGCCTGCTCAGTTGCCCCCTGCGGTTCCAGCGACTCAAAA
>Ga0209021_1002590_pt1 | contig 15598 bp, 9 predicted proteins | sample PinacodermFT_FD_187299 | JGI IMG/M metagenome (GOLD analysis project Ga0209021, IMG submission 187299) | Host-associated microbial community of the marine sponge Aplysina aerophoba from Gulf of Piran - sponge pinacoderm, lysed by freeze-thaw... | ecosystem: Host-associated > Porifera > Sponge >... | reverse complement strand
GGAAAGCCGTACCGGGTGAGACGCAGCAAGCCTTTCAGGTCGTGGTCGGGCTGTCCAGGATACCGCTGCCGGGTGATGAGCATCCATTGGTTGACAACGCCAACAGCAATCAGCGACTGCAGGTTCTCATAGGGATAATGCAAGGCACTGTGGTGACCATCACAGACGAAGCGCAAAAACACCGTGCCCCGCGCGTAACGGAACCACTCGTGTGCCAGACGCCAGCCTGCGGGTTGAAGCGTGTTCACCCCCTGCTCGCTGACAAGCTCCCTGAAGGCAGGCTGGGAGCCATTGACCGGCGCCCATCTGTAGCCGGCCGTGTCAATCATACCCCGCGGCGACACCATGCTGCGCGTGCTGCTGAGGGTGTAGGAAAACGCCTGCTGGGCAGCCGGGTTGGCAATGAACAGGGGCAGATCCGGCGCACCTTGAGAAAACAGGAACAAACGCATCTCCCGGGCCGGTATCAGCATGGCACGCTCGGCAACCGCCTTCCCCTCGACCTCAGCTGCCAGCAGGCCCGGCACCAGGGCCTGCTGTACCAGCCGCAGGAAATTGGCAGCAGCCGTGGAAACCATATTGACACGCGCCAGCCCCTGTTCAACCGTGCCCGCACCGCCGTCCGCAAGGCCTGGTAGCGTCTGGATCCGCGCGGCCCCGGAGCGGGCTGTCACAGTGTTGTTGCTGCACCCGGCCTGATACACTTCAAGCGTCGCCGCCCGCGCCAGGGGCCGGGGTTCTTCAGCGCAGCCTATGCAGGCATAGCCGAGGCTGGCCTGACTCCGCCCCCCCGTGTGCAGGCCGCCTGCGGCATCAGCTGCCACACTGTTGTCGTACAGCTGTTCCTGTCGGCTAGTGAGCAACCCTGCCTGATCATGCCCATGACCCAGGATGCCCAGCAGGCCGGCGGCGGCCTGACCATGCTGGTTGCTGGCTCCGGACCCGGATGCCACACCGGCAGTAGCCGCCAATTGATTGTTGCTGAGATGCTTCTGCCGCACCTGGATATAAGCGGCCGTCCGCACGGCGCCCAGCCCCAGGCTGACAGTGGCTGTCGCACGGGTGCTGGCATCGCGGGCATGGCCTGCCCGGGCCCTCGCCTGCACAATGTTGTCGGTGATGTCACTCACTTCCAGCAGGTTCCTGGCTCCAGTAGTCGCCCCCACCAGTCCAGCCGTTACCGCTCCTGTACCTGTGGCAGCAAGCTGGCTGTTGTGCAACCGGTGAATGCTGACCCAATTGTGACTTTGCATCTCGCCGACAAGTGCCGCACAACTGCCGTTGGACGTAGTCAGACGACTGTGCCTGATATGCAGGGTGATATCGCTGTTATTGATGGCACCGAAAAGCAGCGCATCCCCCTGGCGCTGGTCCAGCTCCAGACGCAAGCTGTACCCCTCGCTGTAGAGGAACCCCGCGAACGGGTGAGTCCGGTTGCCTATGGGCAAAGCCCCCAGCTGGTCGCCGCTCAAATGCACATCTTCAACCTGCCAATAACAGCCGTCCAGGTATTTCCCCATGTCCGTAAAGTTATGCTGGCGCAGCTGTATAAAAGAGTCGGGCGGGCATCGGGTCTCAGCGCGACGCGTTCTGTGGGCCAGGGAATCCATGCCCGTTGCGTGCTGCAAGGCCGACGACGCACGACCACGGACAACAGCAAAGTCATCCAGTGCCTGGGCATGACGCTTCTTGCGCCGGCTTCCTGCGCCAGGAACACGGCTACGCCCATCTGCCCATTGCCCATGCGACACAGCACCGGCTTTGGAGCCTTTCTTTTTCTTTCTGGACAAGGACTCTGACGCGGGTGGCCGGGCTGAGCCAGCATCTTTCAACGACCGCTGTTGTCGCCTGGCGGACGCACGCCCCCGTACACCGGAGCGGCGCTTGTCAGGCGTCGGCTTGCGCATGACAGATGACGTCTGAACGGGATCGCCGCTTGTCACCGCCCGCCGCTGCGACGACCGGCCCGGCGCGGCCTGACGCGGCCCCAGCAGAGACAGGGCGGTCACAGTGTGCACAACCATGTTCCGGCTGTGCCTCACCAGAGCCACGGAACCTCGCCCGGTCGTCTGGGGAAAAGTATGGTTGCCGCTGAGATTGACGTTATTCATCTTGTGCCGACTCCGATTATTACCTTTTGCCACCCCGGCGGGGACAGCAGAAAAAACTGCGAACCGCTTGTTCGCCATGGGCTTGGATCACAACAAAACGGCCAGGTTCCTGCGTCGGCCCCAGTTGTCACCACGACTGACGCAGGCGCATGCCACCTGGACCGGGCTGCTCCCGGGCTCTACAGCTGTGCAGGCTCCTTGCTTGCTTACTGCCACCGGCTTGTCTTGTCCCGGATTCAGACACAGCTGTCAGACAAGAGAAATTTTTCTGAAGTGCGCCGCTCTGATTATGCTGTAGACCCATGTGGCCAGGTTCCGGCCGCTGGCGTCGCCGCAGAGAACATCAGGTCTTGCGATCCACACTCTGCAATCCCTTGCACAAGCGCGCATACCCGGACAAGCGTTCCTGTCCAGGACCAACTCAGGAGATAAAGAATGTTCAGCCAAGCCTGTGGAACCTCTGGTATCCACGACACAGGAGCTTCTGCCCGCGCCTCCCAACCAACCCGCGTACCTGTCTTTCCTGCAGCCATTGCTGTGGATCCAGGGAAATGGGAGTGCGATGTCGCATATGGGGCCTACCTGTCACAGACCGGTGCCTGGACGACGAAAGGCGTTCCCTTGCCAGGCATGCAGGAATACACAACCGAATGCCGTGCAATCGAAAGGGTTTTCGCCTATCGGCAAGGTGAAGCAAGTAACGACTTTCCCTACGGTGACAGCTGGATCCTGTCCGGAGAGTTAAAGGACGGTAGCGTCTTTCATTTCGAGGCCGCCTGCGACTTGTCAGGCTTTGGTGGCCTGAGCTGGGGAATTATGCTCCTGGCTCCCGGATGGGATAGCTTGTTTGACAACTTGTCAGATGATGAGATTCAGGATTTTGTCCGCAACATGGGCACGGATTCATCTTCTGTCCCAGAGCAAAAGCTGATGCAGGACTTGCATAACAAAATGGAGAATATTGAGGCGTTGCGATCCAGACTGAAAGAACTTTTCCTTGCAAAATAGAGCCGTGCGAACTGCATTTGACCCCAGTCAGATAACCAGAGTGCGCTTATCCCGTCGTTCCCGTCGTTCCCGTCGTTCCCGTCGTTCCCCCGTCGGACGCAAAGCTTCTCGCCGTTGTACGTCTCATCAGGAGCACCCTGACAAGGCCCGCTTTGTCAGCTTCTTTTGGGATGGGTGAATGCCGCCTGGAACAGCCTGCTCTCACCGGAGAGCCAGGGATGTGCATTCTCCTGTGCGCAAGCAGGGTGCCACCGGAAATGTGTACACAAACCCGGAGCACAGGCAGTCAGAGTTCATCGTGACCTGACCAGGGAGGCATGGGATAGTTTTTTTCAGCGACGCGCTGACAGGCATCCTGGCTGACCGGCACATCCCACTGCTGGAAAAAACGCGTCAAGTCCTGCCGACTGATGTCACAGAGCATCTCAAAAAAGTAATCCGTTTTTTGCTGCTGGTTATTCTTGTCAGGTAGTTGATCTGCGGGCGTGTGACGAAAATTGCTGTAAAGTTCCGCTATAAATTCATGTGACAAGTGCCTGACAAGATTAATCATGAAAGCCTTTTTTTGTGCAATGCCATGGTATGGATCTTCCCCCCAGATGTGGGAATCGTAAGAATGAAAAAGGTGACTGAGAAGCGGCAGATACGCATAAAGAATTTCCTTTGCCGTATAGGCTTTGAGTCCTTTTAATTTTTGTATACCAATAACCCTGTAGCCCGTAGAAGACTGGTAGCCATAATTCATCAATTCGGCGAAAACTTCTCTCGTCCCGGGCAATTCAAACAGTTTTTCAACAGGTTCGTGATTATGGCCCAGCTCGTGAAGCAAAGTGGTACGCACAATGGGCATTTCAGGGGTTATCCAGATGTACGGATTGGCGTAGGCGACCCAGTTGATAGCGACAGGGTAGCCAGACACGGCAGCAAATGGGGTGTCAGAGAGGATGGGATCCAGCACAAAACGCCAGGGCACGGCGGGAGCCCGGTCCCGTTCATCCTCTGCGTTCTCACTTAAACCAATCAAGTTTTGCACATCTTTTACCATTTGATCGTAAAAAGCGATGATCGCGGTCGGATCAGCCATTTGACGAATCATCGCAGAAGGCAGGGTCAAGATGGCATGCCGCCCTTCAAGCTCTGCCCAGGGCGCCGGGTAATAACGAATGTCATTTTGCCACTGGATCAGGCTGTCTCTGCCGATTTTGAACCATGGTGCTCTGACCGCTCCCGCAAGAGTCACCTCAAAGGCTTCAGTTCCCGTTTGGCTGGACTCCATGTAAATCAGACCGGATGCCAGCCCGCTGTCCTGTTGTTCCCCTTGCCGCAGAGTGAAGCTGTGTGACGCCCGGGATGCACGCCTGGAAACGCTGACGTCATCGGCGTTGGCGCCCCCGAATTTTGACATCACTCTATCGAGCACATTCTTCCGGAGTCTATGGATTCCAACGCGCAGTTTCGGCATGACGTCAGGTCTATTCCCCTCAGCCGGGCGCACAGTCACTCGCACGGGCTCACCGGGAACACGGTAAAGCCCCGTACTTTGCCAATGCTCTGGCGGATGGTGGAGTCGTAGCTGAGACAAGCCTTCGGGCTGCAACGCAAAGTGAATGGTCTGAGAAACGCGCTCGGCATCTGCAGGCGGATACCCCGGAAAATTTTCTCCCATGGGCATCAGATACTGATAGCGCTGTTCCTGACTTGAAAAAGCACACTCAGCCACGCCTGTGGCAAACAGCAGGAGACTGCACAGGCACACGCCCATTTTTCTTGTTCGCGTATTCGTTTCCACGAAGACAACCTCGTTGTTAGACCTGAGCTTTGCACGATGGAATGCCATATCCCAGGCAAGAGCCTGCCTTACACAGGAAAGCCAGACAGTTGTGGCAAGGAGGACTCGATACAGTCCTCCTGTTGTCAGAAGGCTATTGGGTTGAGGCGCCGCAGAGGCGCACCGCTTGCGCAGCTGATGGAGACCGACCACCAGACTAAGACGGAACGCCGTGCTTCCTGGTGTTCCAGATTGAAGTCCAGGCAACCGAAGAACGGGGGGTGCCGGCCTTGCCCTTCCCGGCCCTGGCTCCCAGCGCCCAGCCCCGTTTAATGGCCTCCTGCAGCTGCTCTACCTTCTCTTCAGGGAAAACCATGTTTGAATTCTGCCCCAACTCCTCCTGAATCCATGTTGCACTGGAACCCGTCCAGTCGACGAGTATCCCGCTGGGATCTTCAGTCAGCAGACACGCACCTCCGCTGGCCAATTTTTCGACCATCTCCACCGGATAGTGCGCGTCATCAAGAAACCAGAAGGCAGCCGCAGCCAAGGGAGACCCCTTGAAAAGGTGCATTCCATCGCGCCGCACATCAAAAACAAAATTCACATCAACGCCGGCACGGGGGGCAAGGTCCAGAAGCGCATTCAGCTTGCCCACTTTATCTTTGGTCAATGGGCGGATGCACTTCTCCAGCGGCGTAATACCCAAAGTACTGCCAAGATTCGGATCAGCATTCGCTTTCATCAGGTCTGCCACACAGCCTTGTGAATAGTCCATCGCACAGAACAACGGGGTAACACCCAGCTCGCACTGACGCGACAAGCGATTGGGATCAAAAACACCAGTATTCAGGATTAGTTGACGCCAACCAGAGTCGGCCTCACCAAAAGCAGGAGAATGCAACGGCCCCCTGCCCATTTCCCGGCCCTCAAGGTACAAGCACTCCTCGTCAAGCAAGCCTTGTTCCTTTGCCACCACCAATCCCTGCATGATCTTGCAGGTGACATACAGATTGTTCTCTGTAATGGCCCGCACCAGAATGCTGCTACAACTGGCGGACGGATAGCCGATCTTGCGCCTGCTCACATCCATTGACTGCGCCTTGAGAACGAACTGCAAGGGCTCATCATTCTCAATGTCCAGTGGTTCCCCTACACCTGTGCTGGCTTGCAGACAATCGTATTGGAACCGACGCAGTTGGTCCCTGGCCTCGGGCGTATTGAGCACAAGATCGTTCACATTGGCAATCGCTTGCGTGCAAACAAACCAGTGGCCGCCAGACGTCAGACCGCTCTGTCCTCCGGCGAGAGGCTTCTCCCCGGTGAAAGGCTTCTCCCCGGCGAAAGGCTTCGCACCACTGAGCCGTTCTCCACAAGCAGACAGACCACTACCCGGTGCACAACGCTCAAGGCGGGGCCGCGAGCCCGTGGCTGCGCCTACATCAAAGCCAGAAAATCGGGATCCTGGCAGCGGCTTGCTACCAGCTCGTGTGCCCTTGACCTTTGCGGGAGACGGGTCGCAACCTGCCTCTTCAAGACGGGCTATTTTTTCTTGCAAATGCTCGGGGCAAGATCCCGGTTGAGTGTTTGGGGCTATTGGTCCCACAAGCGATACCTCACTGAAAAATCCACGTGGTGTCTCAGGGGCAAGTGACTTCCTGCACCCGCACACCTTGGACTACCAGCCCGGCCCGGAGTTCCACACAATTTTCCTGTTTGCACCGCTCTGCCCCGTTTCAAGCTGCAGGCTGTCCGCTCCAGCCCGTGATAAACAGATCACAAAAGATGACAAGTGTACTGACTCGGTGGCGGCTCATGCCCGGCCCTGCCCCTGTGCATCCCGCCTACGGCAAGCGCGTTGCGCAGCTGCTCAACCCTCTCATCAGAACGGGAGAGAGAGAAATCCCGTCGCAGCTGTCGAACCCATTGATCACTGTCATCTGTCCAGTCGACCGTTTTCCCTGCTGAATCCACAACCAGCAGGCTCGCCCCCCGGCGTGCCAGTACGCTGATCACTTCCACCGGATAGCCTGTTTCAGCAAGAAAACAAAAAGAAGCCGCAGCCAGCGCAGACCCGGTAAAGCAATAGCTGGCGTCCCGGCTTACATCAAAAACGCGATCCACATCAAGACGCCCAGGCACTTTCACTTCAGCATCAACCGCACTTTCTGCCGCCAGCCGGGTCGGCTTGGCGCCGCATCCAGTCAAGCCAGGATCAATACGGCCGGGAGACGAGAGTTCCAGCAGCCTGTTGAGCTTGGCCACTTTATCGGTAGTCCACGGACTGACGCACAGCCCCAGCGGTGGAAGCCCCTCGCTGTCGCCGGCATTGGGATCGGCGCCTGCCCTCAGCAGGTCTTCGACACAGGCCGCAGAGTATCCCATCGCGCCGAACAAAGGGGTGAATCCCCGGTGCTGACACGACAAGCGGCTGGGATCAAAGACGCCAGAACCCAGCAACCACCGGCGCCACCGACTACTGGATTCATAAAAAGCAGGGGAGTGCAACAAGCCCCCGTTGCTGCTGTACAAGGCATCCTCATCCAGCAGACCGCGTTGCTGTGCCAACTGCAATCCCTGCATGATCTTGCAGGCAACAGGCAGGTTTTTCTCTTCGCAGGCCCGCACCAGAAATCGCACACAGATGCTCTCCCGTTCGCCGAAATGACGCCAGTTCTTGTCCAGCAACTGCGCCTTGAGAACAAACGGCAGTGGATCATCACTCAGCATATCCAGCGGCCGCCCCGGGCCGGCATGGACACGCCGACAGATACCATCAAACCGCATGAGTTGTTGCAGCAGCTCGGACTGACTGAGCACAAGCCACGCCTTCTTGTCAGCCCTGCCAGTGGATGAAGGCACACCAGCACTTTCAGGCAGCCTGTCCTCTTCCGGCGAGTAACATGTGAAATCACTCAGCCGGACCACGAAAGCCGGCTTGTTACTGTCCTGGACACAAGCTTTCAGCACGCGCCCCCTGCTGGCGGCAGAACCTGTAGAGACACCGACATTAAAGCCTGCAAATCGGGACTCGGGCAGCGGCAGGCCCTTCTGTGCGTCCTTGACCTTCGCAGGAGAAGGGTCGCAGCCCGCCTTTTCAAGACGCTTAATTTTGGCCTGCAGACGTCCAGGATCAGGACAGTAGGAGGCGTGATATTTACGAGAGTGGGTCATTGCGTCCACAAGGGTTTTCTCCTGTTCAAGTGCTGTCAGGGGGACACAATTCCCCTGCCTGCATTGGATTGACAGCCTTGCCTCAAAGTTCCGCACGCTTGCGCTTGCCTTCATCTCAAGCCGCACACCGCAGGCCCGCAGCGGCGACGACATTCATTGGCTTTACTGGCTTTACTGGCTTTACTGGCTTTACTGGCTTTACTGGCTTTACTGGCTTTACTGGCTTTGCGGGAACCTGGCTGCCGTCTCGACCGGGGGCCGGTCATGCCCACTGCCATCACGGGTCGTTCCCGGGTAGCCGATAGACAAGAGAGACAGCAAGGCTGACATTCAATGGCCACCTCCTGTCTCCTCTCTTTCGTTTGCGTCCCATAAAAAAACGGCCAACTCTTATGCAAGCTGACCGGGGGATAGTCTCTTGATCACTGAATTAACCTCCTGTTCCCGGAAGGCTTGTTTCCAGAAAGCTATTGCGCCAGTGCTTCCGACCGGCGGCGCGCTCCCGGCCCTCTGATGGCACAGTGTCCCCGCAGGACCGGGAAAGTGCCACCTTTGCCCGTTCTATTCCGGCATTCCGGCGCAACAGCCCAACAACCAGACAAGAACTACCAGCCTGCTTCTCCCGTCAGGGCCTTTTTGCTTCTGCATCCTCGGGACGCAAGCCCCATGAAGTGCGTGATCGGGTCCATGAATCCTTTCTCCTTCAAAATCAACACGCATCTGATCAGGAGCTACCCGTTTCCCGCCCCCTGCGCCTCCAGAGTTGGCCCCGCGCCACACCCGCTCCAACCGCCCTCCTGTCCCCGCTCTTGAGGTGGCACTGCGTCCGTCAACTGTACTGATGACCTTCCTCAGCCTCCTGCCTCCCCTGCCTGAGAGCCGCTACCAGCTGGTCTTTGCGCTGCTGGGAAACGTCGGGCAAGCCCAGGGCCTGACGCGACCAGCCGAGCAACAAACCCTGGCTCTCCTGAAAAATGGCTCGCGCCGATGCGCGTTGAAACAGATTGTGATACAGACCGATGTCCTCATCCTGACAGACCACTGGCTCGCCGGCAGGCGACTCCACCAGCAGGCTAGCACCCTGCCTTGCCAGCAGCCGCACTATGCCATCTGAACCATAGCGGTTACACAGAAAAGTCACCGCAGCAGTGGCCAGCGGCGAGCCATAGGCCGACGCAGAAAAAAGATCAGGATTGGTTGCAGGGTGCTTCAGGACTTTGGTCACAGCGGCAAGATCATTGGCAGCGACAGCATGATGGAGGGCTGATCCAACCAGTATGTTGGCGGCCCCCACCATCTGATTGGGATCGATGCCGGGCCAGCTGAGCAATATATCCAGTTTCTGGAGCTTGTCCTGTGTCCCTCCCCCGGCCGACGAGTAAAACACGACATTCGTGGGTAAACTCAGACAAGTGGCCAGGGCTGACAGCTGGTTACCGGGATTGCACAGATCAGGCCTGGCGCCGGCCTCAAGCAAGGCCTTGACAGTATCGGCAGGTGCCCTCTCAACGGCCCGACTCAAGGGAAGCTCCCCCGAACTCCTGTTCAAATCAAAAAGCTGCGCAGCCAGCACCAACCTTTGCCAGTGCGGATCAATTTGCTCGTAGAAGATACTCGCACTCTCCAGCATCCTGTATTGCAGCGAGCTGATCAGACTTCTGGCACCTGGATCGTACTCCTGGCTGGCCTTGAGCTGCTGCAAGCCCGTGAGCATCTTCAATGCCACAGGGAGATTGCGTCCCATCAGAGCGCGCTCCAGGAGATCGTTTGTACAGCCAGCCGACTGAGACAGGGCCGTGTCCAGCGCCTGGCACTTGCGCACCAAACTGAGGGAATCGTCTCGTTCCGGATCAGGGAGCGGCTGTGTGGAATAGCGGTAGTGAACCGTAATTTCTTTCTTGAAAAAAGCCTTCAACTGGTCAGGGTCATACAGGGCACCCGGCAAGCCCAGGTTGGTGCACTGCGCGTTGGACAAGACGTGGATCGCTATGTCCAGCAGATCGGCCTGACTCAAGGAGGCCTCACCTGTCTGGGTGGGCTCCATGGTCCGACGGGACAGGCTGCCGGCGTCAGGACTGTGCCGCAGACTGGCCGCACCGGAGGCTGACGGGGACACAGGGAAACCCTGGCCGCCAGGTTCAGGTTGAAGGCTCTGTTGCGGCCTGACCCAACGGACGGAGCGCTGGTCAGAAGAAGACGAGGCGGTGCTCTTGTCTGGCGCAGGGCTGTCCAACTGGTGCGTGACGACTTGTCTGGCCGTGAGCGGCGGCAGTTTTCCTGAGGGCGCTGATGATGAATGCATTGCAAAAGTCTCCACGGGGACGTCATAAGGTTTCTGCTGACAAGGCCCTCGATTTTTCATCAAGGATCAATGCCGGACGGCCCCCCGCCTGCATGGCAAGGTGCCGCCCGTCTTTTCGATGCCTGATGGCATGGAAAGTTCCCTGCCATAACTTCTCCTGCTGCGCCCCGGGGTTCGGGTATCAGACTTGCAGCGGTGTCTGGTGGCAGGATCAGGCGCGTTTGCCGGGAGGCAGCCGCGCCAGCTTCCGGATTCACACCGACAGCAAGGCGGAGATATGAAGAATAGAGAGTGATGAAAACAGGCGGGTGGTGACGCGATCAGCTTCAGGGGTACGGACGCGAGTGGCGATGGGAGCGCGGGAGAGGGGGCAGTCACAGTGGAAGGTGGAAACCCAGGCACATCACTGCCGGTTGTGGAAGCGCAGTGATGGCTCAGGAAACGATTAGTGTTTGTGCACAATGACAGCCCGGGGCTTTGGCAGACAGGTTGCAAGATGACGCGAGGGCGTCAGGGGCACTCCTTGCTGCCGGCATGGGCACCTGACGCAAGCTGATGCAGAGTTCTGATGCAGAGTTCCAACGCAGACCTCTGACTCAGAGTTCCACGCCGGCTTTGCATTTCAGCCTCCTGCCTCCCCTGAATGAAAGCCTCTGTCAACAGGCGTTTACGCTGCCGGGAAACGCGTCTTATGTCCGAGCGTTCAAGCAGTCTATCAAGCAGACGCAGATCAGCACCGCAATCCACTTTCTCCCCGTCAGGCGACTCCACCGGGCCAGCATCGTGTTTTGCCAGCAGGTCTGTACGCTGCTGGGAAACGCGTCTTATATACGAGCATTCAAACAGTTCCACAAACAGACTCACATCATCATCGCAATCCACTTTGTTCCCGTCAGGCGACTCCACCACCAGGCGAGCACCCTGCGCTGCCAACAGCCGCACCATCTCATCCGTACGCTCCTCGTTGCACAGAAAGGTCACCATGGCAGTGGCCAGCGGCGACCCGTAGGCAGACGCAGAAAAAAGATCAGGATCCGTTGCAGGGTGCTCCAGCACTCTGGCCGCAGCGTCAAGTTCATCGGCGGCGACAGCATGGTGGAGGGCCGATCCGGCGAACCTGCTGTGGGGCCCCGTCACCTGGTTGGGATCGGTCCCGGGCCAGCTGAGCAGCACATCCAACTTGTTCATCTGGTCAGTCATGCGCTTCGACGGTCTGGACACACACAAGGCCAGCGGCGAAAGCTTGTCAACTGCATTACACAAGCCAGGCCTGGCGCCGGCTTCCAGTAGAGCCTTGACACTATCGGCATATGGCGACATCAAAACGGCCCTGCTCAAGGGAAGGAACCACTCATCCTGATACCTGTTCAAGTTAAAAAGTTGCGTTGCCAGAACCAGCCTTGTCCAGTCAGGCTCAATTATCGTGTGCAAAAAACATCCATTCACCAGATCCAGTTCCAGCGAATCAAGGATAGGGCGCCCGTTCAGCTCGTCCTGCCGGGATTTGAGCTGCTGCAACCCTGCGAGCACTTTGAATGCCACTGGAAGATTGCGCGCCACCAGGGAGCGCTCCAGAATCGTCAGAACTGTGTATGGACAAGAGGCGGACTGGCACCAGGTCGCGTCTATAGCCCGGCACTTGAGCACAAAGGTCAAGGGATCATCCTGTGCAGGATCCGGAAGCGGCAGTCCATGAGCATAGACACTGCAGTGCGGCGAAATCGTATGTACAAAGAAGTCGTTCATCCGGGCGGTGTCATGCAGAGCAGCCAGCGTCTCCTCGCTGACGCCCTCTTTGCTGGACAGACTTCGCATCGCAATCTCGAGCTGCTCGGCCTGTGTCAAGGGGGCCGCATCGCCCTGAGCGGAATCCAGGGTCCGATGCGCCAGGCTGACAGCGCCAGGACTGTGCGTCAGGCTGGCCACATCAGAATCTGACGAGGATGAAGGGACACTCAAAGCGCCAGCCTCCCGTTGAAGGAGCTGTTGCGGACCGACGCCACGGACGGCGCGTTGATCAGAAGAAGAGGCGGCGAGCCTGTCTGGCGACTGGCCTTCCAGCCCTTGTGCGACCGGTTGAGGGGAATGTTCGGCCGCAGTCGGCGGCAGGGGGGGCGAATTCACTGAATGCATTGCAAAAGTCTCATTCGGGTTTCCGGAAATTTTTATTGAGCAATGTCCCTTTTTGTTCCTCAGGGAGCACTACCGGGCGGCACCGGCTGGCAAACCGCCACGCACACTACCGAGGCCTTGGATGGTCAATGGCATGGAAAGTTCCCTGCCACCACTATCAAATCCACGCAACCGTCCGGGACCTGACATATTAGAGGTTTCAAACGAACTTTTTGTTTTTTTCTCTGTCCGAATATTTGAGACAACGATGAAATATGGATAAGCGTGTCAAGGAGAGGACAGTAATGAATACAGTATGTGCACAACCCATTTACATGAAAGCTGTAGGCAACCATGAAAAAAAGCCTGCCGCTACGCCAGTGGATCTGATGAAACAACTCGATCTGACTGATAGAGGACCGGCTAATCCCAAAGACATTGCAGAAAGACGGGTTAGACACCAAATACATTTTTTGGATGAAGAATATTATGTCTTCATAGATAGTCCAAGCTACAAAGGAAACGCTAACATTTTTCCGTTCCAGCTGAACCAGAAAACATTCTATAAAGTTGATCAACACAAGCCTGCTGTAGAACAGAATGACACTGTGGTTCTTCCGCTACCAGAAATCACAAAAGGGTCCGGAAGCAAGGAGTTTTCCCCCCCTTGGCCAGCGGCTCTGGAAAGGATATCCAATGTCTTCACACAAGGATTCAATAATGTATGCCAAGTGATTGATTGTAATGCCCCGGGTAAATTTATCTATCCAGGTTGCTGCCATCACTTTGCCAACTATCTGGCATTCGGCATGACTCTACAGAAGTTCATTGACTTCAATGGTTGGCATGACACACTTCCATTTGCATCCGTACTTGATTTTTCTCAGGAGACCCTTCGTTGGGGCGATGTTGTCCAGCTTTTTGAACACGGAAAAATCGTTCACAGCATGTTCCATGTCGGAGACGGAATATATATGAACAAACATGGATTCAATGAAATATATTTTCAGTCATTACCAGCTTGCAAAGTCACATACCCTTCGGATTTTGCAAGAATAGTTCGTGTGTCTCCTGAATATCACTCAGAAAAAGTAGAATTCAGACAAACCTACTGATTCTCTTTTTGTTTCTCTAAAGGAACTGCGAACAAGCCCTGTGCCTGTAGAGTATCCTTGCAGGCCGCAGCAAACGCAGAGATGATCCATCGGCTAGTAGCTCAGTTTTCCGGCAGTGCGTTATTCAGAAACTTCAGCAGGCTGTTAAAGTCAATCAGAGATGTCTCCACTTCATCAGTATGAGATGTTCAGGTTTCACCAGTTTGGAATGTCCAGCTTTCACCAATATGAATTCGTGAGTTCACATCGAATAAATGCACCTCCATAGCAATGCCTGGGTGCCTGGAAACCTACAAACAAGTCCTTTTCCCTCGCAAACAATTCACTGATATCAAAGATTACAGCTGCCGTAAATGGACTGGTTCGCACATTCCCCAAAGCAACCCCAAGCCCCTCACTATTTCGAAGGTGTCAGGTTCAGGCAGTCGTTCAGGACCTGACAACTACTCCATTGCTCATAGCAGCTGATCCAACGCCTTATCCCATTGGTCAAAAAAACCATCTGGCCAGCAATCAATACGTCCTTCCTCATCAATAACTGGATATATCACCTCTAACGCATGAGCTGGATTGTTGACATCGCGCTGTAAGAAAAAGATTTTTACGTCACTGGCAGCAACAACTTTCTGCTTGACAGCAACACGTATGCCATTGAGAAAGTGATCCGAATGCGATTCAACAATCAGTTGCACGCCATTTTTCGCTGCAATGGCGCACAACTTACCCATGAACGACTGCCCAGCAGGATGCAGATGTGATTCCGGGTTTTCAATAATCAACAAATCCCCCTGCGTGGCACTTAAAATGCTGGTCACCACAGGCAAAACATAACTGAGACCAAAGCCAACGTTTTGGGGCTTGAACTCTTCCGTTGTCTCTTTACCTTGATTGAATGAATAGCTGAGACTGGCCGAGTTAAACTGAAGTTGTGCTACCGCTTTGATTTTCAGACCAGGAGTAATATCCGACATCCAAGCTTCGATATTAGAAAGTAATGTTTCAGATGTGGCATTTGGATGCTGCATCTCCTTTATCTCAAGCTTTTTAGCGCCATTCACCGCAATAAAATGCACAGTAAACTCACCATGGTTACCCAATGACTTCAAGTCACGGACATGAAAGTCAGACAACCGATGATGGCTTTTTGGTTCTAATCTACCTGCATTCAGATACTGAAAGTTAAAATTGAACAAGCTTAAATCGTCTGCTTTATCACCGATACTTGAACGCCTTGACGGCAACAAGTCTGAATCATGTTGATAGCCAAACTCAAACGGTACCGGCTGCTCTATCTCGCCCCATTTAACGGTGAAGATGATTTCTTCCTGCTCGCTAAAACTTGAAAGTGCATCTTTGCCAGTTCCGATATTGACGTAATCACCATTCAGCAGAAGCCCCTTGGTCTCAAGCGTTTTGCGCTCGTATGACTGCCTTAGCAATAACAAACTCTGCATCAAGGTGGATTTCCCCATGCCATTAAGACCAGAGAACAGGTTTAAAGCCCCAAGCTCAAAACTGGCATTCAGCAAGGTTTTAAAGTTCTTGATGCTCACAAACTCAATCATTTAACACCTCTGCAATTAGCGCCTTGACTTTTTTATAGCGCTTTTCAACATGATCTTTTTCCTGCGTAGAATATGAGATCGCATTAAAGAACTCGCCATCTTCGAGAAGAGCACGAGCTTTAGCTTGAAAAGCTACTTGCTTACTGAGAAGACGCTGAAAATCGGACTCAGTCAGCTTAGCCAGCGTCACCATCCAAACCTCAAACAAAGTAGCATTCTTTGAACGTTTACGGGCGTCTGACAAGCGATCTTTTTCAAATCCTGATTTGCCAAGCAACTGGCAGCAACGATGAATAGCCTCTGAGTACTTTTCTTTGAAATTCTTTCGATATGCATCATTACCTTTCTTAATCTCTTCCATGGCCTTATCCAAAAAAGAAGCTATTTCCTTCTTGTTTTCAGGATGACGATAGTCAAAGCGAAAAAACGCCCAAAACCGCAAC
>Ga0209021_1002586_pt1 | contig 15612 bp, 11 predicted proteins | sample PinacodermFT_FD_187299 | JGI IMG/M metagenome (GOLD analysis project Ga0209021, IMG submission 187299) | Host-associated microbial community of the marine sponge Aplysina aerophoba from Gulf of Piran - sponge pinacoderm, lysed by freeze-thaw... | ecosystem: Host-associated > Porifera > Sponge >... | reverse complement strand
GCGTTGATAGGACGCCTCCACGCCTTTGACGACATGGGCGAGACAGGCTTCGGCCACTTCTCGTGACACGTTCACGTCCGCACACCACGACCGGAAACACGCTCTGGCAATGGCATGTGGTACGCCATTGATCCCATTTTCTCGAACCAGCTTGGAAATCGTCGCGTCGGACAGGGCTTTGCCCCGTGCACTCAAAAAAAACACCAATACATCGCTCCTGAAGATGGGGCGGAACGCGGGGGAATAGGGTGGGGGCCAAGAAAGATGGGCTAGGATGCCTCGATCAGGACCTTACCTGCTGTATAACTATCTGTATAAAAACGGACACCTTTCCGGGCCGCGCTCGCACGACACTCCCCGTAACTTCCCGCGGCCGCCTTACACTTTGACGCGTCCGCTGCCTTTGGTGGTGGCGGGTAAGCATTACCCTCATCTCCCTTGATCTCAGACCGGAACCACGCGTTGCACGAAAGCGTTCACCGCCAGCGCCAGTTGCCATAGGTCCACGTTGTGGCCGAGATCATCCGAGCGCTTTCCGCCTGTCTCGTTGTAGTAGCGCGATCTCTCGAACGTATGCCGATGTTCAAATACCGTCTCGTCGGGATCCGACAGCACCGCCTGCTCAAGACGCGTGCCCGCGATTCGTCTTCTAAATGCAACTAGCTCGCAACGAACACCCTCCCGGCATTCTTCCGGGATGTCGAGCCACAACAGGTGAAGATCATGCTCCTTCAGGCACCCCGCGTCGGTGCTCGTTAGAATCGCAAGCGTCTTCAGGCTCTGCTCAATCGATAAGGCTAGCAGCACCGCTGCCGCCCACGTCACCTTGTTCCGCCAGTCCGACTCGTCGGTCGGCCGACCGCTCACTTTCTCGAACAGCGTCCTTTGCTCAGCGACTTCGTCCGCGCTCTGCCATGCCATTTGTGATGCGGCCGCCAAATTGCCTTCGGCCATACGTGACCACGTTCGTGCGCTTTGCCCTAATAGCCGACCTGCCATAACGGGATTTATACGGGATGCTAGCCAAGCCTCATCTTAAGTCCCACAAGATGTCTGATCTCAATGACCTTCATGGAATGTCGGATGAGATATTGACAGAGCAAGCCTGCCTCATTCAACGAGACGTTCGGCCACTCGTCATGCTGTCCCCATTCCCGACAGACCATCTTCTGATGCAAAGAGTGAAGGGGTGACTCAATGAACGCTCGGGCAGGCTGTATAGGTTCAGAAACGTTTGGCACTCCTCGAAGCAGGAGGAGGGGCCATGCGAGTCCATCATGTCGGCTTCCGCATCCTGGAGTTTTATCGCCTACCGCAACTCGGGCATTGTGGGGAGATGACACCGCAAGATGCCCAGCATCGACTCACCATTCAGCAGTTCTTTACCCATTACGGCCAAGCCGAGACCTGTGAGGCTTTTGGGGTGAGCAGGCGGACGCTCTATCGCTGGCAGCAGACGCTCACCCAGGCTGACGGCGATCCGCAAGCCTTGGCCGCCCTAAACCCCTGGTTCGGACCTGCAAAACCCGGACACCCCATCGCTGCCACCCCGTGTCCCTTCAGGTGTTCGCCTGTGATACCGTCGTGCGGCTGCAAGCCGGGCTCTGCCGCTACCTCTTCACCTTCATCGCTCCCCACCCCACCCCGGTTCCTCCTCTCCCACAACGGCGCGGAGTTCCTAGGCCACTTCCAGCAGCGTCTCGACGACCGCGGTAGCATCCATTGGTGGACCTATCCGTGCGCCTCGAAAATGCACGCGCAAGTCGAACGGTTCAATCGCACCCTCCAAGAACAGTTCGTGGACTATCATGAGGACTTACTCTTCGACGACATGACCGCCTTCAACCAAAAACTGGTCGATTGGTTGCTCGCCTACAACACCGTGTTGCCCCACCATAGCCTTGACCGACAATCTCCGGTACAATTCCTGATTCAACACCAACCCGAGTGCCCAAGGTGGTGGACCCATACATATACTTGACACCTGTACGCCTATAATTATAACTTGTATTGTTCTCTCGTGCGTTCAGGTGTTGGCCCCACCTCCAAGCCGCCTTTTCCTTCCCTTTCAATCCAAGGCAATTTCGTGGGAAAAACCGTGGGGCTCTGAGACGACGCTTGAATGAAAACCGCATGAAGAGAGGCGATTTGCGGGCGTGTGGCTCATGCCCGGGGAGCCATTTACAGCGTCCTACGTATTCCGGAGGATTCCAAAAAAGCCTCATGAACATCACTGTTCATGGGGCTTTTTTGTGTTTTGTGGGATTGACTGGTACGTTCGAATCCCATACAATCCAGAAATAAACATGGGAAAAAACGTGGGAGAAATAATGGTCGAGGGAGGGCGTCATGGGAAAATTGACGGCCGTAAAAGTGAAGGCGATTTCGACTCCGGGACGGCATGGTGACGGCGGGACATTGTTTCTTGTGGTGGCCCCCGGTGGGTCTAAAAGTTGGGTGCAAAGAATCACCGTCAACGCGGTACGGCGCGATATCGGGTTGGGCGGCTGGCCGGTGATTTCGTTACAAGAGGCGCGGGAGCGGGCCTTTGACAATCGACGGGCGGTGGCACACGGGCGAGATCCCCTGGCCGAGAAACAGCAGGCGAGCAAGGCAGCGTCCGTGCCCACCTTCCGAGCGGTGGCGCGGAAGTACTATGAGGAAAACCTGCCGCGGTGGAAAGCGGGACGGCATACGGACCGCTGGCTGCAGGTAGTCGAGAAATATGCCTTCCCCGTATTCGGGGACGTGCCGGTTGATCGTGTCGGTCGTGAAGACGTGCTGCGCATGCTCACGCCGATCTGGACGGCCAAACCTGAATATGCCCGGAAACTTCGCCATCGGGTCCGGTTGATTCTCGACTGGTGTCAGGCGCACGGGTACGTGCACACCAACATCGCGGGGGAACAGATCGGGGATGCGTTGCCAAGTATGCCGAGTGTCAAGGAACATCATCGAAGTCTGCCGTATGCAGAAGTCTCGCAGGCCTTGGACCTGATCGAGGCATCCGGCGCGTCCTTGTCGGCAAAGTTGTGCCTTCGCTTTTTGATCTTGACGGCGGTGCGACCGAGTGAAGCGAGAAACGCGACGTGGGATGAAATCAACTGGGAGACGAAGACGTGGACGATCCCGGCAGGCAAGATGAAGGCGAAGGCCGAACATCGGGTGCCCCTATCACGTGAAGCGATGAAGGTGCTCGAGCGCGCGTCCAGGGTGCGGGGCGAGTCTCCCCTGATTTTCCCCTCATCATTGAAGCGAGCGAAACCCTTGAGCGATATGACGTTGACCAAGCTACTCCGCGATGTGGGATTAAGAGAAAAAACGGTTCCGCATGGTTTCCGATCGAGTTTTCGAACATGGGCGGGCGAACAGACGAATTCTCCCACTCCCGTTATTGAACTGTGCCTGGCTCACTCGGTGGGGAATGCGATTGAGAAGGCTTATACTAGGAGCGATCTGCTCCAGAAGCGGCAACGCTTGATGCAAGAATGGGGTCGGTATGTGACCGGCGAGGGTCGTGCGAATGTGGTGCCGCTGCACGGTTGAGTCCGCGATGCCGATGAACTTCCGCTTCACGTCGATGGACGTGGGCACCCTAGGGAGCGGGCGCCGACCTCATGATGCCTTAGAGGGATGTACGCCGGCCGAGTGCATGAACCTAAACGCCAAAAACTCTACTTAGAACTGTCTCCTTGACGGGGAAGCTTACGGTAGTGTCTCAATTTGAAATCCGCTCTCTTCAGCTTCTTGGCTCATGCCCGCCCTCATTATGGGAAGTCGAAGCCGATGAGAATCATTTCGTCGGGTCCCGCAAAGGCTGGCGGGGGCGGAGCGCGGCCTCGAGTGGGGTGGATGGCCTGTGGTCCGGGCAGTCCACCGGGGACCCCGTACTCCCTGTCACCTGGGGTTTCTGATATGAGCCTGTCGCGTGTTTCTGCCCCCGCTCCGCCGAAACCGACGATCTGACCATTAAACACAAAGATCGGATAGAAATAATTCGCCGCATTTCCGATTTGACCGGACAATCCGTCAAGCCTATATTCACAATTATGAGTAATCCGAGAGTGTACGATGCGGCCATGAGAAAAAAACAATCTACCCCACCACCCACAGAAAAATTCGACCGGCTGAAGGCCATCCTGCGCGAGATGTTCCAACTCGACCGGGGCGATCTCAGAGAGGTAATCGGGGCTCCCTCACAGAGGTCAGAAAATCGCTGGTTGCGTGGACCAAAGATCTGGGTCCCCTCAGTTTCGATTGCCACACTGGGATTGTAATCGCCTGTTTGGTTACTGACGCATATGACTCCCAAATATACTGGACGTTAGGCTGGCGAGCGCAGATCAATGCCCATTCAGGAAAATGCTCTTAATTCCGCTTTGGCGGAGGTGCTTTCAACGTATGACCTTCATTCCACGCCAGAGCAAACGCGTGTCAAGACTGGCGGAAAGCGTTGCGATGTCCGGATAAGACGTCGACACGGCGACCGCTATTTTACGGCGCTTGAATGCAAGATCGGGCAAAGTTCGATTCAGCGGCAAGCTGCCGTCAAGGATGCACAGCGTTGGCTGAAGGAGTCCGACTGTTGGAACGCGCTTGCTCTCTGCTATCCGGAAGAATTGAGCGAGGACAAGCCTGGGACACCACGGCAGGGACTCGAAGTCACGGCCGATCTTCTAATGGTCAGGGTCAGCCAAGGCGGAACAATCGGGCACTGGCGAAAAGGTCGTGTGTCCGACCTTGCAATACTGGCTGACGATATAGGCGCAAACGAAACCTATGCTGTCACCGACATCCTCCGGCGCGCTATCATGGCTGCCAGCGACAGATAGATTCAGTAACCGGCCAGGATCTGGCTGAAACCCTGGAACTGCCATGGGATCCCGCAACGAGCGGTATTGACCCGCGCCCCGCACGTATAGCCTGTCTGATCATTGCCAACATGGCGTTGTTGCAGAACCGTATGCGTAGTGAAGGCATACGCATTTCCAATCTAGACACGCTCGTCGCGGTTAGAAATGCTCCAAACAAGCAAACTGCTTTGCTCGACAACTGGCAGCGAATTCGCGACGTAGACTATGCGCCGGTCGTCGACCCTGCTCTTGCTGTGCTTCATAAGCTACCGACCGATCATCACACCGACAGCTTGCTTGAGACCCTGATCGAGGCTGTGCTCGATTGCGCACCACGCATCCGAGGGCTGCAATTGGACCACGCAGGGCCACTCTACCATGGGCTATTGCAGACTGCGCGCTATGATGGATCGTTCTATACCAGCACGGCGGCGGCAGTCTTGCTGACCGAGCTTGCTATGCCCCCCGACTGGCCTGTGGTGAAAGATAATTGGGCGGACGCTGAAAGGCTGATAAATCTCAGGGTCTGCGATCCAGCGTGCGGCACAGGAACACTGTTGATGGCAGCTGCTCGGACAATCGAGGAACGGCATCGTGCTTTCTGTGGCGATGAGGCTGATCTGCCGACTCTGCATCTCGGTCTGATTGAGAACGTGTTGCACGGACTCGACATCAACCGGCACGCGATTCATCTAGCCGCTTCGATGCTAACACTCAGCGCGCCAAAGATTGACTACAACAAGATGAATCTGTACAGCATGCAGCATGGTGTAAACACCAACGGAGACGTGCGTGCGGGCTCGCTCGATATACTGGTAAAGGACGCAGGATACCTTCCAGGACTCGTGCCGGACACCAGCCAGCGGCGAGCAGCAGCGACGGGTTACAAGGAAGAAGTACCCGATCTCGAAGGGTCGTGTGATCTTGTCATCATGAACCCGCCTTTTACCCGAAACGACATACGAAATCGCAGCCTGCCGCAAGCACATCGTGAAAAAGTGCAACGACATGAAATAGAGCTTGCTGAAAACACCCCCGACGAGGCTCACAGGAAAGTTATTGACCAATCTACAATAGGCACTTTCTTCACCCCAATCGCCGACCAATTGCTCAATCGTCAAGGAACTATTGCCATGGTGAAACCATTCACCGCATGCACCAATGCCAGCGGCAAGGACGAAAGAAAACTCCTCACTGACCCGAATCGGTTTCACCTTGAGCTGGTTGTCACCAGTCACGACAACCGCCGGATTTACTTTTCCGAAAACACGGACATTCACGAATCCCTGATTGTCGCACGTCGCCCGACACCGGAAACCGAGCGAAAACCAACGGCCTTTGTCTCACTTGCCGAAAATCCTGCAAGCGCAGGCGAAGCCCACTTTCTCGCAAAAGCAATCCGGCAGACCCTCGACGGCGACAACAGTCTCTTGGCGAATTACGGCACCATAGCTTGGCGGTCCTTGGAACAGCTTCGAGATCGTCCTTGGAACGCAGCCTGTTTCTACGACCAAAGCCTCGCAGACGCCTATGACGTCTTGCTCGAAAATCCGGCGTTGACGCCTATTGACAATCTCGCATCCGTTGAACCAGAAGGAAGACGGATTCGCGATGCGTTCACAAAAGCCGAAAAACGGCAGCATCCTGACATGCGGGCACTTTGGGAGCACAAATCTGCACGCCAAACCAGGATGAGAACCGGCCCAGACGCATTTCTGGTTTCCAAGAAAGACAAGCATGATTATGCCAAACACCTATGGCAAAAACGTAGCAATCTGCTGCTTGCAAATCGTATGCGGCTGAATCTGACCCAGACACCGGCTGTGTTCTCGGATGAACCGGTTCTGGGATCGGCTTTCGTTCCCGTTTCTCCCGTTAGTAACAACAGAGAAGATTTGTGCAAGGCGTGGTGCGTCTGGCTGAACTCCACGTTTGGTATCATTTCCTTTCTGAACACGCGCCAGAAAAACCTCACCTATCCGCACTTCTCACTTGATGGTTTGCGGTCGCTGCCTGTTCCGCACCCAAGTCACTGTGACATCGCGGTATTGGTAGCAATCTATGACCAATGCGCGGACGATGCGTTGCAACCCCTGCCTCAAATACACAGCGATCCAGTGCGTCATATCTTGGACGAGGCTGTCCTTAAGGCCGTTCCCGGATTGCCCGGCAACGATGTTGCTCGCTGGAGGCAGTCCATTGCTCTTGAGCCCAGCGTGAACAATGAAAAAGACCCATTTCGTCTGAGTTGATGCCTCAATGCCACCACTTCCCCACTCGCGACGCGAACCTATAAGGAGGAAAGGTCAACACTTAAGGCCCTAATCCACGAGACGCTGTTTACAGAAGGCGACACATTCCTACAGTCTTGTACATTGATACCCAGATATTCAAGACTCAGGGACTGCGTTTGAACACAAGGTCCTTTGAACTGCTGAAAGTCACATTTGTAAAGGGCGGTCTTCGTCTGCTGATACCAGCGGTGATGGAAAGTGAGCTTTTTCGCCACTATCGGCGGCAGGCTGAAGACTGTGCGGACACGGTCTTTATGATGTCCGGGCAAGCGATGAAATATCTATGCGCCATACTCAACTCTAACTCGATAACTCGGTTAATGAAGAATACGGCCTTAACTTCTGGAATGGGTGTAACCCGATGGAAAAAGTTCGCCGTTGAACGTCTACCCATCGCCAACATCGCCACCACTGAGCAACGCCCGTTCATCGAGTTGGTCGACAGTATCCTGAAGGCCAAAGCCGCCAACCCGAAGGCAGACACCACCGAACAAGAAGCGCAAATCGACCGGCTTGTCTATCATCTATACGGCCTAACAATGGAAGAAGTCAGAATAGTTCAACAACATGCCAGATGAATTATTACCACCACCGATAGGCGCCACAACCTTACCGCCCCCGTCTTTAAACCCTGAACAACAGGACCTTTGCAGGCGTTTGGACGAATGGCACGAGCCATACGATTTACAGGTGAAACCCTCGGAAATATTTGAAGGTGCAATATTTGCTATCAGAGCAGAATGTCAGAGTAATCCTGACTTGATTGCGCAAGCGGCTAACTCCCTGCGAGAAATCCTTTACCCCTTTTGGAGCAATCAAGTTAAAACCGTCCCTGACAAGAAAGAATCCCTAAAGGAATACGGTTCAGTGCATATGGACGAAGCCTTTATCGACAAAGTAGGGAGAGTATATGGTCAACTATGTGATCTGGCCCACCACGGTAGCAACTCGACCAATCTGGATTATTCAAGCTTCACAATATCGGATTTTGAACGATTATTAGCTGAGTTTCAGAGAGTTATGTGGGACATATTGAAACGACAAACTGACATTCATGACGAGATTGACCAATTCTTGAGTGGCGATCCAACATAAAACATTTAGAATAAACCGACACCATAACGATGAGCGACGACACCCACAAAAAATTGGATAAAGAGCGACTCCGTAACCTGATACATGTAAACTCGGATGCTCGCCAGTATTTCTACGCAAAAGCCGACGAGCGCTGGCTGGTTTCGCTTTGGCAGAACGGATTTTTGGACGTCATCAAGGAAAAGCCGGAAGATCCGGTCCGCTATGGAGACCTACACCCGGAGCTTAACTACCTTGTGCGAATGTCTGAAAAGACTCCGGCAAAAGTGGTGGATATTATGCTCCAAGTCCCAATATCTTCGGAAACGTTTAATCCGGTCGTTGTTGACCGCTTCTTGGTTATCTGCAGAACTCTGCCGGCAGATCAGCTTGCTCGTGTTGTTGAAAAAATCCGAAATGAACGCTGGATTCTTCTGATGAGCGCTTTTAGGCTGCTTGGCTTTGAATACAAGAAGATGTTCAAGACATTGGCTGATGCGAAGAATTACCGGAGCTTTTTGGTACTTGCCGAAGCCGTGTTGGTCGTGCGGGCGCAAAAAGAAAGAGAAAAAGCATCCCACCGTCATCGCGATACGCCCTTCTATTTTGACAACCTGTCGTCTACTGAAGTTTTTAAGCATTTGTCCCACGTGGACGCTGAATACAGAGAACAGGCGTTTGGCTTGGCCATAAAGATCATGGCTGACATTATTACTCTGTCGAATAAAAAACGTATTTTATCCGATCAAGAAAAGCTTCTGCAGTTGGCTGAACAGGCTTTTGGTGATGAAGAAAAAAGCGAGAAAGTCTTTAAGGTTGATGACCGTCTCTTGCTTTATGACGTAGATTTCTTTGATCTGGAACCAGGTCGAGAGGATCGTTTGTCTTCAGAAGACGACATGCGTGAACTGGCAGCGGCTATCAAGGTACTTGCTCAAGAATTGATTGGTGAACAATGTGATAAACCAGAAGCTATCCGCGATGTCTATAAAAGATATGTTGGAGATTTTGATAATCCTGACGCAAAACTACCCGACAGCCCAACAATGTGGCGTTTACGACTCTTTGTCTTGAGCTTGTGCCCAGAGGCATTTAAGGATGAACTCAAAAAGGCCCTGTTTCGACTGTTTGAGGTCGAGCAATACTACGAAATTACCCGCGGCACAGAATACGAAAAAGTCCTGCAAAAAGGATTTGCCGTATTGTCCGAGCAGGACAGACGCCACTATGTGAAGCAGGTCGTGGAATATTTTACGAAACAAGTACCAGGACAAGAGACTGAAGAACGAAATTGGCGTATTCGCAATGGTTCTCACATTCTTTCGATGATTGCGAGTCAACTTACGGAAGAAGAGAAAGGCCAGGGGAAGAAAGCGGGATTCAATCTTGAGCCTGATTATCAGCCGAAACCAAGAATAGGCAGGCCGCGGGTCGGAGCCGTAGCACCGCGCGCGCCCGTTACAGAGGAAGAATTCGGAAATCTCTCCATCGCCGAGATCGCAGAGAAACTCCGTAATGAGTGGACACCTGACAAATTGGCTAAACAAAACACAATTGACGATTCACTGAGCCCTCTAAATGCGGATGGCGTTGGTGAAAAATTGAGTAATGATATCCCTAATCGGTTACAGGAATATGTCCGGAACGCCGCGAGCTTCTTCGAGCGAGAGGTGCTTGATGAGCACTACACGTATTCTTTCTTGCGCGGAATTCAGAAAACGATAAACGCTGATAGGATCCACGCTTTAAATGTTAATTGGGAGGGAGTCATTGATCTCTGTATGGCAATAAAAGTATCTGGTGAGAATGCTCCATTTGAAGAAAAAAGACGAGAGCGAGGATGGTTCGATACTTTTTGTGCTGGCTGGGGCGCGGTTCACTTCGCCATGACAGAAGTGTTACAGGCATTACTCACTGAAAAGAACGGCTTCTTGCCGCTTGATTTTGGTGCATATCGAGACCGCATTCTCAATATTGTAAGTTACCTCCTTAAGCACCCAGACCCGTCTCCCGAAGACGAACAAATTGATACCGCCAAATCCAAAATTAAATCACCTGAACGGCGCGCTTTTGATGAAGGGTTTTATGGCACTGCAAGTGTACCTGCTAATGATGCAGGCTACACAGTCAGCGATCCGTTGCATATGGCCGTCAATGCCGTACGTGGCCAAGCCTTCAAGACATTTGTATGGTTCATGGAGCAGGACGGTAAGAAATTCAAAGAAGAGGATGCTGTAAAAATTGCCAATGATGTTCAAAAGTTATACGAAAGTGCTTTGGAGAAGGAAACGACACGCGCGATTATGTTCATGTTTGGACACTACCTTCCATTTTTTTATTACCGCGATAGAGATTGGATTCGAGGGCTCCTGCAGCAGATATTTCCGCCAGAGCGAGGCAAGAAACATCTCTATACGGCAGCTTGGGAAGGCTATCTTTCCCAAAATTTATACGAGGGAATGTTTTTCGATCCTGAAATCCAAAAACTATATGAGAGTGGCCTCGCATTAACAGACACTGATTACCCACCGCAACAGGAACATTTCAAAAAACCGGACAAGGGCATTGCGGAACATGTTGCACTTGCCTTTATGCACTACAAAACATTCTGGTTCGACCAACCCTTATTTGAGGCCTTCTGGAAAGGGGACCAGCGCGAACGGCATGCAAATTTTGTGGATTTTCTTGGACATTCATATATATCTGGAAATAATGCGAGTGCACATGAACTTTTGGAAAAAGAGGCAGAAAGCAAAGAGCGGCTAAAACAGTTTTGGGATTGGCTGCTTGAGCATTATGAGAATCCAAAGCCGTTCATTCAATTTGACTGGTGGATCAACCTCGAAAACGGAATTTTTGAGCCTGCAGGGCTTGCGGAACGGATCAGGAAAACACTTGAAAAGACTCAAGGGGCGTTAGATTCGGATTTTAAACTCACCCTATCAATAGTCCGGCTTGCACAAGCAAGTCCAGAAGATACGCTTGAGATTGCCCGGTTGTATTTGCTTGAGGGAGGCATTCGGAGAGGCGGACAACGGGAGTTGCTACTGGGCACTGATGATTGGGCTCAGTGGGTAAAGGCATTCAAAATTCTTCATGACAATCCGGGAACGAAAGCAGGCACATCTACTTTGATTAACAAACTGATTGAAGAAGGCGGACCCCCATTTTGGAATTTGAAGGAAATCTTAGACAAGAATGGGAAATCGCGTACGTGACATACCCAAAGACACCAACCCGAAAACAGACACCACCAAGCAAGGCGCGGAGATCGACCCGTAAGCTTCCCCGTCAAGGAGAGACAGTTCTAAACTAGAGTTTTTGGCATTTTGGTTGCTGCACTCGGCTGGTGTACCCCCTCCTAGGGCATCATGGGGCCGGCACTCATTGCAATCAAGTCGCCACCAGTGGGTGGTTTCTCGAACCTCGGCTAAATTGCGAAACAGGTACAAGTTGAGCACCACTTCACGGTAGGTGCGGGTTAAAGCATTCGATGTAGGCGTTCTGGTTCGGTTCGCCTTTCTGAATATACTGGATGACCAGCCTGGCCGATTCTGCCCAGGTCCAGAGGCCAGAAAAATCGCATAGAAACTGGACCAACTTCGGGGGCAGGTCCACATACTAAGCGCTTAGCCTCCAGTTTTCTTCGAGCACTTCCAGAAGCTCTTTCTGTCTGGCAACCACATGCTCTGGCGTCCATTGCGGGCTATTAAGCACTTGGGTCGTCAGCACGTACGATGAGACCCCTTTCTGGCCCGAGAAATAGGCTGATTTCTTCTCGTCAAAGTCGTAGTTCTGTGCCTGAGAATTTCTTCGGCGATTGAGCGGCACAAGATTTGCTATCTTGTGTACCCAATCCTTTCTAAACTGTTCATCCGGCCACAAAGCAGCCCATTCGCTACTGGCATTCACTGTTTGGGGTAGCACATGCTCAATAGTTAGAACACTTGGGTCGTAGGAAGCGCCGCCGTCGGAAAGGAATGAATCGAGCCTAAGAATCAAATAGTTCCTGCGTCTTGGCGTTAGCTCATAGATATTGCCATTTAGAGCGTTTAGCATCTGGCTCTTTTCGTCGCCTGTCAGTTCTACTGCTTGAACAGGCGACGAAAGACTATGAACGTTTTCCACAACTTCTATGACTTTGTTGTAGCGTTCAATACGTTCGTTGATGTTCAGCGCACAAACGTGCATGTAGGCAGCCAACCTTTCCAATCTGCTGAAGAACCAAGAGACATATCCCGGCTCGTTCTTGTTTCTGGACAGAAACAGTATCGCGACAGGCAGCCAGTCCGAATTATCAATGCGGTTAAGCCATCTCAGATAGGCATTTACTTCCTCGGAGTGCGAAGCTGCCTCATAGTTAGCCCTCTGAACAGTCGCAAGCGCACTCGCAAACGGCTCTAAAACTTCACTAATTAACGGTTCCGGCTTTTTAGCTGCCGATAGCACATGAGTGCGGAATTCCTCTAACAGCGATTTTTTGCTCTTTTCTTTGGCGTATATCATTCGCACATAGGTGAAAAGATCATTAAAACCGCCGCGTCCTAGCTCGACCTCCATATCTTCCCAACGCTCATTATAGTCGTCCCGCTCTTTATCCGTAGCCAGCTGCCCAATGATGTCCGCCTTAATAATGTCGGTCGGCTGGAGGTCTAATCCTCGGCTGTTCATGACAGAAAACACACGGAATGCCGATTGCTGACTGGGTGTGGATACTGCGACGAGAAAGCAACGCTGCAAGAGAAATGCAACAAATTCCTTTATCTGTTGCGCATCGTTGTTTAATTGCTTTGCTATGCGTTGCAGAAAGAGTCGGCTATTATTCTGGATATTGACTTGAGACTCGTTATTGAGGCCTTTCTCATCCAGTTTAAGAAGCTCCTCAAACTTCAACTCTTGAACGTATTTTGAAAAGAAAACCTTATCGCGCTCCCTAAGAGTCAATCTAGGTTTGGGATCAAGTCCTTCAAATTCATTTCCCGGTTCCTGGATATATTTGGACAAGGTGTCCCGCTGATTTCCTTTGAGAATAGAAGCCAACGTTGACAACAATATTGTTAGTGTCGTTAGTCTTTGCTGCCCATCGATCACCTCGGAATATGGTACTGACTCCTGCTTGATAAGGACAATACTCCCCAAAAAATAGCCTTCCTCAAGCTCCGATTTGTAGAAGCCGTACAAATCGTCAAATAGCTCTGATGCTTGATCTACCGTCCACGCATACGGTCGCTGATATGACGGTATGACATACTCAAAATCCGAACTGAATATCTTCGCTAAAGGGTATTCGGCACCAATGATTTTCTTGCTCATCATTCCTCCCTACAAGCTACGCACATGGATTATGCCATTCTGTTTCAGAATGGCGGCCATATTGGTTTTTGAAACATCATCCCTAAAGGCGCTATCGTGGAAAAAGACGTGCGGGTCTGAGTTGGGAGCAAGTTCTTGATGCCACTGCGCCTTGTACTGCAAGCGCAGTCAGGTTCTTGAGAGACCGGTGAGGTCGATCCTCATTGCATTCCTGTTTCCAAGCCTGCATCTTCGCCCGTGCATCCGTCAAATCCTCGAACTAGTGCACATTCACGCACTCCGCCCGCAAGCGCCCGTTGAACGACTCAATGTCGGCATGATCGGTCGGCTTGCCCGGCCGCGAGAAGGCCAGCGTGACCTTGTGGGCATAGGTCCCGGGGACGGGAAGCACGGAGGGTCTAAATTGGGAAGGAAGAGGTGCAGATTGGTGACAATCATCCGTGCAACAGAATCACATCGGCACTTGAGGAACCTGCGACGTAGTCGGACCACTTTTGCATCACCGACCGCCGACGCTCGAACAGATCGGAGCGCTGATAGGCCCCCTCCACGCCTTTGACGACATGGGCGAGACAGGCTTCGGCGACTTCTCGTGATACGTTCACGTCCGCACACCACGACCGGAAACATGCGCGGGCAATGGCATGTGGCACGACTTGGATGCCGTTCTCTCGGACGACTTTGGAAATGGTGGCATCGGAGAGCGGGTTGCCCCGGGCAGAGGGAAAGATGAGGGGACTGCCGCCACCGGCCTTCTTGGCATCGTGCAGGAGCGCCAGGGCCCGGACGGTCAACGGCCCCCGATGCTCTTTGCCCGTTTTCGTTCGGGTGGCTGGAACGACCTATGTCCGTCTGTTCAGGTCGACTTCATTCCACGTCATCAAACGGGCCTCACCGCTTCTGGTAGCCGATAAAATAAAAAAATTCAAAACACCGAATGGTCGACGGATCGGCCTTGCTTGCTCTGACCGCTTCAATGGCCATCCTGACATCTTAATGGGGAATGGCCTTGAAATGGCCTTTGAGGTTGTCGGCTTTGAAGGCGTGTGAAAAACGATCAGCCCAATCGCCTGTGCAGACATGGGTTTTGGCACTCGGTTTTTTGGGATGTCCCACAGGATGTCCCACAGAAAGCTCGCAATAAGGCCAGCATTGGCGATTGCGGGTCTCCATGGGTCTGGTGCCGCGACCGGACTCAGAACCTCCTCACAACGGCCTTTCTGGCGTGGACGTTTGCCGTGTTGAGCCAGCGCGGTGTCCCACACGGTTTTGTCGATTCCCCGTTGCCCTTGCCACGCAGCTTTTGAAGGCCGGGAGTGCAAACCACCTACGGAAGGAGACCGAACGTACCAACACCGCAACCTTCTCGTCCTGTTTCCTCATCTCACCATCTCCCGGAGCTGTGCCTGGACGGGCAATCGCTCCAGAATTCTTGTTATCCAATGCCTCTATTCGTGAAGTATTCGTTGAAGGTACCGTTCTTCTTCAGAAACCATCGACAACCCTCATGCCTTCTTGATGCCACGCCCGATCCTGACGTACTCACGATGATACGCTTGATTGGGAGGTAACCAACGGGCAGGGTCCCGGGCCCCTTTACTTCGGTTGGCACTGCGATAGACCGCAATCAAGTGGTCTTGATTGTCCAGGTCATTGGCAAATAGAATCTTTTTTTGTCTGCTCCATTCGTGTGCCCCCGAGACAAAGGCTTCTTTAAGCGGGACGACGTGATCCACGTTGAGCAGTGATGGATTGGTAAACATCTGTCCGGTATAGGGGTCATGCCATTCCCCCGATATGACCTGACCATAGTTCGCAGATTTGACGGATGCGCGGGCCAAGATGCAGGTATGGCAACAGGAATATAATGAGGAGCGGCCTCACCGGTCTCTCAAGAACCTGACGCCCTTGCAGAACAAGGCGCAGTGGCACACACAGAGGTCAGAAAATCGCTAATCCCGTGGACCAAAAATTGGGGACCCTTCAATTTTGCCAGAACAATCACCTCCATGTTCGATCAATTTTCGGGTTACAGACCACGGTGCCCGGAGGAGGAGGGAGAGGGAGCCCAAGGAACT
>Ga0209021_1002582_pt1 | contig 15631 bp, 18 predicted proteins | sample PinacodermFT_FD_187299 | JGI IMG/M metagenome (GOLD analysis project Ga0209021, IMG submission 187299) | Host-associated microbial community of the marine sponge Aplysina aerophoba from Gulf of Piran - sponge pinacoderm, lysed by freeze-thaw... | ecosystem: Host-associated > Porifera > Sponge >... | reverse complement strand
CTCGGCATCGAGGTCATTGTAGACCTCGGAATAGGACCGGCCCTTGCGTAGCAGGACACTGGCAGCGCCGCCGAACGGTTCGATGTAGACGCGGTGCGCGGGGAAATGCTCGATTATCCAGGGGGCCAAGAGCCATTTCCCGCCCTGCCAGCGCAGCGCGGGCCGTGTGAGTGGGGATCCGTTCATGGCGGGTTGACCTTGGAAGGGTTGCGCCTCTAGTGTTCGATATGCTATCGCTTACCACATGGCAACGCAAGCGAGGTCGAGATGTTCGGATGGAAACGGAAGACGCGCCCGGATCGGGCCTGGCCCCGGCTCCGGAAGACCGGGTCGCCTGCCAGGCGGAAGATCTATCGGTTCTCGTTTCAGTTCGGCGATCTGCCGCTGCAATGGGACTTCGAGACCGAAGCGGAAAGGAACACCTTCGCTGCCGGGTTCCGGGATGGGCTCGAGTACCAGTTGGTGTCGCTGAGACAGAAGGGGCTTCTGAACGAGCCGCTGTCCATGGAATATGCGCCGTTGAAACGCCAGCCGAGGAAGGGAATGGTGGTTTGAAGGCACTGACGGTATATCAGCCGTGGGCCTCGCTCATCGCTGCCGGCGCGAAGCCCTACGAGTTCCGGGGGTGGCGGCCGCCGCGGTCGATGATCGGGCAGCGCATCGCCATCCATGCCGGCGCGCGGAAGATGCGCGATGCCGAGATCAGCGATCTGGTCTGCGGCGTCCGGTTCAACTCGGCCGCACGCATCGCGCTTCATGCCGACAAGGCGTTGCCGGTCTTGGACGCGGCTATCGGCCGAGAGCTTCCGCTCTCCTGCATCGTCTGCACGGCGATCCTCGGCGAGCCCGTGCATGGCTTGGTGGCCGCACAGTCGATGGGCGCGTTGCTGAATGACAGCGAGCGCGAGGGGACGTTCAACTGGGGCTGGCCTCTGACGGATATCATCCCGGAGCCGGCAATCCCGGCGCGCGGCCGCCAGGGCTTCTGGGAGTGGGAAGGGGGCTGAATCATCAAAGCCTACTACAACGATAACGATCTGTTCTGCTGCGACCATCTGCAAAACCTTATGGACGCGGGCCAGATCATGCCGGGGACGATCGATGACCGCAGCGTTGCAGAAGTCCAGCCCACAGACCTGTCCGGATTCGCCCGCGTCCACCTGTTCGCCGGAGTCGGCGGATGGGAACTCTCCTTGCAATATGCCGGCTGGCAGCCCACTCGACCTGTTTGGACAGCCTCTTGCCCATGCCCTCCCTTCTCATCCGCCGGTAAGCGAACGGTCTGCCCAGCTTGCGAAGGCGAGCACCCTGTCTGGCATCCTGGACGGACTGGCTGCGCGGTATGCGCGCTCTGCGGCCACGAATGGCTTGCCGATCCCCGCCACTTATGGCCGGAAGTCTGGCGACTCGCATCCGAGTGCCGCCCTGCAATCATCTATGGCGAACAAGTTGCAAGCCCGGACGGCGTGGACTGGTTCTCCGGTGTGCGCGGTTCGCTGGAAATCCTCTCTTATGCTGCTGGGGCTTCGGATTTGCCGTCTGCGGGCAATGGAGCGTGGCACAAGCGACAGCGACTTTACTGGATGGCCGACGCCCATGGCCGGGACGCCAGCGCAGAAGGGCTACAACGAGGCGGGGAATACCGACAGCGGCAGGCGGACGCAGGAGCTCGTCGGCTGGACGAGCCCGAAGGCGAGCGACGGGACGGGCGGCGGACAAGCGAGCCGAGCGATGGGGGCACGAAGGAATCTCAACGATGCGGTGATGCTGGTAGGCTGGGCGACGCCGACTGCGGTGGACGGCCTTCGGGGCAAGGAGCCGCCGAGGAAACACGACACCGGAGTGCCGTTGGCCCAGATGGCGGCATGGGCCAGTCCCTCGGCGAGGGACTGGAAGGACAGTCCGGGCATGGCGACCGAAGAGACCAACCCGGACGGCTCGACGCGGACCCGGCAAGACCAGCTACCGAGACAGGCGCACCTTGCGGGCTGGGCGACGCCAAGAGTGGGGACCAATGGCGGCCATGGGAATCCCGAACGCGCGAGGGACCAGAAGGCGCGGCTAGAGGATCAGGCGCATGGCGCGAAGTCGAATGGCTGCCATGCACAGACGGAAAGTGGCGGCCAACTCAACCCGGCATTTTCCCGCTGGCTCATGCGATTCCCGCCAGAGTGGGACGCCTGCGCGCCTACGGCAACGCGATCGACCCGATCTTAGCCGCTGAATTCATCGCAGCGACAGATCGGTTGGGCGGGCCATGATGCACGTCATCAGCCTGGGCGCTGGCGTCCAGTCCACGACCATGGCGCTCATGGCCGCCCATGGCGAGATCACCCCGATGCCGGACGCCGCGATCTTCGCCGACACCGGCTGGGAACCTCGCGCGGTCTACCAGCATCTGGAGTGGCTGCGCTCGCCGAATGTGCTGCCGTTTCCCGTCCATGTCGTGAACAACGGCAACATCCGGGACAATATCCGGTCCCGGCTCAATACCACTGGCGGGCGGTTTGCTGCCGTGCCGTGGTTCACCGTGAACGAAGATGGCTCGCATGGGATGGGCCGGCGTCAGTGCACGAGCGAGTTCAAGCTCACCCCTATCATGTGGCACATCCGGAGTTTGCTGGGAGTCTCCCGGCGTGCGCGCATCGCGCCTGACTCGGTCATGGTCTGGATCGGTATTTCGACCGACGAGGCAACCCGGATGCGTCCCGCGCGGCAGCGCTACATGGTGAACTGCTGGCCCTTGATCGAGAAAGGAATGGCGCGGCGCGATTGTGTGCGGTGGCTCGAAACGCACGACTATCCGCCAGCGCCGAAGTCGGCATGTATCGGCTGCCCCTTCCACTCCGACGCCACATGGCGATACATGCGCGACCACGAGCCGGACGAGTTCGCCGATGCTGTGCTGGCGGATCAGCAATTGCGGAGCGGCCCCGCAAGAGGAATCAACGCGACGGAATACATGCACGCCCAGCGCGTGCCCCTAAGCCAAGTAGACCTGGACAGCGGCGGCCAGCTCGACCTTTGGGACGCTGAGTGCGAGGGGATGTGCGGTCTGTAAATGGAGGAGACGGCAGATGGACGAGGAAGACCGGAAGATGGCGCTGATTTTCGGCAGCCTGTTCGCCATGTCGGCGCTCATTCAGCGCGGGGTGATGCAATCCGATGGCACCACTGCGCGCCCACAGCCGGAATGGGCTGCTGACATTGCCCTGCAGTACGGGCAGGCCTTCGTGAACCGACTGGAGAGTGAAACGCAATGACGGCGAACGAGAATTTCACCTTCAACCCCGGCCAGGTCGTCAAGCTGAAAAGCGGCGGGCCCAACATGGTCGTGAACGGGCGGGGGATTATGCAACCTCCCCAGAGCGGGGAAGAACCGGTGGCGGTCTATACTTGCGCCTGGATCGACAAGGAGGAACGCCCGCAGTTCGGCATCTACATCGCCGACGCTATCGCGGCCGTCCAATGACGGTAGCGGTCTGCGCGATCGGTATCGACCCCGGCCTTTCGGGCGCACTGGCGGCGGTGCAGCTAGACGGTGACGAGGTCCGCGTACTCGAGACGGTGCAAATGCCGGTCCGGGCGCCCGGCGCCGGACCGATCGGCCAGGGCAACATCGTCGATACCCAGGCCCTGCGGGAGGGTCTTCTCACGCTCATCCGGGCGACGCGAGCCGAGTACACCTGGACGGCGATCGAGCGCCAGCAGGTGCGGCCGCGCCAGCAGGGCCATCTGGCCGTAGGGTTCAACTATGGCATGGTCGTCGCCGTGGCCGAGGAGCTGCTACTACCGTCGCGGCTGATGTTCGTGCCGGCGACGATGTGGAAGGCCGAAATGGGGCTGTCCTCCGACAAGCGCCGGTCTCTGGAAGTCGCAACCGGGCTGTTCGGCGCGCCCGCGGCGGACCGGCACTGGCGGACGCTGTCGCGGGAAGGTGTCGCGGAGGCGGCGCTTCTGGCATACTGGCGTGCGAGACGAGTCAGGGATATGCGCCTTGCCCGAGAACGACGAGAGGCCGAAGGTCGTCCATCTGAATCCTAAGCGGTTCGGCGAGGAGTTCATTACCGACCATGCTGCCCACGCGCTCGAGCTCGCCAAGCAAGTTGTCGAGCTCTGCGAGGAGAACGATATCGACGGCATGATCGTGATCATGACGACGAAGGACGGGCGGCGCATGGAGCGCTACATCGAGATGCAGCGCCAGTCCATCCTGTGGCTCCTCGAGACGACGAAGCTCGGCCTGGTCAACGATTGGTTCGCCGAGGAAGACGCCCCCCTTTAGCGGCTTTGACAGCCGGCGCGGATTGCCTATAGGATTTTCGGCGACGCAATTTCAGCGGGGAGAACCGCGATGAAGCGCAGCATGGGCGGAGGCAACAAGGGCAACAAGTCCGTCGTCGGCAAGAATCCGACGCCGGTCTCGAAGGGCAGGTCCATGATCGGCAAGGGCGGCAAGGCCGGCGCCGGTCGCAAGCGCGGCGGCAAGCAGCGCAAGATGCTCACGGGTTAACCCCGCCGCAGAGGGGTTAGCGGCGCGGGAAGGGAGTGTCCTCTTCCTCCTTTCCCGCCGCCGCCTTTCGAGCGATGGCAAATCCGCTCCAGGAATTCACTGCCGAACGTTGGGGGATCGTGAAGTCGATCCTCGCGGGCGACCAGAATAACCGGGTCTCCCTGACGGCTGCCGCACGGGAAGCGGGCATTGACCGCAAGACCTTGCGCGGCTGGATCCGCCGTTCCGAAGAGCAACGCCCCGAAGACGATCCGCTCATCCACGAGGTCGCGGAGTTCATGCGGTCGGTCGACCGCCTCCAGGCCGACAGACTCGAGGACGTTGTCTGGGAGCGGTCCATCGAGGGCTGGGAAGAGCCGGTCTGGTACAAGGGAAAGATGGTCGGGACCAAGACCCGCTTCGACAACAAGATGCTGATGAAGCTGCTCGAGGTTCGGGAGGAGCGCTACCGCCCGCGCAGCACCCATGTGAACGTGAACCTAAACGATCCGAGCGAGATCTACGCCCGGCTGCTCGGCGGACGGCGCAACGCCATCGCCAAGCAGAAGGCCGAGGAAATGCAGATCGATCTGACGCCCGACCAGTATCACGAGGTCGAGGCGGTCGAGGAACTTCCGCCCGACGCCATCCAGCCGAATGCCTGGGAGGATGACGGCGGCGACGATTTCACCCTGTGATTGACCGCTCGGCAGACATATTCGATGAAATGCCCCTCCTTGAGGGGGAAGACTCCTGGTACGAATGGTTCGAGCAACGGTCGCCGGCGGAGAAGAAGCAGCTCGGGGATATCGCGGCCATGCTCCCGCGTGTGGGGCCGGTCGAGGGGCCGCAGCTCCAGGCGTATAACAGCCCGGCGCAGATCCTGGGCTATGGTGGAAGTGCGGGCGGCGGCAAATCGGCCCTGATCGCGCTTCTTGTGCTTCTGGCGCATCAGCGCTCGGTGATTTTCCGCTTCGACGCGAAGCAGATGTCGGGCCTCGTGGACGATATCGTGGACTTCTACGGCACGAACGAGGGGCTGAACCGGCAACGCGGCGTGTTCTACTTCGGCGACTTCCCGGGCCATATGTGCGAGTGGGGGGGGCTGGGCAAGCCGGGCTCGGAGATGCAGTGGCGCGGGCGCCCGCATGACTTCCTGGCGGTCGACGAGGCGACGGAAATGCCGCTGCCGAAGCTGATCTTCTTGCAGACATGGCTTCGGACGGTGCGCCGCGGGCAGCGGACCCGCGTCCTCTACACCTTCAACCCGCCGGGCCTGCCCGACGAGGTGACGGGGGAGGTTCCGCCGGGCCGCTGGGTGCTTGAGTTCTTCGCGCCTTGGATCAACGAGCGCCACCCGTTCCCTGCGGAGCCGGGAGAGATCCGCTACTTTCTCTCGAACGCGAAGGGCGAGAGCGAGGAGGTCGAGACGGACGAGCCGCGCGAGATCACCTTCAAGAACGGGAAGACGGAGCTGCTGATTCCGCGCAGCCGCACCTTCATCCCGGCGAACGTCGACGACAACCCCTACCAGACCGCCGATTACAAGCAGAATCTGCTGTCGCTCGACGAGGGCACGCGCGAGCAGATGTATTTCGGGTCGTTCAAGCAGTCGATTTCGGACAGCCCCTACCAGACGCTGCCGACGAAATGGGTCGACGCCGCGATGGACCGGTGGACGCCCGAGGGCGAGCGCGAGCTAATGACCGCCCTAGGCGTCGACGTGGCGCGCGGCGGCCGGGCATTCACCGTTTTCGCGCCCCGCCACGGCCTGTGGTTCAACAAGGTGACGCGCGTCCAGGGATCGGAGACGCCGCAGGGCGGGCCCGTGGCGCGCATCGCCGCCGGCATCGTGCGCGACGGCGCGAAGATCAATGTCGACGCGAACGGCGTGGGCGCCGCTGCTTTCGACGCGATGGACGGCGCGAACATGCGCGCCGTCGCCGTCCAGGTCGCGGCGCGGAAGGGCCTGCGCCTGCTTCCGGGCAAGGAACGGATCTACAACAAGCGCACCTGGCTCTATTGGCTGATGCGGGCGCTGCTGAATCCCGAAAACGGCTTCCATGTCTGCCTGCCGCGCGACGACCGGCTGCGGAGCGACCTCATCACCCCGCATTTCCGGGATGTCGAGGGCGGCCAGAAGCTCGTCGAGAGCAAGGAGGACGTGCGCAAGCGCCTCCGGCGGTCGACCGATGACGGCGATGCCGTGCTTCTGGCGCTCGACAACTTCTTCGATGAGGCGATTTCCGAAAAGCTGAATGTCCGCTACGGTGGACCGCGCCCCACCGTGATTCGCCCACGGGCATATCGCGGCCGCGAACAGAACCAGTGGATGCTGATGTAGCGCGATGGCCAGGCGACCCCGAAAGCCCAAAGGCGACCTCCGCGACTCGCGTATCGACCTCGCGCGCGACCCGGTCCCGAGCGAAGCGCCGGTCGATACGAAGGACCCGGAAGAGGTACACGAAGACGACAACACGGCCTTCATCAACCAGGCGGTGAACCGCATGGAGCAAGGCTGGTCGTTCTGGCAGGAGACGTACAACCTCGCCAAAGAGGATGTGCGGTTCATGTACGAGGAACAGTGGCCGGATTACGCGAAGAAGGGGCGCGAAAACCGGCCTGCGCTGACCATGAACATGCTGCCGCAATACGCGCAGCAGGTCGTGAACAACGGGCGCCGCGCCAAGTTCTCGATCCAGGTCAAGCAGATCGCCGGCAAGAACGACCTCATCATGGCGACGGACGGCCGCAACTCGTACAGCCGCTCGCAAGTCATGGAAGGCCTCATCCGGGACGTGGAAGACCGGTCGAAGGCGCACGACAGCTACTGCAACGCGCTCCAGCACAATGTCGAGGGCGGTTTCGCCTGGTTTCTGGTCAAGACGGCGGAGAATCTGGACGACCCGTTCGATATCGAGCTTCGCGTCGAGCATTTGAAGCATCGCTACTCGGCGATGATCGACCCGTACGCGAAGCGCGACGACAAGTCGGACGCCATGTGGTGCTCCGTCGCCATGGACATGGACCTGGAGGAGTTCAAGGCGCGCTGGCCGGACGTTCCGGCCCATGACATGGACACCGGGCGGACCGGGCGGCACCGCCAGTCGGAAGGCTCCTACTTCCGCGGCTCGCACTCGAACGTGCGGATCTCGGACTATTGGTGGAAGGAGCCGATGGAGCGGACCGTCGTCGAGCTCGTCCGGGCGGAAGGGACAGCGCAGGAACGCCTGGTGCTCTTCGAGGACGACCACGGGGACGTTTTCGACGAGCTCGAGGACCAGGGCTTCCAGGAACGCAACCGGAAGAAGGTGCAGTCCTACAAGGTCAAGTACATGCGCTTCATCTTCGGCCATGTGCTGGATGGGCCGCACGACTGGCCGTCGAAGCATCTGCCTCTGGTCATGGTGAAGGGCCGGGAGGTCAACCTCGAAATGCGCGACATCCTGATCGGGATGTTCCGCTACGCGCACGACGCGCAGATGATGTTGAATTTCTGGATGAGCGCCGCGACCGAGAAGATGGCGCTCGTTCCGCGCGCGCCCTACATCGCCGCCATCCAGCAGCTCGCGAACCATCAAGACCAGTGGGAGCAAATGTACACTCAGAACCTTCCGGTGCTGATGTACAACCACATCGACGGCGTGGATCCGCCCCAGCGCCAGAACACCACGGCGATGGCGCAGGGCGAGCTGCAGTTGATCGCGTCGTCGCGCTCCTTGCTCCAGGACACGGTCGGGATCCACGATGCCTCGATCGGGCGCCGGTCGAACGAGGTCTCGGGCGTTGCGCTCCAGGAACGGCAGGAACGCGGCGACCTCGGCACCTTCGATTTCATCGACAATCTGGCGCGGGCGATCGTGCGGGTCGGCGAGATCCTGACCGACATGATTCCGCGCTGCTACACGACGGACTATGTGCGGCGCGTCATCCTCGACGACGACAGCGAGGTGTTCGTCGACCTCAATACCGAGATCGAAGACGAGGAGACGGGCAAGAAGATCCGCGTCTTCTCCCTCGACTATGCGCGCTATTCGTGCCGGATCGACGTGGGCCCGGCCTCGAAGACGCAGCGCGAAGAGTTCGTGAAGATGATGATCGAGTGGGGCCGGTCGGACCCGGAAGGGTTTGCACTGTTCCGCGATCTCATCGTCGGCAACATGGACGTGCCGCAGGCTCGCGTGCTCGCGCACCGGATGAAGATGATGCTGCCCCGGCATATGCTCAGCCCGGAGGATCAAGAGCGCATCCCGCCGCCGGAGCCGTCGCCGGAGGAACAGTTGGCTCAGCGCGAGATGGAGGTTCGCTACAAGGAGGCCGAGGCGAAAGAGGTCCAGGCCCGAGCCGATATCGCCAAGGCCGAGGCCGGCGTGCAGAGCTCGGAGCTCCGGGCCCAGTCGGACGAGTCGAGGCTTCAGTTCGAGCAAGAAAAGGGCGTCAATCGCGAGGCCGACGCGGAGGGCCAAGAGGACGGCATTTCGGAGGAACAGATTGCCGGAATCGTCAAGCGCGAGGTCGCGAAGGCTCTTGCCAACCGGAAGTGAATTGCATTAGGGGAAAAGCATGAGCAACCAACCGACCAACGGAAAGCCCGTGGAAATCACGCCGGAGGCCATCGCCAAGATCGCCGAAAGCGGAACCTTCGCGGACTTCGAGGCAGCCCGGTCGGGCCGCCCGGTGGAAGCTCAGACGGTCGACGGCCAGCCCGAAGACCCCACGCGCGCCGCGGCGGAAACAGCGGATGAAAACGGAGACCCAGACGCCGGGGAAAATGCTGGGAACGAGCCGCATGACGATCTCCCGAAGGGAGTGAAGCGGCGGCTCCGCCGTGCGAAGGACAAGGAAACGGCTGCCAGGGCGGAAGCCGAGGCGTGGCGCAAGCGCTACGAGACGTTGCAGGCCGAGAAGGCCGGCGGCGAGCAGCCGGAAGGCGGACAACAGGAACAGCAGCGCCAGCCGGAGGAGGTCAGCGACGATCCCCTCCCGGCGGACGAGTACAACTTCGACTATCCGGAGGAGTCGGACTATGTGTCCGGGCCCGACGATGCCGAAGGCCTCACCGCGTTCCTGGAAGATGTCGATCGCTGGGAAGCCAGTATCCCGCTCAAGGGCGGGAAACACCGCGCCCCGGCCGGCCAAGGTGGCGATCCGAATGCTGGCGGACGCGACAACGGGCAACAGGCCCCGTCGCAACAGCAGGATCACCAGGCCGGCCAGGGGACGCAGCTACCGGCGGACGAGCCGACAGTCGAACAGACCGTTCATCAGCTTTTCGCGGATCTCCGCGAAACGCTCGACGAGGCGGAGGAGGAAGGCGACGAAACGCTCGCCGAAGACTTCTTCGCTCAGTTGCAGGCAGGCAAGTTCCAGCTTTCGATGGAAATGCTGCAATGGATGGCCGACCACGACGAGGCCGCGAAGGTGGCCCGCCAGTTCGTGGCGTCGCCCCGCAAGGCGAATCGCCTGTTCCGCAATCCTCCTACCAAGCACGGCACACTGCTCAATGAGATGGTCAAGGAAGGGGGCACCCGCTCCCGGCAGACCGACAATCGCGACGGGAAGACCGTCGTGCGTGACCTCAATGGGCGGCGGCCGGCAGATCCCCAGAAGGCTTTAGCCCACGTGGCGCAGCATGGCAGTTTCGCGGAATACGAAGCCATGCGGCGCGGCAAGGGCGCCTGACGGTCTTGACCGGTCCCGCGGAAAGGGACTGAACCATGCCCGTGAATTTTGAAGGCATCGACAACCGTTTCGCGGTGCCGGACATCATCGCTCGCGAAGCGCTGTATCGGCTCAAGCATCACCTCGTGCTGCCGATGATCGCCAACAAGACCTACAACGAGTACTTCGAGAAGAAGGTTGGCGCCGAGATCACCATCAAGCGCCCCTTCAAGGCGCGGGTCCAGTCGGGTCGGGATCTCGTCAAGTCGCAGATGGTCGACAAGACGGTGACGCTGAAGCTCGACAAGCGGTTCCACTTCGGTCTCGAAGTCGTCGACGAGGACGTGACGCTGCGCATCGAGGACTATGGTGCGCGCTACCTCGACACCGGCGCCGAGGAACTGGCGTACGAGTACGACATCGCCGGCGCGAACGAGCTGGGCCTCGGGCTGTTTCTGATGAGCTCAGACGGCGCAACCAACTCGCCTGGAAGCGCTTTCAGCTTGAGTGCCGCACAGGCCATTCGCGCCCACGCCACGAAGATGGCGATCCCGCGCAACAGCCAGAACTTCGCCTTGCTCGATCCGCTGGAAATCGCCCAGGTCAGCGCGGACATTCAGGACATCGACATGCCGGAAATGGTCGGCCAGAACATCCGCGAGTCCTATCGCGGGATGCTGGGTGGCTGGCGGGTGCTCGAGAGCGTGCATGTGCCGCCGATGACGACCGCAGGGAATCCGGGGATGCCGACTGTGACCGGCGCCGGGCAACTGGGCAGCTCACTTCTCTGCGGCGCCTTCAGTGCCAGCCAGACGGTCTTGCTGAAGGGGCAGTTGATCCAGATCGCGGGCGTCTACGAGGTCCAGCCGCGCGGCGACCGCCGCTCGACGGGCAAGCTCGCAACGTTCCTCGTCACCGACGATGTGGTTTCGACTGCCGGCGGGGTCGCGACGATTCCGATCTACCCCGAGATCAATGATGGAACGGCGAACAATACGACCGTGAACCCGAACCCGTCCGATGGCGCCGCCGCGACGCTCGACACCTCGGCCTTCCAGACCGTCTCGGCTTCCCCCGGCGGAGGCGCCGCCGTCACCGTGGTCGGCTCGAACGCTGACGCGAAAAGCTACAGGCAGGGGATCTTCTTCTGCGGCGACGCGCTCGAATATGTGAACGTGTCGCTGGCGAAGCCCAAGAGCGCCGTCTATGCGGGCGTCGAGCGCGACACCGAAACCGGCGTGGCGATCTCCTACGTGGCAGACTTCGACATCAACGATATGACCGAAGTCGAACGGCTGGATATCTTCTTCGGAGCGAAGACCGTCTATCCCGAGATCGGTATCCGCTGGATCGGGCCGGAAATCGGTTCTGGTCTCGCGTGATGAACTGACCCCTGCCCTGCCAATTGCGGCAGGGCAGGGTTGAAAGAAAAAGATTTGGGAGACTGACCGATGTCGAAACGTCAGATCATGTACCACAAGGAATACGCCCCGACCGGGCGCGAGCACGAACTCGAAAGGGTCTCGCTCAATGCGTTGGTCCAGGAAGGCTGGGTCGATCACCCGGCGAAGATCGGCGTCAACCTGTGGGGCGAGGCGGCGCAAGACCAGGTGAACCGCACTCGCGATGCGTTCGAGAATGGCGAAATCGGTCCGCTCGATGAGATCGTGGCCCACCCGCAGACCAGCGCCGAGGAAGCGTTGATGCGCGAGAACACTCTTCTGCATCAGGGGAACCGCGAGCGCGACCAGGAAATCGACGCCCTCAAGCGCGAGCTGCGGGAGTCCAAGGAGAAACTGGCCGATCACCGCTCGGACGCGGCGAAGATCGAGGAGCGCAAACCGACAGGCCCGGCCATTCCGGGCGCTGATCTCCCTGCGGGGGGCGACGGCACAGGGGCAGTCGGCACGACCGGCGCCGAGGAGCCTGCCGACGACCCGGACCCGGGCGACGCGGCGGTGAAAGACGACCCGAACGCCGGGACGGCGGACCCCGAGGACGAGACCACGCTCTGAGGTGACGTATGGCCGACACATGGTCGCTCGTTATCCGCGACGCGCTGCTGGAGATCGGCGTCAAGGAGCCGGGCGAAGCCCTGGAGGCCGACGAGGAGGCTGACGGGTTTCGCCGGCTCAAGGGGATGTTCGACGAGTGGGGACTCGAGGGCCTGCTCGTTCCGGGCCTTCAGACGATCACGCACACCTTCACCGCAGGGAGTGCCGGGCCGTCGTTCACCTTCGGCCCGGCCGCGACGCCGCCGGCGAGCGACCCCGACATCGTGACTTCCGTCGAGATGGAGGAGATCGCGTCGTTCAACTTCCGGCGCTACGGGCAGGAGCGGTCGCGGCCTCTCGACCCGACATCCTATGCCGTCATTTCGGAGCTTCGCGCGTCGTATCGCTACTGGCCGACGCACTACTATTTCGACGCGGCGCACCCTGTCTCGAAGATATGGTTCGACGGCGAGTCGGAGCCGCGCGATTTCGTCGAGATATCGGGGCGCGGCCATTTCAGCGGGAACATCGAGCTGACTGACAATCCGGGCGTGATGCTGCCGCGCGGCTATCGGGAGCCGGTGCTGTTGAACCTGGCGTTGAAGCTGGGCCCGTCCTATGGAGCGAAGGGCGGCCGCGACGCGGCGATTTCCGACGATACCCGCCGCGGCGCCTACAAGGGCAAGGTGCTCATCCAGACCCGCAACCTCCAGGTCGTGGAAGCGAAGATCGACCCCGCGCTGCGCAACCACTCGACCTCGCTGTTGAGCCGGCGCGAGCGCATGTCGGGCTGGTGAGCCGATGCCGTTCCGTCCGATCCAGTGGGCGCGCCAGACGATCGAGGGCCGGCAGATCGAGGCGGACGGCTCGCGCCTTCTGAACTTCTACGCCGTCCAGCTCGCGGCGCCGGACGAATCGAAGGTGCCGGTGATGATCTACTCGTCGCCGGGGCAGCGGCGGTGGATGCGCACGAACGGCGGAGAGGCGCGCGCCGGCGACAGGCCGGGCGTCCATGCGCTGCTGGAACTGGATTCCGTGATCTACGGGCACTGGCTGTTCGGGATCACGCACCAATCCGTGTTCTTCGCGATCAGGGCGGACCCGGAGAATAGCGGCTCGCACAATATCGACAGGGCTTACAACCCGTTCGGCGGGGCGGTCTACCAGATCCCCGAAGAGAGCACCTGGCGCTTCACGTCGGAAACGCAAGAGATCACGCCCAGGGACCAGCCGCGCAAGCTGGTGACGGACGGGCGGCGCGTTCTGTTCGTGAGCCCGAGCGAGGTCTATGCGTTCGATCTGAAGCGCCTGCGCGACGGCGAGAGCAACCCGTTCGCGCAAGTGGTCGCGCCTGTGCCGGCGGACCTCTCGACCCTGGCGGACCTTCAGGAACAGGACTGGGTCGATTGCCTGTGGATCGACGGCTATTTCCTTCTGGCGGCGAAGTCCGGGCAGTTCTTCCACTCGAACCTCGACAGCCTCCAGTTCGACCAGCTCGACTTTGCCGAGGCGGGGGCAAACCCGGACTCCATCGTGGGGATCGAGACCCTGCATCGCCGCGTCTACATCTTCGGCGACCGGTCAATCGAGGGCTGGTACAACGCCGGCTTGGCGGATTTCGCGTTCGCCCGCGACAACTCCTCGACCCTGAATGTCGGCTGCGCAGCGCGCGCGACGATTGCGGCGGACCAGTTTTCGATCAGCTTCCTCGGCAATGACGGCATCGTGTATGCGCTTCTGGGCGGCGCGCCGATCCGCATTTCCAGCGAGTCGGTGGAGTACGACATTTCCGAGTCCAACCCGAGCCTTGCGCGGGGCGTCGTCTACACCGAGGAGGGGCACCGGTTCTATCTTCTGACCCTCATCTACGACAACGGGAACCGGAAGGCCTGGGGCTACGACTTTTCGACCGGCGTCTGGCATGAGCGGTCGCAGACGAACATCCTGTGCATGGCCCGGTGGCGGAAGCGCCAGAACCTCGTTGGCCGCGAGGGGGCGGCGCACATTTTCGACATGCGTCTCAACTGGGGCACGATGGAGAACGACCAGGCCGGGGAGGCGCCGATTTTCCGCGAAGCGGTGTCGCCTTTGGTCTTTGCGAATTTGCAACGCTTCAAGATGCGCCAGTTCCTGATCGACATACCGGTGCGTAGCGACGGCCTCGACGAAGACGAAATACTGATCGAGTGGTCGGACGACGGAAAGAATATCTGGAAGGGCGGCTACTCTTGGGTAAGGGACGAAAACGGCAACCGGAAAAAGAATTCCAAGAAGCTGAAGGCTGGCCAGCGGCATCGGGTGCACCGCATGGGGCAAGCGTATGTAGGGCGCCACATCCGCATCACGACCGACGCGAAACGGCGCGTTGATATTCTCGGGGCTTACGTCGAAACTGACGTGGCGCCCGACTGACCAGGAGGAGACCGCGTCATGGCGACGATGGGGAACACGAACCGCGAAGGCTTCGGCAATGTCGCGGACGGGCAGATCACGATTTCGCACTACGCGATCGTGTTCCGTTATGGGACGGGCGCGGCAATCGTGTTCGTCAGCCAGGCTCTGGAAACGCCGCGGACACTGGCGGTCGGCGAGCCGATGGAGTTTCCGGTGAACTCGTTCGTGTACACGCTGCCGTCCGGCGACGGGACATCGGCGGGGGCGAAGGCGTTGATCGATGCGATGATCGCGCAGCATGGCAATCCGACGATCCTTCTGGGCACGGGCGCGATGGGGGACCTTGCGAACGCGAACGAGGTTACGGACAGCGGCTATGCGCGTCAGATCATGGAGATGACGACGGCGCTGTAGGCGGGGTTCCGATATGGCATACCCGGCAGGCTATTGGGCGGAACTGGTCCGCTCGTCTTCGCAGTCGGTTTTCACGCCCGCTGCGGACGGGGGTTTCGTTTGGCTTCGGACCAACGACGGCCTGCCGCTGGAGCAGGAGATAAGGGCCGGCGGGAGTTCGTGGGTAGCCGTCGCAGACGACACGGGCGAACCAGATTACCTCGCGGACATCCGTAACGGATTACAGTTTCGATTTCGTAAGACGGGAGAGGCGTGGCTACCGTCCGACGATGGTATCGAGGATCTCAATACCATCGACTGGCCCGGTCGGGGCATCTATCGGTTTGTTACGGTCGGTGCTCCGAGTTTTGGCGTTAGAGTCGGCGCTGCCCTAACCGGCGTAGCGGGTGTCGCGATTGCAGATGTCCTGGTCCCTGCCGCCGAAAACTTTCCGGTTCCTGCCTATACGGCTTCCGGCCTGCCCGCCGGACTCCAGTTTGATGCGAACACGCGCACGATAAGCGGAACGCCTTCGGCGGAAGGCTCCGGCACGATCACCATTACCGCCCGAAACGTGCACGGCACTTCAACCCGAACCTACGAATACGCTTTCCAAGCGGCGGGCAGCGTCGCGCCGACTGTCGAGATTGCGTCACAATTCGGCGGCGCTCTTTCGGCCAACTACGCCGAGGCCGCC
>Ga0209021_1002580_pt1 | contig 15642 bp, 5 predicted proteins | sample PinacodermFT_FD_187299 | JGI IMG/M metagenome (GOLD analysis project Ga0209021, IMG submission 187299) | Host-associated microbial community of the marine sponge Aplysina aerophoba from Gulf of Piran - sponge pinacoderm, lysed by freeze-thaw... | ecosystem: Host-associated > Porifera > Sponge >... | reverse complement strand
CCGACAACCTGAACAAAGCTCTGGCTATTTATACCGGACTTCGCACCCGGATGGCGGGAGGACACGCGAACAGGCCCTGTGATGACAAGAGTATTGAGTTAAGCCTTGGCAGACACCTCCAGCTCATGGGAGGCACCGACAACATGAAAAAAGCCTGGGCGATTTACACCCGACTTCGTACCCGGATGGCTGGTGGGCACGCGAACACAGCCTGTGATGACAAGGACATTGAGTTAACTCTGGGTCGGCATCTCCAGCTTATGGGGGGGCAGGCCAACATGAGAGAAGCCCTGGCGATTTATAGCAGACTGCGCAGCCGGATAGCGGGAGGGCGCGCACATACGGCCTGTCATGACACGAATCTTGAGTTGGCGCTTGGCAGGCATCTCCAGCTGATGGGAGGCCGCGACAATCTGGAGCAAGCTCTGTCTATTTTTACGGGACTTCGCACCCGCATGGCTGGAGGGCGGGCCAACAGGCCTTGTGATGACCGGGATGTTGAGATGGCCCTTGGCAGGCATCTGCAAATCATGGGAGGGCCGGACAAGCTGCAACAGGCTCTGGCCATCTTTACCCGGCTGCGTTGCCAGGCGGCCGGGGGCTGCGCAAACACTCCCAGTAATGACAAAACTATTGAGTTGGCCTTCGCCCGCCACATCCAGATCATGGGGGGCCCTGACAATATGAAACAGGCTCTGGCCATCTTTACCCGGCTGCGTCGCCAGGCGGCCGGCGGACACGCGAACACAGCCTGTGATGACAAGACCATAGAAATGGCTCTGGGCAAGCATCTCCAGCTGATGGGAGGCCGCGCCAATCTGGAAAAAGCTCTGGCTATCTACATCAGACTGCGCAGACGGCTGGCTGGAGAGCGCGCCGACACGCCCTGTCATGACAAGGATGTCGAGTTGGCGCTTGGCAGGCATCTGCAGCTGATGGGGGGAGCGGACAACATGCAGCAAGCCCTGGTTCTTTTTACCGCGCTGCGCACCCAGGCCCTCAATGGGCGCCCCAACACCCCCTGTGATGACAAGGAAATCGAGCTGGCACTGGGTCGGCTACGCCAGGAGATGGGGGGCAGGGATAATCTGAAACAGGCCCTGGCCAGCTTTACCCATCTGCGTACCCGGACCGCCGCCCTGGGGCAAGTGAACAGCCCCTGTGATGACAAGGAAATCGAACTGGCCCTTGCCCGGCTTCTGCAGGAGATGGGTGGAACGGACAATATGACGCAGGCACTGACCATCATTTCCCGGCTACGCACCCGGGCTGCCAACGGGCAAGCCGACACCCCCTGTGATGACAGGGATGTCGAACTGGCCTTCGGCAGGCATCTGCAAAAGATGGGGGGCAGGGACAATCTGGAACAGGCCCTGGCCGTCTTTACCCGGCTGCGCGCCCGGGCGGCCCTGGGGCGCCGCGACACCGCCTGTAATGACAAGGACATTGAACTGGCTCTCGGCCTTCTTCTTCAACAACTGGGGGGCAAGGACAATCTGGAACAGGCCCTGGCCGTCTTTACCCGGCTGCGCGCCCGGGTTGGCACGAGGCACGGGAACACAGCCTCTGATGACAAGCAAATAGAACTGGCGCTCGGCAGGGTTCTGCAAAAGATAGGGGGCAAGGACAATCAGGACCGGGCCCTGGCCATCTTTACCCGGCTGCACACCCGAACCATCGGGCCCGGGAGTACAGCCTGTTATGACAAAGACATTGAACAGACTTTAGCGGTTTTTTTCCTGAATATGGCCATGTGGGAGAAGTTTGATCAGCTGCACATTGAAAAAAGATGGCCTCCCGGACCGAAGGTATATATCCATCTGAGCATTCGTTTCTTCAATGAACTGCTGGAGGCTTCCCATCTGTCCTCCCGTCATTCAAGACTGCTTGGGCAAGCAGTCCATTACGCCGCTCGTGCGGTAGAAGAGAGCCAATTCCTGAACGCCTCCTGCATCAGCCAGCTGGCACATTGTTTGCGCGTGCTGTCACGCTGGCCGGACACCATGTTAACGACAGCAAGCGTCGAAAAGAAAAAAGCGGAGGGGTTCATCACCGCAACAAGATTTCTGTTTGAGACAGCCTATGAAATCGCACCCTGTCGCCCCCGGCGGGAGGACTACCGCATTTGGCGCGAAAAGGAACAGGCCCTGCTGGCGCAACTCGCACGGCAGGGCACTCCTGCCGCCAACAAAGCACCGCCCGGGGTCCGCAGTCGTCGTTGACCTTTGACATCCTCCCCGCCCTGAAGGACGGAGATTCCTGCGGCGCTCACAGGTTGTCAGGTCCCGGCTGAGGCGCTGACGGGTGTTGGCACTTTCACCGGCCCGTAAAGACATCAGGCTGGCGCTGTGCTCACCAGGACATTCTTTACGGCGACAGGCATCTCTGCCTGGCACGTCTGGCAGCTGTGTCCAGGGCACTGACCAATTTCTGAACACCTTGTCGCCGCAGGGATCCGACAGACTCTATATGCCCGGCACCCGTGATCTGCTGGCACAGATGAGGCTTGTTCAGACTATGAATCCATCCGGACACTACGGCAGGAGCGGCGACCATGACCGCGCCCCCCCTGTACGCAACAGACAGCATCAACCTGAAGGGTCCACCTCTGGTGCACCTGGCAAACGCGCGTGGTCCACGCAGAGACGAGCAAGAGGATCCGGGCCGCGGCCACGGAGTCTGCGTTCCGCCCGCCACTACCCGGCGCCCCCTGGTGTGCTGCAACAAGATGAAATCCACAAGGCTTTCAACTACCTGCGCACCAATCCCCAGCGCGCTCTGGATGCTGCGGAATATCTATCGGGTCGGTACCGTCAACAGCCCCGTTTCTCTGTCCAGATTGCGGAACTCAAAGCCAGGGCCCTGTTTCATCTCAACGCGGCTGACACTTGCATTGCTTTCATCAACTCCCTTGAAACGGGGGTCCGGAACAGAAAAAACTTTGTGTTGACCAAAGCCAGAGCCTTGCAAGCCAAGGGCTGTTTCCACGAAGCCTTGCACCTGTTCCAGCATCTTTACGCCAATCACAGAGGCAAGTACCAGGATCACAAGGCGCAGGGTCTGGGACTTGGCCGGCTGCTCCAGCTCATGGGGGGAGCGGACAACATGGAAAAGGCCCTGGCCATCTACACCAGTTTGCGCAGCCGGGCTGCCGGCGGGCGGGCCGATACGCCCTGTGACGACAAGGATATTGAATTGACACTGGGCCGGCATCTGCAGTTGCTGGGAGGCACCGGCAATCTGGAAAAAGCCCTGGCCATATTCACCCGGCTACGCGCCCGGGCGGCGGGGGGGCGGACAGGCATTGCCTGTGATGACAAGTTTATCGAGCTGACCCTTGGCAGGCATTTACAGTTGATGGGGAGAGAAAACCATCTGGAACAAGCTCTGGCGATCTTTACCCAGCTGCGCACCCGGGCCGCCGGAAGGGAAAACACGCCCTGTAATGACAAGGACATTGAACTGACCCTGGCCAGACATCTCGAGAGCATGGGCGGCACGAGCAACCTGGAGCAGGCGCTGGCCATCTATACAAGGCTGCGCACCCGGGCGGCGGGGGGCAAGGCCAACACCCCCTGTCACGACAAGGAGATTGAATTGACCCTGGGCAGACATCTCGAGCGCAGGGGAGGCACAAGAAATCTGGAACAGGCACTGGCCATCTATACCAGACTGCGCAGCCTGCCGGCAGGAGGGAAGGCAAACAAGCCCTGTCATGACAAGGCTGTGGAACTGACGCTTGCCAGACATCTCGAGCTTATGGGAGGCATGAGCAATCTGAAGCAGGCACTGGCCATCTATACAGGACTGCGCACCCTGGCCGCCGGGGGCAAGGCCAACACGCCCTGTAATGACAAGGATATTGAGTTGGCTATTGGCAGACTTCTCCAGCAGCTGGGGGGCAAGGACAATCTGGAAAAGGGGCTGGCTATTTTTATCCAGCTACGCGCACATGCAGCCGGCGGCAAGGCTCACAGGCCCTGTAATGACAAGAGTATTGAGCTGGCTCTTGGTCGACATTTGCAGCTTATGGGGGGAGAAGACAATCTGGAAAAGGCGCTGGCCATCTTTACCCGGCTAGGTACCCAGACGATCCCGGGACAGCGGAACAGGTCCTGTGATGACAAGGATATTGAGCTGGCGCACGGCAGACTTTTGCAGAGCATGGGAGGGCTGGACAATCTGGAAAAGGCGCGGGCCATCTATACAAGGCTGCGCAGCCTGGCCGCCGGACAGCCAGACAGCCCCTGTGATGACAAGGATATTGAGCTGACCCTCGGCAGGCTTCTCCAGAGCATGGGTGGCCGGGACAATATGGCCAGGACCTTGACGATCTACACCCGATTGCGGACCCGGGCGGCCGGCGGCAGGGAAAATACCCCCAGTGATGACAAGGAGATTGAGCTGGCCTTTGGCCGCCATCTCCAGCTGATGGGAGGCCAGGACAACCTGGATCAGGCCATGGCGATTTTTACCCGGCTGCGCACCCTGGCCTGCGGACAGCCAGACAGCCCCAGTGATGACAAGGATATTGAGCTGACCCTTGGCAGACATCTCCAGCTTATGGGCACCCGCAAAGATCTGGAACGGGCTTTGGCTATTTACACCAGGCTGCGCGCCCGGGCGGCCGGCGGCAGGGAAAATACCCCCTGTGATGACAAGGATATTGAGCTGACCCTTGGCAGACATTTCGAACTCACGGGGGGGGCGCACAATCTGGAAAAGGCCCTGGCCATCTACACACGGCTGCGCACCCAGGCGGCCGGAGGCCTGGCCGATACGCCCTGTGATGACAAGGACATCGAACTGGCCTTCGGCAGGCATCTGCAGAAGATGGGGGGCAGCGACAATAGGGAAAAGGCTCTGGCCATCTATACCAGGCTGCGCAGCCGGGCGGCGCACGGCAGGGAGAACTGGCCCTGTGGCGACAAGGACATTGAGTTGAATCTGGCCGGTTGCCTCTCGGATATGGGAAGCTGGCACCGGTTTGATGAACTGCAACTCGAAGCCGTCTTTTTTCCCGGATTTGAGCTGCCTTTGTGTCTGAGCATTCGCTATTTCCATGAGCTGTTGGACAGCCGGAACCTTTCGTGCGCGCATTCAAAACTGCTGGGGAAAACCATGAAATTTGCCGCCCATGCGGTAGCGGCCAGCGGATTTATCAATGCGGCCTGCATCAGTCAGCTGGCGCACTCGCTTCGTTTGTATTCGTACTGGCCGAACGTCCTGTTACAAAAACAAGGCATCAGGCACAAAGACAGGAAGGCCTGCCCCTCTACGGCAAAATGGCTCTTTGGGCTGGCCAACCAGATCAATCCGGGTCGCCAGCGGCTGGAAAAAAGTCAGTGCTGGCGCGCCAGGGAGCAGAAGCTGCTGGCCTTGCTGTCACAGCAACGAGCAGCTGCCGGCCAGAGCGCACCGCGCACGCGACCGGCTGCCCTGAATTAACGCATTGATGGGTGATGGTTCTTTTCTCTGCGGCCCTGGACACTCGTGAAAAAAAGAAGCTGGCCCGCGTCAGTTCGTCTGGCCGCTGTGTTAAGAGCCTATGTGGGGGACAAAGCTTCAGCAACTGCGGAAAACATCTTCCGTCGTCTACTACATCCCACTCCCACCATAACTGCGGCGCCAGGAAAGGTATTGTCCTGATTCCAGAGAGTGGCTGCGAGTTTTTCCAGCGAGGGGCAATCCTGGCGTTTTTTTTGCGTCCACTGTCTTACGGGTCTTGTCCATGGGTGTTATTCAATGGAGGAGAGAGTGAAGCATTGTATCTCCCCTTGGGGAATACACGTCAGAGTAGTGATTTTCGGAACAGGAGGCATGAGACATGTTCAGACATGGCAATCTTTTTTATCCATTGCCAGATGCCGGCAGCGGTGAAGTTTTCGAGGATTTGATCAAAACCTCATTGGTCAGAATCGAGAGGATTGTCTCCCGAGGACAAACCTCACCCGAGAGAGGCTGGTACGATCAGGCTGAGCATGAATGGGTGGTGGTTCTCAAGGGAGCAGCGGAGCTGACTTTTGAACAGGGTGAAGTTGTGAAGCTGGGGGCCGGGGACCACGTGCATATCCCTGCCCATACAAAGCACAAAGTGAGCTGGACAGATCCCGGGTCTGAGACAGTCTGGCTGGCGGTGTTTTATCAAAAATAACTTGGTGGTGCGGACTGATGCAGTACCAAATGCTCATTTCCCACTCACCAAAAAAGGCAGCCCCCGAAGGAACTGCCTTTTTACTCCCCCTGTTTACCCGCTGTGTCAGGATAGGTGTCGCCTCTTTTGATGACGAATTCTCAAGACTGAGAGCTGATTGAAAGAGGCTGTAATGGCTCGTTATCCCGAAGAGATGAAAGAGGCAATCATTCAGAAGATGATGCCTTCTGCGTCAGCCAGCTGGTATGGCGCATTGTATTCGTTTGCTGTCGTACTGGCCGGATGTGCTGTTGCACAAACAAGGCCTTCAACACCAAGCGGTGCAGGAGGTGACAACCGCAGCAAAATTTCTCTTCGATACGGCCAAAGACTCAGGCTGACAAGCACGCCGGACACGGGGTCAAAGGTCCTGGGTCAAGGCACTGACTGGCACGGGTTCTTGCCCCTGCACAAAAACATGGCTTTTTCGCCTGGTTTCCCTGTGGACAGGCTCTACAGGAACAGACATCGGTTGGTGGCGTGCAGGGCAGCTATAGCCGCAGCACTGACCAACTTCGGAACAAGTGGCTTTCCATGGCGGTCCAACACACCCGAATGTTCCCTGGCGCCTGTGACCTGCTGGCGCAAACCAGAGTGAGGCTTGTTCAAGCGATGCATCCATCAGGACACTACGGGAGGCGCGGAGGCTACGACCGCGCATCCTCCTTTCACGGCAGACAGCGTCAGTCTGAGCGGTTTACCGCAGGCGCACCTGAAACAGGTGCCGGCTTCACCCGGAGCCAGGGAAGAGCTGACAGACCGCAGCCACTGGGCCTGCGAACGCCGCGAAAGGAGCCCGTCCAGCCGCGTGTGCTGCCACAGGATGAAATCTACAAGGCTTTCAGTGACCTGCGCACCCATCCTCAGCGCGCTCTGGAGACAGCGGAACATCTACTGGGCAGATACAGTGGCACGCCCAGCCTCTTTTTCCAGATTGCGCAGTTGAAAGCCAGGGCTTTGTTTTATCTCAACGAACCCGACGCCTGCATTGCTTTCATCGACTCGCTTGAAACGCCGCTACGAAACAACAAAAGCTTTTTGATGACCAAAGCCAGAGCCTTGCAAGCCAGGGGCCGTTTCCACGAAGCCCTGACTCTGTTCCAGCACCTTTATGCCAATTACAGAGCCCGTTACCAGGAACACAAGGTGCACGGTCTGGCACTTGGCAGACTTCTCCTGCTTATGGATGGAGTGGATAAGCTGGAAGAAGCCCAGGCTATCTTTACCCAGCTGCGCACCCGGACTGCGGGGGGACGGCCAGGCGTTCCCTGTGATGACAAGGATATCGAGCTGACCTTCGGCAGGCATTTGCAGTTGCTGGGGGGAACGGACAATCAGGAAAAGGCTTTGGCTATCTTTACGCAGCTTCGTACCCGGGCAGCGGGGGGAGGCGTGGACCGGCCCTGTAACGACAAGGGCATTGAGCTGGCCCTTGGCAGACACCTCCAGATCATGGGGGGAGCGGACAATCTGCAAAAGGCTCTGGCTATCTACATCAGGCTGCGCACCCGGGCGGCCGGAAGGAAAAACACGCCCTGTGATGACAAGGATATTGAGCTGACCCTTGGCCGGCATCTGCAGCTGCTGGGAGGAACACACAATCTACACAAGGCGTTGGCTATCTTTACCCGGCTGCGCATGCAGGCCGCCGGGGGCAAGGCTCACACTGCCTGTAATGACAAGGACATAGAACTGTCCATTGGCAGGCTCCGCGAGAGCATGGGAGGCATGAGCAATCAGGAACAGGCACTGGCCATCTACACCAGACTGCGCACCCGGGCAGCCGGAGGAAAGGCAAACACCCCCTGCCATGACAAGGAGATTGAGTTGACCCTTGGCAGACATCTCCAGCTGATAGGGGGAGCAGACAATCTGGAAAAGGCCCTGGCAATTTTTATCCAGCTACGTACGCATGCGGCCGGGGGCCGGGCAAATACCCCCTGTAATGACAAGCCTGTTGAACTGGCCCTTGGCAGACATTTCCAGCTGCTGGGGGGAACAGAAAATCTGAAAAAGGCCCTGGCCATTTTTACCCGGCTACGCACCCGGGCCGCCGGACAGGTGAACAGGCCCTGTGATGACAAGGACATTGAGCTGGCCCTCGGCAGGCTGCTCCAGCTCATGGGTGGCCGGGACAGTCTGGAACAGGCCCAGGCTATCTACACCAGGTTGCGCACCCGGGCCGCCGGCAGGCGCGACAACACCCCCTGCGATGACAAGGACATTGAGCTGGCCCTTGGCAGACACTTGCAGCTCAGGGGAAGCAAAGCCCATCTGGAACAGGCCCTGGCTATCTATACAAGGCTGCGCACCCGGGCCACCGGGGGGGCGGTCAACAGCCCGTGTGACGACAGGGACATAGAACTGGCCCTCGCTCTTTTGTTCCACCAGGCAGGAGGCGCGGCCAATATGGACAGGGCCCTGACCATCTTTACCCGCCTGCGCACCCGGGCGGCCGCCGGAAAGGCCGATACGCCCTGTGATGACAAGACTATTGAGCTGTTCCTCGGCAGGCACCTCCGCTTCATGGGGGGCCGCGCCAACCTGGAGAAGGCCCTGGCTATCTATATGCGGCTGCGCACCCAGGCGGCGCACGGCAAAACGAATACGCCCAACGATGATCAGGAAATCGAGCTGGGTCTGGCTGGCTGCCTTACGGATATGGGAAGCTGGGCGCAGTTTGATGAACTGCGACTCGAAACCCGGCTTTTTCCAGGATCTGAAGCGCCCCTGTGTCTGAGCATTCGCTATTTCAGTGAGCTGCTGGACAACCTGAGCATGTCTCCCGCCCACTTGCGGCTGCTGGGACAAGCAATGAGATTTGCTTCCCTTGCGGTAGAAGCCAGCAGCTTCATGAATGCTTCCTGCATCAGTCAACTGGGGCATTGTCTGCGTTTATTGTCGTATTGCCCGTACGTCCTGTTGCAACAACAAGGCCTTCACCAGCAAGACATGCAGGAAGTGACAACGGCGGCAAACTTTCTTTTCGAGACGGCCAGCAAGATTTCTCCTTGCCGACGTTGGCTGGAGAAGGGGGAGTACTGGCGCGCCAGGGAGCAGGCACTGCTGAGCTTGCTGTCGCAGCAACAGGCGTCCGTTGGCAGCAGCGCAGTGCACGAGACCGGCGATCTGAGTTGACGCACCGGTCGGCCCTGGAAGTTTCACCAGTGAGACAGACAGGGCTTTCGCGCCCTGCTTCGCTGGAGCCGGGCTACATAAACAGGCCAGGAGCCACGGGCATCCATCATTGTTGTGGACAACTGTGCGCACAACCTGGCCCACTGTCCTGGTTGGCACTGACAGCTGTTGGCACTTTTTCCTGTCAGCCAGTGCCTGGCTGTCGCTCCTGGCACCCAGGAACAGGCCCTGCACCAACGGTTCTGCGTTGTCGACGGGTCTGACGGCTGTGCCCACAGCCCTTGCCAAATACCGAACAGAGGTTTCACCCTTGCGGTCCAACGCTCCCTTGCGTTACCGGCGCGGCTATCCTGCTGCCGCCAATCGAAACCAGGCTTATGGTAAGACTATGAATCCATCAGGGTATTGTGGACGAAGCAACCGCGCTCCCACCTGGCACGGCAGTCAAAGCCCGCCGGGGAAAGCCGCTGCGGCGCCAGCCAAACGCGGCTCCCGCACCCAGGCAAGCCCGGCAGCTTATGGACAGCGTCCCCTGAGCCAAAGAGCTCCCCGGCAGGCCTCATCACAGCCTCGCCGGCTGACACAAAACGACATCGACCAGGCTTTCCGCATGCTGCGGACCGATCCTCAGCGTGCCCTGGATGCAGCAGAAGATTTGCTGGGCAGCAGCAGTGGACAGCCCTCAGGCTTTATCCCTGTTCTGCAACTGAAAGCCCGAGCGTTGTTTCAGCTTGACAGGCTTGACGACTGCATCACTCTGATCAACTCTCTTGACCCCAACGTACAGAAGGACAAAGGCTTCTTGATGGCCAAGGCCAGAGCACTACAAGTGCAGGGTCATTTCAGTGAAGCCTTGCGGCTCTTCCAATACCTTTATGCAAACCACAGAGCCACCGCCAGGGATGACAAGATCCACGGATTGGCCCTTGGCAGACAGCTTGAGCTCATGGGAGACAAAGGCAGCCTGCAACAAGCGCAGGCCATCTTCACCCGGCTGCGTACCCGGGCCGCTGCAGGCGAGGAAAACAGGCCCTGTGATGACAAGGATATTGAGCTGGCTCTTGGCCGGCTTCTCCAGCGCAAGGGGGGCAAGGACAATCTACACCAGGCACTGGCCATCTATACCCGGCTGCGCACCCGGGCCGCAGCAGGCCAGCAGAACAGTCCCTGTCATGACAAGGATATTGAATTGACCCTTGGCACGCTTCTCCAGCGCATGGGAGGCAAGGACAACAAGGAGCAAGCCCTGGCGATTTTCACCCGGCTGCGTACCTGGTGCGCGGGGGGACGGGCCAACACCCCCTGTAATGACAAGGATATTGAGCTGTCCTTCGGCAGGCTGCTCCAGGCGCTGGGAGGCAAGGACAACATGGAGCAGGCATTGGCTATCTTTACCCGGCTGCGCAGCTGGCACCCGGGCGGGCGGGCCAACCCCCCCAGTCATACCAAGGAAGTTGAGCTCAGCATTGGCAGACATCTCGAGATCATGGGGGGAGCTGAAAATATGGAAAAGGCCCTGAGGATCTATACCCGGCTGCGCACCCGGGCGGCCGGAGGGCGCGTCAATACCCCCTGCACCGACAAGGACATTGAGTTGACGCTGGGCAGGCATCTGCAGCGCATGGGGGGCCGGGACAGGATGGAGCAGGCTTTGGCTATTTTTACCCGCCTGCGCGCCCGGCTGGCCAACGGCCGGGAAAACACTCCCTCTGATGACAAGGACATTGAGCTGACGCTGGGTATACATCTGCAGATCATGGGGGGCCGGGACAATATGGCGCGTGCTTTGGCGATTTTCACAAGGCTGCGCACCCATGCCGCCGGAGGGCGTATCAATACGCCCTGTAATGACAAGGAGATTGAGCTGGCCCTTGCCAGACATCTCCAGTTCATGGGGGGAGAACAGAATCTGGAGAGGGCACTGGCGATCATTACCAGACTACGCAGCCGGACGGCAGGAGGGCCGGTGAACACCCCCTGCAATGACAGGGAGATCGAGTTTTCCCTTGGCAGGCTTCTCCAGCTGACGGGTGGCGCAGACAATCTGAAAAAATCCCTGGCCATTTTTACCCGACTGCGCGCCCTGAGCGCAGGGGGCCGGGAAAACACCCCCTGTGATGACAAGGATATTGAACTGGCCCTTGGCAGGGTTTTCCAGATCATGGGGGGACGCGCCAATCAACAGCGCGCCCTGGCTATCTTTGTCCGTCTGCACACCCGGACGATGGACCGGAGCGGGAACCTGTCCTGCTATGACAAGGATGTTGAGCTGGCTCTTGGCCGCCATCTCCAGCTGATGGGGGACGCGGCCTCCATGAAAAAGGCCCTGGCCGTCTTTACCAGGCTGCGCCGCCAGGCGGCGCAAGGACGGGTAGACTGCCCCTGTGGTGACAAGGAAATTGAACTGGCCCTTGGCCGGCAGTTGCAGCTGATGGGGGGAGAGGAGAACATGAAAAAAGCCCTCGCTATCTATACGCAGCTACGTGCCCGGGCCGTCGGCGGACAACAGCAAACGCCCTGTCATGACAAGGATATTGAGCTAACCCTCAGCAGACATCTTCAGCTCATGGGGGGGGCCGGCAACAGGGACCAGGCTCTGGCCATCCTGACCCGGCTACGCACCCGGGAGGCCGGAGGGCGGGCCGATACGCCCTGTGATGACAGGGAGATTGAACTGGCCATCGGCAGGCACCTCCAGCTGGAGGGGGACAGGCATAATCTGGAACAGGCGCGGGTCATCTTCACCCGCCTGCGCACGCGAGCAGCGCACGGCAAGATGCACAATGATGACCGGGAAATCGAGCTGGCTTTGGCAAGCTGTCTGGTTTCCCTGAAGATGTGGCAGCCGTTTGATGAGCTTCACGTCGAAAAATGCCTTCGTCCAGGTTTCGAGCTGCATTTGTGTCTGAGTGTGCGTTACTTCAATGAGCTGCTGGAAACCCCGCGCATTTCTTGCGCCAATTCAAGGCTTCTGGGGCAGGCGATGAACGCGGCCATTCTTGCGATAGAGTCCAGTCATTTCGTCAATGCCTCCTGCATCAGTCAGCTGGCACATTGTCTGCGTTTTTTGTCGTGCTGGCCGGACGCTCCCCTGCAACAATGCGGCATTCAACCGGGCGAGGTCAGGACATTGACCAGCGCTGCAAAATTTCTCTTTGATACGGCCTGCGACATAGCGCCCTCTCGCCTGCTGCTGGAAAAAGACCAGTGCTGGCGCGCCAGGGAGCGGGAGCTGCTGGCCCGGCTGGCGCAGCAACAGACTGTTGTTGGCACAGGCGCAGCGCACGACGCCCGCTGACCTGGTGCGCGACAAGCCCCGTCTTTCAGGGCGGGGAGGATGTCAATGAGCTGCCCCACCACCGGTGTTGGCACTTTCATCTGCCCAACAGGCATTGCTTGTTCTCCCGGCACCCGGGAACCTTATCGCTCCCGACAAACAGTGATTGTCAGCAGGGATGACGGCTGCAACCGCCGGCCTGACTCACCGGCGAACAACTTTACCTCCCTTGCGGTCCAACCTGCCCAGTGTGTCCCGGCCTGAGCCGCCTGCGCCAGGCCAGTCTGTCAGCAGGAGACTTTTGAAAACCATGAATCCACCTGGACATTACGGGAGAGGCCGGGGCCGAGGCCAGGCTTTCTCTTTACGGAACCGACACAGCCGGCCGGGACACCTCAAGCCTGGAGCACCAGACGGACGACATGCTGTCACACAGGGGCAAGACAGAGGTTATGAACCGCGACCGCCGCGCCAGCGTCGGCACGATCCGGCCCCCCCTTCGGTGCTGGCACGAGACCGGATCACCAGGGCTTTCAACAACCTGCGTACCCAGCCTGCACGTGCACTGGCTGCCGCTGAAGTCCTGCTGGAGCAATACGGTGAACAACCCGCGCTCTACATCCATATTGTGCAATTGAAAGCCAGAGCTCTTCTCGGTCTCAAAAAAGCTGACGACTGCATCGCTTTCATCAATTCCCTTGGATCTGGAATACGCACTGGCAAAGCCTTGTTGATGTGCAAAGCCAGAGCCTTGCAGGTCAAGGGCTGTTTGCATGAAGCCTTGCTGATTTTCCAGCGTCTTTACGCAACACACAGGGGCAACGCCCGGGATAACAAGATACATGGTCTGGCCCTCGGCAGGGCTTTGGAAATGATAGGGGGTGCAGACAATCTGGAACAAGCTCTGGCTATCTATACCCAACTGCGTAGCCGGGTGGGCAGCCGAAAGCTCAACAGTCCCTGTGATGACAAGGATATTGAACTGACACTCGGCAGGCTTTTCCAGCGTATGGGAGGTACGGACAATCTGGAAAAGGCCTTGGCCATCTATACCCGGTTGCGCAGCCAGGCGGCCGCCGGAAAAGCTGACACTGCCTGCAATGACAAAGAGATTGAACTGACCCTGGGCCGCTGTCTCCAGCTCATGGGGGGAGCAGACAATCTGCAAAAGGCTCTGGTCATCTTTACAAGGCTGCGCACCCTGGCCGCTGGAAGGGCCAACACCCCCTGCAATGACAAGGATATTGAGCTGACGCTTGGCAGACACCTCCAGATCATGAGAGGCACAGACAATCTGGCCAAGGCCCTGGCCATCTATACCCGGCTGCGTTTGCGCGCCGCTGGCAAGGCAAACACCCCCTGCAATGACAAGGAGATTGAGCTGGCCCTTGGCAGACTCCTCCAGATGACAGGAGGGGCCGACAATCTGGACCTGGCCCTGGCTATCTTTACAAGGCTGCGCCGCCGGGCCGCCGGCAGGGAAAACAGCCCCTGTAATGACAAGGTGATTGAGGTGACCCTTGGCAGACATCTCCAGCTCAGGGGAGGAGCAGACAATCTGAAACAGGCTCTGGCTATCTTTACAAGGCTGCGTACCCAGGCGGCACAAGGCAAAGAGAACACCCCCTGCGATGACCCGGAAATTGAACTGACGTTGGCGGGCCATTTCATCGAATGGGGCATGTGGGCGGAGTTTGATGCACTGCAACTCGAAACCCGCCATTTTCCAGGATTCGAATCCCATTTGTGCCTGAGTGTCCGCAACTTTCACGAGCTGGTAAAAAGCCCGCGTATTTCTTCCGTGCATTCAAGGCTGCTGGGACAAGCGCTGCGTTATGCGGCTCTTGCCGTCGAGAACAGCGGTTTCATGAATGCCTCCTGCATCAGTCAGCTGGGACATTGTCTTCGCGTATTGTCGTACTGGCCGCAGGTGCTGTTGCAAGAATGCGCCATCGCCCACAACAAGGTGAGGCCACTCCTTGCCGCAGCAAAGTTTCTCTTTGACACAGCCGATGAAATCGCCCCCTACCGACTACGGCTGGAGAAAGATCAGTATTGGCGGGAGAAAGAACAGCAGCTGCTGGCCTTGCTGTCATAGCACAACAGCCTTGTGCAGCACCGACCGGTGTTGGCATTGTCCCTGGCAAGACAAGCCTGCTTTGTCTGCTGCGTCTTGAGACCTGCCCACGGGAACAAGCCTGTCTCATCCGCAGGTCTGGCCAGTGTGTCCGCTGCCCTGACGAGTGTCTGAACACCTTTGTCGCTCCTGAGGTCCAATGCGCCATCTCGCTTTGAGATCCAGATTCCCATTATTTTTCAGGCGCAGCCGCCTGCTGGCGCAAATCCGAACGAGGTTTTTCACGACCATGAATCCACCTGGACATTACGGGAGCGGCAGGGGCCATGCTTTCTCTTTACGGGACAGACACAGCCGGCCGGGGCGTCCGCAGCCTGGGGCCTTTGGCGGACGACATTCTGTCACGCACAGGCAAGACAGAGGCTATGCACAGCGGCCGCCGAATCTGCGTCGGCACGACCCGGCACGTCCTTCAGTGCTGGTACGAGACCAGATCGACAAGGCTTTCAACAACCTGCGTGCCGACCCTGAGCGAGCCTTGGCTGCCGCTGAAGTCCTGCTGGAACAATACGGTGAACAACCCGCGCTCTACATCAAGCTTGTGCAGCTAAAAGCCAGAGCACTTTTTCTTCTCAAAAAAACTGGCGACTGCATCGCGTTCATCAACGCCCTGAAAACCGGGGTATGCAATAACAAAGGCTTGTTGATGACCAAAGCCAGGGCGTTACAAACCAGGGGCCGTTTCAGTGAGGCCGTGCCGCTTTTCCAGTATCTTCATGCGAAATACACGGCCAGCGACAAGGATTTCAAGACACATGGTCTGGGTCTGGGCAGGGCTCTGCAGCAAATAGGAGGTGCAGACAATCTGGAACAAGCTCTGACCGTCTATACCCAACTGCGCAGCCGGGCGGCGGGCGGCAGGCACAACAGCCCCTGTGATGACAAGGAAATTGAATT
>Ga0209021_1002577_pt1 | contig 15653 bp, 5 predicted proteins | sample PinacodermFT_FD_187299 | JGI IMG/M metagenome (GOLD analysis project Ga0209021, IMG submission 187299) | Host-associated microbial community of the marine sponge Aplysina aerophoba from Gulf of Piran - sponge pinacoderm, lysed by freeze-thaw... | ecosystem: Host-associated > Porifera > Sponge >... | reverse complement strand
CGCGGCGGCCGTGTCCGGAGCCTACGAGGCGGGGGTCCCGGTGTCGTTCGCCGGACTCTTCGCGGGGGAGGAGCGCCGGCGGGTGTCGCTGCCGACCTACCCCTTCCAGCGGGAGCGCCACTGGGTGCGGCAGCACCGCTACCGGGGCAGCGGGACGGAGCATCCCCTGCTGGGCGTCCGCTACGAGTTGGCGAACGGCGACGCGCCGTTCGAGACCGAGCTGAGCGCGGAGCGTCCTCCCTGGCTCTCCGACCACCGGGTGTTCGGCAGGGTGGTGGTGCCGGGGGCCTTCTACGGAGCGCAGGCGGTGGCGGCGCTTCGTCCCGGCGGGGAGGAACAGGGACCGGTGCGCGTGGAGGACGTGCGGTTCGAGCGGCCGCTGGTGCTGTCCGATGACGAGACCGGCGACGGTCGGCTGGTGCAGTTCCTGCTGGACGGCGGCGGGCGTTCGCAGGACGGCGGCTGGGAGCTGTTCAGCCGGGGCGCGGAGGACGATCCCTGGGTGCGGCACGCGGCCGGACGGGTGCGCGCGGGCGCGCCGCCGGATGCGGGGCCGACCTCGGAAGATCTGGAACGTCTGCGGGAGCCCGGGGAACTCGTGGAGGGCGCGGTCCTCTATCGCTGGCTGGCGTCGGGGGGAATCGGGCTCGGGCCGGCATTCCGGGCCGTGGCCCGCCTCTGGGCCGGGCCAGCCGACGTGCTCGGCGAACTGGCCCTGCCGGACGGGCTCGACCCGATCGGGAGCGGTGTCCATCCGGTGCTCCTCGATGCGTGTTTCCAGACGACGGCGGCGCTCGGCGCGTTCCGGGAAGGGACCGCCGAGGCGGCCTGGTTCCCGATGGGCTGGGACGTCCTGTGGCTCCGCGGTCCGCTGCCGGACCGGCTGTACTGCCACGCCCGCGCGCGGGAGGGGGGCGCCGCCGGCGACGCGAGTCCCGAGGCGTGGGAGACACGGCGGGCCGACCTCGTCCTCTATGGGCTGGGCGGAGAGGTCCTCGGCGGGGTCCGGGGGCTTGCCCTGCGGCCGGGCACCCGGTCCTCGCTACAGCGGGCGGCGGACGAGGTGGACGACCTGCTCTACGAGGTGGCCTGGCGGGACGCGCCCGCCGGTGGCGGGGAAGAGCCCGTTCCGGCCGACTTCCTGGCGACTCCGGAGCGAGTCTCCGCAGAGCTGGCGCTCGATGTGAGGGGCTCCGGCGCCGGCGCGTCGGCGGGAAGTCTTGACGCGGCCGCGATGGACGACCTCGCGCGGGGTCTCGAGGAGGCGTCCCGGTCGTACGCGCGGAAGGCCCTCGAAGCGCTCGGCTGGGAACGCCGGCCGGGGGACCGCGTGGAGCGGGAACCCCTCCGCCGGGCGCTCGGGGTGACGGCGGACCACGGGCGCCTCCTGGGACGGATGCTCTCGCTGCTGGAGCAGGACGGGCTCCTGGTACGGGCCGGGGACGGCACGGGATGGCGGGTCCGGGAGGAGACAGCCGATCCTCCGCCGGCCTCCCGCGGGGAACCGGCGGACCTCGCGGAGGGGCTGCTTGCGCGGCGGCCGGAAGGTTCCGTGGAGATCGCGCTGCTGCGCCGCTGCGGGGAGGCGCTCCCGGAAGTGCTGCGGGGGCGGACCGCGCCGCTTGACCTCCTCTTCGGCGCGGAGCCGAGCGCCGCGGATCTCTACCGGCAGTCGCCGGGTTCCGCGGCGCTCAACCGGGTCGTGGCGCTCGCCGCGGCGAAAGCGGTGTCGGGGTTGCCGGAGTCCCGCCGGCTGCGGGTCCTGGAGGTCGGCGCGGGGACCGGGGGAACGACCGGGGCGGTGGCGCCGGAGCTGCCCGCGGGCCGGACGGACTACGTCTATACCGATCTGTCGGCAGGCTTCCTGACGGACGCGGCGGAGCGGTTCTCCGGTACCGGCGCCCGGGTGGAGGCCCGCGTGCTGGACATCGAGCGCGACCCCGGCGAGCAGGGGTTCCGGGATCATGCCCACGACCTGCTGCTGGCGGCGAATGTGCTGCACGCGACCCGCGACCTCCGGGAATCGCTCGAACACTGCCGCCGGCTGCTGGCGCCGGCGGGACTCCTCCTCGCACTCGAAGCGATGGAGGCCCGCGCCTGGCTGGACCTGACGTTCGGCCTGCTGCCAGGCTGGTGGAGGTTCGCCGACGCCTACCGCACCGAACACCCCCTGGTCACGCCCCCGGTGTGGCGCCGGGCGCTTCGCGACGCGGACTTCGAGGAGGTGGAAATCCTGGCGGGCGGGAGAGCGGACGGGGCCGAACGGACGCTGGGGGCCGGCGTGATCCTCGCGCGCGCGCCGCGGGAGCCCCGGACCCGCTCCGGTCTCTGGGTCGTGTGTCCGGAGGACGCCGATCCGGGCCGGGAGCTGGTTTCCGAGCTGGAGAACCGGGGGCAGCGCGTGATCGCGGCACCGGCCCCCGCGGAGACGGGAACGGGACGCGACGCGTGGAGGGAGTTCTTCGCCGGGTTGCCGGAGACCGCGTCGTTCGCCGGGGTGGTGCATCTGGATGCGGTCTCGGGATGCGGGGAGGAAGCGGCGCCGGCGGAGCTTCGGGAGGATGTGGAGAGGACCCTCGGCGGGGCGCTCTCGCTCACGCAGGGCCTCCTCGACGCAGGGGTGGCGCCGCGTCTCGGGCTGTGGTTCGTGACGCGCGGGGGGCAGATCGTCGCCGGGGGCGCCGACGGCGCCGACGGCGAGGCGGGCGGGCCGCTGTCCGGCTCGGCGCTTTGGGGGTTTGGCCGGGCGGCGGCGCAGGAGTTCGGGGAGGCGCCCGTGCGCCTTGTTGACCTCGATCCGCAGGAAGCGGGATGGGCGCGGGAGCTGGCGGGCGAACTCCTCTACCCCGACCGGGAGACGCAGGTCGCCCGGCGCGCGGGTCGCCGGCGGGTGGCGCGGCTCGCGCGGGCGCAACCGGGCGCGGCGGCGGGCGGCGCCGCGCGCGTCCGCGGGGACCGGAGCTACCTGGTGACGGGAGGGTTCGGCGGGATCGGGTTGCAGGTGGCGGGGTGGCTGCTCGGCGAGGGCGCCGGAGCGGTGGTCCTGAACGGGCGGCGGCCGCCCGACCCGGCCGCCGCCGACGAAATTGCCCGCCTTCGCGAAGGAGGAGCCGAGGTGCGGACGGAAATTGCGAACGCGGCGGATCCGGAGGCCGTGGCGCGGCTCGTTGCCGGGATCGGCCCCACCTCGGGGCTGCCCCCGCTCGGGGGGGTGTTCCACAGCGTCGGGGTGCTCGCCGACGCCTCGCTCGGCAACCAGGACTGGGCCGGGTTCGAGCGGGTGCTCTGGCCGAAGGTGGTCGGCGCCTGGAGCCTGCACCGGGCGACCGAGTCCCTTGACCTCGACCTGTTCGTCCTGTTCTCGAGCCTGGCGGGGGTGGTCGGCAGCGCCGGCCAGACGAACCACGCGGCGGCGAACGCCTTCCTCGATCAGTTGGCGCTCCGCCGGAGGGTGCGCGGTCTTCCGGGACAGGCGATCCCGTGGGGCCCCTGGTCGGGTCTTGGGGAGGCGGAAGAGCAGCGCGACCGGATTGCGGCGCGGCTGGCGACGGTGGGGGTGGAGTGGGTGACGCCGGGCCAGGGGCTGCGGGCGCTGGGGCGGCTCGTTCGGGAGGATGCGCCGGCGACCGCGGTCGTGTCGCTGGACTGGCCGGCGCTCAAGGCGCAGGCCGCCGGGCTGCCGCCGTTCCTCTCGGAACTCGCGGCGGCGGATCCCGAAACGGCCGCGGCTGCCGGGGGCGATCTGGTGGTCCGGCTCCGGGAGGCGCCGGCGGCGGAGCGAGAGCGGCTGTTCGGGGAGGTCGTGCGCGAGGAACTGCGGTCCGTGCTGCGGCTTCCGGAACCGCCGCCGGCGCAGGTGGGGTTCTTCGACCTGGGGATGGACTCACTCACCGCAGTGGAGTTCCGCAACCGGCTGAACCGCCGGCTCGGGGGCGCCGCCACGCTGCCGAACACCGCGGTCTTCGACCACCCGAATGCCGGCCTGCTGGCGAGCCATCTCGCGGCCGAATTCGCCGGCGCCGAGCCCCCGGGAACCGCCCTGTCCAGCGGCCCATCCGTCGGCCGATCCAGCGGGTTGCCGCCGCCGGTCCCGGCGCGGGCAGCGGGTCCCGTCGCCATTATCGGAATGGCCGGCCGATTCGCCGGCGCCGCGGACCTCGGGGAGTTCTGGAAACGCCTCTCGGCGGGGGACGACCTCGTGACCCTGGGCCGCCCCGGCGATCCGCTCGGGGCCGCAGTGGACGCGGAACCGGCGACGTGGGGCTCCTACCTGACCGACGTGGACCGCTTCGACGCGGAGTTCTTCCGCATCGCGCGCGACGAGGCGCGCCTCATGGACCCGCAGCAGCGGCTGCTGCTCGAGACCTGTTGGCACGCCCTCGATGATGCGGGCGTTGCCCCGGATTCGGTGCGGGGCAGCCGGACCGCGGTCTATGCCGGCGTGGGGGCCGGGTCGCAAGATTACGGCCGGCTGATCGTCGGCTCCGGAACCCGCGCCGCCGGCATCACCGCGGCGGTCGGGAATGCCCCCAGCACCGCGATCGGCCGGATCGCCTACGTACTGGGTCTCGAGGGGCCGGCGGTATCCGTGGACACCGCCTGCTCCTCGTCGCTCGTTGCGCTGCACCAGGCCCTCCTGGGTATCGAGCGCGGCGACGCCGAGCTCGCCCTCGTGGGCGGCGTGAACGTCACCCTGGGGGAAGGCGTCGGAAGGGTGTACGCCGATGCCGGGATGTTGTCGGGGGACGGGCGGTGCCGGACCTTCGATGCGGGAGCGCAGGGATACGCACGGGGAGAAGGATGCGGCGTGCTCGTGCTCCGGCGGCTCGCCGACGCCGAGGCGGCGGGAGACCGCGTCCTGGCTGTCGTCCGCGGTTCGGCGGTGAACCAGGACGGCGCCCGGGCGGGGATGCTCGTGCCCAGCGGGGCCGGGCAGGAGCGCGTCCTCGCGACGGCCCTCGATCGGTCCGGGCTCGACCCCGCCGAGGTGGACTACCTCGAGGCCCACGGGGTGGCCTCGCGTCTCGGGGACCCCGTCGAGGTGCGGGCGGCGGCTTCCGTGTACGGTCGGGGGCGTGCGACGGATCGTCCGCTGCTGCTCGGCTCCGTCAAGACGAACCTCGGACATCTGGAGCAGGCGGCGGGGGCCGCCGCGGTGATCAAGACCGTGTTGGCGATGCACGCCGGGTTCATCCCCGCGCACCTCCATTTCCAGGATCCGAACCCGGAAATCCCCTGGGATCGGGTCCCCGTCCGGGTGGTTGCGGAGGGTGTCCCCTGGCCGCAGGACGGCGGTCGGCCGCCGCGCGCCGCGGTCAGCGCGTTCAGCCTTTCCGGCACGAACGCTCATGTCGTTCTCGAAGCGCCCGGCGCTGACCGGGGCGGTGTCGTCCGGGTCGCGGGCGCGCCGCGGGAGGTCCCCGCCGCCGTGCCGGAGGGGATCGGACGGCCCGAAGCGGCCGGTGAGCCGGGCTCCCGCCCCCGCCGTCTCCTGCCCTTGTCCGCCGGCTCGTTCCGGGCGCTCCGCCGGCTCGCGGGGCGCCACCTCGATTCCCTGGAGGCGGGGGAACCGGCGGGAACGCGCGCGGACCTGGTGGATCTCGCGTGGAGCGCGGCGGTGGGCCGCAGTCATCTCCGCGTGCGCGCCGGCGTCGTCTTCGCGGAACGCGTGGATCTTCTCGATCGCTTGCGGCGGCTCCGCGACTCGGAAGCCGCCGTCCGACGCCCGCCGGAGGGCAGGATCGCCTTCCTGTTCGCGGGGGAGGGAAGCCCGCGGAGCGAGTTCGGCCGCGGCCTCTACGAGACGGAACCGGTCGCGCGCGCCGTGCTCGACCATTGTGAGACGGTGTTCCGGGAAGAATGCGGAAGCTCGCTCCTCGCCGCGATGTTCGGGCGCGCCGAGGGAGCCGATGTTTCCGGGTGGTTGCATTCCGCGCACTTCGCGCTGTCCGCGGCCCTCGTGGCGCTCTGGGAGAGTGTCGGCATCCGGCCGGAGGTGGTGACGGGCTACGGCGTCGGGGAGCTCGGGGCGGCGCACGCGGCCGGGGTCTTCCGGCTCGCGGACGGTCTTCGCTTCGCGGCGCGGCGCGACGTCCGGCTTCGGGGGTCGGCAGCGGCGGGCGCGTTCCTCGTGTCTTCGTCGGCGGCCGCGACGCGGCGCGCCGTCGAGCGCGCGCGCGAGTCCACCGAGCCGCTCCGCTTCGCCGCCGACCACGGAGACCGCCAGGTGGTGGCCGGGGGCGAGCGCGCGCTGGTGAGGTTCGAGCGGGAAGCGCGGGCCGCCGCGCTCCCGGTGGAACGCCTTCCCGCCGGCCACGGCTACCTCGGCGTCCTGCCTCCGGCCGCGCTGGACGCCCTCGGGGACGCCCTCCCCGCCGGGGCGGCCGGCGTCCCGGCGCGGTCCTTGGTACGCGGGACGGACGGCGCGGTGCAGGGATCGAAGGATCGTCTGGACGGGGCGGCCTGGCGCCGGCAGGCGGCGGAGCCCGTGCGCTTCGCAGCATCGCTGTCGTCGCTCGCGGACCTCGGGGTGGACGTCTTCCTCGAGATCGGCCCCGGCGCCCACCTGGCCCCCATGGCCCGGCGCGCGCTCGGGGACCGCTTCCCGCGCGGGGCGGTGACGCTCTCCAGCCAGGCGCCGGACGCGCCGTCCGCCGCCAGGGCCGCCGACGGCGGGTTCCTCGACACGGTCGCCCGCCTCTACGAGACGGGAACCGACCTCGCCTTCGAGGGCCTTTTCGCCGGGGAGCGGCGGCGCAAGGTCGCCCTTCCCGTCTATCCCTTCGAGCGGCAGCGGCACTGGGTGGATCCACCGAAGCCGAGACGGCGTGTCGCGCGGCATCCACTCCTCGGTGAACGCCGCGTATCGGGCCGGGGAGAGGTGACCTTCGAGGCCGATCTGTCCGGCGCCGATCCGGCCTGGCTCGATGACCTCGAGGTCCTCGGGCGCCCGCTGGCGCCGCCCGCGCTCTTTGCGGCGCAGGCGGTTTCGGCGGCGTTCTTCGCGCTCTCCGAAGGAGGGCGCGTCATCGTCGAAGACCTGGAAGTGGCGCGTCCGTTGGTCCTGCCGGGGGTGGCGCCGGGAACGCGGCACCCGCCCCCGCGGACCGTCCAGGTGGTCCTGGGTCCGACGACAGGCCCCGGGGCGGCGGGGCGCGACCTCCACGTCTTCAGTTGCGGCCTCGCCGACGATGCCTGGGTCGCCCACGCCAGCGCCCGCGCCGTCACCGCCGCAGAACTGGCGGAAGGCCCGGTCGCGGGCGGATCGGTTCGCCGGGCGGAGACGCTGCCTGCCGGGGACGCGTCCGCCCTCTACGACAGCCTCCGGGAGGCGGGGGTCGAGTATGGATGGTCTCTTCGCAGCCTTTCGGCGCTTCGCGCCGGTGAGGGCGAGGCGATGGCCGAGGTCAGCTTGCCGGCCGCCATGGACGCGCGCGGCGTGGAGGCGCACCCGGTGTTGCTCGACGGATGCTTCCAGGTGGCGGCGGTCGTCGCACGGACGGGGACGGTGCCGCTGTTGATGACCGGTTGGGACCGCCTGTGGCTCATCGGACCGCTGCCTCCCCGGCTCGTCTGCCACGCAGCCGCGGCCGGGCCGACGCCTCCGGCGGGCGAGCCGGCCGGGGCCGTCCGGCAGGCGGACCTTGCGCTCTTCGACCTGTCGGGGGCGCGGCTCGGGGGTGTTCTCGGCGTTCGCCTGCGGCCGGCGTCGCGCCCGACGGGGAACGCCGGGCCGGACGCGGGGGCGGCTTCCGACTGACCCGGCCGCCTCCGTCCTGTCCAGGGTTGGGAAACGACCCGGCAGGACAGGCCGTTTCCGCACACCCTGGAGTTTCGGGCGCTGAATCGGACCAAGAGACAATTTGTCATGGAGTCCTGACTTCGGCGGTTTCGAGACGGAAGTCATTGATAGCAGGGGCCTGAGGCCTTCACGGGTACACTACCGGAGGGGAGCGCGAGCGGGCTAGGGGCGGGGTTTTTTCGGGGAGGAGAGGAGGACGGTTGAGCGGCGCAGGGTGAGTCCGACGGTGCGGTAGAGGAGTGTCTGCTCCCGGTTCGGGGGGAACGGGAGGACGAAGCGTCTTCGGGAGGAGTGATCGCGGACGATGCTGACGCGGACCCGGTCGAGTTCTTCGAGGATGCGGTCCTCACTGAGCGGGGCCTGGGTCGAGTGCTGTTGGAGGTAGCGGTAGCGCAGCAGCCGCATCAAGGCGAAGGCGGTGTAGCAGATCAGGATGTGCGCCCGCACCCGGCGCTCGGTCCAGTGGAAGACCGGTCGCAGCTTGAGCGTGTGCTTCATCACCCGGAAGCCCTGCTCGATCCGCCAGAGCTCCGCGTAGTGGGTGCGGACCTGGGCGTCCGAGGCTTCCGCCTCGGACAGGCTGGTCCACACTGCATGAAGGCCGTCGTACTGCGCGTCCCGCTGGATGGCTTCCCGGTTGAGCCGCAGCGAACCGGTGGCGAGGGTGAGGAACTTGCCGGGGCGAGCGTTCTTCAACCTCACCTTCGCCCGTTCCACCGCTTTGTCGCGCAAACGCACACTCCGCCGGGCGTGCCGGGGGCAGTAGCGAACCACCAGACGCCGACCCCCGATGGTGCGCGAGATCATCCGCCGAACCCGCCCCTTCGCATCCGCCTCCTGCGCCGGCCAGTCCTCCCAAGACCCCAACGACTCGAAGTCCTTCCGGCCCATCGAACGCAGCCGCGCCGCCACCACCCAGTCCAGATTCGCCTCCTCCATCTGCGCCAGGTTGTCCGCGCTGAACAGACCCGCATCCCCCACCAGCACCATCCGCCCCACCCGGTAGCGCGAGCGCAACTCCTCCACCGCCGGCGCCAGGGTCTTCACCTCGGCGGTGTTCCCCGGAAACAGCCGATACCCCACCGGCAGCCCCTCCCGCGTCTGGAGCAGCGCCAGCACCACCTGGGACCGGTGCGGGCGACCGTCCTTGCTGAACCCCCGACGCCGGAGCCCGTCCTCCGCCTCGGTCGCGAACGCCACCGTCGTGGCGTCCACGAACACCACCTCCACCGCCGTCCCCAGGAGTCCCCGAACCACACCGTCCAGGTGTGCCGACAGATCCCGCTCCTTGAACTCGTTCAGTTGGTCCATCATCCGATACACCCGGTCCAGCGGCAGCTCCACCCCATAGTCGGACAGCCGCTTCACCTGCCCCCGCTTGCTCCGCCCCGGCAGCGCCAGTCGCGCCAGCACCGCCTGCCGGAACACCCGTGCCGAGACCGCCTGACGCGCCGGCCAGATCGCGTCCAGACCCAACTCGTCGTACATCCGTCCAAACACCTCGTGGACTCCGAGCTTCACGATGTCCTCCCCCTCCAACTGGCGAGCATCCGCGATCGGCAGCGGTCGGCCCGCCTCCTTGCGCTGGCGGGCGGCGATGATCCCGTCGGCGATCACCTCCGAGGGGAACAACGCCGGGCTCTGTTGCGAGAGGATCTGCTGCTTCTCGACCTCGGCGAGCGCCAGGAGCGCATCCAGGGCCGGTCCCGGCGGCGCCGAACCCAGCGAACGGATGAGTTCCTGGCGGGGCTTGCCGTCGTCGTTACGGAAGGAGCGGACGATCTGAACGACGACGTTGTCGGTGTGCTTGCGGCGCAGGGTGCGGACGAACAAGGGTTCAGCATACCGGACTCCCCTCTATCAGTCAATACGGTACACTACATCACATCCCAAAACGAAACCCCAAGAACCGCAACCACTTTCTCACTCCCTACTCCCCCCGACCGCCGAAGTCAGGATGGAGTTAGGCAGGGCCGTCACGGTGTGGTCGTCTGCCACTGGCGGGAGTCGAGTTCCACGGAACGCAACACGTGTAATTCACGATACGGGCATTACGTAACCAGACGCCGGTAACTTCCGTATAATGCACCCGCTCGGATCAACGAATCCAAGAGGGGGCGGACACGCGATGGAGACGACCGAAGAGCGGCTTACGCAGATCTTTCTGGGAGCCGTCCGCAAGGACAGAATCTCCCCGCGGCTTGAGCACTGGATCGGCGATCTGCAGGAGTTCACTCTCGCGGACTTCGGGATCAGTTCCGTGGAGGGGCAGGCGTTGCAGAAGAAGATCGAGGACGCTTTCGGAATCGAGATTCCGCCGGAAGATGCGGAGAAGCTCGCTTCGCTGCAGGATCTGACCCGGTATATCGAAGCCAGGCGCTGACGCGGTCAACGCGAAGGTTGCCGGCGCGGGAGACGCGGAGACAGCAACGGCCGGGGGCTCGCGTCCCCGGTTCACGAACCAAAGGGAGGATTATCCAATGCAGACAACCGAAGAGCGCGTTTTTAGCATGCTGCTCGGCGCCGGGAAGCGAGACGCCATGACCCCCAAAGCGAGAGAGTTGTTCAACGAAGCACAGGACTTCACGTTGTCCGACTTCGGGATCAGTTCCGTGGAGGCCCAGGGGCTGCTCAAGCAGATCGAGGAATCGTTCGGAGTCGAGATCCCGGCGGAAACCGCGGCGAAGTTCACCTCCTTGAAGGACCTGACCAACTACCTCGACGCGCGATCCTGAGGCGCCTCGGCGGGCCGCTGGATGCTGATCCCGGTGCCGGCCGTGGTACCCCTGGTACTCGTGATACCCCTGTCGCCGGGCGCGAGCCCCCGGCGGCGGAGCCCCCGGGCGGCTTGTCGAAAGAGTCACGCGGCCGGTTCCGCGCCGTGGAGGAATCCCGCGGGGCTTCATCCACCGTGAGTGGCAGCCTGTGGTGAAGCCCCGGCGGCGTTCGAGCGGCGATGCCCGGTTCTCCCGGTGGGGGCCCCGCCTGAACCGCCCCCCCACCGGGAGAACGGGCGCTTTGCGGCGCTCGTCGTGGCGTTTCGGTCGAAGTAAACTCGGTATTCCTCTCTCACGCGCCGCCCCCACCGGGAGAACCGGGTCAGCCGGGCCCTCACCGGAAGAACTGGCCCCACCGGGAGAACTGGGCCTCACCGCTCTCGGCGCTCACCACGGTTTCACCACAGGCTGCTAAGCGGACCGGCTCGTGGCCCCTCCGGTTTCTGCCCCCCCGGACGCCTCGCGCGGGGTGATCGCCTGGTTCGTCCAGAACCGGGTCGCCGCGAACCTCCTGTTCCTCGCGATCGCCGCCGGCGGTCTGGTGGCCATCGGCGACGTTCCCCAGGAATTCATACCGGAGACCGCGCCTTCGGTGGTGACGGTGCGTACGGTCTTCCCCGGCGCCAGCGCCGCGGAGGTGGAAGCAGGCGTGCTCGTCGGGATGGAGGACGCCTTGCAGGAAGTCTCGGGCGTCGCCGAGATCGTCGGGCTCGCGACCGACGGCGTCGGGCTGCTGATGGTGCGCGCGGCGTCCTGGGCGGACTTCGACAGCCTGCGGGACGACATCCGCGAACGCGTGGAATCGTTCCCGGGTCTTCCGGCCGACGCCGAAGACCCGGTGATCGCCGACGCCAGGTCGGCGCGGCTGTTGATGCGCGTCACGGTGCATGGCGAGGCGGGCGAACGATCGCTCACCGAGGCCGCCCGGTTCGTGCGTCAGGAACTCCTGGAGGCCCCGGGGGTTGCGGGGGTGGAGATCGAAACGGGGCGGAACTACGAGATCTCCATCGAGGTCCCCGAGGAGCGGCTCGTCCGGTTCGGGCTTTCCTTCGATCAGGTGGCGGCCGCGATCCGCCGCCAGTCGGTGGCCATTCCCGGCGGCGCCCTCCGGACGGGAAGCCAGAACCTGCGGCTGGGCGTCGAGGCGAAGGCGGGCACGGCGGACGATCTCCGGCGGATTCCGGTGATCTCGACGCCCGGCGGTGGCGTCGTCACCGTGGGCGACGTGGCGACCGTGACCGACGGGTTCGCCGACATCGAGAGCCGGGTGCGCATGAACGGAGAGCCGGGCGTGGTGCTCCGCCTGCTGCAGGCGCCGGGCACCCGGCTGCTCGACACCGCGAACGCGGTGTACGAGCGCCTCCCCGCGATTCGCGAGGCCCTGCCCGACGGGCTGTCCGTCACACCCTGGGCCGATGCCTGGCGTCTTTTCGACGGCCGCAAGGACGTGCTCGTCCGCAACGCCATCGAGGGGCTGGTGCTCATCTTCGTGGTGCTCTTCTTCGCCCTTTCGAGCCGCGTGGCCGTATGGACGGCGGCCGGGATCCCGGTGGCGTTCTTCGGCGCTTTCCTCCTGATGCCGGGACTCGGCGTCACGCTGAACATGCTGAGCCTCTTCGCTTTCATCCTCGCGCTGGGCATCGTCGTGGACGACGCCATCGTGGTCGGGGAGAACGTCGAGCGCCATACGTCGGGACGAACGGAAGGGATCGCCGAGGCTGCCGTGCGCGGAGTGCGGCAGGTGATGATCCCGGCGGGTTTCGGGGTGCTGACCACGATGGCCGCGTTCGCTCCGCTGCTGGGGTTGCCCGGGATCTGGGGCGAGTTCATCGGGGTGCTCCCGCGGATCGTGATCCCGGTTCTCGCCTTCTCGTTGGTGGACGCCGCCTGGATCCTGCCGCACCACATGGTGCACGGAGGCCTTCCCGTCCGGCCGAGTCGTCGCCTCGCGCGGATCCGCGCCGGATTCCAGTCGGGTCTTGAGTGGATCGCGGACACGCTGTATCGCCCGGTACTCGCCGGGGCGCTCCGCAACCGGTTGACGGCGCTCGCTATCGGGGTTTCCGGCCTCGTGCTCGTCCTCGGGACGCTGGCCGGCGGCTGGGTGCAGGTGGAATCCGCACCGCCCTTCGAAAGCACCATGATTTCGGTCCGGGTCACGCTGCCCCCCGGCTCACCGTACGAAGCCACCGCCGAGGTGGTGGACCGGGTAGAGGACGCGATCCGCGCGGTCCGCGAGGAGTTCCGTAGCGAGTACGGCACGGACCCGCAACGCCACCTCCTCAGCCTGACGGGGCAGCGCCTCGCGGTCGCCGTTGCGCAGACCGGCATCGGCGACGCCGGGGGGAGTTCCGGGCCCAATCTCGGGCAGCTCACGTGGCAACTCCTCTTCTCATCGGAACTCCGGGACTTCACCGCCGGCGACGTCGCGGATCGCCTTCGCGCCCGCACGCGGTCGCTGCCCCACCGGGGAGAGGTGAACGTAACCGCTTCGCTCCTCGGGGAAGAAGCCAACGCCTCGATCCGGATCAGCGGTGCGGACCTCGATGCGCTCCAGGAGGCGTCCGCCGCGTTGCAGCAGCGGATCCTCGAGTACCCGGGTGTGATCCAGGTGGCGGACGACCTCGCGGACCAGGCCCCGCGCCTGGTGGCGCGGGTCCGCCCCGAGGGGGTGGGACTCGGCCTCCGCGCGGCCGAAGTCGGCCGGCAACTGCGGCAGGGGTTCTACGGCGAAGAGGTGCAGCGAATCCAGCGGGGCGACGACGACATTCCGGTCATCCTGCGCTACCCCCGGTCCGGCCGGGAGGACGCCACTCCGGTCGGCAGCCTGCGGGTCCGCGGTGCGGGCGGCAACGTGGGGCCGATGGACCAGGTGGTGGATTTCCACCGCGAATCGGCGCCGTCCGTGGTGCGGCGGCTTGACGGCCGCCGGGCGGTGACCGTGCTGGGCAACGTGGATGCGCGGGTGGCGTCCCCGGCGGCAGTGCTCGCCGATCTGCAGGAGGGCAGCCTGCCCGCGCTCCGGGAGCGGTTCCCCGGCCTCGGTTTCGAGGTGGTTGGGCTCGCCGGAGAGTCGAGGGAGACGATTGCGGCGCTCAACCGGAACTTCCTCCTCGCCCTGCTGCTCATCTATGCGCTGCTCGCGGTACCGCTCTCCTCGTGGACGCAGCCCTTCGTCATCCTGGCCGCCGTGCCGTTCGGCCTGTTCGGGGCCTTCATCGGCCATGTGGTCATGGGGCTCGATCTGTCCCTGGCGAGCGTCTTCGGTATGATCCCGCTCGTCGGCATCGTGGTGAACGATGCGCTCGTCCTCCTGGACTTCATCGACCAGAGCCGGCGCCGCGGCGCTTCGGTTTCAGAGGCGGTGCTGGCGGCCGGGCCGCTCCGGTTCCGCCCCATCGTCCTCACCTCTCTGACCACCTGCGCCGGCCTCGCGCCGTTGCTCCTCGAACGGAGCATCGAGGCGCAGTTCCTGGTGCCGATTGCGGCCTCGCTGGCGTTCGGGGTCGCCTTTGCGACGCTCGTCACCCTGCTGCTGGTTCCCGTGCTCTACAGCGTCTCCGACGAGGTCCTGTCGCTCCTCCGCCGCTCGGGCCGCAGCCGGACGCGCCTCGCGGACCGTGCGGCCGGCCGGGCGCCAACCGGCCCCACCGCAAGATGACGAAGACCTCCGAAAGCCACATCGTCTCCGAGCCCCAGGACACGGCGGAGGTCCGCCTGGATTCCGGGGTGGCCACGGTGGTACGCCGCTACGGCAGGGAGGACGGGACCCGGATCCTCCTGAGTCACGGCAACGGCCTCGCGGCGGACGCCTACTACCCGTTCTGGTCGCTCTTCCTGGACGATTTCGAAGTCGTGGTGTACGACTGCCGCAATCACGGTTGGAACCCCGTCGGCAACCCGGACGACCACAACCCCCAGGTCTTCGCCGAGGATCTGGACCGCGCCATTCTGCCGGGCGTCCAGGACGCCTTCGGACAGAAGCCGACGGTGGGCTGCTTCCATTCCCTGTCGGCGCTCGTCGGCCTCCTCCTTCCTTCGCGAGGCGCCGATTTCAGCGGGCTGCTGCTCTACGACCCGCCGGTGTGCCGTCCCGGGATGCAGCAGCAGCACTTCGACTCGCAGGTGGAGCAGGTGGCGCACGCCCTGCGGATCCGGCAAGAAGACTTCGACAACCACGAGCAGTTCGTGGACCTCAGCGAGACGTCACCCATGCTGCGCGGGATTGACCGGCGGACCCTGCGCCTGCTGGCGGAGACCACGCTTCGTCCGCGGGCGGACGGCCCGGGCTACGCGCTCCGCTGTCCGCCCGCCTACGAGGCGCAGGCGATGCAGTTCATCACCGCCTATGCGGTGCTGGTGGACATCAAGAAGATGGAGTGCCCGGTCAAGGTGATCGGCGGCGATCCGACGGCTCCGTTCGCCTACCTGCCGTCCGTGGACCCCGAGCTGGTGATGACCGTGGACTACGACTTCGTCCCGGATTGCGGCCACTATCTGCAATTGCAGCGCCCGGACATCTGCCACGCGCTGGCGATGGACTTCCTCCGGCTGATCGCGATGATCTGATCCGAGCCTGCCTCGCGAAGGCGGGAGACACCCTGCCTCGGGCGCCGGAACCGCCGGCTGCCGCGTTCAGGCCGCGCGCCGCGCTTCCCGGATCGTCTGGTAGGCCAGCCGGCCCTCCCTGCGAAACTCCAGCGCGGTTGCCGCGGAACTCCGCCCGCTCTGGTCGCTCCGCTCCCCACACGGGCTCCGTCCGCGGCAACCGCGCTGGCCCGATCCCCAGTCCATACAATGTCGAAGCGGCCTACACCCTTCAATCACAAACAGACCATCCCAAACACGGGATTTCTGACACTCCTGGTGGATCGGGCGAAGATCGAGGAACTGGCCACCTGCGCATTCGCCCGGCGGAAGGAGAACGTGTTGTTCCTGGGGCCGCCCGGAGTGGGCAAGAGTCACCTGGCGGCGGGCCTGGGGGTGAAGGCCATCAAGAACGGGTTCCGGGTGCACCACTACGTGCTCGACGATCTGATGCGGGTGCTGCAAGCGGAGAAGACGATCCCGAATCG
>Ga0209021_1002575_pt1 | contig 15655 bp, 7 predicted proteins | sample PinacodermFT_FD_187299 | JGI IMG/M metagenome (GOLD analysis project Ga0209021, IMG submission 187299) | Host-associated microbial community of the marine sponge Aplysina aerophoba from Gulf of Piran - sponge pinacoderm, lysed by freeze-thaw... | ecosystem: Host-associated > Porifera > Sponge >... | reverse complement strand
ATGGGCGCGGCCATTGCCGACTTCGATGGCAACGGATTCCCCGATGTCTTCGTGACCAACGACAAACTGCCCAACTTCCTGTTCAGCAACACGGGCGAGAGTCGATTCCGGGAGACTGCGTTCGAGGCCACAATCGCTCTGCCCGAGCACGGTCGGGACGTGTCTGGCATGGGGCTGGATGCCCGCGACCTAGACGGTGACGGCTTGGCCGACGTGGTCTACGCGGCCTTGCCGGGCGAGACATTCCCGCTGATGCGAAACACGCCCGAAGGATATTTCGTCGATATCACCCGGGCCAGCGGCATCGCTGGGCAGACCCGCGACATGGCCGGGTATAGCGCGATCATTGCGGACTTCGACAATGATGCTCGCAAGGACATCTTCTTCTCTCGTGGTGACGTGCAAGTCCACCCCATCCACCCCGGCGTGCAGATCCGGCAGCACAACAGTGTCTTCCGCAACACAGGTCAGCACGGATACGTCGCGCTAACGGAAGAGGCCGGATTTGACAGCGCGCCGCCGCGGCGCCATCGCGGCGCTGCGGTGGGCGACTTGAATCGTGATGGAAAGTTGGATCTGGTCGTAACCGCCCTAGGAGAACCCGCCGAGATCTGGATCAACGACAGCGAGACAAGCGCTGGATGGCTCGCCGTTGAGCTCGAGGGCAATAATTCTAACCGCGATGGAATCGGAGCCGTGGTGCGCGTCGAGACAGCTGACGGCGTTCAGTTCAACCACGCCACCACGAGTGTCGGGTACGCCTCGTCTAGCGGAGGTCCGGTCCATTTCGGCTTAGGATCTGCGGCCGAGGTCGAGTCGGTCCTGATCGAGTGGCCCTCGGGTGTTTCTACGACGATCCGAGGCGTAGCTCCGAAGCAAGTACTGCGCGTGCGGGAAGGGCAGGGCGATGAGAGTGATGGCGGTTAGAGCCGCGAATGTCCCACGTTCCGGCCCACACGAAGGTCGCAGACGCCACCCAGCTAGTGGTACCAGCGCGAGCGCAGTTCCCTGCGCGCTGGCCGGACGGCGTCTGCGCGAAACCCGTCTAGAAGATGATCTTCATACCCATCTGGAATTCGCGTGGCGGCACTTGCGTGCTGGTAACTAGCCCGAACCGCACACTCGCTAGACTGGAGTCCGGGTTGCCGAACATCGTGGAGTTGAACGCGTTAAACGCCTCGGCGCGAATCTGGACTCTCAAGCGCTCGGTCACCGACACCTCCTTGAACAGCGACAAGTCGAACCGATAGACATTGTCGGGTCGGAGGGTGTTGCGACCGAGAGTTCCGAACGTGAACTGCGGGGGAGCTTCGAACGCGGATGTGTTGATCCAGCGCTCCGGTGTCGGATTGCTCAGTCGGGGATCGCCCACGATGTTGGCCCGAATGTAGGGCCATGGATTGCCGACGTTCGCGATGTCGCCAGGCACGATGACGTGATACGGCAGACCGCCCCGGAAGTTCACCAGGGCGTTGAACTGCCAGCCGCCGATGAGGTGATCCGCCGCCGTCGCAATATCGGAACCGAATTTGCGGCCGCGGCCGAACGGAACGTCGTATACCAAGCTCCCAACGAAATAATGCGGGATGTCGTTTGCGGAAACGCTGCGCTGGCCATTCAAGTCGTACTCGTTCTGGATCGAGCAGCCTTCGGTGCCGAAGAAGCCCGAGCAACCGATGTCGATCGACTTCGCCCAGGTATACGCAGCAGTAGCCGCCAGACCATTGGTGAAGCTCCGCTTCATCGACAGCTGCAGGCTGTTGTAGCTGCTCCGTCCGATCGACTTCTCGAAGTAAGTCGGACGCATGTAGGGGAAGCGCATCCGATCCCTCGGGTCTCCCGGGCCAGGTGTCACCGCCGTATTGCGGCGCCCGCCCAACGAGAGGTCCCGGTTCCCTGATCCGACATAGTTCGCCTCAACAACGGTGTTGCGCATCAGCTGGTGCTGAATCCCGAAATTCCACTGCATGGAATAGGCTTGCTCGAATTCCGGATCAACGAACCACCACTGTGTGTTGAACGGAGTTGGCGGCGGAACGTCAGATTGGCCTAGCATTGGATTCTGGGCCGTGACCTGCGGCCGCGGATTACTCGGTGTGGGCCTGGAAAGGATCCCGAAGCGCTGAGTCGAAACGTCCGGCCAGTTGCCGCCGACGCCGCGAGCGCTCTGATAGATGCCGGCGAAGTTGTCGTATACCATGCCAGCCGAGAATCGGAGGGTGGTCGTCTCGGCAAGGCGGTAGGCCATCCCGACCCGGGGGCCCCACATCGCGCCGCGCCCCGGGAACAGCACCGAGTCCTCTCCGACGGAGATAACGTTCTCCGGCAGCCTGCCGTCAGGCGTCGGGATGCACGGAGCACCCCCGAGCTCGGCACAGGAGCCGGGTACCTTGATGACCGCGTACTGGCCGGTATCCGTATTCGCATTGCCGGTGTAGATGTTGCCGTCCTCGACGGTTCCGTACTGCGGCACCCACGCGTAGTCGAAGCGCAGTCCCAGATTGACCGTGAGCTTAGGTGTTGCCTTCCAAGAATCTTGGAAGTACACGCCTTGGTTTCCTCCGAAACGCAGAGACTCGACGATGTTGCGCCGGGAGGAGGATTCCGCGTAATTCAGAATCATGGACGCAATCGAGTCCCCAGTGGTGGCCGAATTGGCTAGATCGCCGGTTGCCAGCTCGGTGAACGTGACGCCGTGCGACGCCTGCGTACGCGACATCGTGGCGAACATGAAGTCACCGCCGAAACGAAGCGTGTGCTTGCCCTTGACCACGCTCATGTCGCCCTTGATCTGGTAGTTGTTCGCCGGGCGGTTGGTGGTGATTACCGGCGTTCCGCCGAAGTAGTTTGCGGCGGAAATGCCCGACAGCACGGGCCCATCGCGGTACTGAAAAATACCTGACGGGAAACCGGCCTGCTGGGCGATGGCAGCTGCGTCCAAGCCCTCGAACTCACGGAAGGTCGGGATGTCGCTGATCGATCTTCCGAACTGGAACTGGCCCGTCATGGACGGGCTGAAGATATGCACGTAGCTTCCGGAGAAGTTCACAGCGTCCATTTCATTGCTGTTCACGAGCCCGGCCCGGCCGCCGCTGCTTTGGCCCGCTTGGTCGAGCTTGCTAAACCGGAACCAGGCGGTGTCGCGGGCGCTGAAGTGATGGTCGACCTTGACCTGCCATTCCTCCTGATCGACCGTGCGGCTGCGATTGTCGACCGCGTTGAACTGCGGGCGCTCGGTGACTGCCGGCCTCGGAAGCCCGGTGGCTTGCAAGTAGCCCAGGATGCTCTCGTCAAGGCGACTCTGAGGAATGCGGTTGTCAATGAATTGCGGGCGGATGAAAGCACCCGGATTGGCAGGATCCTCGATAGTCCCGGCGGGGTCGAAGACGTCGCGTCCGGACTGGCTGAAGTCACCGCCGAGTTGCGCGGCGGTCGGAACGTTGTAGAAGCTAGCGCCGGGGGTGCTGAATCGGAAGATCTGCGTGGCACCGAAGAAAAACGTCCTGTTGCGGACGATAGGACCGCCGAGAGTGCCGCCGAATTGATTCTGGCGGAATGAATCGATCGTCTCGCGATTAAACTGCCGAGCGTTCAGCGCGTCGTTCTTCAGGAACCAAAATGCGGCGCCGTGGTACTGGTTCGTGCCAGATTTGGTGACGATGTTGACGATGCCGCCCGATCCCATGCCAAACTCGGCGGAGTCGTTGTGCGACTGTACCTTGAACTCTGCAATGGCGTCGAGGATCGGGGGCACGGCGTAAGCGTTGCCGAACGTCTCGAAATTGGCTACGCCGTCGAGCATGTACACATTGGCCCGGTTGTTCTGGCCGTTGACCGACGGGTTCGCGGCTTCGCCCACCTGTCGGGTGTAGCTCAGAGACTGGCTCCCCGGTGGCCGCACCATGACCACGCCCGGCTGCAACATCAGCATCTGAGTGAAGTTACGGCCATTCAGGGGCAGGGCCTTGACGGTGCGTTCCTCCACTGCTTGGCCGAGTTCGGCCGACGAACTTTGCAATTGCACGGCAGCAGCGGTGACCTCGACCGTCTCGGTGACGGCACCAATCTGCATCGAGAAGTCGAGGGTCGTGGTCTGGTTCACGGTCAGCGTGAAGGCTTCCAGCCTTTGCGTTGTGAACCCGGCAGACGACGCATCTAGCGTGTACTGGCCGATCTGTACGTTTTGCAACCTGTAGACGCCGGCCTCGTTGGTCTGCGTCTCGAGAGTCACTCCGGTCTCGGTATTGGTCAACGTCAGGTCGGCCCCCGGAATCACCGCGCCCTGCTCGTCAGTCACCGTGCCATTCACTGTGGCGGTGGAGACTTGGCCGAAACTCAAGACGGGCAACAGCAGCACTGCTGCAAGTACCGAGATGGGCTTGAAACGGAATGCACAGAAGCGATTGCCTATAGTCATGGAACAGAACCTCCTCGTCGCCTCGACCGCTCGTGGATCGAACCAACCGGCACCAAACACCAACATGAACAGTAGCCCAGGTCATGGTCCCTGTCAAGACTCGTTCAAGACTTTGCAGGCCCAATTCACTCGCTCTGATTGCCAGCCAGACGGCCTCTTGGACGCTCAGCGTGCTGGCCGCGCCGCCCCCGCATTTCCGAGTCGAAATCGAACGTTTCGGGATGGTGGCAGTCGGAGGCCAGACCGCACTTGGCTGGGAGGGAGACGCCCTGCTTTAGCGCTGGAACCGATCGCGGGCCCGTTCTTGCAAGCTACAACGGCATCGTACCTGCCGTTGCTGGCCTGATATCACGGCTGCGGATTCGACGCAGCGCGTTCAACCACACCCAACGCGTACTCGATATCCGGATGATCGTCGAGTGAGCGGGCCGCGCGCAGTTCCTCCACCGCGCTAGGGAAGTCCCCCGAATCGGCCAGAACAAGGCCCAAGTTCTTGCGGAGGGTGGCTTCAACAGGGCAGTCCCCGCAGACTTCGACCGCTTCGCGCAGGTTGTCGATGGCCGAACCCCATTCCTCCCGGCCTGCCGCCGCCAAAGCAAAGTTTGACAGCACCTTGGCACGTGCCGCGGCACTTTCTTGGCGTTTGAGGTCTCGCAGCTGCTCGCCGTACTCCCCGGTCTCTTCCGACCCCCCTCGATAGAGCGCTTTGATCAGGTTCACGGTTGCCACTGAGTTTCTCGGATTGAGGGCCAACGCACGCTTGAGGCTCTCCACGGCTGCGTCCGGCCGTCCCGTCTGTAGCAAGGCGAGACCGAGTTCGGAGTGGCTCGCGTCGCTGTCAGGGCGCAGCTGGACTGCCCGCTGCAGGGCCTTGGCTGCCTCGTCGTAGCGTGCCAAGCGATTCAGCGCCTGCCCCGTATACCGCAGGACCTCAGCAACTTCGCCAAGTGCGTTGCCGGCGGCAGCCAACGCTATGAGGGATTCGTCGTAGCGCCGCATTTCGTAGAGTGTGCGTCCGCGCTGAAGGCTGGCCTGCCCCGATTCGGGCTTGATCTGCAATGCAGCCTCGAATTCTGCCAGAGCCTCCTCCCACTGCGAATTGTCTCCAAGGACGACACCGAGATTCATGTGCGCGGAGGCGGAACCGGGTGCGAGCCGGGCAACCTCTTGCAATGTGCTGACGGCCTCGTCCAAGCGTTGCTGCCTGGCCAGCGTCATCCCAAGCGCCGTCAGGATCGCCGTATCGGAGGGCCGCAGGGAGTTGGCTGCCTGCAACACGGCCTCGGCCTCGGAGTGACGGTTCTGCATCGCGAGAACGATTCCTAGGCTGTGGCGCGCTTCCACTTGTCCCGGATCCAACTGAGCAGCCTCGCGGAAGGCTTCTTCGGACGCACCGAGCTGCCCAAGCCGGTGATGTGCAGTTCCTAGTGCCACCCAACCGCTTGCCAATTCAGGATTGATGTCGACAGCCCGACGCAAGTGATGCAACGCCTCGCTGGGCCTGCTCAAGTTGAGCAACGACAGCCCCAGATTGAACTGCAGGAATGCATTGTCGGGGGACAGCTGCAAGGCCTCGCGAAACGCGGATTCCGCGGTCGCAAAATCACCTCTCTCAAACGCGCGGGCTGCCCGCGACGCCGGGGAAATCTTGGGCTGTCGGAGCGATTCCGTCAGGGTCTTGGCTATGTGCGAGTCCGGATCCAAGCGCAGGAGCTCTTCCAACGTGACCAAGGCGGCCTCCGTCTTGCCCAGCTGCTTCTGCGCCTTGGCGAGTTCGGCGAGGGCTGCTACAGCCACTGGGCCCCGGTCCCGGGCGTTCTTTAGCGCCGTTTCCGCTTCTGCCGCATCGCCCGATTCAAGCAGAGCTGATCCCAATACGAGCCATACCTGAGCGTTCTCGGGATCCAGCCGGCTTGCCGCTCGCAGCTGCTTGGTCGCCTGCTCATACTCCCCGCTATCGATCAGTGCCACTCCGAGGTTGTAGCGGGCAGCGACAGAGCTGGGGTCTAGGAGAACCGAGGCGTTGAAGGCGGTGACGGCGCATTCGGTGCGGCCGTTTTCTGCGAACCAGTAGCCCAGTGCTGCCTGGGCCTCGGCATCGCCGCGGGCTGCCGCTGATGCAAGCTCCGAGGGCCCTTCGCAAGGCTTCGTCTGTGCTTGCGCTGCGGTTACGGTCGCAATGACCAGCAGGGCGCGCCAACACATACGAACTAATGTAACAGCGGGAAATCCAGTTGGTTGGCAGGGGCCTCGACTTTCACAAGGGGTTCACCCCCAGGGGAACTGTAGTGCGCTAGGGCAACCCTGGCGGGAAGGATGAGGTCAGCTGCAGCCTTGCACCACGATCCAGTAGGGGGCAAGTGTGACATGACGTGCGGCGGTGCACGTGGTGAAGCATACACAGCTGGCGGTGAAGCTAGCTTGTTGCTCAGCCTAGGACGAGCAGACACGCGGTGCAGCCGGCTGGCAAGGCAATGAAGATAACTGCCAGCGCCGCGACGACGCCTAGCGTGATCTTAAAGCCCTTGCCGAAGCTGCTGTCGCCCATCAGCTGCAGACTATACCAGACCAGATGGGTGGCCGGGAGATCAGGACAAGACACGCGTTCACTTCCGTAGTCGTGGGGACTTGTTCAAGTCTCAAGAGGGTCTCAAGCGTCGAGTACTTTCGTATATGGCTCCCTTAGTTTTTGGGAAACTGGCTTGCAGACGGCTCGGACATCGACGGGCTCGGATGCTTGGAACGACGAGCGGTCTGATACACTGTTCACGACTCGAGCTTAACGCTCGCAGGCGGCCTGGGACGGCTCTTCGACACGTCCATTATCGACGACAGGACGCCATTCAGCATTTGCACTGCGTGCTCCGGCGCGAGCGTGATTCGTGAGCAAGAGGAAGGGTAGGCAACAGGCCCGCAAGGCTCGGAGAGTGGCGCGAGCGGCACCGCCGGTGCAGCCAGCCACACACGCAAGAGGACGGCTCGCGGTTCTCGCCGGAGGGCTGTTGCTCGTCGGTGTCGGCGCTTGGATCTGGCTGCGCGACAGTGCGCCCGAGCCGCCCCAGCCTGCTTCTGACCAGGCCGTGGCGATCCGGTTTGAGGCGGTGCCCGGCGGCGTCGACTTCGTGCTCAACAACGGCACCACCGACGACAAGCCGATGCCGGATTCGACCTTGGGGGGAGTCGCCTTGCTCGATTGCGACGACGACGGCCTGCTGGACGTCTACTTCACGAACGGAGCTCGCTTTCCGGACTTGGTGAAATCCGGCCCGTCGTTCCACAACCGCCTCTATCGCAATCTGGGAGGCCGCGTATTCGAGGATGCCACGCAGGCTGCCGGTGTCGCGGCCGCTGGGTACAGCATGGGTGCTGCCGCTGCGGACTATGACAACGACGGACGGACCGACATCTACGTCACCGGCGTGAACCGAAACATCCTGTATCGCAATCTCGGTGCGTGCCGCTTCGAGGACGTGACGGAGAGCGCGGGAGTCGGCGCGGGTCTTCCGCCGGCCAAGCCTTGGTCTGTGGCAGCCGCTTGGCTTGACTATGACAACGACCGATACCTCGACTTGTTCGTGGTCAACTACTTGGACTGGAATTGGGACAACAATCGCGTGTGCGGCGACCCGGGGCGCAGGCTGTCCTGTTCGCCGGCCCACTACGAAGGGCTGCCGAACTCTCTGTACCGCAACAGAGGTGACGGCACGTTCGAGGATGTCGGCGCACTAACCGGGATCTCGGCGCACATCGGCAAGGGCATGAGCGCCGCCACGGCCGACTACGATGGCGATGGCCTCCAAGACGTCTTTGTGACCAATGACTCGGTGCGGAACTTCTTGTTTCGCAACGTGGACGGCGAGCGCTTCGAAGAAGTCGGCGTCCAAGCGGGAGTCGCGTTCACCGGCGATGGAATCCCGGTTTCCAGCATGGGCTTGGATTTCCGCGACCTGAGCGGGGACGGCTCGCCGGATGTGACGGTCACGGCCCTGACCAACGAGACCTTTCCGCTGTTCCTGAACCGCGGGGCCGGATTCGTGGACGCGACGTATCCGAGCAAGATCGGGCTGGAGTCCTTCACGATGTCCGGTTGGAGCGTCGGCGCGTTCGATTTCGATAACGACGGCGACAAGGACATCTTCACCGCCAATTCCCACGTTAGTGAAAATGTCGAGCTGTACCGTAGCGTCTCGTATCGGCTGCCTAACGCACTGTTCCAGAATCTGGGCGATGGCACCTACAGGGATGTCGGGCCGCAAGCGGGCCCGGCCATGCAGATATCCGCAGCCCACCGCGGGGCTGCGTTTGGGGACTTAGACAACGACGGGCGCTTAGACGCCGCCGTTTCGGCGATCGGCACGAACGCCTCGATCCTGTTCAACGAGTCCAGTGGAGGACATTGGCTGGCCTTGAACCTGGAGGGAACAGCCAGCAACCGCGACGGCATCGGTGCCCGAGTACGGATAGTCCAAGGCTCGGGAAGGGTTCAACACAACCACGCCACTACGGCTGTGGGTTACGCGAGTTCGTCCGACAACCGCGTGCAGTTTGGGCTCGGCTCGGATGCCGAGGTACGCACGGTCGAGATTACGTGGCCGAGCGGCACCGTCCAGACGCTGGAGAATCCTGAGATTGATAGGGTTCTCTCCGTCACGGAGCCGCGCTGAGAACCTTCGCCGACCGCTCGATTCGTTTCAGCTGCGCGGAGTCTGCATGCGCCTCGGCGCTCCGCCAAGGATGCGGTTTAACTCTGGATCTTGAGGAGTTGGCTGGGAGGCAGGGATTCGAACCCCGATAAACAGATCCAGAGTCTGCCGTGTTACCGTTACACCACCTCCCAGCACGGGAGTGTCTATCCCTGAGTATACCCGCCCTATTCGGTTTGCTATTTACGGCACAGCACACTAGGAACTCAACGGTGCCGGCATTGAACTAGCCGGTAGCCTTGGCAACACGGATCGCCGCCTCGCAGATCGCATTGCGCGCGTCGTCGGAAAGGTTTGCTGCGGGCGCGACCTGGACAACTTTCTGATGACGCCGCTGGACGGAGCAGTCGCGCTCCCAAGGATGCACGATCGAACCGTGGGCGTCGGCTAGAACCTGCACCTCAGATGTGGCGCGCGCGTGCGACGTACCGCTCCAGAAAGCCCGAGTCATCGCCGAAAGCCCGGCGCGCCTCGGTACGTGCGTCCTCGAGCAGGCCAAGGAGCTAACCATCCCCGCGCACGACACGCATCCCCCGACCGCCCCCGCCGAACGAAGCCTTGACGATCAGCCGGTAGCCGATCGATCGAGCCGCATTCAGGGCTCGATCGGCATCGTCAGTCCAGCCACAGTTGAATGGGATACAAGAGGTTACGCCTGAATGGTGCAGCTGTGCCGCAGTTGATTCCTTCACCCGTTGGGTGCTCCTGCGAGTAGCGGCAAAGGATGTCCCCCTTGGGCGCTACGGCGGTTCGGCAGGGGCAACTGCGAAATCTAGGATCAAGGGGCGCCGCACCTTCGGATTGACAGGGTTCACGAAGGCGTTGCCCCGCCCCGGGGTCGGGACGGGGCATTGATCGGTTCCGCGCTAGAAGACGAGCTTCAATGCAAATTGGTTGGTGCGCATTTCACGAGCGCTGGTGATCACCCCGAAGTTACGTGACCGCGGGTTGCTGTTGGGGTTGTTCCAATTCGGGTGATTCGCAAAGTTGAAGGACTCAAACCGGAATTGCACCGTGTACTTTTCTGAGATCGCAAAATCCTTCATCACCGAGAAGTCCCAGTTGTTGAAGCCGGGACGCTGCAGCGTGTTGCGGCCCCGGTTGCCATCCCTGTATGTCAACTCGTTGAATCCTTGCGCGTCAGGCACGTTGCACGCGATCGTCGCCGAGCGCCCGTCCGGGCCCTTCTTCCAGAATTCCTGCGGAGTCGGGTTGCTGACACGCGGATCCCCTATGGCGTCACCGCGGTTGTTCTGGCCAGTACCGTTGAGGTCACTGCAGTGGCCGCCGTAGATCGGCGTTCCAGTGGACAGGGTCACGATGGAGCCGAGTTGCCATCCGCCTGCCATGGCCTGAACGGCGCGGTTGTCAAATCGCATTGGCAGTTGGTACAGGATCGATGCCGTGAACCGGTGCGGGGTATTGAACTGCGACAATGCGCGTTCCTTGCGCAGGTTGTAGTTGTTCGTCGGAAACAAGACGTCTCCAGCGTTCGTCCGGATCGCCGAGCCAGTGTCTATCGACTTGGCCCACGTGTACCCGATCAGGTATGTGAGTCCTTTGCTGAAACGCTGCTGGATCTTGACGCCGAGCGCGTTGTAGTTGGAATTCACGACGTTCCCGATGGTCTGGATCCGCCCGTAGACATCACCCCACGGCCGCCGGTCCCGAGTCGAGGTTCGATCGAGCGGCCCACTCCGCTCGATCGGCGTGTTGTAACCGTACATGCGCTGCAGCTTGTGCCCCGCGCTGCCCGAGTAGCCGACCTCGAACAAGAGGGTGTCGGTAACCTGGCGCTGGATGTTGAATAGGTACTGGTGAACGTACGGCGTGCGCCGATTGGCGTCGTTCGCGAATGTGTATAGCCGAACAAAGCACGGGCCCGAATAGTCCCCGCAGCCTGAAGAAGCCTGGTGGGCCCACGGATCGTCGAGGTTGTCAAGCGGGAACAGGTCCTGCGAGCGCGCCGTCTGGCGGACCCCGAAATTGCGTCCCATGTCGAAAACAGGGTTGCCGGTGTCTTGGGCGAAAAAGACTCCGTAGCCCGTGCGGATGGTCGTCTTTTCGCCGAAGCGATAGGCCAGCCCGAAGCGCGGGGCAAAGTCGTTCGTGTCGAGTACCTGCGTCGCGCGGTTGTGCAGCACGTCGTCCCCGGTTGCCTTCGGAACGCTGTCCGCAATCCGGAAGTCGAGGCCTTCGTGGAAGTCGCCATCGCCGGGACGCACCAAGACGGGAGTCTGGCAGCTGGGGTCAAGGGCACGCTCGGTGGCTCCCGCGCAAAACAACTGCACGTTCATCACGCCACGGTAGCGGTCGGCGAAGGGAGGAGTCAGCTCGTAGCGCATGCCCAGGTTCAAAGTGAGGCGTGGAGTCACCTTCCATGAGTCCTCAAAGTAAAGCGAGAACGCTGTCGATCGGAATTGCACGTTGGCGATCCCAGGCGCCCGCGTGGCTTGCCGGGTCCAACCCAGCAAGCCGGTGGCGAAGGCATCACCCGTCTGCGTCAGGTCGGACGGGTTCGCGGTGTAGCGACTGGGGAACTGGAAGTGGCCCCGGGGGAACTGGTTGCCGATCTGGTTGAAGCGGCGTTGGATGATGTCCCCGCCGAACTTGAAAGTGTGACTGCCCCGAATCCAGCTTACGTTGTCGACAATCTGGTAGGTACGGTTACGGTTGATGAACGGGCCGCCTGTCTGCTCGCCCCATCCGGCCACCTCGTTGTTTCCGTTGAAGCTGATCTGCGGTGTGCCCCAAGCAGCCTCTATCGGCGAGTTGAGCCCAGGGATCCCGAGTTCCGCCGTCACGTCCCGGATGCCGTTGAAGTAGGTCAACCGGTCGTTGTCGAAGAGGTTGGCTCCGAGGCGTAGCTCGTTGACGAGGGTGGGCGAGAGCGTCCGCGTGTTCGAAATCATCACTTGGTCAACCTTGGTCGTGGTGCGCAAGTCTCGGTACTCAAAGTTCTGGCCGCTGGTAAGCCGCTCGTCGCCCCAGCTGAAACGTCCGAACCACTGTGAGGAGTCCCCCTCGCTGAAATCGAGTCGCGTCGTGAACTGGTCCCAATCGAGCGGATCGGGTGCATCGCGCACGTAGTTCCAAGCTGGGTCAGTCCCACCGACAACCGCCCCAGTCACATTCGGCTCCGGATAGAACTCGAACATCTGGACGAAGGGCTGCTTGAACCGAGCGGTGGGAATGATGCGGTTCGGAAAAAGGTCGGCACTGCCACCGGTGTCGTCGTCGCGGATCGTGTCGGGATCGTAGATCGGGAACAAGTTCGGGTTAGAGAAATCGCCGCTTCGCATGGCAGCATCCGCCACGGTCGAACGCCGGATTCTCTTAATGCGCTGCCGGAAGCCCTCGTAGTTCGCCATGAAGAAGACCTTGTTCTTCACTACGGGGCCCGCCACCGTGAAGCCGAACTGGTTGCGCCGAAACGGATTCTTGTCTCCGGCACGCAGCCAAGGCCGTGCTTGGATGACGTCGTTTCGGACGAACTCGAAGACGGTGCCGTGGATCTCGTTCGTTCCTGCGCGAGTCGTCACGTTGATCTGCGAGGTGGACTTGCCATACTCGGCCGAGTAGACGCCGGTCTGAACCTTGAACTCCTGCAGAGCGTCCACGGACGGGCGCACGACGAACGTATTGAAGTTCGGGTCGGTGTTCTCGATGCCATCGAGCGTGAACCGGTTGTACTGCTGCCGCTGACCGCTGACAGAGATCGCCTGGTTGGCGCGCTCGCCGCCTTGGCGGGAGTTGGCCTGTCCGCCCGCGCCCATCTCCGCCGAAACGTTCGGGCTCAGCTTGACGAGGTTCAGGTAGTTGCGACCGTTGATCGGCAAGTCGACGATTCGTTGCTGCTCGATCACCGTACCAAGGGCCGTCGACGACGTTTGCAACATCTCCGCACCGGCTTCGACCTCAATCACTTCAGTGACGACGCCGATCTCGAGCGTGAAATCTACTCTCGCCACGTCGCCAACCTGCAGTGTCCAGTTGTCCCGGCGGGCGGCCTTGAACCCATCGGTCTCCGCCTGGAGACTGTAGACCCCCGGGTTGACGAACGGCACGGTGTAATTCCCGGCCTCGTTCGTTTCGGTTTCGCGGGCAACGTTCGTCGCCGTGTTAATGATGGTCACCTTGGCGCCCGCGATGACGGCACCGGTGCTGTCAGCGACCCTGCCGGTGAACTCGCCGAATGTCTGAGCGCTAGCCGTGACCCCAAGGGAGAGTACAGATACAAACACTCCCACTACAAATGCACGCATGAATTCCTCCGGACCCCAAGTAGGGAAACAATGCCAACAGATCCGCCGAGGCGGTATTGCCAGCATTGTAACAGGACCATTGCAACCTCACCGTCGACGAGCGGCGGGACCCCTGACTCGGCTCGACTCCGGAAGCGCCGTCCCGCGTAGGGCAAGCTGGTGGGCCGCTGACGACCGGCGGCCCAGACCCGTTACCATCCTCCCCGTATCCCCATCGCACGGGGTGTGTCGGCCGACAAGACTGCAAAGGCAGCCCGCTCTTCCGCCCCGCGACGAGTTTCCCGCGTTCCACCGAACCTCGCACGATCGAATTCAGTACAAGAGGGTCGTGGAACATGCTGCCCAAGCGGGCCCATAGCCTAGTCTCTTGGCAAAGAAGGCTACAGCTGCATCGGGCGAGGAATTTCTGCAATATTTCTAGATTACGACGATATTTTGTTAAGATGATCCTATGATTCACACTTTTTCGGTATCCAATTTCCGTTCGATACGTGAAGAAGTTGTCTTTGATCTCCGGATTCCGAAGACAGCGCCAGACCTGCCACGATTTCGGCGGAGCATCGCAAAGCCCGATGTTCGTCTCCCTTCCGTGGTCGTGCTCATGGGGCCCAATGGGTCGGGCAAGACGGCCCTGCTGGACGCGTTGGTCTCAACCGCACGTATTGCAGGCCTACCAGCCCTGTCTGAGCCAAAGAACAGCCCCATCACTCTGCTCACACCTTTCTTCTCGGAGGCGAGCGCCGGCGAGCCGACCGCACTACGCCTAGAATTGGAGGGGGATTGGCTCGCGCCCGGCGAGCCTTCGCAGATTTTCAGGTACGAACTGGTCGCGGAACGGGAACCCTGGAACCCTAACAGCGAGCGCTTTCGGTACGAGGCCCTTTCCTATTTCCCGAAGGGTCGGCGACGCCGGCTGTTCGAACGCACAGGGCCTGGCGGCCCTATTCACGTTTCTGACGAATTCGGCGTCACCGCCAGAGACCCCCGCCTCGAGGCAGTGCGCCCAGACGCCTCAGTGATAGCCACGCTCGCTTTGCTGAACGTGCCATTGGCAATGCGTCTTGCGGAGTGGCTAAAGACCGCCGGCGCATTGACGAACATAGTTCACTACGAGAGCTTTCAACTTCGCGCCGAGAGGGTGGCAGAGCTAGTCGATAAGGTACCCGGACTGTGGAATTGGTTCAAGGAACGGATCCAGTGCAGCGACTTGGGGATATCCGACGTCGATGTATCTGACGACGATGGGAAGAAGGCCATATCGTTCCGTCATCCGGGAGTCGACACCTCCCTTGACTTGTACCTCGAGTCCAGCGGAACAAAGAGTCTGTTTCGTCTGCTCCCTCAACTGCACAGGGCTCTAACGCATGGAGTCCCCGGAGTGTTCGATGAAATGGACGGCGATCTTCACGTCGATATCGTGGAAGAGATCCTCAACTGGTTCCGCTCCCGGGAAACGAATCCTCATGATTCGCAATTGTTCATTACGTCGCACAACGTCGGACTACTTGACGACTTGGAGAAAGAAGAGGTTTTCATACTCGAGAAGACGCAAGACGGCGCGACTCGATTGCACGCTGCGCAGGACGTGCAGGGACTCCGCCGTGATGTCCGACTCTATCCGAAGTACAGAGCGGGCGTGCTGGGTGGCATTCCTAGATTCGGTTGAAAGCCGATGAAGCGCCGCCGCCCAACTGTCAAGCCCAGGCGACCGGTCTTCATTGGGGTCGAGGGGAAGAGTGAGTAGGCCTTACGACGGAGGATTGAAACGGTTGCTGGATATCATTGGCCTTCCTGATTACCCCGAAGGCACAGCTACCCTTAGGAGGCAAGTACTTGACGCTCAGGTGGCCAATCCGGTTGACATAAGGCACCCTTTGACGTATTCTAAGTATCTGATCATACAGGAGTTATCTATTCCCAAGAAGCGTGTCCAATTCCAGCCGGACAGAGCTTACAGGACTTTCTAGTGCGCTAGGGGACGGACGAACAATGCACCCAAACGTTGTTCAAAGCGCGCCGGCCGCAGGGCTACCACAAGCATTGCCAGTTGCGGCGGCGCAAAGCCCTGCAATGCATCCGCTGCAAGCATCAGACCTCGTTGCTTGCCGGCACGGTGCTCGAAAACACCAAACTGGGGCTGAGCATCTGGTACCTGACGATATACCCTGCTGCAACGCCCGTTGCAGCCACCGCACCGTCTCCGACTTCAGCGTGCGGAGCCCAATCCGCACTCTCCAGTCTTACAGGAACCGGAACCCCTGTGTTAACTG
>Ga0209021_1002573_pt1 | contig 15660 bp, 9 predicted proteins | sample PinacodermFT_FD_187299 | JGI IMG/M metagenome (GOLD analysis project Ga0209021, IMG submission 187299) | Host-associated microbial community of the marine sponge Aplysina aerophoba from Gulf of Piran - sponge pinacoderm, lysed by freeze-thaw... | ecosystem: Host-associated > Porifera > Sponge >... | reverse complement strand
GGGGGCGGTCGGGGCCGCGGGAGCGGCGGGCGCCGGTGGAGCGCCGACGAACAAGCCGGCGTCCAGGAGTTCGTGCCGGCCCTGGCGGAAGAACTCCCGCCACTCCGGATGCACCGCATCCGGATTCCGGGTGAACTCCTCGTAAAGGGCCTGAACGTAAGCCGCATTCTGACTATCGAAATACGTGCTGGTCATCGTGGACAGAAAGCTAGTTATTTTTCACGCCGGGGTAAGAGCCGATACCAAGGACGTTACAGGGATTCCATGGATGCAACCACCATTGCGACGACGCCCGTCCCGGGCTGGGAGACACTCTTTCCGTGGCTCCGCGCGGGAACGACGAGGCAAACGGCCGGCAATCCGGAACGGGCGCTTGCCGGCCGTTGGCGCTCCGTGGTCGGGAGCTGGCAGGTGCATGGGGCCCGCAGTCGGGTGCATGCGGGTGTTGCCCCGGGAGTGTGCAGGCTCGGTGAAGGGGACGGACACGTCACCCGATCGTCCGGGGTGCTCCTCACCGTCACACTGGCCGACTGCGTACCCGTTTTCGTCGTGGATCCGGTTGCCAGGGCGGTCGGGCTGTTCCACGCGGGGTGGCGGGGCACGGCCGCGGGGGTGGTCGAATCGGGCGTGGGGACGCTGATCGACGCCTTCGGGAGCGACCCGGGCGAGCTCGTGGTGCACCTCGGGCCCGCCATCTGCGAGGCTTGCTACGAGGTCGGCCCGGAGGTCTTTTCGGCGCTCGGAGAGATGCCGCCACCCGGGCCCGCCCCAATCGATCTCCGCGGCGTGATCCGGAAGCGGGCGGTGTCGTTGGGCGTGCCGGACGGCCAGGTGACCACAAGCGACGAATGCACGCTGTGCGGAGATGGCCGGTACTACTCGCACCGACGGGGAGACACGGGGCGACACCTTGGCTTCATCGGGATTCTGCCGAGAGCCGGCGGATTGCGGGGTGGACGGGGTGACTAACGTCGGACTGTGCGGCGGTTGCGCGTGGATGCGCACGGTAGAGTCGCGCCGGGGCTCGGTCTTCTATCTTTGTGGCCGCCACGGCGGTGACCCTACCTTCCCCAAGTACCCGCCGCTTCCGGTGCTGCGGTGCCGTGGATTCGCCCCGAACCCCCAGGACGAGCCTGAATGACGGATCTGCTCAGCGTGGTCGCTGTGTCGCTGTACGGCGTCATCCTGGCCCTCCTGCTCCCCTTTGCCGGGCACAGGATCAGCCTGATCGTGCTCGCGGGGCGGAAAGCCCCCCGGGAGACCGGGCTCCGGCCCGGGGATGTCGCGTCTTCGAGCGCCCGGTCGCGCAGCGTCGCCGCTCCCCGCGTCACCGTGCAGCTCCCGGTCTACAACGAGAAGCACGTGGTCGGGCGCCTCATCGACGCTGCGTGCCGGCTGCGCCATCCTCCCGAGCTCCTTCAGGTCCAGATCCTCGACGACTCCACCGACGAGACGACGGCCCTCGCCGAACGGCGTGCACGGGAGTGGCGGAGCAGGGGCGTCGACGTCGCGGTGCACCACCGGAGCATTCGAACCGGCTACAAGGCCGGCGCCCTGGCGGAGGGTCTGGATACGGCCACGGGCGACTTCATCCTGATCCTCGACGCGGACTTCGTTCCCCGTCCTTCCCTCCTGGAAGAGCTTCTCCCGACCATGGCCGATCCGGGTGTCGGGATGGTGCAGGCGAGGTGGGATCACCTGAACGAGAACGACTCATGGCTGACCCGCGCCCAGGCTCTCCTGCTTGACGGGCACTTCTTAATCGAGCAGAAGGCGCGATACGTCGCGGGACGTTTTTTCAACTTCAACGGCACGGCGGGGTTGTGGCGCAGACAGGCCCTGGACGACGCGGGTGGCTGGGAGCACGATACCCTGACCGAGGACCTGGACATCAGCTACCGGGCCCAGATGGCGGGATGGCGCTTCGTCTTCCGCGATGATGTAGGCGTCCCGGCCGAACTGCCGCGCACCGCTGCCTCCCTGCTCGTGCAGCAGCGGCGATGGGCCCAGGGTGGGATCCAGACCGCGCGCAAGGTGCTGCCGCGCCTGTTGCGGGGACGCTTCCGCCCCGCCGTCAAGCTGGAGGCCCTGGTACACCTGTGCGGACACCTGGCGCACCCGCTGACATTCGCCCTTGCGCTCCTCATCGTGCCGTCGGCGATGGCCCGGCGGGAACTGGGCATCGACCGGCTCTGGTGGCTCGATCTGGCCGTGTTCGCGAGCGCGACGGTGCCGTTCATCGCCTTCTACCTGACGGCCGCGCGGAAACGGGGCCGCCGTGCCGGGACCGCCGTTGGACGGGCGGTGGGAACACTTGTGCTGGGCGCCGGGATGTCGGTGCTTCTGAGCCGCGCGGTGTTGCGTGGCCTCGGCCGGTTCAGGGATCCGTTCGAGCGGACGCCCAAGGCGGGCGGGTCGAACCGATCGAGCTACGAGCCGTCCGGCGGGCACTTCCGAGGTCGTGCGCTCGCCGTCGGTGCGGGTGTCGCCATGGTGTTGTCGGGCGTCATGGCGCTCGCGGGGGGGTACTGGGCGTCAGTGCCGTTTGTTGTCCTCTTCGCGTCGGGGTACCTGTCGCTGGGGCTGGGGTCTTGTCCGCCATTTCAGGGGCAAAGTGGCGGACAAAGACAGCCACACGGGGAGCCAGATGGCCATGCGGCTCCAGGCGGGCTGAGGCCAGACGCCGCTGGCCTGGTAGGACGCAAGCCCCCAGTACGCGAGGAACACGAGTCCGCTCAGCAGGAGGAAGGGTCGGTTGCCGCGTAGCGCGGCCATCGGAAGCACCCACAGCACGTACCAGGGGTGAACCGTGGGCGACAGGAGCAGGCCCGCGCCGATGATCCACAGCAGGGCCCGCTCGATGGAGAATCGCCGCCAGGTCGTGTAGGCGACGACGGCCAGGACCATGGCGGCTGCGGCTGCGCGCGCCCGGAGCGGGTCACCGGCAAGCACCTCAATCAGGGAGAAGGCGCCCTGGTTTGCCGTCCAGTGTTCGGCGTACGTGCGGAGCCCTTCGGTGAGAGCGAGTGGGCCGACCCCTGCGAAGGGGAGGTAGAACGCGACGCACACGACTGCGAAGGCGAGGACGACGGGGCCGCCGTGACGTCGCGCGAGGGGGGGAAGGGCGGCGGCGGGAGCGAACTTGACCAGGGTGGCCAGACCGAGGAGGAACCCGAGGACGGATGGGAGACCCCATCGGCGGGTTTGCCAGCGGCCGGTGTTGCCGGGGGCGACCGGAACCGGCTCGGCTGATCGACCCTCGCCGGGGTTGCGGTCCGCGATACGGGTCGCAAGGCAGATGAGACTGGCCAGGATGAACAACCCGACCGCGTCGAAGTGGGCGCTCCACGCTGTTTCGACAATGAGAAGCGGTGACCAGAGATACCAGATCAGGACGGTCCCGGGCGATCGGCCCGTTTGGATGGCGATGCGCTGCAACAGGAGCCCGCACCCCAGGTCGAAGCAGAGCCAGAGGATCTTCGCCGCCGCGAGAGTGCCGCCGGCCAGCGCCACAAGGCCGAAGAGGAGCTGGCTCAGCGGCGGATAGATGGTGGGGATCCCGGGGTGGTTGATCTCGCCGTGCCAGGGAGTCCGGATGGTCGCCAGGGCCTCGTGGTCGGGTGCGTGGGCGTAGGGGTTCACGCCCTCCAGGAGCACATGGCCGTCCCACAGGTAGCGGTAGAGGTCGTCGGACAGCTCCGGTGTGAGGGGAAGGAGGACCAGCCGCGCGAGGATCGCGACTGCCCAGACGACGAGGAGGGAGGGGGACCTGCGCCCGGCCGTCAGGGCCGCGGCGCCGTAGCAGAGGAAGGCGGCTGCGGGGAGGAGGAGGCGGGGAAGGGGCATCGCGATCCCGTCCAGCCAACCGAAAGCGGCGAGGAATGCGACGATGAGGAGCCCCGGCAGCACGACGCCTGTCCCTGCACCATCAAGACGGTCTTCGTCCTGCCGTCCCAAGTTCGCTCCTTGTCACCGGGATGTGCGCGGGGTGGCGCCCGCTTCGTGCCGTGACGCAACCTGGCCGACCATCGGGGACGAAGGCAACGGCCAGAGGGCGCGCTGAACGGGTGCGGCCGCTGCCTGAGGTGTTACCGTGGCTGATGGGGCGAAGCGTCCCTTCCCCCGCACATGGGCTGGACCCACGCCACAGGCAGCCATTGACCATCGCTTCCCGCTTGTCCCGCACCGCGGTGCTGATACCCGCGCTCAACGAGGAGGAGGCGCTGCCCGGCGTCCTCGCCGCGCTTCCCATGGACCGCTTGCATACGGTCGTCGTGGCCGACAACGGCTCCGCGGACGACACGGCCCGGGTGGCGCGTGCGGCGGGCGCGGTGGTCGTCCGGGAAGACGAACGCGGCTACGGTGCCGCCTGTCTGGCGGGGATCGCGTGCCTGTCGTCGATGGATGAACCACCCGAGGCGGTCGTTTTCCTCGACGCGGACCACCCGGAGGACGCGGGTCGCCTTCCCGTCGTGCTGGAACCCCTGGCCCGCGGCGCGGATCTGGTGCTCGGCGTGCGGGTCGGGAGCAGGGGCACCGGCAACCTCCACATCCACGCCCGATGGGGGAACCGCGTCGTGCTGGCGGCCGCGCGTGTTCTCTTCGGGCGGCGCTTTCAGGACCTGCCCCCTTTCCGCGCCGTTCGTCTCAGTGCGCTGCAACGGCTCGGCATGGACGACCGCAACTGGGGATGGACGCTGCAAATGCAGCTCCGGGCGGTCCGTCAGGATCTGGTCATCGTGGAAGTCCACGCACCGCACCTGCCACGCACCCGCGGCCGCTCGAAGATATCCGGCCGTCCGGGGATGTCGGTCAGAGTGGGCGCGAAGATGTTCTACACGCTGGGACGCGAGTGGCTGCGCCCCCGTGGATGACTACCCCCCCAGGACGATGATCCTGCCCCCGCGGTCTTCCATCTCGGCCGCCATGGCGGGGTGGCATGTGAAGAGGAAGACCTGCCGGCGTTCCGCCACGCTTTCCAAAAGGCCGAATGCGCGGTCGCGGCGCCACGCGTCCCAGTTCACGAGGGCTTCGTCCATGCAGAGCGGGAGCCGCTCGTCGTCGGCGTCCAGATGGTCGATGATCGCGAGGCGCAACGCCAGGTAGACCTGCTCCTTCGTTCCCTGGGAAAGCGGCTCACCCAGCTTTCTGGGCTGAGGCGCGGCCGGGCCGCGCAGATGGAAGTACCGGTCGTCCCCTTCGCCCAGTTCGATCCGGTCGTAACGGCCGGCGGTGATGTGGCGCAGGTATCCTCCGGCCCGCACCAGCAGGTCGGGCTGGTGCTCTTCGCGAAAGCGGCGGTCCGCTTCGCGCACGAGACGGGCCAGCACGAAGGCTCGATCGCGGTTCTCCTTCGCTTCCGTGATCCTCTCCTTGACCGACGCGATGTGCCCGTCGACCTGGTCCGGGGTCTCTCCCTCCCGCAGGTGCCCGATCTCGGACTCCAGCCGGCCGATCATGCCCTGGAGATCCTCGACCTGCTGAATCATCTCGTCGCGCTCGGCCGCCGCCGTCTCCAGCCTTTCGGCCAGCGATTCCCACTGCTCCCCCCCGGCGTCGGCGTCACGGATCCCGGCGACGATCTCGTCCAGGTCGGGGTGCTCGCGCTCCAGCTCGCTGTTGAGCTGATCGGCCCGGCTGCGGGCATCGGTGCGGCGGGCGGCCTCCTCGGTGCCATGGTCGATGTCTCCGTCGCCCACCTCGCGCAGTCGCTCCTCGAGCACGCCTAGCCGCTTGTCGACATCGTCCCGTTCGGTGCCGATCCGGTCGAGGTCGCTCTCGACCCGGGCGAGGTCGCGCTCCGCGATGGCTGCCAGTCCTCGAGCCCGCAGCGCTCCCTGCAGGGAGCTGATCAGGCCCTTGGCCTTTTCGCCGGAATCGCCCTGGAGCGGGATCGGTGCCACGTCGCCCACGCTTCGCACCTCGTCCAGCGCGGCTGCCAGCTTCTCGCGCCGGACCTTCAACTCCCGATGGCGAGCACTGCGGTCGGTCATCAGCTCCGTCATGCGCTCGAGTCCGGCCGGCAGATCGAGGCTCGGCGCTTCGAGCAGGGTGTCCCGGACCGGAAGGGTTCCCACCACTTCGGCGACGGCACGCCGTGCGACCTGTTCCTGGTCCTTCAGCCTGGCAATCTGGAAGGAGGCGCGCTTCTTCGCCTCTCTCGCGGCCTTCTCGTAGACTGTGGCCCGTCGGTTGGCGTCCGACCACATGATCAGCAGTACGAAGCCGGCGATTGCGACGATTCCCCCTATCCGCAGCGCCATCGTGTCGTCCACGGGAAGGGTCAGGCCCACCGCGGGCAGCGTCACAACCGCCGCCAGGAGTCCGGTGAACAGGAGAATCATCCCCAAGGCCATGCGGCCGCGACCGGGGCGCATTGTCGCGGAGAGCTTCGGGGAGCGGTCGTCCCGCTCCCGCTCCTGGGCAATGCGGCGCTGTTCCCGAACGGCCCGGTACTCCTGCACGGCTTCCCGCAGTCCGTCGGCCGGAGCCGCGGTGAGATCGTCGAGCTCGACGTCGCTCCAGGGAACGGAGAAGAGAACCTCGCCCCGTTTCCGGCACGAGTTGTCCGCGGCTTCGACGGCGCTCTCGGCACCCGTCACCGCCTCTTCCAGTTCGTCGAGGCCTTCAAGGCGGTTCGCGGCGCTCCGGATCGCGGACTCGGCCTCCACCATGTCACGCTGCGCCCGTCCGAATCTCTCGATCGCGTCCCGGCACCCCGCTGCCTCGTGCTCGAGCTCCTCGATCCGGGCCACCGACTGTGCGTGACGCTGTCTCAGCGTGCGCAGCTGTCCCTTCGGGTCGCCGGGCAGCCCGTCCAGCTCGTAACCCGGTCCCGCTTCGGCGCGCAACTCCCGGATCCGCGCGAGCTTCCGCCGCACCGGAAGCAGCCGGTTCAGACGGTGTTCGATCGCGCCTCGGCGCTGCTGCTCCCGCGCCCGATCCTCGCGCAGCGTGCCGAGCCTCTCCTCGGCATCCGCCTTTTCCGCCACCTTCTCGCGCAGCATCCGGTCACGGTTCAACGCCTCGCTCCGCACCTCGTTGAGCGCGGTGAGATCCGCCAGCAGCACGCGTGTTCGGGGACGCCCGCGACGGTCCGGGCGCCAGAGCCGCTTGGCTTCGTCCTCGAATTCGGCCGCGACCAGACGGGCGGGCCGCAGGTCCGGCGCGGCCATGGCGCCCACCAGACGGTCCTGCACCAGGTCCCAGCTCTCGCCCTCGAGGCCGGCGAGCTCGGCCAACGTCAGCGCGTACACCTGTCGGTAGACGACGCGTGCGACATGGCTTGCCGCCGACAGGGGGCGGTTGCCGATGTCCTCCACTTGACCGTTGCCGTGCAAACGCGCCCAGCCGGTCGACATGAGGCGCCGATGCACCCCGAGGACGTCGCCGCCGGCGAGGCGGATCCGCGCCTGACCCTCCGCGTCGCCTCCCGACCATGGGGTGTAGGGGTGCTGGGACCGGGTCGCGGGCCGAAAGCCGTAAAGCATGGTTGACACAAAGTCAAAGAACGTTGACTTCCCGCTCTCGTTCGGGCCGAGTACGACGACGATCGGGGGCAGCGGCGCGTCTCCCGTAGAGAGATCGGCCAGGCACCCATAACGGGTGATGTCGATCGATTCGAACCTCACGGTGCGCCTTCCTCCTCCGGCGATTGCTCCTCCGGCGATTGCTCCTGCCCGGATTCCTCCTGCCCGCCGTTCTCGGTGATGCGCGGGAGGTCGGCCCGGGGAACGAGCATCCGGGTCATGATCTCTTCGGCACCGCCCGAGAGCAGCCGCCGGAGGTATGCGTCGAGCGTGCCATCGCGCCCGGGATCGAACCCGGCGAGGTCGGTGTCGGCCAACCCGAGCCGGTCCTTCCCCGACAACACGTCCCTGGAGAGACGCAGGCCGGCGCCCAGCACGTCCTCGCGGTCGATATGGTCGTCGATCTGCGCTTCGGGGTGCAGCTTTCCGGCACGGACCTCGGCGCCAAGGGCACCGAGCCGCGCCGCTAACTCGTCCTCGATCGTCGCGATTTCCTCCGCCTCGCGCAGCTTGCGCCACATCGGCGACGGCCCCACAAGATCGACGGCCACCATCCACTCCGTGTCGTCACTGCCCGGATCGGAGGCGCGCGCGCGTTCCCATTCCGCCGCGACCTCGCCGACCAGCGCATCCAGCGAGCGCACCTCTTCCAGCCCCGAAATCGTGACCCTCTCCCACCGCACCGGCGAGAACTCCCTGAACTCGATCACCGGATGCACCGGATCGAGGAGGTCGACGAGCAGACCACCCTTCGGGCCGCTCTCGCGGGGGTCGCGTCCCTGCAGGTTGCCGCTGTAGCGGACCGGGGGCTCGGCCGAGAGTTCCTGGCCCAGGTGGACGTGTCCCAGCGCCCAGTAGTGGAAGCCGGCGGCGCGCAGGCCCTCGATGCCGGATGGGGCGTAGGGACGGTGCAGATCCCGGCCGTTCGCCGAAGTGACCTGGGTGTGCAGGATCGCCGCCTGGGGGAGGGCGGTTTCGGCCACGGGCTCGAGCCGCAGCGAAAGGTCCGCCGTCTCGCGGGCATCGGCGTGTCCCGCGCCGGTGACGTGGCCGACGATGTCCCCCGTGCGCCCCTTGACCGCAACCGTCACCGGATCTGCGCCGGCGATCACCGTGACGTTGCCGGGCCAGTCCAGGCTGTTGGCGCGAAGCCCGCGACCCGGGTCGTGATTCCCGGTGGCGTAGACGACCTGGATGTCGGCTTCTGCCAGCTTGCCGAGATGGGCCAGCAGGAATCGCTCGCTTGCGAAGGAAAGGCTGCCGCCGTCGAAGAGGTCGCCGGCGATCAGCACGGCGTCCACCTGCTCGCCGACAGCGGTGTCGACGCACCGGGAAAAGGCTTCCCGTACGGCGCGCCGCAGGCGGCTTCGCATCTCGTCCGATCGTCCGGCGAAGGCCGTGTCGAGGTGAACATCCGCGATGTGGATGAAACGCAACGGGCGACTCGGGGTACAGGTGAAACGGTCGATAGTAAGGTAACGTCTGGTGGCGGTGGGGTGGCCGGATTACTCTTGTCTCCACACCCTGGGCATGCCGTGACCGAAGGTTGACATGCGATCTCCCTCAAGAGCGAACCCGTGACGAAATGATCCAGCCAGGTGGCGCCCGCCAGTCCCCGGCCAACTCTGAAATCCTTCGCGATGTCCTCGACGTCCTTCGGGACAGGGTGGACGACGACCGCTATCGCCTGCTGGAGAAGTTCGTGCCGTTCTTCCTCGGCAAGGCGCCGGTCGAGTTGCTGGAGGAGCGGGGGACGGATGACCTGGCCCGGTTGTGCATGGACTCGCTTCTGTTCCTCGACCGGAGCCGCCCCGACCGGGTCGACGTCGAGGTGCTGAACCCGGATCAGGAAGCGGCCGGGTGGTTGGCCCCGGTGACGGTCGTGCGGACCAACATCTCCGAGCGACCCTTCATCGTGGACACGATTCGCGAGTTCCTGTCCTCCGAGGATCTCAAGATCGCGCACCTGGTCTACCCGCTCATGACCGTGGAGCGGAATGAGGACGGGTGGATAACGGACTTTCATCCGCCGGACGAGAGCGCCCAAACCGAGTCCATGGTCTACGCGGAGGTCTCCCGGGTCGCCGATTCCGAGGCCCGCGAATCGCTCCGCCACGAGACGGCGCGCCGCCTGGAAGATGTGGTCAAGGCCACCGATGACTTCGGCCTGATGATCGACAAGATCGGGGACGTGGTCTCGGAGCTGGGATTCCGCATGCGCGATGTCCCCCGGCACCGCGACGAGTTCCGCGAGGTGCAGGCCTTCCTGCGCTGGCTGCGCGACGGGGGCTTCGTCTTTCTCGGCTATCGCTCCTATTCGTTCCAGCCGGTCGAGCCGGGGGGCGAAGATGCGGTCATGGTCGACCCCGGTTCCGGGCTGGGCGTGCTCCAGGCGGAAGACACTTCGACCTTTGCCCGCCCCTTGCCGATCAGCCAGCTGTCCAGCCAGATGCGGGACAGGGCGCTGTCGGGCCCGCTCCTGATCATCAGCAAGACCAACGCCGAGTCCACGGTCCACCGCCGCGCACGGATGGACTACATCGGCGTCAAGAAGCTCCGCCGCGACGGTTCGGTTGCGGGCGAACACCGTTTCCTCGGCCTCTTCACGTCGCAGGCGTACACCGAGCCCGCCCAGGACATCCCCATCCTGCGCCAGAAGCTCGGGACCATCCTCGAAGGGGTGTCGGAGGGGTCGCACGACTACAAGGAGATCATCACGATCTTCGACTCGCTGCCGAAGGAGGAGCTTTTCCTTGCCTCGGCCGAGGAGATTGCGAAGGACATCCGCACGATTCTGACCCGGTACAACACCGCCGAGGTCTTCGTGACGGTGCGGCGCGACAGACTGGGACGCGGTGTCTCCATCATGGTCGTGCTGCCGCGCAGCCGATTCTCGGGCGCATTCCGCAAGGACTTCGAGACGGCGCTGGTGTCGCGATACAAGGCCGAGATTCTGAACTATCACCTGGCCATGGGCGCGGGGGACCAGGCACGCCTGCACTTCTATCTGGGTGGCTCTCCCGATCGGCTCGCCGAAATCGAGTGGCGGGACCTCAGGGCCACGGTCACGAGCCTCACCCGCTCGTGGCTCGACGAGGTGGGGGACCTCCTGGCCGAGACGCGTCCGCCCGACGAAGCCCACCAGATCGCGCAGCACTACGCGGGCGCCTTCGTGCCGGAATACAAGGCCGCGACCGATCCGGCTACCGCGATCACGGACATCGCCGAGCTGGAGGATATGAAGGCCAAGGGGCGGATGGAGTCGGTCCGCTTCTTCGACGATTCGGAGAGCAGGAGCAAGTGCGACCTCAAGGTGTACATCCGGGAGCACAAGATCATCCTGTCGGACTTCATGCCGGTACTCGAGAACTGCGGACTCCGGGTGATTGCCGTGTCGCTCTTCGAGTTGCGGGAAGGCAGCGGCGGGACCGACTCCGCCATCTACAGCTTCGATGTGCAGACAGCGGACGGGGACAGGGTGGACGTGGAGGCGAGAGATTCCGTCCTGTCGGAGGCGATTCTGGCCGTGCGGGCCGGGGACGCGACCGACGACGGCTTCAACCGCCTGATTCAGCCCACCGGGATGGCGTGGCGGGAGGTGGAAGTCCTGCGTGCGTACGCACACTACGCGTTCCAGATCGGGGCCGTGCCCAGCCGTCAGGTGTTGCGGGCCGCGCTCGACAGCCACCCGGCGATCGGGCTGCTCCTCTTCCGCCTCTTCGAGGCCCGCTTCAACCCGGACTCCCCGGACGCGGAGGGGGGCTTGGAAGCGCGCGAGGCCACCGCTGCCGACATCAGGAGCCGGATCGGCGATGCGCTGGTCGGGGTTGACTCCCTCGCCCACGACCGGGCGCTGCGCTCATTCCAGGCCGTGATCGACTCGACGGTGCGGACGAACTACTACCGGACCGGGGGCGGCACGCCGACGGTCCGGTCGGGAGGCGTGCCGTACACGTCGTTCAAGTTCGACAGCGCGCGGCTGCAGAGCGTGTCGAAGAATCGGCTCAAGTACGAAATCTGGGTCCGTTCGTCGCGGATGGAGGGGATCCACCTGCGAGGTGCGTCGGTGGCGCGAGGGGGCATCCGCCACTCGGACCGTCCCGACGACTTCCGCACCGAGGTCATGGGGCTGGTACTCACCCAGATGGTGAAAAACGCCGTCATCGTGCCCAGCGGGTCGAAGGGCGGGTTCGTCTGCCTCAGGTCCTTCTCCGACCGCCAGGCCATGGGGCACGAGGCCCGCGAGCAGTATTGCACCCTCATGCGCGGGCTCCTGGACATCACCGACAACCTCGACGGTGCGACCCGGCCTCCGGAGGGAGTCCTCCGCCATGACGGCTTCGACCCCTACCTGGTCGTCGCCGCCGACAAGGGCACGGCGCCCTTCTCCGACACCGCCAACGCCGTCGCGGCCGAGTACGGCTTCTGGCTCGACGATGCCTTCGCCTCGGGCGGCTCCAACGGGTACGACCACAAGGTGGTGGGGATCACCGCCGGCGGTGCCTGGGAGTCGGTTAAGCGGCACTTCCGCGAGATGGGCAGGAACATCCAGGAGGAGCCCTTCACGGTGGCGGGCATCGGCGACATGAGCGGCGACGTCTTCGGCAACGGGATGCTCCTGTCGCCCTGCACGCGCCTCGTGGCGGCGTTCGACCACCGCCACGTTTTCATCGATCCCGACCCCGATCCCGTGACCTCCTTCCAGGAGCGTGAGCGGATCTTCCACCTCGGCCGTTCGTCCTGGGACGACTACGACCGGAGCAAGCTGTCGCCGGGCGGGATGATCGTGTCCCGGGGCGTCAAGTCGGTCGACCTGACCGATGAGGCCCGCGTCGCGCTCGGCCTCGATGAGGACACGGTGACGCTCGACGGCGAGAGCCTCATCCGGGCCGTTCTGTCGGCGCCGGTCGACCTGTTGTGGAACGGCGGGATCGGCACGTACGTGAAGGCGGGCGCGGAAAGCCATGCCGACGCGGGCGACGCCTCGAACGACGCCGTGCGCATCAATGTGAGCGAACTCCGCGCCCAGGTGGTCGGGGAGGGCGGCAACCTCGGGTTCACGCAGGCCGCGCGGATCGAATACGCGCTTGGGGGCGGGCGCATCAACACGGATGCGCTGGACAACTCGGGCGGCGTCAACCTCTCCGACCGGGAAGTCAACCTCAAGATCCTGCTCCACGAGGCGTTGACCGCAGATCTCGTGACGCGTGACGAACGCAACCAGCTGCTGAAGCGCCTCACCGACCCCGTCGCCAACCTCGTCCTGGCCGACAACGAGTCCGGATGCCAGGCGGTGTCGCTCGACGAGTACCGTGCGCGCAGGGGCATGGACCACTACTGGGCGCTCATGGGCGACCTGGGACGGAAGGGTCTGCTCGACCGCGACGCCGAGGGGCTCCCCTCCTGGGACGAACTGTCGGCGCGCAAGGAGTCCAATCAATCGCTGACGCGGCCCGAGCTGTGCGTGCTCATGGCGTACGCCAAGTTGCATCTCAAGTCGGCGCTGCTGGCTTCCGACCTGCCCGACGATCCGTCCACCGAGGACTACTTTCACCGGTATTTCCCGGCCGAAGCCATGGAACTGGTGGGGAAGGAGCGGGCGGCCAACCATCGTCTCCGGCGCGAGATCGTTGCCTGCCAGATGACCAACGACCTCGTCGACCTGATGGGGTCCGCGTTCATCGGCCGCCTGGTGCGCGAGACGGGCCGGGAGTCGGCGGAGATCGCGCGGGCGTGGCTGGTGGCGGCCAGACTGACCCGGCACGACGCGCTGCTGGCGGAAATCCGCTCCCGCGAGGGGAGGGTGTCGGCCGCCGTGACCTACCGCTGGACGATGGGGCTGGGCCGGGTGCTGGAGCGCACCACGCGCTGGGTGCTGAACAATTGCGACCCCGAGGAATCGACCACGGCCCTCATCGAGGGGAGTCTGGACGGACTCGAAGCGTTGCGCGGAAAATTCCACGACATCGTGGCCGGCCAGGATCGCGAGAACTTCCTGGCCCGGGTGAAGGCGGCCATGCCCCAGCCCGGGGACGAGTCGTTCGTCCGCAACCTGGTGACATTGCGATTCCTGGATCATCTGCTGGAGATTCTGCGCTTGGCCCGCACCACCGGCACCGATCCCGTGGGCGCGGCCAGGGTGTACTACTGGGTCACCGAGGAGCTCCGGATCCCGTGGCTGGTCGGGTGCATCGAGAGGGCGAGCGGCGAAGGGAAGTGGCAGCAGCGCTGGGCACTGGGTCTCGTCAACGACCTGGGCGCGATTCGTCGCAACCTGACCGAAGGGGCCCTCGCGGGCGCAGGGACTCTGGCCGGGGCGCTCGACTTCAGCTCCCACGACGCCCGCCTGACCCGCTTCCACGAAGTGCTGGAAGAGGTGGAAGCGGAGCAGCCGATCAGCCTGGCCGGGCTATCGGTGGCGATCCAGTCGATCCGGTATCTGGCGTTGCGGGGATAGGTCAGGAACCGAACTCGACCTCCCGGATGTCGTACCAGTCGATTGCCTGCCCCGAGATCCCTCTGCGATCGGGTGGACGTCGTACGACAGTCACGAGCGTAGAGCCGAGAATATCAAATCCGATCAGGCGGTCACGCACCCGGACGGAACCGGAGTATTCCGTGCCGGTCCAGACATCGATGTAGGAATAGTCGGAGTGATCGTGCCTGGTGCCGATCCAGAGACGGCCGAGGCTGTCGAACTTCATCGCTTGGCCGCCCATGAACCAGTCCTTCGGTCTCGCCTTGTAATCCTCGATGTACTGTTCCCTCTGAGATGGGGGAGGCACCATGAAGGATCCCTGCAGTGCCGGTGACTCCAGATTCGAACGCATGATCTGGACATCACGCTCGTTCGGAAACTCCTCGACGTAGTTCGGAGCTCGAAAAACGGCGGCGGCGGGGTCATCACGATGGGCCAGAAACACGAGCTGATTTCCGCAGGCCGGAAAGACCCAGCCACCTTGCGGCGTTGGGGGTCCGGGACTCTTGCGCCCACACGCCGTCTCCTTTGTACCGATATCAGTGTAGTCTGGTCGTTCCCACACAATCTCGCCGGACTCGACGTCCAACTCCACCAACCGCAACCCGCCCCCTCCGAATCTGGGCTCAAGTCCAAAAGCCGTGGTGCTGTCGATTCCGTTGACCATGATGGTCCCGGGGATCCTGACTTCGGATACGATTTCACCGGTCGGTTCGAAGACGGTCATCCGCCCCCCGATTCCGAATACGGCGACCCTCCGGTGCGGCCACCGCCGAACTTGCATGACGTCCTGGAATTCTCCGGGTCCCTCACCCTCACGTCCCCAGACGCCAAGCATCTCACCATCGCGGCCGTAGCACATCACCCGGAATTCATAGCTGTCGGGAACGCAGCCAACATCGTCGGAAATGAGAGCGATGTGGGTACTGAAGGCATCTGATGAGACGGATGCCATCGGCGCCAGGGCCACAGTGGCCTCGGGTAACCGCTCGGGAGAGCATGTGGTGGTGACCGCCGCCAGCGCGACGATCACCACCTTCGCTCGTGAATGCGGCGGAATGGTTACCGCAACGACGCCTCTAGCCATTATCTGCCTCCAATTGAGTCAAGGGCCTCGTCCCAAAAAGGCGGATAGCAAGTGATCTGTCCGGTGTTGACCAGTCAACCAGGGCCCTGCCGACATTCTTGTCCTCTGCTCCCCGCGCTAACGCAGACATCCGTCGGCGTCGTAGCTGCCCCCGCCGCCGTCTCCAGCAGCACTCCCTCCTTCACCCCCACGCGCGGTACGACGATGTGCTCGGCGTGCACGAATTGCGCGAGGTATCGGTAGACCATCGCGGCGGGTAGAATCACGTCGGCGCGGTCGGGCCGCAGGGCCAGCTCCCGGATCCGTTCCGTGACGGTCATCGACGTCAGCATGTGGATCACGGCGTCGAGGCGGCTGGTGGGCATGGTGGCCGGCTTGAGGGGATCCAGATAGCCGACGGCAAGCTTGGCGATGGCCACGATGTTGCCGCCCGTGGCCGCGAACGCGGTTGGTCCCCGGTATGCACGCGGAGGAGGGATGATGAGTGCCTGCAGCTGGTGGCGTACCCAGGCTCGCAGCGACTCGTGGCATCCTGCGGCCGCGGCCAGCGTCTCCAGGAGGCGGAC
>Ga0209021_1002571_pt1 | contig 15671 bp, 11 predicted proteins | sample PinacodermFT_FD_187299 | JGI IMG/M metagenome (GOLD analysis project Ga0209021, IMG submission 187299) | Host-associated microbial community of the marine sponge Aplysina aerophoba from Gulf of Piran - sponge pinacoderm, lysed by freeze-thaw... | ecosystem: Host-associated > Porifera > Sponge >... | reverse complement strand
CTCGGGCGCGCAACGCATCCACTTCCTCGTCGATGCCGTCGACGCCCGATTGCACGGCGGCCAGCAGATCCTGTACCGCGGCACCAACCTCTGCTCGATAGCGTTCGCGCTCGTCGCTGACCGTCTCCAGTTCGTCGGCGATGTGCAGGGCAGCCAAGATCGCGAGTTGGTAGCTGTCAGCTCCCACCCCCATCGTGTCCGCGAACCGGCTGATCGCCTCGTCGACCTTCTGGGCCAGCCTGCGCGTGCGCTCTGGATCGGCGCCGCCCAGATTGTATGCGCGGCCACCGATCTCGACCCTGACGCTTCGATCTCTCATGGCGCTCAGCCTTCGCGCTCCAGTTCGGCGACTTTGCGCAGGAGAGCCTCGACCCTCCGCTTGACCGCGTCGCGAGTGCCATCGCTGCGCAACTCGTCCTTCAGGACGACGATCTGTGTGTCTCGCTCGCGCAGTTGGTCGCGCAACCGTCCGATCTCGAGCTCGGCTTGCACTCTCTGCGTCCTTGCCTCGCGCAGCTTTTCGACCAAGGCCAGCACCCGTCGCTCCAACTCGCCGAACGAGCCCAAGTCATCCGCTTCTAGTTCGGAGCGTTCATCTGCCATGGCGCAAGGTCTCGAATGCCCCTAATGATAGGCAACTCGCGGCTACGATCAAACGCGCAACGAAAAAGAGCCCCTGGCCGCTGCCGACAAGCCGCCCGCAAAGTGGTGCGCAAGAGAGGACTTGAACCTCCACGGGATTTAACTCCCACTAGGACCTGAACCTAGCGCGTCTGCCAATTCCGCCACTTGCGCACGGACGGGCGGGCAACTCGAGGGCCGCGCGACGACCGGTGCTGCCGCAGCTTCCATTGTAGGCTATCGGTCATCGGCGTCCGCCGCCGCACGGAGCCACCCCAGATACGCCGTCGGCACCTGATTCTTGGGCGGCATACAACGGAAAACAGAGCAGGCGCTGACTGCCGTGCCGGTGTCGACAAGGCCTCCGAGCGCAGTGGCGAAGGCGGTCCCAGCGTGGGGACCGCACATGAGCCTGAGCGCAATCGTGGGGTTCGCCGCACACCTACCTTCGCGGCCTTGACTCACTCCCCACAGAGGCGAGACAGGCATCGAGAAACCACTGCTGGTCGTACTTTCGCTGGGAGCGTGCTACCGAGATTCCGACAAGGGCCGTCTTGGCAACTCGACCGGCCAGCACTAGGCCCTGTCCGAAGCAGCGCACGATTTGGCAGACACCCTTGGTGGGCCTGGCTCGAGGCCTCGAATAACCGCCTTACCTCAGCCCCTGCCGCTAACGTATCGCTGCAATTCATCCAACCCAAGTCCAGATCCAAATCCTCGGATCTCTTCGTGGACGGCACGAGCCAAGAACAGCGCGTACTCCACCTTGACCGAGGATCTGGCCGGAACCCAGCCAATCGTCTTTTCGCCAAACAGCCGCCCCCGCTGCAGGGCTTCCCGGCGGGTCTCGGGAAACGGCGTCGCTCCAAACTCCATGCCGCACGTCAGGGTGCGCCCGTTCCACGGCTTGTGCGAGCGCGAGAAATTTTCCTCCCAGATGCCCAGCCATGGGAAGTCGCTACGTTTCCACGTATAGCCGAAGAGCGTCTCAGAGTCAGGATGGTACGCAGCGAAGAACGCTTGTTCCCGCTCCGGGTCCATCAGATGGGCCGTGTAGGCTCCCGACACGTCATCCCGCACCGCCCGGCGCATGTCGCCCAAGCCGCCCGCGGCGAGCGGCGCCAAGGGCCAATCAAACTCCGCGCCCGCCACAAATCGATCAACGCCGGGGGCGAATTCGCCCTCCAGCACCTTCGACCGCGTGGCGGACATCTCAAACAGCGTCTTGCCCTTTTCCAGAAACGGCGGCCCTAAAGTCGCATGCTGTGTCCAGCCAACGGGGCGGTCAATGCCGGCCAAGTTGGTGGCAGTTTCGGAGATGTCTACGCGGCCGCTTCCGGCCGCGACTTCCAAGCGCCGCTCGAACCGCATGCCCGCTAGCGGGAACTCGGCACTGAGCTTGACCCAGCCTTCGCCGGAGTCGACATCCCAGTCCGCCGAGGACCCCTCGCCATGCACGCCCAGCCCTGCAGCGGCCTCTTCGGCGGACGGCACCCCGAAGATGTCGAAGCAGAGATTGTGTCCGGCGATGCCGGAAAGCAAGCGCGCCTCGAAGCCTTCGCCATACTGCGGATGGGCGTCGGCGTCGTATTCCGACGGGTCGATCGTCTCCCACGGTGGATCCCAGAGTGGGCTGACCCCGGTCCGCTTCAATTCGGCCGCCGCAATGTGGCCTCCGCCGGGCAGCAGCGTCACGCGCAGGCGGTCGTTTTCGAGATGCACCTGGCGCCGATTTCCGATTCCCATGGTTGTTGTGCCGAAGCGCCCAAGAATACCACGTGGCCGCCCGGTTGTTATGATAGGGAGCGCGGCCCTGTTGCCATCTACAGCGCTAGGGCTGCGCGTACGCTTCAACTCCGATCTTCGACCGCGGCACCCATGGCGCCCAGAGATGGCTCGGAGCCCCCGAGGCGCCAAGAGAATCGCCATGACGAAGTACGGACTGCCCCCGAAGCAGGGCCTTTACGATCCACGCTACGAGCACGATGCGTGCGGCATCGGATTCGTCGCCAACATCAAGGGTCGCGCCAGCCACGAGATCATCGAGCAGGGCGTCGAAGTACTGGTCAACCTCACCCATCGGGGCGCGTGTGGATGCGACCCCGAGACTGGCGACGGAGCGGGACTTCTGCTGCAGATCCCCCACGGATTCTTCCTCAAACAGGCAGCGTCCCAAGGCTTCACGCTCCCGGAGCAGGGCACCTACGGCGTCGGCATGATCTTTGTGGCACCCGATCAAGCCAAGAGCCGCCAGGCGCAGCAGATGGTCGAGGAGGTCGTCCAGGCAGAAGGCCTACGGCTGCTTGCGTGGCGGCGCGTGCCAACCAACGCGAACGCGATCGGCTGGCTTGCCCGCGAAACCGAGCCACACATCTACCAGTTCTTCGTCGAGCAAGCGCACGGCCCGCGGCTGCTCGGGGATGCCTTCGAGCGCAAGCTGTTCATCGCGCGCAAGCGCACCGAGCAAGAGGCCCGCAAGAGGCGGCTCGAACGCTTCTACCCGGTGTCAATCTCGTCGCGGACAATCTGCTACAAGGGCCTGCTGCTCGCGCCTCAGATCTTCGGCTACTACTCGGACTTGGGCGATTCGGACTTCCAGTCGGCCGTGGCCTTGATACACCAGCGCTTCTCCACCAACACGTTCCCCACTTGGGAACGGGCGCAGCCGTTCCGCTATCTGGCGCACAACGGCGAGATCAACACCGTGCGAGGCAACGCGAACTGGATGCGGGCGCGCGAAGCGACCCTGGAAAGCGAACTGTTCGGGGCCGACGCGGAAAGGATTAAGCCCATCATCGACGAGACCGGATCAGACTCGACGCAGATTGACAACGCCCTCGAGCTGCTCATCCAGTCGGGACGCTCGATCGCGCACTCCTTCATGATGCTTATCCCAGAAGCGTGGTCGTCCCACGAGCACATGCAGGCCTACAAGAAGGAGTTCTACGAATACCACGCCACGATGATGGAGCCCTGGGACGGTCCGGCGTCGATCGTGTTCACGGATGGGCGCTTCGTGGGCGGCTCGCTCGACCGCAACGGGCTGCGCCCCTCGCGCTACTGCGTCACCGAGGACGATCTGGTGGTGATGGGCTCGGAGACCGGCGTCGTCAGCGGCATCAAGCCGGCTGACGTGCGCATCAAGGGTCGCCTGCAACCGGGGCGCATGTTCTTGGTGGACATGCAAGAGGGCCGCATCATCCGCGACGAGGAAATCAAGGAAACGATCTCCAAGCGGCAGCCCTACGGCGATTGGCTGCGGGAGCACTTGATCGACATCGCCGACCTGCCCCATCCCGCCAAGGCCACGGAGACGGATCCCGAGACATTGCTCCAGTGCCAGCGCACCTTCGGCTACACGCTCGAGCACCAGCGCATCTTGCTCGGCCCGATGGCATCGGCGGGCGCGGAACCAACCGGGTCGATGGGCATCGACATCCCGCTGGCCTGCTTGTCCGAGCGCCCTCAACTGCTGTTCAACTACTTCAAGCAGTTGTTCGCCCAAGTGACCAACCCCGCGATCGACCCGATCCGCGAGGAACTGGTGATGTCGACCGTGACCTACGTGGGGCCGCAGGGCAATGTGCTGGCCGAGCGCCCCGAGCATGCGCACATGGTCAAGGTGCCGCTGCCGGTCATCGACAATTTCAAGATCGAGCAGTTGCGGCAGCTCGGACCCGAAGTTCGCTTCGGTTCGCAGACACTGCACACGACATTCGCAGTCGCGGACGGTCCGAGCGGGCTGCGCGCCGCGCTCGACCGCCTCTGCGCGGAGGCCGAGGCCGCTGCTGACGCCGGGGCCGGGGTGCTGATCCTGTCCGACCGCGGCGTGAACGAGGCCAATGCTCCGATTCCGTCACTGCTGGCCTGCGCCGCCGTGCATCACCACCTCATCCGCCGGGCCAAGCGCAGCAAGGTGGGCATCGTGATCGAGTCGGGCGAGCCCCGCGAGGTGATGCACTTCTGCCTGCTCATTGGCTACGGGGCCAACGCGATCAACCCCTACTTGGCCTACGCCACGATCACTGAGATGCACGCAACGGGTGCGCTGGAGAACCCGCTGCTGCCCGTGCAGCAAGCCCACGGCAACTTCGAAAAGGCGATCCGCAAGGGGATCCTAAAGGTGATGTCCAAGATGGGCATCTCCACCGTGCAGTCCTACCACGGCGCCCAGATTTTCGAGGCCATCGGGCTGGCCCGCGACGTGGTGGAGCGATACTTCACCGGCACGACCTCGCAGATCGAGGGCGTCGACCTCGAGACGCTTGCGGGCGAGGCCCTCGAGAAGCATGCCTACGCCTATTCGCCGACGTCGGAGGCGAGCACGGACCTGCCGGTGGGGGGCGAGTACCAATACCGGCTGCGAGGCGAGCAGCACTTGCTGAATCCCGACACCGTGGCCCGCCTGCAGCACGCGGTTCGACTGAACCACTGGGCGACCTACGAGGAGTACTCGCGCACCGTCAACGACCTCAACCGCCAGCTCTGCACCCTGCGCGGGCTGTTTGACCTCAAGGACGCCGACGAACCCGTGCCCTTGGACGAGGTCGAACCCGCATCCGAGATCGTCAAGCGGTTCTGCACGGGCGCGATGAGCTTCGGCTCGATCTCGGCCGAGGCACACGAGACCTTGGCGCGCGCCATGAACCGCATCGGCGGGCGCTCCAACACCGGTGAGGGCGGCGAAGACCCGGCCCGCTTCGGCGACGAGCGTCGCTCGAAGATCAAGCAAGTTGCATCCGGCCGCTTCGGCGTCACGGCACACTACCTGGCAAACGCCGACGAACTGCAGATCAAGATCGCCCAAGGAGCCAAGCCGGGCGAGGGCGGCCAGCTGCCCGGCCACAAGGTCGACGAAACGATCGCGTGGCTGCGCCACTCCACTCCCGGCGTGGGCCTGATCTCTCCGCCGCCGCACCACGACATCTATTCGATCGAGGACTTGGCCCAGCTGATCTTCGACCTGAAGAATTCCAACCGCGACGCCAACGTGTCGGTCAAGCTTGTTTCCGAAGTTGGCGTCGGCACGGTGGCTGCCGGAGTGTCCAAGGGGCACGCCGACCTCGTTCTGATCGCCGGCCACGACGGCGGCACCGGCGCCTCGCCAGTGAGCTCCATCCGGCACGCAGGCACGCCGTGGGAGTTGGGCCTGTCCGAGACCCAGCAAGTGCTGGTCATGAACGACCTGCGGGGGCGCATCCGGGTTCAGGTGGACGGGAAATTGCAGACCGGACGGGACGTGGTGATCGGCGCTTTACTGGGAGCCGACGAGTTCGGCTTTTCCACCATGCCGCTGATCGCGATGGGCTGCATCATGATGCGCAAGTGCCACCTCAACACCTGCCCGGTGGGCATTGCAACGCAGGACAAGCAGCTGCGCAAGAAGTTCGAAGGCACCGCCGAGAGCGTGGTGAACTTCTTCTTCTTCGTCGCCGAAGAAGTGCGCCAACTCATGGCCCGCATGGGCTTCCGGACATTTGACGAGATGATCGGCAAGGTTGACCGACTCGACACGCGCGAAGCAGTCAACCACTACAAGAGCAAGGGGCTGGACTTTGCCAAGGTGTTCTTCGACCCGCCTGTCGACCGGGCCATCTCGCGCTATCACACCGCTGGGCAGGATCACGGTATCGAGAAGCAGATCGACAACCAGCTGATCGAGCTCTGCCGGCCGGCAATCGAGGAGCTCAGCCCGGTCGAATTCGCCTATGACCTGCGCAACACGGACCGCACCGTGGGCACCATGCTGTCCCATGAGGTCGCCAAGCGCTACGGCGCTAAGGGCTTGCCGGACGGGACGATCAAGATCCACTTCTCGGGCAGCGCCGGGCAAAGCTTCGGCGCTTGGGCCAGCAGCGGTATGACGCTGCAGATCCGCGGCGACGCGAACGACTACTTCGGAAAGGGGCTGTCCGGAGGGCGCTTGGTGATCGCGCCTCCGCCCGGGTCGAGCTTCGTCTTCGAGGAGAACATTATCATCGGCAACGTAGCCTTCTATGGCGCCACCGGGGGCGAAGCGTTCGTCAACGGCATGGCGGGAGAGCGCTTCTGCATCCGAAATTCCGGCGCCTCGGTGGTTGTCGAGGGCGTCGGCGACCACGGCTGCGAGTACATGACGAACGGCTACGCGGTGATCCTGGGCGAGTGCGGGCGCAACTTCGCGGCCGGCATGTCGGGCGGCATCGCGTTCGTACTAGACGAGCGGGGCGATTTCGAAGAGCGCTGCCTGCAGAACGCTGAGGTGGACGTCGACCCGTTCGAGGATCCGGCCGACCTGCGATTCGTGCGGGACCTGCTGGAACGCCACGTGGCGCATACACGCAGCCCGAAGGGCCAGTGGGTGCTGGAGCACTGGGAGTCGATGACGCCCCGCTTCAAGAAGATCTTCCCGCGCGAGCTCAAGCGGGCGATCCGCGAGCGCGAAGCGAGAGAGACGGCGCAGGCCTGACACCGCTCTTGGGCGGAGGCTAGAATTCGGCGCTGCCAGGCGTGCGGGGGAACGGGATCACGTCCCGCACGTTGGCCATGCCCGTGACATAGCTGATGGTGCGCTCCAACCCCAGGCCGAAACCGGCATGCGGCACGGTACCGTAGCGGCGCAGGTCGCGATACCAGCCGTAAGGCTGCGGGTCGATGCCGGAGTCGGCGAGTCGGCTGTCGAGAACCTCCAGTCGTTCCTCGCGCTGGCTGCCACCCACGATCTCGCCGATTCCGGGAGCGAGCACGTCCATCGCCGCAACCGTTTCGCCGCCATCGTCAAGACGCATGTAGAAGGGCTTGATGCCCTTGGGATAGTTGGTCACCACGAGCGGGCGTCGCACATAATCTTCGGTCAGGTAGCGCTCGTGCTCCGAGTGCAGGTCGCCGCCCCACGAGACCTCGAATTCGAACCGTCGCTTGGCGTTCTGCAGGGCGCGCACGGCTTCGGTGTAGGTCATCCGCTCGAATGGTTGGTCGACCACAGCCCGCAAGCGCTCGATCGCGTCGGCATGAATCCGTTTCGCGAAGAACTCCATGTCGTCGGCGCGCTCTTCCAGCACCGTTCGGAACAAATGCTTGAGCAGCGCCTCGGCTAGGTCGGCGTTGGCGCTGAGGTCTGCGAAAGCGGTCTCCGGCTCGATCATCCAGAATTCTGCCAAGTGCCGGCTGGTATTGGAGTTCTCTGCCCTGAACGTCGGCCCGAAGGTGTAGACGTTGCTCAGGGCCAAGCAATAGGCCTCGACGTTGAGCTGTCCGGACACCGTGAGAAAAGCCTCGCGGCCAAAGAAGTCGCGCGAGAAGTCGGGAGCGCCGTCGGCATTGCGCGGCAGTCGCGCGAGATCGAGCGTGCTGACGCGGAACAGCTCGCCCGCGCCTTCCGTGTCGGATGCCGTGATGATCGGAGTGTGGACCCAGAGATAGCCGTTGGCGTCGAAGAACCGGTGAACCGCCTGCGCCAAGCAGTTCCTAACACGCGCGACCGCCCCGAAGGTATTGGTGCGCGGCCTCAAATGGGCGACCTCCCGGAGGAATTCGAAGCTGTGGCGCTTCGGGGAGATCGGATAGGTGTCGGGATCGTCAACCCAGCCCTGAACACTGATCTCGGTCGCACGAATCTCTACGCTCTGGCCGCGCCCCAGCGATTCGACCAGTTCGCCGCGCACCGTCACGGCACACCCGCTGCTGAGGTGCTGAACTTCTTGGACGTAGTTCGGCAGGGTCCCGTCGGCGACGACCTGCAGGCTTGCGAAGCAGGTGCCGTCGCTGATCTGGAGAAAGGACAGCCCCGCCTTGGAATCGCGCCGCGTGCGTACCCACCCTTGGACAGCCACTTCCTCACCAAGCCCGATCGATCCATTGAGGAGGTCGGAGATCGCGTGTTTCCCCATACTGATAGTGTGCAGGATCGCCCGGCGGACAGCAGCGAAGACAGGGTCCCGCACCGGCTCCTCGACTGGGAGAAAGGAGGAGTCCATAGGGCGAGGTGCATGACATTGATCCGCACTCGGCTCAATTCCGTCGCTGTGTAGGAACTGCTGCCTGCAGAGGGTTGCAGGTATGCGGCACTATGCTTTCCAGATGCTGAGAGTCGTCCCCAGATCGCATCAAGTACCGCGTTTGGACCAGCCGTCCAAGGCAATGACACGGCAGCGGCGGTCGGCGAATTCAAGCCTAGCGTTGAGGTCTCAAGTCAGCAGCGCGAGGCTAGACATGACGCCGCACTGCTCCCTGCCTGAGGACAGCGATACCTGCCTGCGGTGTAGAATCTAGGACCTGAACTGAAATCTCGCAAATGGTTAACCTTCAAGACATCGACGAGTTGAAGCAGGCCTGTGCCCAAAGCTTGAAAGACCCAAATGCCGCTGCCGAGTACGAAGCGTGGGGTGTGAAGTTACGCGATTTCCTACTAGAGGTTAGCAATGCCGACCAGACTACTCGTGCAAGCGAGGACTTTCAGCGCAAGATCTGGAATGAGAATCCTGTGTCCGGTGCCGGGAGAGGTCAGATTCTGGTCGACGATGCCATCGCGGACCCAGACTTTCGATCGTGGCTGGCGAAGCGATCACTAGTGCAGTTGCCCACCTCACCGGAGAAGAGGGTTCAGTCACTGAACACCCAGTTCGACGAGTTATTGGAGCGTGTAAGTCGCCATACGGTACGCAAGCCGCACCTAATGTCTTACAGAGTAATGGCGGCGTTCTTCCCCACCGACTTCACGGTCCTAACCGACAGGAGAAGGCTACGAAGGCTCTGTAGGGCCATGTTTGGGAGCAGCGTGGTCAAAGGGCCTACTTGCCACAGCAAGATATTGCGGAGACTAGAAGAAGCGATTGGGCCTCCAAGCGAAGGCATCGCGGCGCTGGCCGATCGGATGCGCCTTCCTTGGCTGTTGTTCAAGGACTACGTTGAACCGTCTGAGCCTGAAGAGGGCCAGACAGAAATCCCAACGGCCGTTCCAGGGGAGGAAGCATTGTTGCCATTTCCCGCCGCGAGGCGGAGGCGAGGTCTCACAGGGGTGACTGGGAACTTTGAGGCTCTCCGAAACATACTCGACTTTTGCAGCGAGGGAGTCCCACGCGAGGACTTGAAGGCCTATGTCAAGACCATTAGTCCGCGCCTGAAAGACGTGTCAATCAATGCCCAGCTCAATGTCATCGCAAGCGAGCTCGACTGCCTGAAGCCCGATGGGGATCGCTACTTGCTCACCGATCGGGGGCATGCCTTCCTAGAGTCCGGCGACCCTGAGGACCTAATGGATTGGCTAGTCACTCGCGTCCTCGGCGTTGACCATGTCTTGGTGATTCTCCGGGATAAAGGGCCATGTCCGAAACGAGATTTGATCAACAGGATTCAACGGGTTAATCCCGGTTGGACCACCATTCGGCCTCCCGCTGTGATTGTCGCAGAGCTTTCCAAGGCTGGCATGGTCGATTCTGATGCGCACGGCACTGTTTCCCTGACTGAAGCGGGAACGCAATGGGCGAAGCGTATCCACTGGGAACCGGAAGCCCTGGCCCTGGCTGAGGAACCGACAGATGGGGGGCCGGTCGCCGGGCCAATCGAGCCCGAGGCAGTCCCAGTGAGGACTCCGACACTTCGCGAAATCTGTGACGAGGTCTCCAAGCACGGCCACTTCTCTGATTCCTTGGTCGGCAAACTTGATGCCGGCATATGGGCAAACGAGCGCCGTCACTTTGCCGTTCTCACGGGCCTGTCCGGTTCGGGAAAGACCTTGCTCGCTCGGGCCTATGGACGGGCCATCACTGGTAGGGCCAACGGTCACAGCAGTCAATTGTGCATAATCCCCGTTCAGCCCGGCTGGTACGATCCCACGGTGCTGCTCGGGTATGTCAACCCGCTTCAAGGAAACTCTTACATCCGCACTCCCTTCCTAGAGTTCCTGCTGGCCGCCACAGAAGCTCCTACCCGTCCGTTTACCGTTGTCCTAGATGAAATGAACCTGTCTAGGCCCGAGCAGTACCTCGCGCCCATACTTTCGGCAATGGAGACGGGCGCCGATCTGAGTCTTCACCGTGAGGGGGAGGTATTTGACGGCATTCCGGCCCAAGTCCGATATCCAAGCAATCTGGTGATCATTGGCACTGTCAATATGGACGAGACCACTCACGGCCTTTCGGACAAGATCCTAGACAGAGCATTCACCATAGAGTTCTGGGACGTTGATCTGGCACAGTATCCGCGATGGGGGAAGCGGAAGCTCGATAGCGATCAGGAAGGAACGGCCCGCAAGTTGCTGCAAGAACTCATGGATGGTCTCAAGCCCGCCCGTCTGCACTTCGGTTGGCGTGTCGTTGACGACGTACTGGAATACATGGAGCGAGTGACGACGCAAGGGAGCTCGGCTGACCCTGTGACAACTCTCGACAACGTTGTGTACGCCAAGATTTTGCCGAAGTTGCGCGGGGACGACTCCCCGCGATTTCGCAAAGCCCTCGACAAGTGTGCAGAAATCTTCACGTCATATGGCTTGAGCGACTGTCAAACCAAGGTGCGCGAACTAAAGGACGATCTCGAATCCACAGGTAGCGCAAGGTTTTGGCGATAACCAATGGCCGACTCGTCGTTAGTTTTGGATGTTGATTCTGTGGCGGATCTTCAGGCCAGCCCTTCGAATTGCCGGATTGAGCCGAACACCATTAGTGCTGGCTTCCGCGAAGGCACCCGGTACGCGATTCAGAAGCCGGCCGACAGCGGTCGGTTTCTGATAGATGATCAAGACCTCCAGAGCACCGACGGGCATTGGGTATGGGATCCCGGCTTCTATGCCGGTTTGGTGCGTGCCGAACTGCTGTCGGCTGACGACCGCGTTCGAGCGACCTACCTGTTGGACGTATCGCCGCATCCAGACAAACTGGGCCGCGATTCGTTCCAACTCATGCTGGATCAGATCTGGCAGTTCGATCCCAGCTTAGTGTTGGGCACCGAGCCCGCGCAATCGCCCGTCGGACACGAAGCCCAGATCGGAGACCCATGGATAGAGTACGCACGACTACGCAGTTATGGAGAGAAGTTCGTACGCGCACTGTCAGCCATAGCACATCGCCCCATTCGAGAGTTGAGGGCGCAGAGGGAACAGTTGCCTTTAGAGCGGGTGCGCCGCGCCGACCGTCAAACTGTTCTGGCTGCGCTCCAAAACTCACACCTGCTGAGCGTTCTCGTTAACCGGGATTCAAGCTCGATACCGATCAGTGCGTTGCCGCCATTCGACGTGCCCGTCGCTCGGGAGACGTTGGATAGCGCCGGCAATCGGTGCATTGCGGCAATCGCACACATGGTGGCCCGACGCGCCGTTAGCCTGAGGGCAGCTCTCCAAGCGGACGTCCATCAGGCCGAGTCAGACACCCGCACTTCCCTCCTATCGCGTTGGCCCCGACGCCGGGATTTTCTTGATCTCATATTGCGACAGCTAAGGCATTTGCAACGCTTGTCACCGCTTGTCGAGGTGACTAGACGTGAAACCTCGGCTGAGGGGCTGAATGCCGTTTCCGCAGATCCGGCTTACGCGAGTGCTTACGGGTTGGGTTGGCGAATCTTGCGTCATGGCATCGAAGGCTCGCCGGATTCAGGGCACCTTTGGATTTCTCCGACATGGGAAATCTATGAGCGGTGGTGTTTCGTTCAGCTCGGGAACGCCATCCGTACACTTGAGCCCGTATACCGGTGGTCGATCTCAAGAAACCACAAATCAAAGGCAACTGCAGCTTTCATAGCGTCCAATGGCAGACAGGTATGCATCGAGTTGTTGCTACAGCCTAAATTCCCGGCGGGGGATCAGAGATTGACCACCGGCTTTCAATCGATTTCAGGCAGACGGGAACCTGATATCGTGTTAACGCGAACGGGCCGGAATGGGCCGAAGTGGTATGTGCTAGACGCCAAGTATCGAACGACACGGTCTAACGTGTTGGACGCTATGGCTTCGGCGCACATCTATAGGGATTCGCTGCGTTGGAACGAGCGCAGGCCGGAGCGTGCTGTGCTGTTGGTTCCGAGATCTGGCGGTGCGCCCTGGATGGAGCAGCCAGACTTTATCCGCCAACACCGCGTGGGCGTCTGCGCTCTCAGTACGGACACGGACCTGAGCGGTATCTCTCAATTGCTGTCCGGAGGAGACGGTTGAAGTCAATTCCCCATTCTTGATCATGAATCCGGTCCGGGATGTGGCTTATACGGCACACCGATACCCTTCCAGCCCGTTGGCGGAAACTGCTCGTGGGGCCGCCCTCCGCCCAAGCGAGCCAACCGAGCCCGCTCGGCCGTGTTTGACGTGATCGAGCGCCAAGTGCGGAGTGCAACAGGCCAGTCCAATAGGCTAGTTTGTAAGGAGACCCGTAGATGGACACCGTAGGAGCATACGAGGCCAAGACCCATCTAGCTCGCCTTCTTGACAGAGTTGCCGAAGGAGAGACTCTGACCATCACTCGCCGAGGCCATCCCGTGGCGCGCTTGGTGCCTGTCGATGACGACGACATAAGTCGCAGCCGGCGGGCGGCGCGGCGCATATTCGAGCGGCGCAAACACTTGAAGACAGCATCGTTGTCGGAATTGCTCGAGACGGTGCATGAAGGGCATCGATTTTGAACGCGATCGTACTAGACAACTCCGTCGTTCTCTCGTGGTGCCTTCAAGACGAGAAAGACCCACTTGCTGAACATGCCATGGATCGTGCAATCAAACACGGAGCGGTCGTCCCCGGTATCTGGTGGTACGAATTGCGGAACGCCCTGGTGATGAACGAACGGCGTGGGCGGCTAAGTGCTACTGATACCGCGGCAACGCTGGCGGACCTCCGTCAACTGCGTATTTCGGTCGACCAATGGCACGATGAGAGCACCGCTATCTCACTGGCGCGGACACACGACCTTTCCATATATGACGCGGCCTACCTCGAGGTCGCCCTGCGACGAACGCTGCCAATTGCCTCGCTCGACAGACGCCTGCGCCAAGCGGCGGCCGCCCTCAACATCACGATCTTTGAATGATCGCTGTTGCTCGCCGCCACGAGTGGGGGTTGATGTCTCGCGCCCCACTGCTCGTGCAAGAGATCTCGACGCCTCTTCGCGGGTTCGCCTGCATTCGGCCCCACGATCCATTCCTGACATGGCCTACGCTTTGTCTCTTTCAAATCCGCTGAGAGAGGGTGCAGGCCGGCTCAAGCGGTGAGGCACCCTTGGGTAACCAGCGCCCTTCCAACACCGAGGCCACAGGCGAGGGCGTTGCTCGGTTCGCAATACTGTTAGCTGGTCGGGCCTGCTCGGCCGTGTTGGCCGAAGGGACGCCTGCCAACTCATCGCAGACCCTTCTAGGCCCGACGTAAGCCGCCCTTCCGACCACAATTGAAAATGGCTTCGAATATGATTCGCGTCTTAGTGCTGTTCGGGGGCCGCTCGAGCGAGCACGAGATTTCGATCCTATCCGCGTCGTCGATCATCGCAGCCCTAGACACTGCGCGCTACGAGGCGATTCCGGTGGCGATCGAGCGCTCGGGCAGGTGGCTGGACCCCGAGGCATCAGCACGCCTGCTGCCACGAGAGACCGCGAGCAAATGCTCCTTGGCCAAGGTGAGGATTTCTCACCAGCCGGGCTGTTCGGAGGGCTTTGACTTGGTGTTCCCCGCCCTGCACGGACCCTACGGGGAAGACGGCCGGCTCCAGGGCCTGCTGGACATGGCTGGCTTGCCCTATGTCGGATCAGGCGTGCTCGGGTCGGCCTGCGGCATGGACAAGGACGTCATGAAGCGGCTGTTCAACGAGAGCGGAATCCCGACCTTGCCCCACGAGACCGTCTTGCGAGGCGAGGCCGCGGAGAGTATCGACCGAATCGAACAGGGCCCTGGCTACCCGGCGTTCGTGAAGCCGGCCAACCTCGGTTCGTCTGTCGGCATCCGCAGGGTGGAGGACCGGGAATCCCTGATCTCTGCGCTGGACTACGCTCATGAATTTGACACGAAAGTAATTGTGGAGCGGGGCATCGACGCACGCGAGATCGAATGTGCTGTGATCGGGAACCAATCGCCCCAGGCGTCCCTGCCAGGTGAGATCGTAACGCACGGCGGGTTCTACGACTACGAGACCAAGTACGTCACCGACTCGGCTGAGTTGATCGCGCCGGCCGAACTCGATGAAGTGCAAGTCAAAGCTGTCCGTGACATTGCGGTCAAAGCGTTCCGCGTCGTGGGCTGCTCCGGATTGGCGCGGGTGGACTTCTTCATCGCCCGGGATCAAGGTCCGCACAGCATCGTGGTCAACGAAGTCAACACAATGCCCGGCTTCACCTCGATCAGTATGTTCCCGCGCATGTGGGCGGTGTCGGGACTACCGTACCAGCAATTGATCGAGCGCTTGATCGGCTTGGCGTTGGACCGGCATGCAGAAGCAAGCACTCTGCGATTCGACGTTGTGTGATGAAATGCCTTGCGGGGATGGGCTTGGAAGTGGCCTGTCGCGCCATGCGCAACGAGGAATGCTGGCGCAGCCCAGAAATGTTCTCAGTAGTGGTCGAGCGGTTCTGAGCAGCGTCGCTGCGACCGCGTTCGTCCATCGCCCAGTGCGTCAGTGAAAACGCCCAGCTAGCGCCGTTCGCCATCCTCTGCGGTGTCTAGCCCCTCGAGCAGCCTGCGAACGCTGGCCTCGAACGAAGGATGTACCAGATTGGGAGCGATCTCCGCCAGGGGTTCGAGGACAAACCGCCTCTCGTGCAGGCGCGGGTGCGGGACCTGCAAACCTCTCTCGCAAAGCACGAGATCGCCGTACAGCAAGATGTCGATGTCGAGTACGCGTGGTTCGTTGCGTGTGGTCCGGTTGCGACCTCGCCGCTGTTCGATCCGCATCGCCGCCGAAAGCAACTTCGACGGTTCCAAGGCCGACTCGAGACAGACGCAGGTGTTGAGGAACATGCCGCCACCCGGGCAATCGACCGGTTCGGTCTCGATCAAAGACGCGCGAGCAAGCACCGTGCCAACTCGGCTCAACCCGGCCAGTGCAAATCGCAGGTGCCCTTCCCGGTCACCAACATTCGAGCCCAGTCCCAGATACGCCCTAGCCACGTCG
>Ga0209021_1002570_pt1 | contig 15672 bp, 12 predicted proteins | sample PinacodermFT_FD_187299 | JGI IMG/M metagenome (GOLD analysis project Ga0209021, IMG submission 187299) | Host-associated microbial community of the marine sponge Aplysina aerophoba from Gulf of Piran - sponge pinacoderm, lysed by freeze-thaw... | ecosystem: Host-associated > Porifera > Sponge >... | reverse complement strand
GGAGGGGACACCCGCCAACACGTTGACGCCAAAGCGAATGAACTGGGCAAACCATCCCGTCCTGGCCACCTCGGCCAGGTAGATCCCACTCCCCACGCCAATGGGGATGGCCACAGCCGCTGCTACACCCGTCACCATGACAGTACCAACAACGGCATTGCCCATGCCCATGGGTTCGGACAATCCCGGTGGCGGCGGCAGCTCCGTGAAGACTGCAGGCGTAATGGCTCCACCTCCCTTGTAGAGCACATACAGAATGACGACGATCAGGGGTAGCACCGCTGTAGCGGCAAACAAGGCCGCCAGCACATTTATGGCCCGATTCCAGACATTGCGCGGGGCATGGGGGTTGTAGTTCAACCCCGAGGCAGTTGGTAGACGCTGGAGGTTGGTCATGGCTTCAGTTATATTTCAGGGACAGCCGTTTAACGAGGACCTGGGCACTGATGTTCACCAGGAAGGTGAGGATCATCAGCACCAAGGCCGCGTAGTAGAGGGCGGAAACCTGAATATCGTCGGCCTCGCCAAATTGGTTGGCCAGCAGGGAGGCAATGGTGCTGCCGGGGGCAAACCAACTGGCGCTCAGGTTGGTGGAGTTGCCAATGATCATGGTCACGGCCATGGTTTCTCCAAGGGCTCGTCCCAGAGCCAACATGGCGCCCCCCACGATTCCGGAAATGGCAGCCGGGATGAGCACCTGGAAGATGCTGGTCCAACGGGTCGCTCCCACGGCGTAGGCCCCTTGACGCAACTCCAGGGGTACCTGGTTGAGGGAATCCCGGGAGACAGCCGTGATGATGGGCAACAACATCACCACCAGAATCAAGGACGCCATGGCCAGGTTGGGGCCACCAGGTTCCGTGCCGAAGAAAGGGAGCCAGCCCAGATGGACATGCAGTGGTTTGAACACCGCCATGAAGCCGTTCAGCATGGCCATGGCCCAGAGCCCCAGCACCACGGAGGGAATGGCTGCCAAAAGCTCCACCATGAAGCCGATGGTGATTCTCAGCTTTTGGGGCAGGAAATCTTCCGTCAGGAAAACGGCGGTTCCCACCCCCAGGGGCACTGCCAGCAGCAGCGCCAGGGCCGAGGTCATCAGGGTGCCGTAAACAGGTGTCAGCGCTCCGTAATCATTGCGGACGGGATTCCAACTGCTATTGGCCAGAAAGCCCAGGCCGAAGTGGGGAATGGCGCCCCAGCGCACCCCGAATGTCTCCTCATTGTTCCAGGCCGCAACGCCCTGCCAGATGGAGTCCTGATTCCAGGGCAGGAGACTGGAGAGATCCCCTTGAAACATGGCCTGGAAGCCGACCGTAAAGAAAATTCCGAACACCGTCAGGCTCACGACAGATGCCAGGACGGCAGTCGTCCGGATGAAGGCGCGGTCAACCAGCTTCTCTGTCCAGAGGCGGGTCTTGTGGGTAAACATGGGGGCCATAACGATGTCACAACAGAGGTCTTCATCCGGACACCGTGCCCGTGTCCGAAGTCGGGAATCGGGTCCGGCGGGCCAAGGCAACTGGAGATGCCCCAGCCCTGCCATGTGCGGCTCAGCGCTGCAAGGAGGCAACAGCCGCCCTGGACCTGGCCACCACACTGTCGGGCAGGGGCACATAGCCGAGGGAGTCGCTAATGCCTTGTGCCTCGTCCGACAGCATGTAGTTCAAGGTCTTTTTCAGGGCGTCCAGATTGTCGCCGTTGCCGGTCTGGTAAGCCAGAACCCAGGTGAGGGAGACAATGGGGAAGGAATTCGCGCCAGCGGGATTGGCGTCCGTACCCCTCAGTTGATCATCCAGAACAATCCGGGACAGACCCTCGGCGGCAGTACTGGCGCTGGGCTTGACGTAGTTGCCGGCTTTGTTCCGGAGCGCAGCAGTCTGCAGGCCGGAGCGCTGCACGTAGCCATAGTTGACGTAGCCGATGGTGCCCACCTTGTTCCGGATCAGGCCAGCCACACCGGAGTTGCCCTTGCCGCCCACACCAACGGGCCACTCGACGGTTTTACCCGCACCCACCTTCTCTTTCCATGCCGAGGAAAAGGCAGAGAGGGACTTGGTGAAACCCGCGGTGGTGCCGGAGCCGTCGGAGCGGTGGGCAACGGTGATGCTGCCAGGCGCACAACCGAGGGCGGACCAGTTTGTGGTGGCGCCCATGAAGATGTCCACCACCTGGCTCTGGCTGAGCTTGAGATCACAACCGGGCTTGTTGTAGGCCACCGCAATGGCGCCCCCGGTCATGGGAATTTGCACCGCGCCACGGCGTACCTTGGCCACTTTTGCGTCGTCCATGGCCGAGTCCGAGGCGCCAAAGTCCACGTCGTTGTTGGTGAACAGCTTGACGCCGGTGCCGGAACCCGTCGCTTGGTAATTGACCTGAGGACCACCAGCAGCGGCCAGATCCTTGAACCAGCGCTCATAAATCGGAGCCGGGAACGAGGCGCCAGCACCGTCAAGGCGGACCTGCGCCGGAGAAGGCGAGCCAAGAGCAGTCGCAGCAGCAAAGATCCCTGCACTGGCGGCAGTGAGGGTTTTTGCGAGGACGGACATAAAGAATTCGAGGAGTGGAAGGAAAATCCTCGAAAGACAAGCTAGGGGGACAGGAAGTTAAGGGTCCAGGCCAGGCACGTTAAGGAATCGCTATGGGTTCCTTTTGCGTTCTTAAACACCATGGTCGCCATTCATCAACCGGCCACTGAACTCGCCGTTTCATGGGTGGTGTAGGTACGGTGAATCATCACGTAATCCGGTCGATGGGTCGAGCCGTTGGAATCGATCTCGGGACCACAAACTCTGTTGTGGCTGTACTGGAGGGGGGACGCCCCCAGGTGATCGCCAATGCCGAAGGTCTGCGCACTACCCCGTCCATGGTGGGCTTTAGTAAGTCGGGGGAGTTGCTGGTGGGTCGTCAGGCCCGGCGTCAAGTGGTGCTGAACCCCGGCAACACATTCGCCAACTTGAAGCGCTTCATTGGTCGCCACTACGATGAGCTGGATGAGGTCTCCAAAGGTGTTCCCTATACGATTCGCCGCAACGACCAGGGCAAGATCCGTGTTGTCTGTCCTGCTACGGAGCGGGAGTATGCCCCGGAAGAGTTGGTTGCCTCCATCCTCCGCCGGCTTGTAGACGACGCCGCCACCCACCTGGGGGAGACCGTTGAAGCGGGGGTGATCACCGTGCCTGCCTATTTCAACGACTCCCAACGCCAGGCTACCCGTGACGCCGGTCGTTTGGCGGGCCTGGAGGTGCTGCGCATCCTCAACGAGCCCACCGCCGCGGCCCTGGCCTGTGGCTTTGACCGCAAATCAGCCCGCTGCGTACTGGTGTTCGACCTGGGGGGCGGCACGTTTGACGTGTCCCTGTTGCGCATTCGCAACGGGGTCTTTGACGTGAAAGCCACCAGCGGTGACACCCAACTGGGGGGCAACGACTTTGATCAGCGCATCGTGGATTGGCTGGCGGACCCATTCCAGGCGGAGCATAACGTGAACCTGCGCCGGGATCGCCAAGCCCTGCAACGGCTTCTGGACGTGGCCGAGAAAGCCAAGCAGGAGTTGTCGGGCGTGCGCTTGACCACCATTTCCCTCCCCTTCGTTGCCACAGGTGCGGACGGCCCGTTGCATCTTGAGTGTGAGTTGTCCCGGCGCACCTTCGAGGACCTCTGCCCGGACCTGGTGGATCGGCTGTTGCGGCCGGTGCGCCGTTGTCTGCGGGATGCACGGATCACAGCCGACGACATTGACGACGTGATTCTGGTGGGGGGCTCTACCCGGATGCCCATGGTGCAGCAACTGGTGCGCACCATCGTGCCCCGGGAGCCCGATCAAGGCCATAACCCTGACGAGGCAGTGGCCTTGGGTGCTGCGATTCAGGCGGGTATTCTGCGGGGGGAGCTGCGGGACTTCCTGCTGAATGACGTCACCCCCCTCTCCGTAGGCCTGGAAACCATGGGTGGTGTGATGAAGCCTCTGATTCCTCGCAACACCCCCATTCCCGTTCGCCGGTCCGACACCTTCAGCACATCGGAAGCCAACCAGTCCTCCGTGGAAATTAACGTGCTGCAGGGGGAACGGCAGATGGCTTCCGACAACAAGTCCCTGGGGCGTTTTCGTCTCTCGGGAATTCCACCGGCCCCCCGGGGGGTTCCCCAGGTGCAGGTGGCCTTTGATGTGGACGCCAACGGCATCCTTCAGGTTTCGGCCATGGATCGCTCCACGGGGCGCAAGCAGACCGTCTCCATTCAGAACAGCTCCACCCTGAGTGAGCACGAGATTCAACGCATCCTGAAAGATGCGGAAAATCGCGCAGCGGACGACCAGCGCCACCGGGCCGCAGTGGATCGGCGGAACCAGGCGGAGACACTTCTGGCTCAGGCGGAGCGGCGCCTGCGGGATGTGGCTCTGGAATTTGGTCCCTATGCCATGGAGCGCCAAAAGCAAGTGGTGGATGGGGCCAGCCGGGATCTCCAGGACCTGCTTCAGGACCCGGAGGCGCCACCCGGGGAACTGGCTGAGGCGGCTGCAGTCCTCGAAGATGCCCTACGGGTGTTGAATCGCTGCCTGAGCCGGGAGAGCCGGCGCGAAGAACGGGGTCCGCTGCGGGGGATCCGCCGCACCATTGGCTCCCTGAAGGATGAGTTCTTCGCGGAGGATGAAGAATGGGGCGACTGGCCGTCCGGAACGAGAGACAGCCTGCGGTCTGAAGACTCCTGGGATCCACCGGAGCGGTCCCGTCGAGATGGGCGGAGTGCTCCAATGCCCTATCGGGAGTGGCAGGGTACCCCGGCGGCCTATGAACGCCGGCCGGCCGAACCCACGGAGGATGAGTGGCTGCCTGCGAACACGGACCGGGAATCCCGTCCACCACAACCCCGCAGAAGTCGGCGGCCTGATCGGCCAACCGCAGAACCGCCTGCACCCGGACCACGTCGTTGGTCGTCCTCCCGGTTGGAAACCGATCCTTGGGAGGATCCCTGAGGGTCATGGTCGGTCCCGACCCGTTGGGAAGCGAGCCTGATACCTGGGCCGTGCTGGGGCTGCAGCCTGGCGCCTCTGCCGCCGAAATCAAGCGCGCCTTTCGTGAGCAGGCCAGGCGCTGGCACCCTGACCTGAACCCCGGCGATCCCACCGCGGAGGAGCGCTTCAAGTCGATTAATGCCGCCTATGCAGTGCTCAGTGACCCTTCCCGTCGGCGGGCTTGGCGGCAAGACGGCGACAGCGGCACAAACGGGGAGGAAATCAGCGGCTTCCCCTCCTTTGAAGACTACCTGGCTCACCTGTTCGGGCGACGACAGCCAGTGGAGTGGTCCGGTCCGCCGCCACCATCGCCACCGCCTCCAGCCCGGACCGAAGCAACACAGGCAGCCCCCACGGCCCGGCCACCGGCAGCCGCCAGCCAGCCGCCAGCCAACCGGGAGACGGTATTGGCCCTAACCCCTCAACAGGCCTGGACAGGATCCCGGCACGTGGTGGCACTGCCCGATGGGACCCAAGTGGAAGTGCATACCCCCCCTGGCGCAGGGGATGGCTGGCGTCTTCGTCTGGCTGGCGTCGCCCCGGACGGAGGGGACCACCTCCTGCGACTCCAGGTGCGCACCCAGGACGGTCTCCGCCTGGACGGTTTGCACGTGCATTACCGTCTTGACGTTTCTCCTGCGGACGCGGCTCTGGGCGCCCAGGCCACGGTGCCCAGTCTGCACGGTCCTGTGGAGTTGGAGATTCCCTCCAGGTGCTCCAGTGGTCAATTGCTGCGACTGCGGCGTTGTGGTCTTTGCACAGATGAAAACTGCGGAGATCAGATTGTGGAGTTGCGCATTGTCATCCCCTCGACTCTGCCGGAAGCAATTGTGGAGTTATACCGTCAACTCCAGGAGTTGGAGTCCTCGTTTTGACGTTCACGTCCGACCCCCGGGGAGTCGATGTCGCCCATGACCTGACGTCTTCCTTGAGCGACGATGCGACGGAACGGGAACTGAACCTGTCAAGACTCCTCTTCAACAACCCCGTCAAGTCCGACCCACCTGGGTGGCGTAGGCGGCGGCGGAACGGAGTCCGTCGGTACTGGCGTCAGGGGCAGGTTCGAGCTGGAGCAGCCAACCGTCCCCATAGGGGTCGTTCTGCAGGTCTTCCGGACTGGCCAACACAGCCTCGTTGCGGCGCAGCACGGTGCCAGGCACGGGGGCTACAAGTTCTTCCACCGCTTTGACGGACTCCACCGTGCCAAAGCTGCTTCCCTGCTCCAGTTGGGTGCCCTCCTCCGGCAATTCCACAAAGACAATGTCTCCCAACTCCTCTACCGCAAAGGCGCTGATGCCCACGGTGACCGTTCCATCCGCATTGCGGCGCACGTACTCATGGCTATCGGCGTAGAGAAGCTCCGGGGGAAAGTGCTGGCTCATGGGGGAACGCTGTTTGGCAGGGCCACCACCATTCTGACCTGCCGGGGGATCAGGTGGTCGAGGCGGACGATCGTGGTCAATCTCCACAACAGCGGAGCAGGGCTGCCAGTGCCTCTTCCAGCGCCAAGCGCACATGGCTGCGGTGGCATCCTCCCTGGACGTAGACCACATAAGGGGGAATCAGAGGAGCATCTGCCGAGAACTCGCTGGTGCTGCCCTCCACAAAGGTACCCCCCGCCATCACCAGTTGATGGTGATAGCCCGGCATGGCAGCCGGTGTGGGCTCCAGATAGGCGCCAACGGGGGAGCGGCGCTGAAAGGCCCGACAGACTGCCAGGAGACGTTGAGCCGACCCCAGTCGGACCGCCTGGATCACATCGCTGCGTTCCGTGCCTGGCTGAGGACTCACCTCGTAGCCCAGCGTCCGGAAGGTGGTGGCCACCAGCTCGGCTCCGATCAAGGCCTCGGCCACCATCTGGGGCGCCAGAAACAACCCCTGTAGCAGCAGGCGGTTGCAGTCGAAGCCGGATCCGGCAGCCGAGCCCAGACCTGGAGCCGTGAGGCGGCAACAGGCCTGCTCCACCAGATCCCGCCGCCCCGCCACATAACCACCCGTGGGCGCGAGGGTGCCACCAGGGTTTTTCACCAGAGAGCCTGCCATCAGGTCTGCTCCCACGGCAGTGGGCTCAAGCTGGTTCACGAGCTCCCCGTAGCAGTTGTCCACAAAGCAAACGGTGTGGGGACTACGGGTGTGGGCCAAGGCGCAGAGTCGTTCCAACTGCGCCAGGGACAGGCTGGGGCGCCAGTTGTAGCCACAACTGCGTTGAAGAAACAGGAGGCGAGGCCGGAGGTTGCTCAGGGCCTCTGCCAGTGCCTGCTCGTCCACATGGCCGTCACGGGTGAGGGGAACCTCCCGGTAGGTGACGCCGAATTCCTGAAGGGATCCTTGCCCCTGGCCCCGCAAGCCGATCACCTCCTCAAGGGTTTCGTAGGGGCGGCCAGCGGCGGCCAGCAACGTGTCCCCTGGCCGCAAGACACCGAACAGGGCGGCCGCAATGGCATGGGTTCCGCTGACAAACTGGAGCCGTACAGCAGCAGCCTCCGCCTGCATCACACGGGCAAACACCCGATCCAGGGCCTCCCGTCCCATGTCCCCATGGGCCACCCCTGTGAGACCGGAAAAGTGGTGCTGACCAATGCGCTCAACGGCAAAAGCATCGAGAATGCGGCGCAGACGATCCGTCACGGCAGCGCAGTGCCGATGCGCCACAGGTGCGGTGGCCGTCTCCACCCGATCCAGGAACCGATCCCGCTCGGCAACCGAGCGCGGCAAGGCCTTCATCAAAAAGATTCACCACAACCTGTACCTATTGTTCACGAGAAACCATTAGGATTTTGTGAAACAGGGGTGGACCAGGCTTGCAATTCCACCCCAAGGCCAGGAGAAGTAAATTTGGTCACATCACCCGTCCGGCCCTCTACGGACACAGGCGACCCCAGCAGTGTTGCTGCTGACAAAGCCTCGGCGGAACTTCAGCAGCACATCAATGCCGAACGCATTCCCCTGACCCGGCAGAGTCATCCCTGGTCCCCTGGCACCGTTGTGTTCATGCTGGCGATCCATGTGGGTGGTGTGGTCGCCCTACTGCCGCAGTTCCGCAGTTGGCAGGGTATGGCCGTACTGGCCGTTCTCTACTGGGTGACCGTCATCGGCGTCACCCTGGGCCTCCATCGGCTGGTGGCTCATCGCAGCTTCAAGGCGCCCCGTTGGCTGGAGCGTCTGCTGGTGATCATGGGCAGCCTCAGTGCCCAGGGGGGCCCCATTGAATGGGTGGGCCTCCATCGCCACCACCACAAGTACTCCGACCAGCCCAACGATCACCATGACGCCGTGCGGGGTCTGTGGTGGAGTCACAGCGAATGGATGCTCCATAAAATCCCCGCGGTCGAACACCTGGAGCGTTTTGCGGGGGATTTGTTTGCGGATCCCCTCTACCGCTGGCTGGACCATTGGTTTCTGTTGCTCCAGCTTCCTTTGGCGGCCTTGCTCTATGGCATCGGCGAGGCGACAGGCGTCCCTGGTGGTGGGCCGGGCCTGTTGCTCTGGGGCATTCCCCTACGGCTGATGGTGGTGTATCACGTCACGTGGCTTGTGAATTCCGCCACCCACGCCTTTGGCTATCGCAATTTCAAGACCCCCGACTTGTCCTGTAACTGCTGGTGGGTTGCCCTGCTCACCTTCGGAGAAGGATGGCACAACAACCACCACGCTTTTCCCCAGAGTGCGCGCCACGGCCTGCGCTGGTTCGAGGTAGACATCACATGGCAGCACATTCGCCTTCTGCGTGCATTGGGATGGGCCAAGCAGGTGCGCATGGCCAGCCACAACCTCAACGGCTGGGGACACCGTCGCCGGCAGCGGCAGGGCCACAACCCTGTTGGCGTAGCTGATTGAGGAACTGGTCAACCGTTCCTGGCGCTTTGGCCCATGGAACCGGCCGCTCCGCCATGAGGCAGGCCGTGCGGTGCAGATCATCCAGTTCCGCCTCCAACTCGGTGGCGCTGTAGTCCTTCTGCCCTGAGAGGACAGCCTCGAACTGTTGACGGCGTTTGGGCCGTTCCACAGGATATGCGGCCAAAACCTGGTTTTTACACTGGCGCCAGGGTTGGCCTCCGGTGAGCCAATTGCTCAGGGCGCCACAGAGGCCGGAGGCTTCCGCCTCTGTAATGCGCAGATCAAAGGCCGGGGGAGGAGGAGTGAGGCCCGTGAAGATCTCCAACAACTGTCCGGGACCCAGGGGCTGGCCTGCCCCATCCAACAGGGCCACCGGCGGGTAACGCTGCAGAAGCTCCGCCTCGGGGCAGTTGGCCAGGGGAAGATCCCGCAATTGCCGGTTCGGTGACCAGCGCCAAAGCCAGCGGTTCACGCTACCAATGGTGAGAAACACCTCCGGGCCGGGGTTGGCCAGCTTGCAGTGTTTCAGCATGGAAATCTGGGAGGCGTGGACCCGGCCCAACTGCATGTGTTGACCAAGACGGGGGACCATGGTGTGTGGCCAGCCGTTACGCTGGTGCCATGTGCGCAGGAGATGGGCAAAGGCATCGCGGCCCGACTCCAGTTGCTGGTGCAAACGGGTTCGCGGAGCCACGGCTAATCCGAATCCTGATTCTGATGTCAAGAATCCTATCCATGTCGCAGGAGACATGAGTTGGACTCGCGAATCAGAATTCGTATGATAGGATTCTGGTAATCCGATTAATTTTCATGGTGTCCCATGCGATTGTCCGACGCCCACCCCACGGCCTCAAATGGAGCTGGGGCGTGGTGGGCTTCATGGTCCTGCTGCACAGCCTGGCCGCACTGGCTCTTCTGCCCCGCTTCCAGAGCCTGCCGGCGGTTCTCACCCTCCTGATTCTCTACTGGGTCACCGGCTGCCTGGGGGTAACCATGGGCTATCACCGCCTTCTTGCCCACCGCTCCTTCCATGTGCCCCGCTGGCTCCGGAACCTGTTGGCTGTTTGCGGCGCCCTCAGTTGTCAGCACGGCCCCATCGAGTGGGTGGGGCTCCACCGCCATCACCACCGCTTCTCCGATACCCACCACGACCATCACAACAGCCGATGTGGGTTCTGGTGGAGTCATATGGGCTGGATGCTGTTCACACCCCCCGCCAGGGCAATGGTGCCACAGCTCACCCGCGATCTCCAGAACGACCCATGGCTGCAATTCCTCAACCGCTGGTTCCTTGCCCTGCAGCTTCCCCTCGCCGCCGCTCTTTACTTGTTGGGCGAGAATCTGGGCGTGGGGGGCTGGTCCCTGGTGCTCTGGGGTATCCCCCTGCGCCTGGTGGTGGTGTATCACGTCACATGGCTGGTGAACTCCGCCACCCACACCTGGGGCTACCGCTCCTTTGCCACCGACGACGAGTCCCGCAATTGTTGGTGGGTGGCCCTGCTTTCCTTCGGAGAAGGGTGGCACAACAATCACCATGCGGTTCCCTTCAGTGCCCGCCACGGCTTGCGCTGGTTCGAGCCGGATCTCACTTGGCAGCACATTCGCCTTCTCCAGGCCCTGGGACTCGCACGAGGGGTTAAGGTAGCGCTTTATGAACAAGGGTCCAGCCATGGCCAAGCGGTTTCAGGTGGTGCTTAAGGAGGACGTCAGCACCCTGGGCAAACGTGGCGACGTGGTGGACGTGGCGCCAGGTTTTGCCCGCAACTTTCTGGTGCCCCAAGGCAAGGCCCTGCCCGTCACCACCGCTGTACTCAAGCAGGTTGAGCATCATCGCGCCAAGGAAGCCGAACGACAGGAAGCCGAACGACAGGGAGCTCTGGCGTTCCGCACCGCCCTTGCCACCATTGGAACCCTCAAAATTCGCAAACACACGGGCAACGACGGGGTGCTCTTTGGCACGGTCACCAATGGAGATGTGGCGGAGGCGATTACTGCAGCCACCCGGAGAGATGTGGAACGGCGCAACATCGAGGTGCCGGAAATCCATCGCGTTGGCGACTACACAGCCCTCCTGCGCCTCCAGAGCGGCATTACCGCCGAGGTGAAGCTTTCCGTGGTGGGATAGGGTTCTGCCTTGAGCCGCCACCAATGCCATGGTGACCGCTCCTTCCAATCCACAGCCCAGGGACTCCTTGCTGCGACCATCCGGTGATGCCGCGCCAACTGGCGGCAATCCCTTCAGCGCCCTTCCCAACCAGGTGCCGCCCCAGAACCTGGAAGCTGAAGAAGCCGTTTTAGGGGGAATCCTGTTGGACCCGGAGGCCATGGCCAGGGTGGCGGACGTCCTCCATCCCGACGCCTTCTATGTGGCAGCCCATCGGGAGATCTTCCGCACCGCTCTGGCGCTGTACGGCCAAAACAAACCCACGGATCTCACCTCCATGACCGCGTGGCTGGCGGATGCGGGCCAGTTGGACAAGGTGGGAGGCGCGGTGCGGCTGGCCCAATTGCTGGAGCGCATCATCGGCACCGCAGCCATCGATCAGTACGCCCAACTGGTGATGGACAAGTACCTGCGGCGGCAGTTGATCAAGGTGGGTAACGACGTGATGGAGTTGGGATTTAACCAGCGGCGACCCTTGAGCAGCTTGCTGGATGAAGCAGAGCAGAAGATCTTTTCCATCAGCAAGGAACGCCCCCGAGGCGGCCTGGTTTCCACTGTGGAAATCCTCACCAGCACCTTTAACGAAATCGAGAGCCGCTCCATGGGTGATTCCGTGGCGGGCATCCCGGTCAACTTCTATGACCTGGACGCCATCACCCAGGGGCTTCAACGCAGTGATCTGATCATCGTTGCCGGCCGCCCCGCCATGGGGAAGACGTCCATCGTGCTCAGCATGGCCAAGAACGTGGCGGCGCTCCATGATCTGCCCGTCTGCATGTTCAGCCTGGAGATGAGCAAGGAGCAGCTTACCTACCGGCTGCTGTCCATGGAAACGGGCCTTGAGAGTGGTCGCCTGCGCACGGGACGCCTCACCCAGGAGGAGTGGCCTCTACTGGGCCAGGGCATCAGCAGCCTGAGCCAGTTGCCCATCTTTATTGACGACAAGCCCGACAGCGGTGTGATGGAGATGCGCTCCCTTTGCCGCCAACTGATGGCCCAGCAGCGCCGTGAACTGGGCATGGTGGTGGTGGATTATCTCCAGTTGATGGAAGGATCCAATTCGGACAATCGAGCCCAGGATCTGTCCGTCATCACCCGTGGTCTGAAGCAGTTGGCGCGGGAGTTGCAGGTGCCGGTGGTGGCTCTCTCCCAGCTCAACCGCGGGGTCGAGTCCCGCACCAACAAGCGGCCCATGCTCAGTGATCTACGGGAGTCCGGCTCTATCGAGCAGGATGCCGATCTGGTGTTAATGATCTACCGCGATGAGTATTACAACCCGGAAACACCGGACAAGGGCCTGGCTGAGGTGATTGTGACCAAGCATCGCAACGGTCCGGTGGGCACCGTCAAACTTCTCTTCGAGTCCCAGTACACCCGCTTCCGTAACCTGGCCAGCTAGATCTGGTGGAAAAACAGCAGGTGACGATAAAGGCTACGTGTAAAATGCCCCACAATAATTTGTAGACAATCCAGAGTGATGTTCAGGGAACCTCCGAGCAAATCTCTCTTGCCCTTGCCGGGCTTTTCAAAAGCCTTATTGCTTATTGAAATTATATTTATATCTGGATTTCAGTATTTGGACATACTGATCCTATGCCATCTGCAACGGAGTGCATGGAAAAAGCCGTGGCAGGGATCCGATCTCATCTTTCCACTCCCCATCGTGTTGACCATGCGATGCATCCAGGAGGCGCCTTCGCCCGTTGAAGGTCTGGGTAGGGGCGGTGCCACGGTCCCCGCCACTGAACGATTCTGCCGTTCAATACACTCTCCCTGAAGCCACTGCACAATCCAGGATTTGATGACCAGCACCACTAACCCCCTGCTGCTTGGTGAGGGTCTTCCTCCCTATGGACACTTCACGCCTGAGGTCATCGGGGCAGGGATGCCGGAACTCTTGCAGCAACTGGAGACGGCGCTTGCCTGTCATGAAGCCAGTCTCACCACCCTGGAAGACCCCACCTGGGAGCAAGTGATGGAGCCCCTGCACCGCATTGAAGAGCGGCTCCGCTGGGCCTGGGGTGTGGTGAATCACCTGATGGGGGTTTGCGATAGCGAAGCCCTGCGCCAGGTGCATAGCCAACAGCAACCTGCTGTGGTGTGCTTTTATAACCGCCTGGGTCAAAGCGAGCCCATCTACAAGGCCCTGCGGCAAATGCGACAGCGACACCGGGAGGGGATGCTGCCGTTGGATGTGGTGCAGCAGCGCATCCTGACGGCAGCGGTGCAGGCCATGGAGTTGCAGGGGGTGGGGCTGGAGCCGGAGCAGCGCCAAGCGTTTAATGCCACCAGCACCCGCCTGGCGGAGTTGTCCACCACCTACAGCAACCATGTCCTTGATGCCACCAAGGGCTGGAGCCTCTTACTCAAGGATCCCCAGCAGGTGGATGGTCTACCCGAGAGCCTACGGGAACTCATGGCCTCTGCCGCCCGTGAAGCAGGTCACGCCGAGGCCACTGCAGCGGCTGGTCCATGGCAGTTGGGGTTGGATCTGCCCCGTTATGGCCCCTTTCTGCGCTACAGCCGCCAGCGGGACCTGCGGGAGCAGGCTTACCGAGCCTATGTGAGCCGGGCGTCAGTGGGGCAGACGGATAATCATCCCCTCATCCGCGAGATCCTGGCTCTGCGCCATGGCCAGGCACAACGGCTGGGCTACAACACCTGGGCCCAAGTGTCCCTGGTGAGCAAAATGGCCGGATCCGTGGAAGAAATCGAGCAGTTGGTGGAGGAATTACGCCGCCCCAGTCAGACAGCAGCAGATGTGGAGTTGCGGCAGTTGGGCCAGTTGGCCAAGGAGATGGACGCCCCTGAAGGGGAAGACCTGAAACCATGGGATGTGGCCTACTGGAGCGAGCAACTACGCCGCCGTCGCTTTGATCTGGATAGCGAAGCCCTACGCCCCTGGTTCCCCCTTGAGCAAGTTCTGGAGGGACTTTTTGGTCTCTGTGAACGGCTGTTCGACATCCGCATCCTGTCAGCCGATGGAGAGGCCCCCACATGGCACAAGGATGTGCGCTTTTTCCGGGTTGTGGATCAAGGGCAGAACACCCCCATCGCTGCCTTCTACCTGGATCCATACGCACGACCCGGGCAGAAACGCGGTGGGGCCTGGATGGATGAGTGCCTGGTGCGGCAACCGAACGAAGAAGGCCGAATGGTTCATCCCGTCGCCTACCTCATCTGCAATCAAACACCACCGGTCAACGACACCCCCAGTTTGATGACCTTCATGGACGTGCAAACCCTGTTCCATGAATTTGGCCATGGCCTCCAGCACATGCTCACCACCATCGATCGGCCCCAAGCTGCCGGTCTCAACCTGGTGGAGGACGACGCCATTGAACTGGCCAGCCAGTTCATGGAGAACTGGTGCTACGACCAGCCCACCGTCATGGCCATGGCCCGCCACTGGCAAACCGGAACACCTCTGCCGGAAGACGAGTTCAGGAAAATCAGCGCTGCCCGCACCTTCATGGCCGGCACGGCAATGTTGCGACAGTTAAGCTTTGCCCAGGGTGATCTGGAACTGCACGCCCGCTGGAAATCCGACAGCGAGGAAACGCCAGCAGCGACATGGCGCCGCATCGCTACAACCCTGGCTGCGCTGCCCCCTATTGCCGAAGACGCCACCATCTGCAGCTTTGAGCATTTGTTTGCAGGGGGATATGCCGCCGGATACTATTCCTACAAGTGGTCCGAGGTGTTGAGTGCGGATGCCTTTGCCGCCTTCGAGGAGGTGGGATTAGGAAATGAAGCGGCCATCGGCGCCCTGGGGAAGCGGTACCGGGATACGGTGCTGAGCCTGGGAGGCAGCCGGCACGCTGGGGAGGTGTTCCGTGCCTTCCGTGGGCGTGAACCGTCTACGGAAGCGCTATTGCGCCACTCCGGTCTGGTTGATGGGGCAGTACACTAGAAACAGAAAAGTTGTGCCCATGTCTTCCAGTCCCTCCTCCAATCGGGAAACCTCCGAAAAAGACTGGAAGCATGTACCAGCAAGCTCTCGACTTCCTGTCTCCACAAGGCTTCTTAAAAGCCCGATCAACCTTGAAGTGGCTTTTTCAGAGGTTTCCAGGTTTATTCGTTCCATGGGCCGGCATTTACATAAAATGACCAGCAGTTTGACTCCTCCGCAACAAGAGACGGCGAAACCGGGCTCCACTAAAGAAAGTTTCTCCACATGGGGCGATGTTCTCGGATTTTTCTTTAACAAGACAATGCCACGGATTGTTGGGACTCTCCTACAAGCAGTCACATGTTTATTCTCGAATCCGTTGATACTGACGATCTTTGTAATCTTGATTGCGTTATTTTTTATATGGAACTTTTATCTTGAGCCTGCAATTAATATGTTCATCGACTGGGTTTCAAGTCCAGTTCGCTTCTTTAAAGATCACGTCTCTGGCATTACTCATACCTTGAGAGATGGGTTGGTTTGGATTGGCCACGGTATTGCCCATGGTGCTTCCTTCGTTGACCATGGTTTAGGTGGTGGAGCACAGGCGTTGGGTCATGGGGCAGTTTGGATTGGCCACGGTATTGGCCACGGTGCTTCCTTCATCGGTCACGGTTTAGGTGGTGGAGCACAGGCGTTGGGTCATGGGGCAGTTTGGATTGGCCGCGGTATTGGCCATGGTGCTTCCTTCATCGGTCACGGTTTAGG
>Ga0209021_1002562_pt1 | contig 15706 bp, 16 predicted proteins | sample PinacodermFT_FD_187299 | JGI IMG/M metagenome (GOLD analysis project Ga0209021, IMG submission 187299) | Host-associated microbial community of the marine sponge Aplysina aerophoba from Gulf of Piran - sponge pinacoderm, lysed by freeze-thaw... | ecosystem: Host-associated > Porifera > Sponge >... | reverse complement strand
GGCCCGCGTCGTCGACACCGCGCTCCACGAACGTGTCCGGTGCCGAACACCGCGTCCGACCGCTGTCGGCGCACCGTGGCGCTCAGCCCCACCCCGTGGTCGGCCGGCACCGACACCGAAACGCAACGCCTCGCCGAGCGAGCAGCCCAGCGCACAGGTCGCGCATGCACGCGCCGCTTCCGGCGCCGTCATCCACGAAGATTTTCCTTAGCACGATCCTTGCCGCCATTGGACTGGAGACCGATTTTGCCTGTCACTGCCCGTTTTGCGACGCGCGCCCTCGACTGCCGGCCGGGCAGTGACAGGCAAACCCTCAACGAGGACCACCGCCTCGAAGCCGACGATGTGATCGGCGGATGCGCCCACCCGCGTCGGCGTCCGCGCGTCGGTTGAGCGGATCGGCAGCGAACAGCATATCGAGACCGCCCACATCCTGCCGGCCGTTCTCTCCAGCATCTTGGCGACATTGCCAGCATGAGGACGCCACTCGGCTTGAACATCAACCGGTGATTCTACGCAATGTGCTGAAGTGGCAACCGCACCCGGTATCGCAGCTTGGGGCGACCCGAAGCAAACGAGGTGGGTCCGGGGATCAGCTGTGACACAGTCTCACCACCTCGTGGCCCGTGGTACGGTTAAGCACATGAATTGAGAGCGTTGGAATTGAGGTGCCGGCATGACGCTATATTCGGAATCACCCGAGGACACCGGGCCGAGATCAGGCGCGCGATCGGAGTGTCGCCTTCATCTTCCGAGCCTCTCAATCGAGGGGTTTCGGGGAATCAAGGGTCTGACCATTTCACGCTTGGGGCGCGTGACTCTCCTCGCGGGGAGGAACGGGGTCGGCAAGACGATGATGCTCGATGCGGTGCGAATCCATGCGTCCCGCGCCCATCTCTCTGCCCTGACCGATCTCTTGGTGAGCCGGTGGAGAAGATCGCCGCGGGGAGGGATGCGGACGGAGCCGACACGGGAGCAGCGGTCGTTCTCCGAGGGAAAGACGGCGCGAGCTGAGGTCCATGCCTAGCTCGCGGCGAGAGCGGAGCCGAGGCGCATGGGTACCGCCATCCGCGCGGGTGACCTGGATGTTTCCGGAGCGCTCGCGACGCGATTCGCAAGCTGGCTGGAGAAGTCGCTCGATGATCGGGCTTGAGCGCATCCTTCCACTCCTCTGTGGCCTGATAGCGCTCGGCGGGGAGATCGGAGCACAATGCGCCCACGCAGCGGGGGATAGCGGCCGGGCCGGTGCCCGAACCGCCGCGCGCACGAGCGCCGGCGGACTCCTGGAGACAAGTCGCTGATGGCCAGTCGCATCCGGTTCGATCATGGAAAGCATGAGATGGAATACCTCGGGCAGATTTCGCGAACCAAGCCATCGGCTGCGTTGCTGGCGTTTGCCGCTATTGCCATTGCGGGAGTCATGGGCACAGTGGCAACACCGGCGAGCGCAGCTAAGGACGACCATATGTTTTGCGAAGCCGCTGACAGAGAAGAAAAAACCACGTATTTCAGTGCGATATTTCTTGGGGACTATTCTTTTTCGGTCCGTGCGAAACTTGATTTCCATAGCTATCTGGAAAACGCGGGAAAAAATCCGGATTTCTTGAGCACCCTCTGTTGGCCGGGAACGACCTATGGGGAGGACACCTATGAGAACGCCGAAAGAAAATTGGAAAGCAGGGTTCGAGAAAAGCAGTGGTATCCATACACCGACTGGGCCATCGTCCATACGAATTGGCAGCCGGGATACTCCGCTCCGCCGCCCCCGAGTGGGAGGGACGACCCTCATGGACGCGAGAGCGGCGGGGACGGATGTTATTTTGGCGAGTGTCCGGATGGTACGAGCCCTGCGCCGCAATCACCCAATACTCCCATTCCCTCTCAGGAGACTTCACAGCGCACATTGATCTGCCAGACTCCGGACGGCTGGTGCGAAATGTCCACTGGACTGCCAGTCGGCGTACCTTGTGGTTGCCTTACGTTGTCTGGCCCCATCGGGGGTATCACAGTACCCTCAAGGCCTTGAATGGTCACTTTCTGTGAGGTGGACCATGCACAGGGGCTTGAGTAGACGCGAGGCATTGGCGGCGCTACTCGGCGGTTCAACAGCTCTGTTGACTGCTCCCGGGGCTCATTCCGTCCGTCTCTCGACCGTGAGAGGATGCCTGATCGAGTCCGCTCACCTGAGAGCGCTGCAAAGACGTGGCGGCAGCTTCTTCCAGCCAGGAGAGCGGCTGATTACCACGACGGGCGATCGTGTACTCGATCGGTCTCTCGGTCGTGCTCTGGTACGACTCTCCGAGATCTTCTCTGAGAGACCCGGATTCGGATTCGTCGATGATTCGGATGCTCCGAACGCTTATGCGACCGACCACACGCAGGTTCGGGGAACGTGGGGCACTGTCTGTTTTGGGCGGACCCTCTTCAAGGACCTGATGGACCGCTATCAGGATCAGGGCTTGGCCGTCATGGCGGTGGCCGCCCATGAGTTCGGGCATATCGCGCAGTTTCGTTCAGGTGTCGACGAGCGGTTGCTCAGAAACCAACGCACGGTAAAGCGTGTGGAGCTTCATGCCGATTTCCTTTCCGGCTATTTTCTTGGCGTGAGGAAACGTCATCGACCCTCGATTAGCGTTTGGGCGGCAGGGCACACGCTGTATCGAATCGGAGACTATGAATTCCACAATCCCAATCACCACGGAACGCCTGACGAGCGGGTGGCGGCCGCTGAGACGGGGTTCAGGCTGGGGCATGACGAAGGAGCTGAATTTGGGCAGGCATTTTCTCGGGGTGTCGAGTACATCCTCACGAATCTCTGATGCGAACTGCACCAAGAGACTATTGACGTCGAACCGAAAGCCTCGGTCACCGTGTGCTCAGAGGTATCGCCGACACGCCAGCTCCACCGCTCCGCCCACCCCCGACGGTAAACGTTCCGCGATGCCGTGGAGTCGACCGGTGGGCTGCTACGTTCGATGCGCCCGGACGACGGATTTCCACGCACTGCGCTCGTCGCCTTTCCCGACCGCGAGTCAGCTCCAATTCGCCCACGGATCGCCAATCAGTCCAGGTTGGTAAGTTCGTGGGGAAGGGCTTCGGATTAGACGATAAATTGTGTTTTGTATCAGTTAGTTGGAAACTAAAGTCAGATCTCGGTCGAGACTCTGCCCATGACAGGGGCGGCGATCACCTGACACGCGCTCCTGACGCGATGGGTCGCGGCCAGGGAATCGACGGCGGCGGACAGCGCGAGCACTAACGCGAGCGCGATTCCAGTGGTGGAATCGACCGCGAAGCCCGTGGCAAGCGCGAGCGCGAGCACCGGCCGGAGCGCGAACGCGGCAGGGATCGCGACGGGAAATCGCGCGACCGCGGAGCCGGACGCGAGCGAACTTGGCAGGATTCGGGCAGGCCGGAACGCGGGATCGATCGCGGGCCGGGCGGCGCGGACGGTCCCGGACGCGACTCCGGGCACGAGAAAGCCGCCGAGCCGAAGCAGAAAACGCCCGACTTCGACCTCGGGATGTAGCTTCCCCCTCCCCGCTACCGGCCAACCCGACGGCGGCGACAGCCCCCCGGAAGTTGCCGCGCGGCGCGCTCTGCACGGCTACCGACCTCCCCGGAATCGAGCGGCGGATCGCCAGCCGCCGCCACATGGCGACAGGGCCGCTCTCCGACGCCCTGGAGACGCCAGAGACCGCCTGCGCTGTCTTGGAAAAGGCCGCCACCGATCGGGCGTTCCGCTGGAGAGCGCCTGCCTCCCGATTCTCGGGCGATTCGTGCTGTAGGACGGAACAAACACGGCAATTCCCGTGTCGAATCAACCGTATAATACGCGCGCATCACGCCGTGGCACCAATCGACACTCACGCTTTTCCAAGGGGTTTTCGGAGCATACCGGCGCGCATACGGCGACAGGAGCCCCCAGGCGCCGACAGGGGACGACTGGCACCCCAGGTGGATGGTGTGGAATAGATACCGGCCTGCAAGGCCGTCCTGCAAGTTTGCGTTTCAACCGGGACGAAGCGGAACGAACTCAGTCGGGTGATGTAGATTGGAGCCGGCGCGGCGAGTGAGCGCCGCATCGCCGAAGCAGCCGTGCGCGGGTCGGCATTGTGAAACGAGCAGTCATCGGGGGACGTCCTGCACCAAGCCTTCGCAGCCGTAGCGACACGGTAGCGGCGGGACGTGCGGGCCACCGGTGCGGCTGTTGTCATAGACAGGCTGGGCGGCCGGCGACCGATTTCGGTTGACGCTGGTGGCAAACGCCACGCCGCTCGAGCCAGCGATGTAGCGGGAAGGCAAGTGGATATGCCGCAGGCAAGGGTAGGTACAATGCCCGCGCCGATAACGGTGGAACCAGAACCCATGGTGGCGAATCACTGAGACAGCGACGTGAGCACTGTGGCCAGCCAGCAATTGCTTGCACGGGCCGTTGAACTCGGTGATATAGGGCATCCATGTCGATACGAGAGGATGGTGGCGGCGAGCGAGCGTACTTCGCTGAAATCGGAGCGGGTGCGCGCTATCCGTCAGTGCGACCCCGGAACGGTCGAGCCTGGGTTCGCTCGCGAACCTCTTCGGCACCGTCGGACGCAGTGTTCGATCTGAACGTGGAAGTATCCACGGCGCGGCCTGCCCGGTGGTTCCTCCCGGCGCCGGCCAATCTGCATGACCCATGTCAAGGATTCAAACGGAGCCCACCGCGTATCACCGACGAAAGGGGCGCTTGGCAGCGAAAGTTCAGCTCAGGCGTGGTGCTCCGCATTATCGTTGTCTGGATCCTATGCCTGTTAGCTTCGCATGCTATGGCGGATGACGCCGCTCACGCCAACAGGCTGATGGTCGACGCGGTCAAGTTTATCCAGGCTTCCGAGCTAGAGCCGTCGGCGGTGGGGAAATTTGCACTGCTGAAGAGGGCGCATGACAATCTCGTCGAGATCGTGGAGCGATTTCCATCTACCGACCTAGCGGTGAAACTGGCGACCGGTCAGACGGTCGGTAGCATCTCGTTGGCGGGGGTCCGCCAAGCCATGAATCGGGCGCGCGTGACGCAACCGGGGAAGCCGGGGGCCCCGGTGCGGGCTTGGCGACACGGGACCGGCGTGGTGGCTGTCGCGATGCCTTCGAGCGGGCGGCTGGCGCTCGCCGTTGATCGGGGCGGGACCGCGGCGTTGCGCGACATCGAGACGGGGGAGCTGGTGCGCACCTGGCGACACCCGGACGGTTTGAGCGATGTCCATGTATCACGCCGGCGGTGGGGTGGAGCGAGTACCGTCGCCTTGTCGCCGCGCGGACGGCGGATGTTGACGGCGGGCCGGACCGGGACCGTCGCATTGCGCGAAGTCGGGACAGGGAGGGTCTTGAGCGAATGGGAGCACGAACGCGCGGTGGGGGCGGTCGCTCTTTCACGAAACAGGCGGCTGGCCCTGGTCGGGGGCGGGCACGAGGCCCTTCTGATTGACGTCAGGGAGCTAAACATCAATCGGTCCTGGCGAGGCAAATCGCCTGTGACGGCTCTCGCATATGCGCCGGACGGGCGATGGATCCTCTCGGGCTTTGCCGACGGCCGGGCCGTACTCGGCGAGGTCGGAACCGGAAAGACCCTGCATACGTGGAAGCATCGGGGTTCGGGAGGCGGGGGTGTGATGGCGGCGGTCTTCTCTCCAGACGGCGGGAGGGTGCTGATCGGAGCCGCGAACAGGACCGCCGTGCTACATGATGTCGCCACCGGCAAGACCCTGCGCCGATGGCGGGTCGGCGAACGCGTCACATCCGTGGCCTATTCACGCGACGGGAGGTGGGTGCTGACCGGAGACGAAGGCTACGAGGTTGAGTTGCACGACACGCGGAACGGTAGGACCGTGCGCAAGTGGCGGTACGATGCCTCGGCGGAAGCGGTGGCTTTCTCTTCGAATGGCCGGCAGGCACTGATGGGCTTCGCCGATGGCGCCGTCATCCTCTGCGACATCTTGGTCCCCGAGAGAAAACGCGGCTACGCGCGGACGGTGCTGACCATGGACGGCGGGTGCTGGTGAACGGTGTCGGCGTCGGCGTCCGAATCCTGCAATCGACCGACCTGCTACCGGACTTCGCGAACAATATTCGGGAGGGAGAAATGGCGAAACTGACCACTTTCTTGGCGACCGGCCTTTCGGTTCTCGTACTTTGGGGATTGCCTTGCCGGGCTGCGCCCCTTCCGGATCGCGCGGTTGGGGTCTGGAGCGTGGTGGACTGCGGCGGCGATGGCCTCACGATCCTTGTGAATTCGAGCGCCGCTTTGATGATCGAGAGTGAGGGCAAGAAAGCGAGGGTGGCGATTGCCGCCGCCGAATGGGCAGGCGGCTCCTTCGTCTTGACGGCCCAAGGCGATATGAGCGAAGTGATACTGCCGCCCCTCGACAGCCTCAAGCGATGCGACTTTCTGCCAAGCTCGTTCGCCTTCCCGTTCGCCGAAGCGGTGGCTGTCTTCAAGGAGCTCGGCCACATGGATGAGCATTGCAAGGGCGAAGGTGGAATCACGCCGCAGTGCGTCGCGGTCGCATTCGAAATAGTCGATATTACCGGCGACGGTCGGTTTTCCCGTGCCGAACTCAGCCGGATGATCCGCGCAGCCAGCTTCTTCATCGTCCACCGACTGATTGCAGACAAACGGCAGGTTGCGTTCGTGCCGCTGGAAGAACTCTATTTGGCCCAGCTCGCGGTCGCCACATTCGGGCCTCTCGTTGCCACGAATTTGATTGATTCGTACGATTTCGATGGTGACGGTTTTCTTTCGCCCAAGGAATTGCTGCAGGATCGCAAACCCGAGGAGGGTCTTGAGGGCGCCGCGGCTAGCTTGGCGACCGAGCTGTCGCCCGCAGTGATGTCCGCGCTCATGAAATCTGCGAGCGGGATCCTCGATCTTCTGCGGTGATCGTTGGCGCAGGATTGTTCCCATCCATTCGGAGAAATCTCCAATGAAACGATTTCTTGTCCTTGGTATTGTAGCACTGCTTTCCGGAACCGCGCTGGCCGACGACGCAAGGCAGTTGCGCATCGAGGCAGGCGCGTTGGTCCAGGCGGCGGAGACTGTGGATTCCGCGCGGGAGCGGCGTGCGCTTCTCGAAGAAGCCCACGGCAAGCTCCTCGAAATTCAGGAGCGCCATCCCTCGGCGTCCGCGCGCCTGAATCTCTACCTGGGGGGCAAACGTGTCAGCCTGTCGCCGAACGATGTGGCTGCGATGATCGCCACTGCTCCCTTGGCCGGGCTCGATATCGGAAAGCTTCGAGAGGTTCTGGGACGTATGCCTTCCCCACCGGCCGTGGACGAGAACGGCTGGACGGACCTCCACTGGGCGGCGGTGCTGAATCTGCCCGAACTGGCCTTGGCGCTTGTGAATCTGGGAGCGGACATCGATGCGCGACTGAAGGATGACGGAGGCCCTGTGAGCGATCGGTTAGGGCGGTCGCTGAACGCTCTCGGGCTGGATTCGGATTTCGTGAGAAGTGGCTACGAGCCGCTGCATATCTCTGCGTGGGCGAATGCGAGCGAGGCGGCGTCGGTGCTGCTTACGGCGGGTGCTAACATCCACGCGAAGGACAAAATTGGCTATACACCGTTACATGTTGCAGCGTGGAGGAACGCCATCGACGTCGCGGCGACCTTGATCGCTCGTGGTGCCGACATCCACGCGAAGACCGACCTGCTTGCACTCGGCATAACGCCGCTACATATCGCAGCGTGGAACAACGCCAGGGAAATCGCAGTGGACTTGATCGCGGCGGGTGCCGATATTCAAGCGAAGGACGAGGATGGTCTAACAGCGTTGCACATAGCAGCGAATCAAAACGCTTCCGAGGCTGTTGAGGCACTGCTCGCACACGGCGCGGATGTTGGTGCGAAGGCGCAGGACAAGAGGGGTAACACGCCGCTGCACGAAGCGGCGAGGCATGGCGCCGTAGAGGCCATGAGCCTGCTGATTTCGGCGGGCGCCGAAATCCACGCGCGTAACAATTTTGGCCAAGCACCGCTCCACAGCGCGGCATTTGGAGGATATGGAGTCGCGGAGGCTGCGGAGACGTTGATCGCGGCGGGTGCCGACATCCACGCGAAGGACAATGACGGTCGAACGCCGATGGCGATCGCGGAGGCAGCAAATGCGCAAGCGGTTTCGATAGTTCTGAGAGAGCGGCAGAAGAGCTTAGAAGATCGCTTGGCCAGCGTTGAGGCCGGAAACCTTCGCGACGTTCTGGGGCGCGAGCTGTCCCCGGCAGTAGCGGACGAGGACGGCTGGACCGATCTGCACTATGCAGCGGCCTTGAACCTGCCCGAACTTGCCGAGACTCTTCTTGACGCCGGAGCTAATATTGCTGCGCAGCTAAAGAGTGACGGTAAAGCTCTGAGCGATCGGTTGAAGCAGTCGCTAGATGCTCTGGGGGGCGCCTCAAGCCTCGCGAGGGTTAGCTATCAGCCTTTGCACATCGCAGCGAGGGCCAATGCCGAAGAGGTCGCGGCCGTGTTGCTCGCTACGGGTGCCGATGTTCACGCTGAGACCAAGCATGGCTGGACGCCTTTGCACATCGCAGCGAGGGCCAATGCCGAAGAGGTCGCGGCCGTGTTGCTCGCTGCGGGTGCCGATGTTCACGCTGAGATCAAGCGTGGCTGGACGCCTTTGCACATCGCAGCGTGGAACAATGCCGATCAAATTGCAGCTTCGTTGATTTTTGGCGGTGCCGACGCTCACTCCAAGATCAAGTACGGCTTAACGCCGTTACACCTCGCGGCGGAACGCAATGCCGAGGAGGTTGCTGAGGTGTTGGTCGCCGCAGGCGTAAACATTCATCTAAAGGACGAATACGGTCGGACACCTACGTTTATGGCAGAATCGCGTAATAACCAAGACGCGTTGAAAGTCTTGCGTGATCAGCAAGCACTCTTGATGGCTCGCCTCAGCGATTTTGACGCTGCGCGACTCGAAATTAACCGCAATCTCTCGCCAATCGCAGTAAGCGGGTTTGGGATGACCGATCTGCACCGGGCAGCGAAAAAGAACATTCCAGAGATGGCGGCGGCCCTGATCGCGGCAGGCGCCGATGTCCATGCGAAGAACAATGTTGGCTTGACGCCGTTACATGTGGCCGCATCATACGACGCCCAGGAGATTGTGTCGGCATTAATTGCGGCAGGCGCCGACGTTCATACGAAAGACAATGCTGGCTGGACACCACTGCATAAGGCTGCGCAGCGCAATGCTCAAAGAACTGGCGCAGCGTTGATAGCCGCCGGATCCGATGTTAACTCGAAGACCGCCGATGGTCGCACGCCGCTAATGGTTTCCGTGCGTTCTAACAATGTTGAAATTGCAAAGGAACTGGTTCGTGGCGGCGCCGACATCCGAACGAAGGATACAATGGGGTGGACAATACTTCATTTGGCGGCGGAGAGAAACGCCACAGAGGTTGTGGCGGCGCTCATCGAGTACGGAGCCGATATTCAAGCTAAGAACAAGAATGGCTGGACACCGCTGCACAATGCTGTGCGCCACAACGCTAAGGAGGTGGCACGCTTGTTGGTCGCGCGGGGTGCTGATATTCACGCCAAGAACAACGATGAATGGCATCCGACACCCCTGCACATCGCGACGCAGAGCAATGACCATGGGATGGCGGCAATGTTGCTTGCGGGGGGCGCCAGCGTACATGCCGAGAACGAGTATGGTTGGATGCCTCTGCACATTGCGGCGTGGCATAACGCCAAGGACGTCGCAGAGGAGCTGATTGCAGCCGGCGCTGATGTCAATGCGAACACCAAGGATGGTCGAATGCCCCTGCATATTGCGGCGGAGAGTAACGCCAAGAATGTAGCAGAATTGTTGATTGAACATGGCGCAAGCATCGATTCAATGCATCGACGAGGCGGATTCGATCGACGACCGCCTCTGCATATCGCAGCGGAGCATGACGCTACGCATGTTGTCACGCTGTTGATCGAACGCGGCGCGAAAGTTGACTCGAAGCTCCAGCGAGGTCTGCTCAGCAGACAATGGACACCGTTGCATATCGCCGCAGAACATGACGCTGATGGTGCTGCGGCCTTGTTGATTGCGCGTGGCGCGGACATCCATGCAAGGCATTCCCCAACAGCGCAAGGCGGGAATGAGACGCCGTTGCACGTCGCAGCGAAACACAATGCCCGCAAGGTTGCGCTGGTCTTGATTGAGGCGGGCGCGGACATCCATTTGAAAAATAATAGAAGAAACACGCCGCTGGAGATTGCAGCAAGTAGGGGATCTGGTGATGTTGTGATGTTGTTGGAACAGCACCAACAACTTGCCAGTCGTGCCATTAATCTTGCTGAATCTGGTTCTCTCCGTGGCGTATTGCAACGGAATATATCTCCGAAAGCGGCGGATGAAAATGGCTGGACCGATCTGCACTACGCGGCAGCAATGAACTTGTCGGAATTGGTTAAGAAGTTGTTGGATGCGGGAGCAAACATCGACGCGAAACTAAAGAATGACGGAAAGCCGTTGAGTGCACGCTTGGCGAAATCACTCGGCGAGCTCAACTTGAACACGGGGTTCTTCACGAGAAAAGCTTATACGCCGCTATATATGGCGGCGTTGAATAACGCCAGTGAGGCCGGACTTGTTTTAATTTCCCGGGGAGCCAACATTGATCCGAAACGGAACTTTGGCTCATTGGGTAGTTGGACGCCGCTGCACTTTGCGGCGAGAGGAAACGCCCCAGAGATTGCGGGAGCGCTGATTGCCGCGGGTGCCGACGTTAACGGAAAGACCGGAATGAACGGCGTCACACCACTCCATGTTGCATCCCAATGGAATGCTCATGAAGTTGCCGTGGAGTTGATCGCTGGCGGTGCCAATGTCAACCAGAGAGGCGGTCCGCTCGGTCAAGAAACGCCGCTATTTCTTGCCGTGCGGGAGAATGCGGAAGATGTTGTAAGAATATTGATCAACCACGGTGCAGATGCGAAAATGCGAAACCCGTCAAATGGAAATACGCTTCTGCATGTCGCGGTGGAGAACAACGCTCCGCAAATAGCAGCGGCCTTGATCAGAGGTGGTGCGGACGTCGGTGTCAAGAATCACAACCGTCGTACGCCGCTACAAATCGCCAAGGATCATGACTACGGTGAGGTTATAAAGGTACTAGAGAATTCTCAAGACTTTCGGTAAGAAGGACAAAATCGTGTTTGCCGTGAATACTGGGATCGAGTTTGTCCCGGTACTGTGATTGCGTGAAGATGAAGACGGTGTAAGGCCAGGTGGATGGATTGTAGAAGGTAGGTGCGCTGGTCACTGAGAACGACCCATCCTGTCGGGCGAGTTTCCCGGTCGATCATATCCTGACCGGTCCGATCTGATGGGTGGGTCTGTCGGATTCCTTCGCGTCGCCGGGCGATGACGGGGGCGGAGTGCCAACCAGACGATCGCGAGCCCCGTGCCGTTCCGGGTCTCCCATACCTTCCTTCGCTACCGTCCAGTCTAGGGGTTCGGACGCCGGGTCTCACGCCGAGCGCGGACCCGACGGCGTGGGTCGAGCAACGTCTCAGTCGAACCAACGCATGCTTTTGCCGCCGCAGTCTCCGGGTTCCTCAGTCAACGGCGGGGGTTCCGCCTCATATCCCTTTGCCCGCGCGATGACGGTCGCCGCCTGCGCGAAAGCGGCACACTCCAGTAACGTGCTGATTTAAAGCCGTATTCTTGCTGGTGTCAAGGGCAGCGACTGCTCTTGTTACTTGATCGACGGCGAGACCGTGAGCGCCTTCGGGACGCACGGTGGTGGTAAGCGTTCGGGCGCGCCGGTACGTTCCGGCAGTCTCTACCTGTTGAGGACGCGCTTCCAGTCCCTGCGCAGGGGTCGCAGTCAGATGTCCTTTTTCGGCTTGTCGTAGCGCATGTTCGTGTCGTAGCGCTCGCGTCCCTGGGTGGCGCCGACATGGGTCCAGCCGGACGCCCGGTAGACGGCGCCGGTGTAGCGCGGGGTCTCGACGAAGGTCTCGATCAAGACCGGAGCAGTTCCTTGAGTCCGAAGTGCAGCTTGTTGTCCTCGTTACAATTCCAGAAGACACGATGCCGCCGATCCAGCGCGTAGTTGGCGTGGAATTGCCGCGCCAAAGCGTCAACCCACTGGGCGGAACGTCTGCCATGGACGGGGTCGGCACTCTTGAGGGTGGCGGCCCATGCGGTGTTGGCAATATCCTCTGGACCGGCACGGCGGCCTCTCTTCAAAAAGGGAGATAGCTCAACCGTATCACGGCGGTAGGGTGGATTTCCGGTCCTGTTCGCCAGCCGCCGAGCGGCGCGATCTGCCCGCTCTCGGCGGTGTAACCTAGTGATCTCAAGCCGCTACAGGTACCGAAGCATGACTCCGAAGGTGAAACGAGAGCTTGAAGCCTTCACCCGTGCCGAGACCGATGACGAGCGCGCCAAGCGCGTCGAGGCGATCGCCGCGGTGTACCGGAATCCCGACCCGTGCAAAGCGGCGGGCCCGGACCGCGACGCAGTGGCGCTGGCGGCGGAATTTCTCGAGACGGACCCCGACGAAGCCGAGCGCATCGTGCGCGAGCACTTCGCGCCCCCGGAACCGAAGCGGCTTGTACCGTTGCCGTTCGGGGCGGTGGAACCGCCGCCGGTGCTATGGCGTGCGCCGGTCGATCCGGCCGTGGCCTGGAATCTCGCCGATGCGGTGCTTTCGGAGGGAGAGGTTGCGATCCTTTCCGGGCCGGGCGGGACCGGAAAATCGACCCTGGCCCTACAGGTGGCACTAGTGGCGGCGGAAGCGGCACCCGGCCGCGATCGGCATCGGTCTCAATACGGGGAAGCGTGCGGCTTGCGGATGCGTCCTGGCCCGGTGGTATTCGTGAGTTACGAAGATTCCAATGTCCGCATGGCGGCACGGCTCGAACACATAGCGGCGAACACGGCGAGCGAGACGAGCGGCTCGGGTTTGTCCAAGATTCAGCACTGGCCGAACCCCGGCCCGCTCTATGTCGGTATCGATGGCGGGCGTGAGCAAAGGCTCGGCGCAGATTGGGTGCCACTATGGGCGGCGGTGCGGGCGATGGACCCGGCGCCGAGCTTGGTGGTAATCGACCCGGCATCGGCGGCGCTGGAAGGGGTTAGCATGAACGAAGGCGGCCCGGTTCGTACTTTCATGGGCGAACTGGCCCTCGAAGCGAAGCTGGCGCGGTGCGGCGTGCTGGTGGTGGTGCATGACACGAGGGCGGCGCGCAATGCGGGGAAGGAAGGCGATGACCCCGGCGCTAACGCGACAGCCGGTTCCGCAACGTGGTTCGATGCGCCCGGCGGTATGCTGTACCTGACCCGCAAGGGCGACGAAGGGCGCCGCGAACTCCGGTGCCTGAAAGCAAACTATGGGCGCTCGGGATGGACCGTGATGCTTGACGAGCGGTTTGATGGTGCGGGCCGATTCGTCGGATTCGAGGTCGCGAACCTTGCCGCGCCGGCGGCACGGTACGCCGCCGAGAGAGACTGTCAGGGTCGCGATTCAGCGGCTCCGGCCTGATCTGGTCGTTCGCCATGCGACTCGCGACGAGTTCCTTTCCTCACATTCGCCCAAGGGGCGCTCCCCCGCCCGGCTGCGTCGCTAAGTCAGCTCACGGCCTCGGCGAGACCCTCGGGACTCCTTCGCCGTAGAGGTACACGTACCCGAGGTCGAGCTGGGCCTCGATGTCCCGCCCGCCCGCTCGGCGGCGAGACGAACCTCACGCGCGGCGTCACCATGGTAAGGTACGCCCGTTCCAAAGGATGCGAGTTCCGCCCATGCCTTACCGAGTGCCGAAATTGACTGAGAATTATGTGTAATTCGGAATGAATTGGACACGCATCTTTATCATCGGCATTCTCGTAATCATAGGGCTTTCTGTCTTCAACAGTTGGGACAAGAGGCGCATCGCCAAAGGCGTTCATGAAGAACGTTATGGCCGCCAAGTGCTAGATGCAATTGTGCAAGGTGCACTGGAGGATGCGCGTAGGATTGAGACTATGAATGAACAGAAACTCATGCAGGAGTGCGCGCGCGTCCGCTGCTGGGAAGAATGATCCAAGAATTATCTTGACTACGCATAATTCTCAGCTAGCTTGAGCACTCGGCAAAGCATGGGCGGGTGGTAGGCTCGACAGCTCGCTCAATCACAAGAATCCCTGGTTTGTCGGGATCCCCGCGAACCGGCATCAGAACCCCCGGATCCGGGCAACTTCGGTCCCGACAACCCGGCAGATATCTTCCTACGAAAAGATGTGGAGCGAAGAGGTTCTTTCGGGAAGATGAGAAAACTGCGGCCAGGTCGGTAACACGCGGGCATTCCCCGGCGGGCCACGGGCGGGGGCACTGTCGGCTTCCGCAGGGGGTACCTACCCCCGGGTAGAGTCGAGATCTCGCCGTACAGGGGATGCTCGTGCGCTGATTTCTCACCGATCGTGCCGTGGCGCCCTTTGGACGCGGTGTTCTCGCGGTCGAGATTTCCCGACGGCGAGGAGCCGGTACTTGAGGTGCGCGTATCCGGGCTTCATGCCGGCTTGCGCCACGTGGCGGGCCCCACGTTGAGCGCAGGGGATGCCTGCCTGACGGGTGGGGGTGGGAACTCGCCGTCCAGGCGATTCTCGTGCGCCGTTTGAAACGCCCCCGTCTCCCCACCATCCGAATCAGTCCGTGGGGTGGATCCGGTACATCGGGATGGACTTGAAGGCGGCGAGGTCGATCCCGCGCTCGTCGAGGATCGCCTGCACCCACTTCGGGGTGCGTCCGACACCGCTCCAGGTTCGGTCGGAGTTTTGCGGATCGCGGTACCGGAGCGGTCTCTTGCGGCGGGCGGGGCCTGGGGAGAGGGTCCGGAGCTCGGGGAAGATGTCGGCGAGCCTGTAGCCTTCGGCCGCCACGCGGCGTTCGAGCTCGGCTCGCATGTTCTTCCGGTTCTGCTTCTCGCGTGATGCCAGCTCGGCCTGGGCCTTGCTCAACAGGTCGGCGAGCTGCTCGATGTCGTATCCGGTGAGTTCGATGGATAGCACCGCCGTTCTCCAGGGGCTGCATGTGGGCAAGCCGGAATGATAGACCACCGGGGTGCTCATCCGGCTGCGCCTCCGGCCGGTGAGGGCGTGCTCTCGCGCATTGAACCGTACGGATGGTGGAGACCTTGGTTCGTGCGCGAGAGCGCGCGCCGGCATTCCCGCCACCGATTTCCGCCCGCGCTGCGGGCAGTGTCCATACACTCGCGCAATCGGGCTCTACCAACTGGTCCGACGATTGGCGGCCACGCGCGCGGGATCGGGCGCGCGAGGTCTTGACCGTGGTGGAACTCCTGGAGCCCTCGATACGTACGAGGGAGATCCCGGCCTTTCGCGGACAGGGCTCACAGCGCGCGCAGTTTGCGACGAGGGAGTGTGCGTGGCGGTTTGTCACGGCGCACATCATTGGCGCGCGGGTCGGTGGAGTCCACGGCCAGCGACAATCGCCGCCCCGCGCCAACGAGACGATGATCCGCGCCGTGGCGGTGATCGTCGGGCGGGCGGTCCGAGGCGAAAGGTGCGCATGCCCGTCACTACCGTTCCGGCGGCCAGAAGCGCCCGAAGTCGTCTTCCGCGGCATGTCGCCGGGTGCGGGAGTCCGGTAGTGACGGGCGGCGCGAAGCCTTGCGCGGCAAGGGGTGCTAAGCATTCTGTCGCGTGCCGCGCTCATGATG
>Ga0209021_1002559_pt1 | contig 15725 bp, 16 predicted proteins | sample PinacodermFT_FD_187299 | JGI IMG/M metagenome (GOLD analysis project Ga0209021, IMG submission 187299) | Host-associated microbial community of the marine sponge Aplysina aerophoba from Gulf of Piran - sponge pinacoderm, lysed by freeze-thaw... | ecosystem: Host-associated > Porifera > Sponge >... | reverse complement strand
GTCCAAAGCCCACGTTGAAGTGCATTGGCTGCGGCATCACCATATCGCACCTCACAAATGTAATCATTATTAATCCCATAGAATTTATAGACTGGGTGTTTTCTTCTACGCCCAGATCCTTGATGCCCAGGTTCTTCACGCACAATTCGTTTTATTGATCCTTGAGCACGCATATAATCAAATATCATGATATTGCAGAGTTTTGATTTTTCTTCATAAACTAAAGACAGAACATTCATGTCTCCAAAATCTGAAAAACTTTGATTATTCAGTATATTTTCTATTTTCTCTTGGTTAACAATTTCCGTTTCTATATTCTCTTCATTTTGAAGAAATAAAAACATCGAGGATTTTTTATCAGTAGATAATTGTAAGGGTCCATGGACATAAGCTTTCAAACTAACAGGAAATTCGACTTCCGTTATTTCATTTATTATCTTAATATCTTCTTCTTTTGATTTAGCTCGATACAAATCTTTCCCGACATGGATTGATCTAAAGTCATACATATATTGGTTGATAAACTCGGATATAGCAATCTCGGCTAAATCCCCATGCGTTTTATTCCCAATCAAACGCATGGTGAATATATTACTTAGAGTCGTCCTCATCAGAATGGGATGCTTTCTGATGAGAAGCTGCAGGCGCTGGGTGAAGTCCCTGTATGGTGTTGGAGAGTTCATATGTTGTTTCCAATCCTTAATCATTGCTATGGACCTCAAAGGCCAGTAGGCCAAGTCCAGTCAAGCTCAATCTTGTGGCCCGACACATAGCAGTACGTCCCATGCTCCGAGTGCCCAAGGTATGGAGAGACTTCAGGTTGCCTCCATGAAATGGAGTTTGGTGGGTCCGGTTTGCAGACGCTTGGTTCGAAGGCAAGGGAAAGCACTCCAAAGCGAGAGCGTATTCTAACACATGATCCATCTTGGCTATCTACCCACCCACCCCTCTTTGCGAACTCCGTACCATGGTCACGTGTGGAGAGGTCCATGGCCAACGATCCCTTGCAAAGCCTGCGGTTGCAGATGCTCAACGACGTGCTGCCGGTTGGTCTCGGTGCTGTGTCTCGGTTGCGCTCGGCCCGCGCCGGAGAGCTGTTCAACGACCTTTTCAAAGGACAGGACGGTGTTGCCAACCTGCGCCAGGACGGGGAAGACGATGCCCGCCAGTTGCGGGACTTTCTGGATCAACTGGCGCCCGGCTTGGGTAATCCTGTAGTGGAAGTGGACGTGGAGGTGCAGTCCCGGTCTGCCGACCCGTCTGGTCAGGGGGAGGATCTCCAGGAGTTGCATGAGCGCCTGGCGCTCATGGCGGAGCGGGTGGCCCGACTTAAAGCAGCTCTACCAGCCGATCCGGCGGAGTCTTGACGATGGGCGCTATGCCCCTGGAAGAGCAGTCGCTGCGGCACGTCAAATATCGTCTGCTATGGCGGCTTCTGCTGGTGCTGGTGCTGGTGCTCGGTGGACGGCTCTTCTGGCTCCAGATCGTTCAAGGGGAACAGAACCGGGCAAGCGCCCGGGAAAATCGCGTGCGCCTGGCGCCCAGTCAGCCCATTCGGGGGCAGATGCTGGATCGCCATGGGGAGGTGCTGGTCTCCAGTACACTGGTCCACAGGCTTTACGTGTGGCCCAAGCAGGCAACAGGTCCCAGTTGGTATCAACTGCGCCGCCGCCTTGGCGCCCTGATGGACGTGCCGGAGGAAGCGTTGGAACAACGGCGGGCCAGCTTTCGTCCAGGGGACTACCGCATTGCCCTCACGGATGTACTCACCCCGGCCCAAACCATCAAGCTACTGGAGCAGGCCGATGAGCTTCCGGGAGCGGAGGTGGGCGTGGACTACCTGCGGGACTACCCCCACGGCATCACGGCGGCCCATGCCCTGGGCTACACCAGCCCCGTCACCGAGGAGGAGTTGTATCATCTGGCAGGCCAGGGTTACCGGATCCAGGATCGGATCGGCCGCACAGGTCTGGAGGCTGCCTATGAGCAACACCTGCGTGGGCAGTGGGGGGGGCGCACGTTGGAGGTGAGTGCCAACGGGGATGTGCAGCGGCCCCTGGGGGAGAAGCCCTCCGTGCCGGGCAAGGACTTGCAACTCACCCTGGACCTCGGCCTGCAGCAGGCGGCGGAGAAGGCCATTGCCAAATATCCTGTAGGCGCCATCGTGGCCATGGATCCACGGGACGGGGCAATTTTGGCCATGGTGAGCCGTCCCGCCTACGACCCCAACTTTTTCTCCCAGCAGGTCAAGTCCCAGGCAGAACTGGATGCCTTGTTTGACCCCCGCGACAAGATCATGCTGAACCGGGCACTGAATCCCTATAACCCGGGCAGTGTGTTCAAGGTGGTGACAGCCGCTGCGGGGATGGAATCCGGGACCTTCCCACCGAAGACCGAGTTGCACACCACTGCCTGCATTCCCTATGGCAGCCACTGCTTCCCGGAGCACAACGGCGAGGGGTTCGGCAAGATCGGCTATGAAGACGCCCTGCGCTTCTCCAGCAACACCTTCTTCTATCAGGTGGGTGTCGGATCAGGCTCCATGGCGCTCCATGACGCCGCCGTGAAACTGGGCTTTACCCAGCGCAGCAGCATCGAGATCGGTTTTGACGAGGATCCGGGCCTGGTGGGCAACGAGGAGTGGGCCGCTGCAGGCCGTGGCTGGGCAGAGCCTGGTCAAACCCCCTGGATTCCCGAAGACATGGCCAGTGCCTCCATTGGACAGTCTGTGGTGCAGGTGTCTCCCATCCAGGTGGCCCGGGCCTATGCGGCCATTGCCAACGGGGGCTGGCTGGTGCAACCCCACTTCTCCGACCTGGATCCTCAAACGGGCGAAACAGTGGATTGGCTGGAGAAACGTCAACCCGTTTCCTTTCAACCCGAGACCTGGGCCACCCTGCAGCGGGGCCTGCGCAAAGTGGTGGCGGACGGTACCGGATACGGCATGAACAGCGAGACCCTGCCTGATGTTTCCGGCAAGACCGGCACCGCGGAAGACAACTCCTCCCACGGCCCGGACCACGCCTGGTTTGCCAGCTACGCTCCCTCCGATACTCCTGAAATTGTGGTGGTGGCCTTCGCTGCCAATAGCCCGGGGGGGGGGTCCGTCCATGCGTTGCCCATCGCCAAAGTGGTGATGGAAGCTTATTTCAATCCCTAGCAACGCTCAAGCGGAGATGGGAGAGGACACCACCCACGACCCACAACCTGCTGGTAGTAGCCACGCAGTTGCGCCGTGGCGGCACCCCATCCCCAGCGCTCTGCTTCTTCACGGGCTGCCGTCCGCATCTGCTGACGGCCTTCTCGCTGCATCAGCAAGCGGCGCGTGGCCATGATGAGCCCATTGTCCTGATCCGGGTCATAGAGGCAGCCGTTCTCCCCGTCGGTCACGATGTCGGGTATACCGCCACGGTTGGCAGCTACAACAGGGCAGCCTGCCGCCATGGCCTCCAGCAGCACCAGGCCCAGGGTTTCCGTGCTGGACGGGAAGAGAAAAGCGTCCGCACTGGCATAGGCCCCTGCCAGATCCTCACCCCTCAGGTAGCCCACAAAACGGGTGGCGGTGCCAGCAAAGGTTTGTTCCAGTTGCTGACGATGGGGACCGTCGCCCACAAGGGCCAACCGGGCCCGAGGCAGGGCCGTGAGAACAGGGAGAATGGACTCGATCTGTTTTTCCGCAGAAAGCCTGCCCACATAGAGCAGCAAAGGGTCTCCCTCCTGGTGGGGACCAAAAAGCTGTTGCCGCCGCTGGTCCGAGGCCAACCTCGGGTGAAACGCGTCCGTATCCACACCCCGTTGCCACAGGTCGATGTTGTGAATCCCCCGCTCGGAGAGTTCCTGCACCATGGCCGTGGAGGTGCAGAGGTTGAGGCTGGCCTGGTTGTGGGCCGCCTTGAGCAACTCCCAGAGGAGTGGCTCCAACATGCCCAGACCGTAGTGCTCCAGGTACTTGGGCAGATGGGTGTGGTAGCTGGCCACCAGGGGAATGGCCTTGGTTTTGGCCAGCCAGATTCCCCCCAATCCCAGGATGGCAGGGTTGACTACGTGGATCACGTCCGCCTGGAAGCGGTCGATGGCCTCGGCCACCACGGGACGGGGCAAGGCCAGCTTGAGTTCCGGGTACAGGGGAAGAGGGACAGCAGGAATCCCCATCACCTGGGCGCCGCAGTAGGAGGAAGGCGCCCCCTCCGGGCAAAACACCAGCACATCGTCCCCAGCCGCCACAAGATGCTCAACGGTCCTGGTGAGCCGGGTCACGATCCCGTCCACCTTGGGCAGAAAGGTCTCGGTAAAAAATGCGATCTGCACGGCTACGGGTGAATGGCCTCTGCCTGGGTTCGCGTCCAGGCGGACGTGCAGGGGATCCGACGACGATCACAACGCTCGGCGTAGCGACGGGCAATGTCCACCACTTCCGTCAGCAGGCCATCATCCAGGGTTGTGGGTTCCAGGCCCAAATCCAGAAAACAGCGGTTATCCACCGTAAGGTCGTTGTCCCTGGCCTCGTTGCGGGGGTTGGGCAGGTGGGACACCTGTGCATCCGTCATGTCCGCCACCTTCTGCGCCAGTTGACCCACCTGATGGCTTTCCGTCATCTGATTGAAGATTTTCACCTTCTCCCCAGGGGCGGGAGGATTGTCCAGGGCCAGTTGAACACACTTGACCGAATCGCGGATATGGATGAAGGCCCGTGTCTGCCCACCGGTGCCGTGAACGGTGAGGGGGTAGTTGATGGCCGCCTGCATCAGAAAACGATTCAGCACGGTGCCGTAGTCCCCGTCATAGTCGAAGCGGTTGATCAGACGAGGATCCGTTGCACAGAGTTCCGTGTTGGTTCCCCAGACAATGCCCTGGTGCAGGTCCGTAATGCGGAGGGCGTCGTTCTTGTTGTAATAGGAAAACAGCAGTTGATCCAGCGTTTTGCTCATGTGATAAACGCTGCCCGGATTGGCGGGATGGAGGATCTGCTCCGTGAAGCGGCTGCCGTCCGGCTGGGGCACGTCCACGGTGAGGTAGCCCTCCGGTATGGTGGCGCCCCGATGGGATCCATAGCCATAGACGCCCATGGTGCCCAGGTGAACCACATGCACGTCCAGACCGCTCTCCACAATGGCGCAGAGGAGGTTATGGGTGCCGTTGACGTTGTTGTCAACGGTGTAGCGCTTGCAGGCGGAGGACTTCATGGAGTAGGGCGCTGCTCGCTGCTCGGCAAAGTGAACCACCGCATCCGGGGCCTCGTCCCGCAGCAGTTGCAGTAGCCGCTCATATTCCCGGGCCAGATCCAGGAGAACAAAGCGAATGGGCCGTCCCCCCGTCTCCTGCCAGGCCGTGAGCCGGTCCTCGACCGTGGCAATGGGGGTCAGGGACGTGATGCCCAGTTCAACGTCGATTTTGCGGCGGCTGAGGTTGTCCACAATGACAACGTCATGTCCCTGATCCGCAAGGTTGAGAGCACAGGGCCATCCACAAAAGCCATCACCACCAAGAACAAGAACCTTCACGCGTGCCTCTCCAGCCAAGGGCGTTCCAGCTAGGCAAGCTACACCAGACCACGACTCACCCAGGCCGTCACGGCCATCGTGACCACCACCAGCACCACACCCAGGCCGTAGAGCCGGAGCCGCTGGCGTTGCTCCGCGCCCGTGAGCGGTTCGGCAATCACCATCTTGGGCTCACGGGCAAAAGCGTTGAGGCGGCCTCCATCCTCTTGGGTAACGGTCATGGCATGAAAGAGGAACACTTGGGGCGAATGTATGGTGTTGTGGCCGCAGGGCGCCGCACTGTTGCGAGATTTCACGGATGCCACAGCCCCCATGGCATGGTCTCAGTGGCCGACACGACCACTCTGCGGTGAGCTGGCAACAGCCGTTGGCTGTTGAGGAATCCGGCCACTGAGGTAGGCAAGGCGCCCTGCCTGGGTAGCCATGGCCATTGCCCTGGCCATGGCTACCGGTGCATCGGCCTGGGCAATGGCGGTGTTGATGAGCACGGCATCAGCCCCCATTTCCATGGCCTCGGCAGCGTCACTGGGAACACCAATACCGGCATCCACCACCACGGGTACACCGGCACCCTCGATCATCAGGCGAATGTTGTCACGATTGCGTAGACCCTGACCGGAGCCAATAGGGGAACCCAGGGGCATCACCGTGACACAGCCCACCTCCTCCAAGCGGCGAGCCAGGAGGGGATCGGCATTGATGTAAGGCAAAACACTGAAGCCTTCCTTAACAAGTTGCTTGGCAGCCACGAGTGTGCCGATGGGGTCGGGCAGCAGATACCGGGGATCAGGGATCACCTCCAGTTTCACGAAGGTGTTGTTCTCCTGCCCTGCCATGCGCGCCAGCTCACGCCCCAAGCGGGCTGTGCGAACCGCCTCTTCCGCAGTGGTGCAACCTGCGGTGTTGGGGAGCATCCACAGCCGGGACCAATCAATGGCCTCCATGAGGCCCTTGTGGCCTGCCGCACCTGTCTGCACCCGCCGTACGGCCACCGTGACCATGGCGCAACCACTGGCTTCCAGACTGGCCTGCATGGTTGCCGGATCAGGGTATTTCCCTGTCCCGGTCAGCAGGCGGCTGTTGAAGGAGTGCCCTGCAATCTGCAGGGGCTGGTCCTCAATGGTGCTGGATAAAGGCAAGACCGTTGATCGTGAAGTGTTATTGATCCAGCGTAGACGCTTGGGATTTCTCCAAGCGTTGCAGACGACGCTTGGCAATGGCGTTGCCGGCATCCAGAGACAACGTTCGGGCATAGGCTTTGGCGGCCTCTTTCTGCTGCTGCTGGCGTTCCAGAGCATGACCCAGATTGTTGAGAGCCACGGGATAATCCGGCTTGGCCTCCAAGGCCTTGCGGTAGTGGCGGATGGCCTGGGTGTATTGCTTCTGGGCCGCCAGGGCGTAGCCTAAGGCGTTGTGAATGAGTGCCTGGCCCTCCGAGGGCTCCTGACCAGCCCTTTGGGCCGCTTTGCCGAGGGTGGCGACCGCCTGGGGAAAAAGGCGCTTGCGCAACTGCACGGAGCCCAGTTCATAAAGCTTCACAGGGTCCGCCTTGCCGTCACCGAGTTGCTGTTGCAGCCGTTGCAGCGTTGCCTCGTCACGCCGCACCTTCCACGCCTGAACACCAATCACAATGCTGAGGATGGCCAACAAGCCCACCAGGCCTGCCAGATAGAGGGAAGGCAGAGGGGAATTCATGGTGGCTGGAGCTTGGGACGATGGAATTCAAGGTTGAGCCGCCGCTGCAACGGCTGCAAAGCTGGCGGGATCCAGGACAGCCAGTTGGGCCAGCATTTTGCGGTTCAGGCGCACATCGGCTTTTTTCAAGCCACCGATGAAAGTGCTATAGCTCAGCCCATGGCCATGGGCAGCGGCATTGATGCGGGCAATCCACAGACGGCGGAAATCACGCTTGCGGCGGCGACGATCCCGGTAGGCATTGCAAAGGGCTTTCATCACCCGCTGATTCGCGGTACGAAACAAGGCGCCGTTGGATCCAACGAAGCCCTTGGCCAGCTTCAAGATCTTTTGGCGGCGTTTGCGGGCAACGTTGCCTCTCCTGGTGCGGCTCATGGGCTGGGATTGCTGAGATGATTCGGGAGGATGAGGATATCAAGTATGTGGGTCAACTGCCGTAGGGCAACATTCCTTGCACCCGATCATGATCCGTGGGATCCACTGTTGCCGAAGTAGCCAGGAAGCGCTTGCGCTTGGAACTCTTATGGCCCAGCAGGTGGTTGCGGAAAGCATGACGACGCTGAAGTTTACCCGTTCCCGTGATCCGGAAACGCTTGGCCGCTGCACGGCGGGTTTTGAGTTTGGGCATGACGGGGTGTTCAGTAGAGGAGAATTTTAGTGTAACCGACAGGAATGTGGCATGATTGAGGCCATGGCTTGCCGCCCTTGAGGCGACCGCTGCGCAACTGGAGAGTCACGGTTTCTGGTGCCCATGAATCCCATTGCTTGCTGGGAAGGAGGCCGTCGCCGCAAAGCGGGCCTGTTTGCAGCCACGTCTCTTTTGCTGGGACTGCTGCCCCACTGGCTCCATGGAGGTCCTTGGCCTGCGGTGGTGGCGGCTCTGCTGCTGGGGCGCCATATTTTCCCCACAGCGGGGCGCCAACCCGGGAGCAAACCCTCATCACCGCAGGCGCCCTCGGATGCCGCCCGGCTTCCTCAAGTTGACGTGCTGGTGGCGGCCAAGAACGAGGCTGCCGTGATCGAGCAACTGGTCAACAACCTGTTGGCCCTGCGGCATGGGGAGGAGCAACTCCAACTCTGGGTTGTGGATGACGGCAGCGTGGATGGTACGGGGGAGATTCTGGATCGCCTGCAAGAGCGCCATCCCGGTCTTCACGTGATCCACCGTCCCCCTGGTGCCCAAGGGTGGAAATCCGGCGCTCTGAACGCGGTGCTGCCCCACCTGCGGGGAGAGTGGGTTCTTGTGCTGGATGCCGATGCCCAGGTTGATCCGGAACTTCTGGAGCGCTTAACCCCCCTGCTACAGGACAGCAGCCGTGCGCTTCAGTTGCGCAAGGCGGTCCACAATGCGGACTGCAACCTGCTCACCCGGGTTCAGGCCGTTGAGATGGCCGCGGACGCCTTGATTCAGCAGGGCCGCATCATGCACCAGGGCTGTGGAGAGTTGCGGGGCAACGGCCAGTTCGTTCCCCGCCAAGCCCTGCTGCATTGCGGTGGTTTCAACGAAGCCACCGTTACCGATGACCTGGACCTCACCATGCGGCTCCAGCTTCACGGTGTTCCCGTTGCAGTGGTGTGGAACCCGCCGGTGGGGGAGGAAGCTGTCGGTTCCATCGGTGCGCTCTGGCGGCAACATCAGCGTTGGGCAGAGGGGGGACTGCAGCGCTTCTTCGACTACTGGCCTGCGCTGCTGAGTTCTCGTCTCAAACCACGGCTCAAGCGGGACGTGCTGGCCTTTTTCCTCCTGCAATATGTCCAGCCGCTGGTGATGGCCGGGGATGCCGTGGGGGCCGTGGTGTGGCGCTCCGCTCCCCTGGCCTGGCCGTTGACCACCATGACCCTCCTGTTCACCTTGACCGCCCTTTGGCGCTGTCCAACCGCCAACAGCGGTCCTCCCGTGCCAGTCATTCGTGGCGTCACCGTCCTGATGACGCTGGTGTACGTCTTGCATTGGAGCCTGGTCATTCCCATGGCCACCGTGCGCATGGCTCTCAAACCCAAGCAACAGGCTTGGGACAAGACCGTTCACGAGGGCTGGGCCGCCGGTGCTTAGTTGGGTGATGAACCCCCGGCTGCCGATGTGTGGCCGGGGCGTTCTCCTGATCAACCTTGTCAACCGACTATCCATACACCCGCCTCGACCGTCATTCTCTCCATCTGCACGCTAAATCCGAGCGAGCGGCGGGGTTTGTGCCTTCAGAGGCTCGTGGCTTGGCGCAGCAGGCTTTCCGGTTCAAACAGGACTACGGACGGTTACTGTCCATCACGTCAACCGACCTCCGGGAGAAGAAGACGGCTGAAGGTGTAGAATTCCTGAAACGCAACCTTCGAACCAGACTTTGACCAAGTTCAAAAGGAACTTGACACCGGCTTACGGGACGCACGTTCCTTCAAGGAAAATAAAGGGAATACTGAAATCAATGTGGATGACTTCTTCATTGTTGGTGGTCAGAAAGGTTATATGGATCAAAAGGGCCACCAATTCCTTACCAAGAATGACAAGACAGGCGCCAGGCTCTGCGTGGTCTTTGATAGTGGAGTGAAAACAGGATGCTCATGCGATCACTTCAACGTGTTCCATATGAAAGATGATGCTATTAGACGAATCAGTGAAGGAAGTCAAGGCCCGCTTTTTGCAAGTTGCACCGAAGAAGGAGACGAGACCAGCAGTATGATTGACGTTCTGCCCAGTTGCTCCGAATTGCCGGATAGCGTCATGCTTGCAAACCCCTGGCTTTAAGGCCTCCCGGATCCACGCGACACGGGTCCGCCAAGACTCTCCAACACCATGGGGCAACTGTGGGAGACAGACCGTGCAAACAGTTGCTCCTGACCTGTCCACCGGATCACCGCTGCCTGTCCGGCTGCCTCCGTTTCACTCGCCGTACCCTCCTTCCCCATGCGTCTTGACCTGCACCACCGCCATCAGCGCGTAGAGTTGCTGGTTCAGCAGCGTCGCCATGTCGGGGTCATGGCCCTGTGCTGGTGGATTGCCGGGGGCAGTGCCGCCGATCCGCCAGGGCAACGGGGACAGGCCCACCTGTTGGCCAGTGCCATTCAGCGAGGAACTGTCCGTCAGGATGCCGTGGCCTTGGCGGAAGAGCTGGAGGCTCGCGGAGCCTGTTTTGCGGCCGGCGCTCGGGAAGACGCCGTGGTGTTGTGTCTGGGTTGCATGGCCACGGATGCTCCGCCCTTACTGGAGTGCTTACGGGAGATGGTCCGAACGCCGCGGCTGGCGCCCCGTGAGGTGCGGCGAGAGCAGCAACTCACCCTGCAAGCCCTGGATCAGCAGCGGGAGGATCCCCTCCAACTCGCCCTGGCGGATCTCCGCCGTCTGCTCTATGGCCATGGAGGATACGGCCATGCCCCTCTTGGCTTGAAAGCAGACGTGGCGGCATTGACATCCAGCCAACTGCACCAGGCACATCAAGGCTGGAGGCGCAGCGCCATGGTCATTGCCGCGGCGGGCCGTCTGGACCAGGCCACCACCGACCACCTGACGGCTCTGGCCACGGCTTTGACACCCAACGCTTCTCCCGCTCCTGCGGAGCAGCCCGTAGCTCTCCCCGGTTCAGCCACCATGACCTTCCATCCCCAGGACACGGAGCAGGTGGTGTTGCTTCTGGGGGCCTCCACCTGTGGGATCAACCACCAGGATCGGGCGACTCTGCGCCTACTGCAATGCCACCTCAGCACCGGGATGAGCGCCCGGTTGCCCCAGGTGATCCGTGAAACCCACGGCCTGGCCTATGAAGTGGGGGTGTTGTTTCCCGTACGCCAGCGGAGCGCCCCTTTTACGGCTCACCTCTCAACCAGCCAGGAGCGGGCAGCCTTGGCGTTGGAGCTATTGCTGGCGGAGTGGTGGCGACTTCTGGAGAAGCCCCTTCAACCCAAGGAACTGCAATTGGCCCACACCAAACTGCAGGGGCAGGAAGTGGCGGCCCTGCAGACCAGTGGCCAGGTGGCTGAACGGCTGGCCCTGCTGCGCGGGTACGGGATGGCCGTGGATGCAGCAGAGCAGCAGTTGGCCCAGGTGGCACAGCGGGACGGCGCCGGATGTCAACGGGTGGTGCGCCAGTGGCTCAGCCAACCCCGTCTCGCCGTGGTTGGTCCCCAGTCGCTGGCGGCGCCCCTGGGGCACATCTGGTCTCAGTCGACGGGCTCCACCTGATCCGCAGCCAGGAGAAACGTGCCCCGCCGGAAGCGTACAGCCAACATGTTCCGTGGGCGCAATTCCACCACTACCCCCTCATCCCCCACCTCCACCAGATCCGGGGGACGGAGCATGGGCATGGGATCTGCGGTTTTCAGGTAGGGTTGATCCCGGATCAGGTGAACCAGGGCGCCTGTGTCAAAAGCCGGGCATGGCCCGTCAACCTGCTCCATGGATCCACCAGCGCAAGGGCGCTTGAGTGTAGACCCAGCCCCACCGTCCCGCCGGACAACTCCAATCCCCGAACGATGCCATGACGGCTTTGATGAACTTGGTGGGTGTTGTGATGGGACTGCTGCTGGCCATCGTGGCGGGATTGCTCCAGCCCACCATGGCAGTGCCAACCCTGGGGGGCCTCAGCCTGGTGGAAGTGCCCACCAGCGGCCAGTTGGCGGCAGTGCTGCTGACGGCTCTCATCTGTGGCGCCCGCGTTGGACTCATGACTGCCGTGGCCTATCTGGCCTTCGGGCTGACGCAGTTTCCCGTCTTCCATGCCGGGGGTGGTCCGGATTACGTGCTGGAACCGGGATTTGGCTATTTACTGGGCTTGATTCCCGGTGCATGGTTGGTGGGACGCATTGGTCAACAGGTCGCTTTACGGGATCCCTTCAGCCTCTGGTTTGCGGCCCTGACAGGGGTTGTGGTGGTCTCCCTGTGCGGGGGAGCGTACTTGCTCCTGGGCGCAGTGGTGGGCCACTGGTCCATGCCTTGGCCGGAGTTGATGGTCAGCCATTGGCTCCTGCCCCTGCTGCTGCAAGCGGTGATGGCCTGCCCCGTGGCCGTTGCTGCCGCATTGCTCCGCCGTCTCCTGCTCTACTGAAACCGTGCCCAATCCACAACCCTACCTTGATCTCCGGTGTCGGAAACGACGGCTTGCCGGCATCAGCCTGCTGGTGGCCGCTGGCGGCACGGCGTTGGATCAACTGAGCAAGGCGCTGATGGTGCATCAACTCCACCTGGGTCAGGTGCAACCGGTCCTGCCAGGTCTCCTGCAGTGGCGACTGGTGGAGAACACAGGTGCAGCCTTCAGCTTGTTTCACGGCGGCGTGGTGTGGCTGGGGTTGATCTCGTTTCTGGTGAGCCTGGGGCTGGTGCTGTGGCTGTTGAGGCGTCCACCCCGGCGTCTGTCGAGTGCCGTGGCCTATGGGTTGCTGTTGGCTGGCGCCATGGGGAACGGTCTGGACCGCTGGCGTCTGGGCGCAGTGGTGGATTGGATTGAATGGGTGCCGTTGGTGCCGTTGGTGAACGAACGGTTCCCCGTGTTCAACCTGGCGGACGTGGCCATCAACATGGCTGTGGCACTGCTGTTGCTGGATACCCTGCTGCAAAGCCGCAGATCGTAGGTCATGAGGAAACGGAACCGTCGGCTGATCCGGAGTGTGGCCGTGGTGCTGGTGGCCCTTCTGGCCTTGTGGATGGTGGTCACCCTGTTGGCGGGGCTGGCCCAGAGCCTGCAAACCCTGGCGGGTGGTTGGGGAGTGCCCCTGTTTGTTGTTGTCCTGGCGGCCCTGGGCTGGTTGGGATGGACCACATGGGACGGACGGAAATCCCTACGGTGGACCAGGCGTTCCCCAGGCAAGGCCCTTCCCGTTGCCTTCGACTCCAGGCGGGAGGCTGCCGGGGAACATCTGGACAGCATTGAGCAGCAGTTGGAACTGGTGCAGGACCAGGTGGTGCGCCAGGTCCTGGAGGGTGAGCGCCGCCAGGTGGCGGCGGAGTTGGAACGGGGAGATCTGGTGGTGGTGGTGTTTGGCACGGGGTCCAGCGGCAAAACCTCCCTGATCCGCGCCCTCTTGGGAGACAAGGTGGGTTCCGTAGAGCCTGCCATGGGTTCCACCCGGGCCAGCCACGCCTACCGCCTCCCCATGGCGGGCCTCAGCCGTGGTGTGCGGCTGGTGGATACGCCAGGCATTCTGGAAAGCGGCGCCCATGGGCAGGGGCGGGAGGACATGGCGCGGCGCAAAGCGGTTCAGGCGGACCTGCTGCTGTTTGTTGTGGACGGTGACCTGCGGGACAGCGAACTGCGCATGGTGCAGTTGCTGTTGTCCCTGGGCAAGCGTCTTCTTCTGGTGCTCAACAAGTGCGACCTGCTGGGGCAACAGCAGGAACAGCGGCTGCTGCAGGTGCTGCGGCAGCGCTGCGCTCCCCAACTGCCGCCGGAGGACGTGATTTCCGCCAGCAGTGCATCGCCACGATTGACCACCGCCTCAGGGGCGTCTTCGTTCGTCCCCGAGGTGGCGGCTCTACTGCGCCGCCTGGCTCAGGTGTTGCGCCTTGAAGGAGATGAGCTCATGGCCGACAACATTCTTCTGCAAAGCCACCACCTCTCCGTGGATACCGAGGCGGTGCTCACCAACCAGCGGGAGCGGGATAGCCGCACCGTCATTGAGCGCTATGCCTGGATTGGTGGTGGAATTATCGCCCTGACGCCCCTGCCGGGGCTGGATCTTCTGGGTGCAGCCGCGGTCAACGCCCAGATGGTGCTGGAGCTGGGACGGATCCATGGGGTCAAGCTGGGTCGGGATCAGGGGCAGGAGCTGGCCCTGGCGGTGGGGCGCACCATGACGGGGTTGGGCTTGGTGAAGGGGGGCGCCATGCTCCTCACCACCGCCCTCAGCACCGCCTGGCCCGCACTGGTGGTAGCCAAGGCGCTGCAAGGGGTGAGCGCCGCATGGCTGACCCGGGTTGCAGGCGCCAGCCTGATGGAGTACTTCAGCCGCAACCAGGACTGGGGAGACGGGGGCATGGCCGCCGCCATTCGCAAGCACTACGACCTGAATCGCCGCCAAAACCGGCTCAACGATTTTCTCGCCATGGCTGTGGAGCGGATCGTGGAGCCACTGCAACGGCGCCTGAAGGGCCTGCCGCCAGGCCAGCGGCCGCACCAGGCACCGGCGCCGGCGCCATTCCGGAGCGGTGATCCGGAATGAGCACCAGGGCCAGGTAGAGCGGCGCTAAGGCATTCGCCCCGTCTCACATTTCATCTGAGTTGCACACAGCTAAAACGGCCATGTTGTTAGTGCCAGTTCGCTCAGCTTTTTTTGACGGTCCTCAATCGCCGATGCCGTCCATTCCTCAACTTCGGCAATCTGTTTTGTCAGTGTATATTGAGAGTCTTTGTAAACAAGTTTCTTTTCGCTGTAAGGGGAGCTCTTCAAAGTCGAGTTGGCGCGTGACTGAAGCAGGCAAAGGTTCCCAATTCGTTTATAATACTGCTTCCCTTCCTCTTCCGAAAACTCCGGCCAATTCCCTTCTGCTTTCTTTGGAAGAACATGCTCCAGGTTGATGTCATTACTGTTATCATTTGGTATATGCCACGGCTGGTTGACATTACCTGCTGCCGATTCCAGAGAACGCAAGTAGTATCGTGCAAGTTTTTGATTTGATACATGTGCAATAGCGAACGCCTGCAAAAATTCTGTGTTTGATGGTATAAAACTTGAAAGCTCCTTGCGCAGGTCAGCAGTCGTTTGGATTGTCTTAGAATAAGTCTTTCTGGCTGCATCCGCGAATCCCTTTTCAACAGTTCCTGCTATTTTTCCCGCAACCACCACCCGAACCATTGCGGACACGCACAATGACATTGTCCGATTCATTTCCTTTTCCGGCATTTTCTCAGCGATTGCCAGGATCAGAGGGCGCATCGGCTTCACTTCAACCAGATTGAACACATCGACCGCCTTCCTTGCTTCAATCAAGTTGTTCCATTTCTCGTGACTGGCGTTGTAGATTGTCGTATATGTTATTGCTATTGTTGCCAACTGCTTTGCCAGTGTCGTCACCTCCTGAGATCTTTTTGCTATTCTCTGGGTAACTTCATGCATTTCTCTTTCGCGGACGAGGCCTGTCTGCATCGTCAGCGCATGTCTCAGGAACTGAATTGTCAAATCTTTATCCTCGATCATCTCCAACGTCTCCAACGCACCCTGCATCTCTGACCAACTATGTTTAACTTCATCTATGCGATTATCTGCTCTTCTAAACAGATAATTCTTTACCAGATCTGCTTGCGTCGTTCGCAACCCACGATCATTTAGTGTCTCAAACATTCGGTAGGCATCTGCTTCGCTTGGTGCTTCGAGGACTACTGTCGTCGCACAGTTTTCGAGGAAGGTAATCCAGTCGTTTAGCCTATCGCCGTGGTCTTTCTGGTCAAAGATTGACACGATTCTCCTCACTTGTTCACTAATTTTAGTAAACGCATTTTTGAGAAGACGATGCGAAGGCTTCACAGTCGAAGACGGCAGCGATTCTCCTGTTAGTCCTGTGCGGAAATAGTCGTTGTCGTCCAGGTTAAGCGTTAGCCTGGGCACATC
>Ga0209021_1002558_pt1 | contig 15727 bp, 15 predicted proteins | sample PinacodermFT_FD_187299 | JGI IMG/M metagenome (GOLD analysis project Ga0209021, IMG submission 187299) | Host-associated microbial community of the marine sponge Aplysina aerophoba from Gulf of Piran - sponge pinacoderm, lysed by freeze-thaw... | ecosystem: Host-associated > Porifera > Sponge >... | reverse complement strand
CAGAGCGTGGCCTCGCCGCCCGCCGCGCGGACCGCATCGTCGGTCTCTTCCAGCCCGCCGACCGTGCGGGCGAGCAACACGACATGGGCGCCCGCGCCGGCCACTCGCAGTGCCGCCGCCCGGCCAAGCCCCCGAGAGGCCCCGGTCACCAGCGCGACCCGGCCGTCGAGCGATTTCGGCTCCGGCACGGGCGGCTGGCTCAGGCTAGTTCGTCGAGCAGCGACATCCGGTCGGCGGCCGCGCCGTCCCGCCGGTCGAGCAGGTCAATCGGATAGTCGCCGGTGAAGCAGGCGTCGCAGAAGGCCGGCGCCGCGCCGCGCCCTCCCGCCTCGCCGAGGGCGCGGTAAAGCCCGTCCAGACCGATGAAGGCCAGCGAATCGACGCCGATCTCCTGGCGCATCCGCTCCAGGTCGAACCGGGCGGCCAGCAGCGTGTCGCGGCGCGGCGTGTCGATGCCGTAGAAGCAGGAGTGGGTCGTCGGCGGGCTGGAAATGCGCATGTGCACCTCTGCCGCGCCGGCATTGCGGACCATTTCCACGATCTTGGTCGAGGTCGTGCCGCGCACGATGCTGTCGTCCACGAGAACGACGCGCTTGCCGGCCAGCACCGCCTTGTTGGCATTGTGCTTCAGGCGCACGCCCAGATGGCGGATCTGCTGCGTCGGCTCGATGAAGGTCCGTCCGACATAGTGGTTGCGGATGATGCCGAGGCTGAACGGCAGGCCCGCCTGCTGGGCGTAGCCGAGCCCGGCGGGCACGCCGGAATCCGGCACGGGCACGACGACATCGGCCGGCGCCGGCGCCTCGCGGGCCAGTTCGCGCCCGATCTCCATCCGCGCTTCATAGACGCTGCGGCCGAACACGGAGCTGTCGGGCCGCGCGAAATAGATGAGCTCGAAGATGCAGGGCCGCGGCCGGATCGGGGCGAAGGGGAAATGGGACTCGATCCGGCCCCCGTCGACCACCACCATCTCGCCGGGCTCGACATCGCGGACATAGTCGGCGCCGATGATGTCGAGTGCGCAGGTCTCGGACGCGAGGATCCACGCCTCGCCCAGCCGCCCGAGCACCAGCGGGCGCACGCCGTGCGGGTCGCGCACGCCGAACAGCTTGCTGCGCGATATGGCGACGAGGGAGTAGGCGCCCTCGACCTCTGCCAGCGCCTCGACGATCCGGTCCACCAGCATCTGTTTCCGGCTGCGCGCGATCAGGTGGATGATGACCTCGGTGTCGGTCGTGCTCTGGAACAGCGCGCCTTTGCCGGCCATCTCGCGCCGGATCGACAGCGCGTTGGTCAGGTTGCCGTTGTGGGCCACCGCGACGCCGCCGAAAGCGAAATCCGCAAACAGCGGCTGAATGTTGCGGGCAACCGGCAGGCCGGTGGTCGAATAGCGGTTGTGGCCGATCGCGATCGTGCCCTGAAGGCGCCTGATCGCCTCCTCATTGCCAAAGGTCTCGCTGACCTGGCCCGGCCCGCGCAGGCTGTAGAACTGCTCGCCGTCGCAGGACACGATGCCGGACGACTGCTGGCCGCGATGCTGGAGGGCGTGCAGGCCAAGCGCGGTGTGCGCGGCGGCGTCGGCGTGGCCGGCGATGCCGAACACCCCGCATTCCTCATGCAGCTTGTCGTCGTCGAAGGGGTGAACGGCTCGCAAACGGGCCTCCCGTCACCGGCTCCCCTCGATCAGGCGGTCGAGGTTGCGGCGATCCTGTTCCTTATACCCCTTGGGCGGAGCTTTTGCAGTCGTTTCCGGCTCGGCCTCGGGCCGCTCCAATTTTTCGTACAGGCGCTTGGCGTCCTCGACCCGCTCGATCTCGCGCTGGATGCGGTCGGCCTCCGAGGAGCCGTAGTCGGCCAGGCGCGGTGGCAACAATTGCTCAATCTGGCGGGCACCCGTCTCGATCATCGGGATGCTGCGCGCTTCGCGTACCCAGCCCGGCTGGTCTTGGGGCGGGACGACGCGCGAACCGACCAGATAGAGCACGCAGATGATGACCGCGCCCCTGATGATGCCGAACAGGAAACCCAGCGCGCGGTCCAGCGCGCTGTGGCTGGAACGCTCGACCCGGCCGGCGATTCGCCCTGTAACGACCGAGAACAGCACAAGCGCGGCAAGGAAACTGCCCGCGCCGGCTGCGATCCGGGCCAGCAGCGGCTGCTGGATGTAGACGCCGAGCGCTGCGCTCAGCGGCGTGAAGGCAAGCCAGGCCACGACGGCCGCGCCGATCCAGCTTGCCAGCGAAAACACCTCGCGCACGAAACCGCGCAGATAGGCAACGATGGCCGAAATCACGACCACGGCGAACAGGGCGAGGTCCAGCGCGTAGATGTCGGTCATGCGCGCCTGGCCGCCCGCCGTCCGGCGCCGAGTCGTGCGGCCAGTTCCGCCACATGGCCGACGGTCTCGATGCGCAGGCCGCCGCCGCCCGGCGGCTGTCTGGCGGCGGGGATCACGGCGGCCTCGAAGCCGAGTTTCTGCGCTTCCCGGAGCCGCGCATCGCCGTGAGCGACCGGGCGAACCTCGCCGGTAAGGCCGATTTCGCCGAACCACACGCTGCCCGCCGGCGCGGCCGCGCCCTCCAGCGAGGAGACCAGGGCGGCCGCCGCGGCGAGGTCGGCCGCCGGCTCGGAAATGCGCAGCCCGCCCGCGACATTGAGGTAGATGTCGCGCCCGCCGAGCGCGACTCCGGCCCGCGCCTCCAGCACGGCCAGCACCATGGCCAGCCGGCTGGCGTCCCATCCCACCACCGCGCGGCGCGGCGAGCCGGCGGCGGGCGGCCCGACAAGCGCCTGGATTTCGACCAGCAGCGGTCGCGCCCCCTCGACGCCCGCAAACACCGCCGTCCCGGCCAGCGCCGCGCCGTCCCGGCGGTCGCCCAGGAACAGTTCGGAGGGATTGGCGACCTCGCCGAGGCCGCGGTCGGTCATCTCGAAGACGCCGATCTCGTCAGTTGCCCCGTGGCGGTTCTTCACGGCGCGCAATATGCGGAAATGGTGGCCGCGCTCGCCCTCGAAATAGAGCACCGTATCGACCATGTGCTCCAGCACGCGCGGGCCCGCGATGGCGCCGTCCTTGGTGACATGGCCGACGAGCAGCAGCGCCGCGCCGCGCCGGCGCGCGACCTCGATCAGCACCTGGGCCGAGGCGCGCACCTGCGCGACCGACCCTGCGGCCGAATCGAGGCCGTCCAGATGCACGGTCTGGATCGAGTCCACCACCGCGACCTCGCCGCGCTTCGAAAGCGTGGCCGCGATGTCGCCCGCCGCCGTTGCGGCAGCCAGCGAGACCGGGGCGTCGGCCATGCCGAGGCGTCTCGCGCGCATTGCGATCTGCGAGACCGCCTCCTCGCCGGTGACATAGAGGCAGTCCAGGCCCCGGGCGGCGAGCTTAGCCACCGCCTGCAGCAGCAGGGTGGACTTGCCGATCCCGGGATCGCCGCCGATGAGCACGCAGCTTCCCGGCACCAGCCCGCCGCCCAGCACCCGGTCGAACTCGGCGATGCCGGTCGCGCGCCGTTCGACGACCGGCGGGGCGGCGTCGAGCGGCACGAGGTCAAGCGCCCGCCCGGGCCGCTTGGCGGACACGGGTCCGGCCGCCTCCTCCACAAGGCTGTTCCACGCCCCGCAGCTTGCGCAGCGCCCCGCCCACTGGCGCGCCGCCGCGCCGCAGGTCTGGCAGACATAGCTGCGGTCCTTTCGGCTCACCCGCGCACCGCCATGCGGATCGGCCCCGACGCGCGGCCGTGGATGAACTGGTCCACGAATTCGTTACCGCTTGCGTCGATGTCCGCCACCGCGCCCGACCACACGATCCGCCCCTCATGCAGCATGGCGATGCGGTCGGCGATCTTGCGCGCGCTCGCCATGTCGTGGGTGATCGACAGCGCCGTTGCACCCAGCTTGCGCACGCATTCGACGATCAGGTCGTTGATGACATCGGCCATGATCGGGTCGAGGCCCGTCGTCGGCTCGTCGAAGAAGATGATGTCCGGCCGGGCCGCGATGGCGCGCGCGAGCGCCACGCGCTTCTGCATCCCGCCGGAGAGCTCCGCCGGCATGAGTTCGGCGACCTCGGGCCCGAGGCCGACCTGGGCGAGCGTCTCCACCGCGACCGGCTTCGCCTCGCGGCGCGTCCTTTGCCCGGCCGCCACCAGCCCGAACGCCACGTTCTCCCACACGGACAGGCTGTCGAACAGCGCGCCACCCTGGAACAGCATGCCCATGCGCGCATTGACGGCCTCGCGCGCCGCTCCCTTCAGGCCCACCGACTCCACGCCGTCGATCAGGATGCTGCCCCGGTCCGGCTCGACGATGCCGAGCGCGCATTTGACCGTGACCGACTTGCCGGTGCCCGACCCGCCGATGACGACCATCGACTCGCCCGCGCCGATGTCCAGATCGACGCCGCGCAGCACGCTCTTCGCGCCGAAGGCCTTGTGCAGGCCCCGGATGCGGATCTTCGGTTCGCCTGAGCCGCTCATTTGGCGAAGAACAGTTCGGTGATGATGTAGTTGAACACCAGGATGAGGATGGCCGAGGAGACCACCGCATTCGTCGCCGCCCGGCCGACGCCTTGTGCGCCGCCCTCGGAACGGTAGCCGTGATAGCACCCCATGAGCGTGACGAGGAAACCGAACACCGCGGCCTTGACGAGGCCGGAAACGACATCGATCGTCTCCACGAACCGCCATGTCTGGTCGATATAGGCCGCCGCACCGAAGTCCAGCTTGTAGATGCCGACGATATAGCCGCCGAATATGCCGATGACATCGCCGACCAGCACCAGCAGCGGCAGCATGGCGAAGCCCGCGAGGATGCGCGGCGCCACCAGGAACTTCATCGGGTCGGTCGACAGCGTGGAGAGCGCATCGATCTGTTCGGTGACGCGCATGGTGCCGATTTCGGCCGCCATCGACGCGCCGACCCGTCCGGCGACCATCAGCCCCGCCAGCACCGGCGCAAGCTCGCGCGTGATGGCGAGCGACACAACGCCCGCGACCGCGCCCTCGGCGGAGAAGCGCGCAAAGCCGGTATGGCTCTGGAGCGCCAGCACCATGCCGCTGAACAGCGTCGTCAGCGCCACGACCGGCAGCGAGTAGTAGCCGATATCGACCATCTGGCGCAGCAATATGCGCGGATAGAAGGGCGGGCGGACAATGTGCGTCACGGCAGCGAATGCGAACAGCACGAGCCGGCCGATGGCCTCCAGCAGGGCGAGAAAGGCCCGGCCGATTGCGGCCAGGGGGTTCAAGCCCCGGGTTCCCCGCCGCCCGTATAGGTCCGCGCATAGCGCGCGCCGAGCGAAGTGAGGATTTCGTAGCCGATGGTGCCGGCGGCAGCCGCGAGCTCGTCGGCGTCGACGCCCTCGCCGATCAGGACGGCCCAGTCCCCCGGCTTAACGGTCCCCGGCGGCAACCCGGTCACGTCCAATACGATCGAATCCATCGACACGCGCCCGATCAACGGAACCCTGCGGCCGTGCAGCGACGCCTCAGCCCCGGGGCTTGCAGCGCGTAGATAGCCGTCCGCATAGCCTGCGGCAACCGTGGCCAGAACCCGGCCGGCGCGGGTTTCGGCCGTGGCGCCGTAGCCGACCGTCAGGGGCCGGTCCACCTCGCGGACCTGGAGCACGCGGGCCTCCAGGCGGACGACGGGGCGCATCGGGTTGGGCCCGTCCGGTGTCGGGTTGAGGCCGTACAGCGCCATGCCGGGCCGGGCGAGGTCGAACCGGTAGCCTGCGCCGAGGAAGATGCCGGAGGAGTTTGCGAGGCTCGCCGGCGCGTCGAACCGGGCGGCAAGCTCTGCGAACAGGCGGCGCTGGGCTTCGTTCAACGGGTGCTCCGGCTCGTCGGCGCAGGCGAGGTGGCTCATCACCAGCCGGAAGCGCTGCCGGTCGAGCGCCGCCGCGTCCGAGGGGTCGAGGCCGAGTCGGGTCATGCCAGTGTCGATGTGCAGCACGGCGTCTTCGCCCGGCCAGGCGGCGAGGTCGCCCATATGGTTCAGCACCGGCAGCAGGCGGTATTCGCGGTAGAGCGCCTGGAAGCCCTCTACGGGCCCGCTCAGCACGGCGATCTCGGCATCGGGCAGCAGGGCGCGAAGCGCTGCCCCCTCGTCCAGCCCGGCCACGAAGAATGTGCGGCAGCCCGCCCGCTGGAGCGCCGGCGCCACCCGGTCCATGCCGAGCCCGTAAGCGTTCGCCTTGACGACGCCCGCCGACGGCACCAGCGCGTCTAGCTTGCGCCAGTTCGCGGCGACCGCGTCGAGGTCGATCCGCAGCCGGCCCGGCGGCGCCATCATTCCGGGTTGCCGGGTCATATGCAGGACGCCTCAGACGGGCGGCTCGCCATCTCGGGTCTTTTCGAGGTTGCCGAAGCGGGTGAAGCGGCCTTCGAAATAAAGCTCGACCTTGCCGGTCGGCCCGTGGCGCTGCTTCGCGATAATGACATCGGCCAGATTGTGGACGCGGTCCATCTCCTCCTGCCATTCCCGATGCTTGTCGCTGTTCAGGTCCTCCGGCTCCTGGCGTTCCAGGTAGTATTCGTGGCGGTAAATGAACATCACTACATCGGCATCCTGCTCGATAGAGCCGGATTCGCGCAGGTCCGCAAGGTGCGGGCGCTTGTCCTCCCTCTGCTCCACCGCGCGGGAAAGCTGGGAGAGCGCGAGGATCGGCAGGTTCAACTCCTTTGCCACGGTCTTGAGGCCGCGGGTTATTTCCGAGACCTCCTGCACGCGGTTTTCCGGCCGCCGGCCCCCGCCGGGTTGCATGAGCTGGATATAATCCACCACGATCAGGTCCAGCCGCCCGTTGGTGCGCAGCAGTCGCCGGGCGCGGGTGCGAAGCTGGGAGACGCTGATCGCCGGCGTGTCGTCGATAAACAGTTTCAGATTCTCCAGCTCGCGGCTGGCCTGGACGACCGAGTCGAACTGAGCATTGGTGATGCGCCCGCGCCGAACCTCGTCCGAGGAGACCTGCGCCTGCTCGCCCAATATGCGCAGCGCCAGTTGCTCCGCGGACATTTCCAGCGAGAAGAAGGCGACCGCGTAGCCGTCGATCTCCTGCATCTCGTCGAAACCGTCCCGCTCGCGCAGGCTGGCGCGCCCGGCGTTGAAGGCGATATTGGTGGCAAGCGCCGTCTTGCCCATGCCGGGCCGCCCGGCCAGCACCACAAGGTCGGATTGCTGGAGGCCGCCCAGCTTCGCGTCGAGGTCCCGGAACCCGGTCGTCACCCCCGCCAGACCCTCGCGGTTGAATGCTCGCTCGGCCATGTCGATGGTGGATTCGAGCGTACGGACGAAAGGGCGGAATCCGGTCTGCTCGGCTCCCGTCGTGGCCAGTTCGAACAGGCGGTGCTCGGCCTTCTCTATGCGGCTGGTGGCCGTGAGGTCGAGGTCGCTGTCATAGGCCTCGTTGACGACCTCGCCGCCGATGGAGATGAGCGCGCGGCGCAGGTGCAGGTCCTGGATCGACTGCGCGTAATATTTCGGGTCGATCACGCCGATGGCGCTTGCGGCAAGCTCGGCCAGATAGCGCGGTCCGCCGACATCTGCGAGCCGGTCCTGCTGCTGGAAATAGTCCCGGAGGGTGTCCGGGGTGGCCTGTCCGCCGCGCTCCGTCAGGCGCCGTACAGCGTCGTAGATCCGCCGGTGGCTCGGGTCGAAGAAATGCTCCGCTTCCAGGAAATCGCTAACCTCCTCGAAGATGCGGTTGTCGACGAGAATCGCGCCCAGCAGCGCCATCTCGATCTCCAGATTGGCCGGGGGCTGGCGGTAGGCGGGGTCTTCGTCGGGCGGGGCTTCGAAGGGCGGCTCTTCGGCGAGCCAGGGATCGGCTTGTGCTGTCATGGCAGGGTCATTAGACCGGGGCACCATTTTCGAGTCTCTAAGGATAACTTGGAAAGAAGGGATAACCGCCGCCATGCACCGGCTGATCGCGCTCGAAGGCGCCACGAATTTCCGCGACCTCGGCGGGTACGAGGCCGTTGACGGCCGCCGGGTCCGCTGGCGCCGACTGTTCCGCGCCGACGGGCTGCACGGCCTGACGCCGGCGGACCACAGGACTCTGGAAGCACTCGGCATCGAGGAGGCGCTAGACATGCGCTACGGGCCGGAGCGCGCAGGCGAGCCCGCGCGCCTGCCCGAGTCGGCGGCGAGCGTGCATATCGGCCTTCCCGAGGCTCCGGGCGTCTCGTTGCTGGAGACGCTGAATCTGGGCGGCGTGTCCTCGGCGGAGGTGGCGAAGAGCTGGCTCACGAGGAGCTATGCCGGCTATCCGGAGAAATACGCGCCCGCCTGCCGCGCGATCCTGAAGCGACTGGTGGCGGAAGGCGCGCCGCCGCTGCTCTTCCACTGCACCGCCGGCAAGGACCGCACCGGCTTCGCCGCCGCCGTGGTGCTGGAGGCGCTCGGCGTGCCGCGCGAGACGATCATGGAAGACTACCTCCTCACCAACCGCCACTGGGACCGCGGCAACCGCGAACCCGAAGGCCTGCCCCGAGAAATCTACGAGCCGGTCTTCTCCGCAAGGGAGGAATATCTCGCAGCCTCATGGGCGACGCTGGACAGCGAGCATGGCGGGCTGGAGGGGTGGCTGGATGGCATGTTGGGCTTCGGCGCTGGGGAGCGGGAGCGGCTTAAGGCGGCGCTGCTGGAGTAGAAGTGTAGACGAATTTCCACTTACTCCTACCTAATACCTCAGCCAAATTGGTCCTAAAGGGCTCTGCAAAGCCCTAGAGGGGTTGGGGGCCGTTCTTGCTGTAACCCCAAGTCTCTACTGACTGGACATTTGGAGGAAGATGTTCATTGACTACATTCAAGACCTCACAAAAGCGACGCTTTACCTCATCGCTACGCTCGTCCTCACCAAAACAAATCACCGCTCGAATCCCGCCGGTGAGCCGCTTGCCTATATCCCTAGATAAGCCTAGATCCATTTTTATGTCAATCAACTCCTGCAAGCTGTCCCAAACTGAAGACCTCTCTAGGGCCTTATTCCATTCATGGATATATTGTAGAAGTTGAAGGGGCGTATAGTAAAGTTTTGACGAATCATAACGCTTTCCTGCGTACTTGTTCTCCACAAGAATTAGGTTCCCGTCACCGTCTATTGCAAGCTGATCTGGCTTTACACCGGGTTTCGGTAATTTTGACCACCGCTTTCCCATGCGCTCCAAGCGAGATTGCGCATCTCCCACCTCAGAAAACTTTCTGAATTTCTCCGCCTTCTTCTTGGCATTCTGTAATTTGCTGAAATCCAGTACTGCTTCACGATCAAATGGTGTCCATGGCCCATGCGGCATTGCAACTTGAGCCCAAATGGCTTGCACTCGTCCCTCCTTTGCAATCCACGTTCTGGCCACGTTTCCGATTACGATATTGAGATAATCATTTAGACAATCTTGAAAACCCGTTTCACCGACATACCAATCGCGGAAGAAATTCTTGTCATCGTGATCTTCATAAGTCTTCGCTGCGCTAATCTTAACCTTATCGTTTTTCTTGAGCTGGGCTGTTACAAGTTTTGTGAGGCCATAATAGACATGAACTTCATCGCTGCGGCGTAGTTGAACATCGAGCGCTAGATCATATTCTCCCTTTTGTTTTCCGTGTAGTGCAATAAGTGGAGCAAGGAATTCTCCTTCGCGCAAAATCTTTTGTAAGCTACTGGAAGGAGCGCGATTGTAATCAGGAAAGATCAACTTATTCATTACTCTGCTCTCTTTGAGTTCTTCATGGTGCCTAAATGTCCAACCACTCGCCGTCCTCTCGCAGGACAACATTGTTGAAGAATTCCGGGAAGCGCCCAGATTCGAATGAATGTATCGGAATGAGGGCGCGGGGGGCAAGGGCAGCGGCGAAGCGTTGCAGGTCGACGGTCGAGGCGTGGCCGGAGGTGTGGAGGACCTGCCACTCGATGCCGTGCCGGCCGAGCCAGTCCAGCACGCGGCGGGAGGAGTCCTCCTTCAGGTAGCCCCGCCACATCGAGTAACTGAAGCCAGCGCCGTCCAGCGCCGAGCGGACGCCACCGTCGAACCTCGCCATCGGCCGGAACAGCATGACGGCGCGCGCGGCGAGGTCGGGCAGGTCTTCCGGATAGACGCGGTATCTGTGGTGCCGGTCGCGGTCCCGGAACAACTCCTTGTTCTTGATAAGCACCCGCTGGCTTTGCGGGATATAGACGGCGACCTCCGGCCAGTGCGATTGCGGGATGGTGTCCCGCCCGGTCGCTTCCAGCACCACCGCCGTGTAGAGGTCGATCAGGAGCATGCGGCCTGACTTCTTGGCCGCGCGGAAGATCGTGACGATCCGGTCGATGTTCTGCGAGGAGGTCCAGACGAAGTGCATGCCTTCCGTCTGCCGGAACGCTTCGGCGAAACGCTCTTCGAGGTCCGACTCGGTCTCGAAGCCTTCCTCCGTGCCCGCCCGCCCGAGTGTCGTGCCCTCCATCAGCAGCACGTCGATGTCGGCGGGCGGGTCGCGGACCAGACGCTTGAACAGCGCCGCCTTGCGGCCGTGGGCGCGGAAGTCTCCGGAATAGAAGACCCGCTTGCCGTCCGCTTCGACCAGCAGGGCGTAGGCGTCGAAGGCGCTGTGATCGACGAGGAAGGGCGTAACGCGGAACGGCCCGATCTCGACCGGCGTCCGGTCGGCGAGGAAATGCGGGTCGGTGAAGGCATGCCCGTTCGGCACCCACGCGCTCGCGGCCTTGAGGATGTTGTGCCCGGCTTCGCCGATCCACACCGGGATTTCCGGGCGGATATGCGCGGCCAGCCCGTAATGGTCCTGGTGGGCATGCGAGATCATGACGCCGAGGAGGCTATCGTCGCGCTCCCGGAACCCCGGAACTTCGGGAAGCAGCTTCTCCTGCGCCTCGTCGGGCGCGTCGAGCGGCAGGCCGACATCGAGCACAATCCGCTTGCCTTGGGCCTCCGCCTCGATGCAGGTGCCGCCGATCTCCTGCGTGCCCCTGTGGATGCGTAGCCTCATCGCCGACGCTCCTTCGCTCGATACACTGTCTATTTCAGTTCGGAAGCCGAGAAGTTTACCGAATCGGGTGCGGCGTTCTGCCGCTGCCGCTTCAATCCAGCAGCGATTCGCCGGGCCGGATGCGGGTGAAGGCGACGGGTTCGGAGGCGGCGGCGAGCGCGCCGTTGGCGAGGTGCACCGCGGTGTAGCGCGTAGCGTCGAGGTCGCCTGTCTCCGGGAAGTCCTCCCGGTAGTGCGCGCCGCGCGAGTCCTCGCGGGCGCGGGCCGCCGCCGTAATGGCGCGCGAGACGGTCACCAGGCTCTCAAGGTTCAGCCGGTCGTGCCAGGCGAGGTTGAAGGCCCGGCCGCCGCCGGCCGCTCCGGCCGCTGCCACCTCCGCCGCCAGATCGGCGAGCCCGGCTTCGGCGCGTTCGAGGCTTTCCACCGAGCGCAATATGCCGACCTCGTCCCACATCAGGTCCGAGAGGCGCTCGCGGATGCCGGCGAGGTCGCCGGGCGGGTGCTCGAACACGGCGAGGCAGCGCGCGGCCGCGGCCTCCAGCACCGCCTCGTCGGGCTCCGGGAAGGCGCGTTGCCGGCCCGCATCCTCCGCCATCCGGTCGCCGGCGATGCCGCCATAGACGGTGGAGTTGGCGACGCCGTTGCCGCCGAGGCGGTTCGCGCCGTGCACGCCGCCCGTGTCCTCGCCGGCGGCATAGAGGCCCGGCATGGCGGTCGTCGTGTCGGGCTCGAAGGCGACGCCGCCCATCATGTAATGCGCCGTCGGCACCACCTCCACCAGCCCGCCCGCAAGGTCGAAGCCGCAGTCCCGGCAGCGCTCGACCATGCCCTTGAAGCGCTCGGCCACCGACTCGGGGCCGAGATGGGCCATCGAGATGTAAAGCCCGCCGTTCTCCGTCACGTTGCCGGCGCGCATCTCGCTCGCCATGGCGCGGCTGACGATGTCGCGGGTGGCGCGCTCCAGGCGGTCGTCGTAGCGCTCCATGAAGCGCGTGCCGTCGCCGCCGAGCAGGTAGCCGCCGGCGCCGCGCAGGCCCTCCTCCAGCACCGTGCCGGTCATGCGGGTGCCGGGGCCGGCATAGAGCCCGGTCGGGTGGAACTGCACCATCTCCATGTCGCGCAGCGCAAGGCCCGCCTCCAGCGCCATCGCCATGCCGTCGCAGGTCTTGTCGCCCGACGGCGTGTGGTAGCGGTACATGGTGGGGCCGCCGCCGGTGGCGAGAAGCACGGCCTTCGCCCGCACGAAGCGCAGCGCGCCGGTGCGAATGTCGATCAGCAGCACGCCGGCGAGCCTGGAGCCGTCGCGGGAGGGGATCAGCGCCGCCGCCCGGTGCTCCTCCAGCCGCGTCACCGCCCGCGCCCAGACCTGCTCCATCAGCCGGTTGACGATCTCGATGCCGGTCAGGTCCCCCTTGTGGACGGTGCGGTCGAAGGTCTGCCCGGCAAACGCCTTCTGGTGGATGCTGCCGTCGGGGTTGCGGTCGAAATAGCAGCCGATCTCGTCCTCGAGCTCCCGGATGCGCGCCACCGCGCCCTCGACCAAGGTCCAGGCGAGCTCCTGGTGGTTGATCCAGGCGCCGCCCTCGATGGTGTCCATGAAATGGCGCTCGACGCTGTCGCCCGGCGCAAGCGCCACATTGTAGCCGCCCTGCACCATGCGGGTGCAGCCGCTCTTGCCGAGCAGGCCCTTGGCGGCGATGGCGATGTCGAGCGCCGGGTCGGCGCGGTAGGCGTGCAGCGCCGCGAACAGCCCGGCGCCGCCGGAGCCGAGGATCAGTATGTCCCGGTCCAGGCGCTCGATCATGCGAAGGCGGCCGCCAGAAAGCCGAAGCCGGCCAGCAGCGCGAGACCGCCCGCCACCGCGATCCGCGACTGCTGGCGGTCGGACCAGCGGCCGAACTCAAGCAGCAACAAGCGCAGGCCCCCCGTCAGGTGGAGCGCCAGCAGCACGACCAGCCCCGCCTCGGCGAGCTTGACCCAGGGGTTGTCCGTCCAGTCGAGCACGCCGTCGAGCCGGGCGCGCTCCACGGCGAGGCCGAGCACCAGGAAGTGGAACGGCAGGAATACTGCAAGCGCCACGCCGGAAAGCCGGTGCAGCAGGAAGGCCCACCAGGGTCCGCGTCTCACAGCACCGCCATTACGGCGCGCAGGCCGAGCGCCAGCAGCAGCAGGCCGAACAGCCCCATGGCGATATCGAGCCCCGCGCCGCGCCACCGGCACCATTCGCTCAGCACGGCGCGCAGGCCGATGGGCGCATGCACGGCCGCGGCCAGCACGAACAGCCCATAGACCGCGCCCCAGAACAGGCTGCCCTCGGTGCGCGACAGGATTTCGTCGGCCGAGAGCCCGCCCCGGACCGCATAGAGGACGGTGCCCAGATGCAGCAGCACCAGCGGGGCCAGCACCATCGCCGAGAGGCGCTGGGCCGCGAACAGCCAGGCTTCCTTCATTGCTGCCGTTCCCGTGTCCGGCCGCCGAGCGCGCGGCGGAAGACCTCGCGCTTGAGACCGGCGATGGCGGCGGTCGGGTTCAGGCCGGTCGGGCAGGCGTTGGCGCATTCCTGGTGGCTGCGGCAGAGGTGGCAACCCGCCCCGGCGGCATCCAGATGGCCGGCGCGGTCGCCGTCGCGCCGGTCGTTCACCAGCGTCCAGAGGCGGTTGAGCACGGCCGGCCCCGGATAGTCCGGGTTCCAGGCTACGCTGTCGCAGGCGGCGTAGCAGACGGCGCAATTGATGCACTCGATGCCCGCGTCGGCGGCCTTGCGCTCGGGCTCGTCCGGGCGGACCGGCGCGTCCGGGGGCTCGGCGGCAGGGACGAAGCGCGCCTCCGCGTCGCGCCACTTCTCGAAGAAGGGCGCCATGTCCACCGCGAGGTCCTTGATGACCGGCAGGTTGCGCAGCGGCCCGATCCGCACCCGGCCCTTGCGGGCGGCCAGTGAGACATGGGTGCGGCAGGTCCAGCGCGGGCGGCCGTTGACGGTCATCGCGCAGGAACCGCACATGCCCACCCGGCAGGCGAAACGGTAGGCGAGCGAGGGGTCGATATGGCGCTGCACGTGGGTCACAACGTCAAGCACGGTCTGGTTCGCCTCGTGCGGCACGGAGTAGCGCCGCCAGGCGCCGTCCTCGCCCCCGCGCCAGATTTCGACTTCGAGCACTGCCATGGCGGGCTCATCGTAGCCGGTTTTGACAAGCCGGGGGCAAGTGCGCGTCATGCCGCCGCGAGCAGTTGCGCCAGTTCGCCAAGGCCGATCGCCTCGACCCCTTCGCTCTTGAGGTAGCGGTCATCGCCCGAATAAACGACGAAGGAGCGCTCCGGTTCGAGGTCTTCGCGCGCATGGTGGAATCCCCTGTCGAGCCTCGGTGCCAAGCCGCGCTTGATTTCCACGGCCCACAGCCTTCCGCCCGGCATCTCCAGCACCAGGTCGATTTCAGCGCCGGCGGCAGTTCGGTAGAACCACGCCTTTGCCCGCTCCGGCGCCGCGCCAAGCAGATTTTCCAGCACGAACCCTTCCCAGCTTCCGCCGGCGACCGGATGGCCCAGAACCGCCTCCCGGTCATCGAGGCCGAGCAGCGCGTGGACGATGCCACTGTCGCGGACATAGACCTTCGGGGATTTCACCAGGCGCTTGCCGACATTGGCGTGGAAAGGCGGCAGGCGCCGCACCAGCAGGAGATCGACAAGCAGGTCGAGATAGCGGGCGATCGTCTTGCCATCGACGGCAAGGCCGCGTGCGAGATGGGCGGCGTTGAGCGCGGCGCCCTGCATGTGCGCGAGCATGGTCCAGAAGCGGCGCAACGTTTCCGCAGGCACGCGCGGCCCGAGTTGCGGGATGTCGCGTTCCAGGTAGGTGCGGACGAAATTCTCCCGCCAGACCGCGCTGGCGTCGTCGCTGTCGGCGAGAAAGCTGTCCGGGAATCCGCCCCGGATCCAGAGTTTCTCGCGCGCATCGCCATCGACTTCGAGAACGTTGAACGGCCCCAACTCGACATAGGCAATGCGGCCGGCAAGGGATTCTCCCGATTGCCTGAGCAGGTCGATGGAAGCCGAGCCCAGCAACAGGAATCGGCCCGTCCGGATGTTACGGCGGCGGCCCTTGTCGATGAGGCCGCGAAGCGTCTGGAACAGCTCCGGCGCCCGCTGCACCTCGTCGAGGATGACCAGCCTGTCTTCATGCCCGGAGAGGTAAAGGGCGGCATCGCTCAGCTTCGCGCGGTCCGCGGCATCCTCAAGATCGAGATAGACGCTCGTCCGCTCTTCGGCGACGAAATGGGCCAGCGTAGTCTTGCCCGCCTGGCGTGGGCCGAGTACGGCTACGGCCGGAAAGCGATCCAGCCGGGCGCGAACGAGCTGCGATTTCCCGCGCGGTAACATCCTTGTAAATATGGCATAAAATACCATAATTACAAGGATATTCAGGGTTCATATTTTGGATGTCCTCGTAAATATGGCATTGTGTGCCGGAATTGCAGGGATGATGCCAGGCAAAGGCCGTCGATTCCTCGGAATCCGGTAACACCGCGCAGACTGCTATATCGACGGGAACTTCGGGCTCCCCGGTTTTGACAAGCCGGGGGCAAGTGCGTTTCATGGCTGGCATGACCATGCTTCAGAGAAACGGTTACGCGCTCCATATGGAGGTGGTGGACCTCGTGCCGCCCTGGAACGCGCCCGGCGAGGCCGTGCTGTTCTGCCACGGCGTCGCGGTGGATTGCGACATCTGGTCCGGCTGGCTGCCGGG
>Ga0209021_1002553_pt1 | contig 15746 bp, 17 predicted proteins | sample PinacodermFT_FD_187299 | JGI IMG/M metagenome (GOLD analysis project Ga0209021, IMG submission 187299) | Host-associated microbial community of the marine sponge Aplysina aerophoba from Gulf of Piran - sponge pinacoderm, lysed by freeze-thaw... | ecosystem: Host-associated > Porifera > Sponge >... | reverse complement strand
TACATTCCGTACATATCGGATATTTCCTGACCAAGGCACGACTTCCCTATTCAAACAACAGGGTGAAGCCATTTTTTTCCGTGCCCACGAGACGCTGGGACCATAGATACAGCAGTATGGTCAAACGGTCTGACAGGTCTACAGCAGACTAGCTGCCGACCTGTAAACGACTGTATCAGTCAATCCGTACATATCGGAGATTTGCTGACCAAGGAAAGGATTCCCTATTCAAACAACAGGGAGAAGCCACCTTTGCTCCATGCCCACAGGACACTGGGACCCTATACACAGCCATTCTCGTTCTTTGTCCGGGGAACCTTTGCACAATGCCACAGCGGTGCTGAATGGCGACAGCGGTGCTGAATGAACTACAAATGCAGCCTTCCGGCTCTTTGACGGTATGAAGACAACAGGACCAGCCTTTTTCGTCACAGAAAAAGAATCGCAACCAAATGCATTGAAGACCGTCGAATACCACAATAGAGAACCCATCGCCGCTCATCCGGACGGCAGCAGACAATGACGGATTCAAACAGGTAGCTCTTACCCATCGCCATTCACATGCCAAGCAAGACGCCGCTGTACAGATCGCCGGAGGGAACCGCGCTGTCAGTCAAGCCGCCGGAAAAAATCCAGCTAAAACATCGAAGAGCCCTCAAAGGAAGAGCTCGAAGAAAGCTCCCCAAGGCCTCGCCCCTTGCTGTATCCCCACCCTTGAAAAAAGACACTCGCAGACTCTGCACCTCAGGCTCCCCAGACACGGAACCAACGCAACAACAGCCCGCCACCGCTCACAGCACACCGCCTCTACACACGCAGCCCCACTCAGGACCAGGTGCGAATCAGAACCACCACCAACAGTGCTCCAAAAACCAGCCACAAGCGACCACTGACAGCACTGATTTCCGAACGCAGATCCGACACGGCTCTCGCCATGGACCCCCGATAGACATCAACAGCCTCCTTGTGAACAGCTATGTTGTCGAGCATGCGCGCGTCCATGGCTGACAAAATTTTCTGACTCGCCTCAAAGTGCAGGGTTTGCGACCTCAAGGTCCCCTCCCGCGTGCTGGCAACAACTTCGGCAATGCGTTTGTCCATCGCGGCCAAAAGCTTGCAATTCTCCTCAGAGTACTGGGTCCGCACCTCCCGGCTTTCCTCCTGACTTGCGGCTGCGGCATCGGCAACCAGCTTTCCCATAGTGGTCCGGGATTTCTGGCTCATTTCGTAATGCAGGGCCTGCATTTTCTCAAGCGCTGCAACGATCTTCCTGTGCTCGCGCCGCTGACAGGCCTGCGCTTTTTTCATGGTCGTCATGGCCTCGACCAGCTCTCTCCTGACATCGATCAGGTCCTGCCTGGTGACACCCTGATCAGAGCCCACAGCAGAGCCAGAATCCACACCGGAATCCACACCGGAATCCACAGCAGCATCCACACCAGAATCCACAGCAACATCCACACCAGCATCCACAGCAGAATTCACAGCAGCATCCACAGCAGCACCCCGCAGGCTGGCCGCCTGGCTCTCCTCACCGCTTTCTTGCGGCGTTCGGAAAAAATGCTGGGTCACGACAGCCTCCACATACACACAGCAGCTACACACAGCAGCTCAACACGACGAACATCCGGATACGCGCTCCAGGTCCGGACTCCAAGCCGGATTTTCCATCCGCAGCCTGCTTCCTGCCAAAAGGAGCCACAGCCCCCACATCGGTGACTCAGGCCGACAGCCGCTCCGCTTTGGAAGCCAATCACACCTTGCATCTTTCAATACCAGGTCTGGAGCAGAAAAACCACCAGCAAGGCACCACAAGCCAGCCACAGCTGATGACCAACAGCACCGATCTCGGCCCTCACCTCCGCCACAGCCTTGCCCATCGCCTCGCGATAAACAGCCACCGCCTCCCGGTGGATGGACAAACCCTCCAGGATGCGTCTGTCCATACTGAGCATGACCTTCTGATTCTGCTCAAAGTAACGCGCCTGCACCTGACGACTCTCTTCCCAGGTGGTCATCATGGCCTCCGCCATACGTTTGTCCATGGCCAGTCGCGCTTTCTCGCTCTCTTGCCGGTACAGGGCATAGGTCGTCTCGTTACCCTCCCACTCGGCCACGACAGTATTGACCACACACCGGCCCATAGCGAGCTGAGCCTGCTGATTTTCTTCATGGTACAGAGCCTGCGCCTTCTCAATGGCCTCCAGCAGCCTGGCGTTCTCCTCCCGCTCCTGGATCTGCGCTTTTTCCATACTGGCCATACACTTGAGCAGTTCCTTTCTCGCCTCGATCAGCGCCTGCCAGTCACTGCGCAACCCGGCGTCCGTAGCCACCTCAGCACTCCGGGCGGAGCCGTCACCCTCACCCACTACATCCACACCACTTTTTTCCGGCGTTCCTGACACTGCCTGAGACATGGACAACCTCCAGAATCAATAAAAAAACAAGCACCGGCATTCCTGACCGCAGAAGAGTAGCAGGCTTTCCGGCTTCCGGCTGTCAGAAGGAAAATCAAGATGCACCAGATCCCGTCATAAAAGACGACAGTAGCTCCTATTCTGGAACCCCGTCTCCCCAGGTCGAAGACGCAGACATGTCACCCTTGCCGCCTCAACGAGACCTTGCCCAGGATTGGCGACGGCGAACAGCACCCGACTGACATCCCGTGTGAACCCCAATAACCGCACGGCAACACCATGCGGTAGATACACTTTCCTCGAAAACCGCCCATCAAATCCCAGACCCCAGATGCTCAGCTCACCTTCATCGCAGACACACAGTGCCATGTGATATGCATCCGGGGAAAAGTGTGCCTGGCACAAACCCAGTGATCCATGACCAATCCATGCCAGCGACGACCATCCATGCGCCAGGTCATGCTGCCAGACACGGACTCCCGCCTGAGCAACCGCTGCAACAAAAAGCCCATTGCCAGAAAACTCCACAAAGTTGACAACACAGCTTTGCTCGCGGCGTACCACATCCAATATATCCAGGACAGGCAGGGACAATCCCTCTTCCCATGGCGGCTGACTGCGGTCAGACAACCGGTACAAACTGCTGTTCCACCGGCTTTGGCGCTGCGGCAGCATCAGCTGCTGGCTATCAGGACTGAACACCATGGGAAACGGCCATTCAATACGGCAGTCCTTGCACAATCTGCGTGTAATCGGTGCCCAGCCTTGCCCTGCTGTGAAGCCATAAAGCGTTATATGAACACCATCATGCCAGGCAACACTTCGATCAAAAGGGCGAAAGGCCACAGCCAGCAAAGATTCATCGAGACTCAGAACCGGCCTGTCAATCCGCCACCGGACCTCCTGGGTTGTCCGAGGCCGCTCTATGACCTGGGGCTGCCAGCCAGCCGCCGTCTGGAAAGCGCACAAAAGGCCGTCCTCCAAAGGCATCAACAGATGCTGGCTGTGACAGCTGAAGCAAAAGCCGACCGGCCCAGGCCTCACCAGGGGCCAGTCATGCAGGGGCTCGGGCCCTGTGACATCCCGCCAGCACCAGCACCATTGCTGCTTCCAGATCCCCTGTGCCTGCCTGGTAAAAACAAGAACGCTATCGTCTGACAGCAACGCCAGGTAGCGGCCATCAGTACTGAGCTCCACCTGACGGACCTGGCGCTTGTACAGCCGGGTTTTGGTGACAGGACGCCAGGGCCCCTTATCCGCCTCCGACTGCCACACCCACTGTGTGCCCAGCGCATCAACAGCTTCCAGTGTGCGGTTGTCTTTACTGAAGCTCAGAATCTGAAGGGGATGATCGTGCCGCTCTCTGAACAAGCGCTGCACCCCCTCCTCGTCGAAGTACCACAAGCTGATATAGCTGATATGACCGGAACCTGCGGCCGCGTCTGCCGCCTGACGCGCATCAGCCAACAAGCGTCCGTTCGGACTACACACCAGTCGGTATAAAGGGTTCTGGTCGTCGAGGCGCTCGCAGCCGAGTGCAGAAAACGCCGGGATGGCGCGCATCTGTTCCACCTGCAGGAAGAAAAGGGCCCGACTGGACAGCCGCTGCGCGACACATGATTCCAGCTGCTGTCTGCGCGCCGAGTCAGGTGCCAGCGCCTGGCACCAAGGCTCCAGATTCTGGTGACAGTAGTCGCGATCCAGTCCCTGTTCCAGCCGCTGTCTGAAAAAAGCCGGGAAGGTCCGCATGAAAGCGCGCCCCTGCAGCTCAACATTGCCCGCCAGCCTGCGCCACTGTCGGCATACCCGCCGGCACAGCGCCAGATCAGCAGGCCCCAGCTCGCGCAACACCAGCTCCAGCAAGGGGTCGGGCCAGCTCGACAAATCGCGACCACTCCAGCGACCTGTGGCCGGCTCCACCGGTGCCCGGACATCAAGTCCGGACCCAACACCCCTGTGACCGGCAGCTGTCGCGGCCAAGCCCTGTTCTCTCACCTGCTCGGGGAGAGACACAGCAGAAGGCGACGAAGTTTCAAAAGAAGGGATTCTGTCCACGCCCTCAGGCCCCCGGTGATTCTCCAGCATTCATCAGGCACAGATGTCAAAACCCATGCCAGCCTCCCCTTGTACAGCGGGATCATTCTTCATCTACAGCCTCAGGTTTCCTGGCTTCCTGGCTTCCTGGTCGCCGGTAGGGCACCAGCTGCAGGCACCCCAGCTCGGTACTCATAGCCAGGCTCTCCCTGTAGCCCCAGGAGCCGATCAATAGCTGGCTGGCATCCGGCGTAAACCGCATCAGCTTCACCGGCCTGCCATGCAGAAATCGTGCTTTTCTGATGTAAAGACCATCACGGCGGGGGCCCCAGACGCTGACCTCGCCCTGCGCGCCCCAAGCCAACCCCAGATGAAAACCATCTGGAGAAAAGACCGCATCACGGCAAGACTCCCTGCCAGCACGGGAAATCCAGGCCGCCGAGGCCCAACTTCGCGCAAGGGTACGCCGCCAAATATGGACACCCGCCCCGCCCACCGCCACCAAAACGCGACCATTGACGGAAAATTCCACATGCCTGGGTATACAACACTTGTCGTTCCCCACCACTGTTGACAACCTGGAGACATAATCCATAAACGCCGCCTGGCTCCAGGGAGGCTGCCCTGCGGCAGACAGCACACACAGACGGCTGTCCCACCGACTCCAGCTGTCAAGAAACACCAGCTGCTGGCCGTCCGCACTGAAACTCATGAGAAATGCAATGTCCATATCGCACTCGTTGCAGATGTAGCGGCTCACTGGTGACCAACCACGCCCTGGCGCGAAACCGAAGAGGGTGACCCGGTAATGAACAGCCTCTGTGGCTGCCGCACCCTGACGGCTATTGCGCGCCAGCGCCAGCCAGCTGCCTCCAGGATCCATGACAGCTTCGGTCTGCCACAGGCTGTGCACAGGCTGCCCCTGTTCATCCACTATGGACTGTTCCTGCCAGACGGCCCCCTCCCTGTGAGCCATGAACATTTCGCCTCTGTTGCTGAACAACAGATGTCGACCGTCATTACTGAACTCCAGACTCCCTCCCCGACTGCTCCAGACGGAAGGCGGCTGCAAGCGCCGCAGGGACTGCGACCACCGCCAGACCCACTGTTGCTGCCACCCCGCCGCTGGCGTGCTGGCGAAAATCTGTACAACATCACCGGAGACTACGGCCAGATAACCACCGTCCGGGCTGGCCGCCAGCCGATCGACGGGCCGACAACACAAAGCAACGCGCCCCACTTCCTGCCAGACAGCCGCCCCTGACGTCGATGACCGCTGCCAGGTACGCTGACGCCCATCCTTGTCTATCGCCTGCAGCCTGCGGCTGTCAGCGCTGAAAAACAGGGCACAGATGGGGCGGTGATGCTGCACAGAGAACAGCGGATGCAGACCCCGGTCACCAGATCGCCACAGCGTAATCCGGTGAGGCTGGTCCAGGAAATCCGAACCCACATCCGCCATGGCACTCGCATCCGGGCTACAAACCAGAATGGAGGTACAACGCATCCGAAACTTTCTCTGGTAGCTGAAAGAACAAAAACGTTCGGCTCCCAGCAGCTGCTGCATAAAGGTGCAAAAAAGTGTCTTGCCAGCCAGCCCCTGCGCTATGCGCGCCTCAAGTTCCAGTCTGACCGTAGAGCCAGGTGCCAGCGCAGCGCACCAGGGAGACAGACACAGGCTGGCACGCTCAGGACCCAGTGCCGTTTCCAGACAGCGTCTCTCGAAGGAGGGATAGGTACGCATCAGGGCACGCGCCTGCAACCTCAAGTCTCCTGCCACCCTGTTCCACTGACGACACACCAGTGCGCAAGATCTCAGATCACCGGGATCCAGGTAACGGAAAAACAGTTCCAGCAAAGGATCCGACCAGCCAGACAGCTCCCGACCGGGCCAGGACGCCACTGCCGAGGACGAAACCACAGCTATCTTGCGATCGGCCGCTCTCCCAGGCGTGCCTTTGGGTTCGGGAGGGCACAGCGACGCAGACGACAGAAAGCTCGTCAAACAAGAAGGCACATTCACAGGCTTCTCTCCAGAGTTCTTTCTTTACCTCTGAGACCAACAAGCGCACAACAAGTTCCACAAGAAGCAAAACAGGCAGCAGCCAGACGGTGTCCTCCAAGGCTCCATCAGGCATCAGTGTCTGCCGGACAGGGCGGAACACAGCCCCTTTTCCTGCCCTCACGTCAAAACCTCTGCCTGGCCTTATGGCTGTCGTCACCAACCGCCCCCAGGTTTGTAGCAGGATTGTTCTCAAGTGGCAGAGGGGGCTGACAATTCAGCCACAGCAAACCGGAGCCAACACAGCCGCAGGACATGGCAACCCGGAAGGTCTTGCCTTTTGTTCGCCCCGCAACCACCCTGCTATGGCCGTCAACCCCCTGAGCTGACGGCTCATCGAAAAAAATCACGCTCTGAAGGCGCGTCGCCTGACTGCTGCCAGGCATCCACTGATTCCGGCAGGATCCCGGGAAAAAGAGACTGATCCGCCCTGTTACTCCTCCCCTACATTCAGCTGTTGAGTGCAGTAATCAAGGTCCAGCGTTCCAGGCACTTGTTCACTGGGGCGCACAAAGATGGTGAAAGAACCTGCAACGCCGGGCAAGCGCATGGTGGACTCTCTTATATTGCGCATATGCTCCCTGTAAACAGAGGACACCACCCCGTCGGCATCATCACGAGCCAGTCCCTGCCGGGCGTCACACTGCTGGTCAGTACTGATATTGTCGAAAGTTCCTCGTGCCAGGCTTGCCACAACCTCATGGATGCAGGAACCGCTACTTAGAGGGGAGTGTTGTTGTCTGACAAGGCCAGAGTACTGACGCACCACATAGTATCTCCCGTTCAGGAACGCATTCGACACCAGCTCCTCATAACCGAACATGCGCTGGATCTCCCCGGGAGCTGCATTGGCCAGTCGTTCGCGCACTCCTGTTGTCATGTGCGGCAGCTCTGTGCCGCCCCCACCGGCAACGCCTTTATAGCAATGGCCATATTCAGCAGCGGCATCGCAAGGAGGCGCATCCAGCTGTATTTCTGCAAAACTCGCGAGCATCTTGCCCAGCGAGATATTCACCGCCAACGCATATTCGTTGTCGCGGGGCATATCCGATCGCAGGTCGACAAGACTCCCCCACCTGCCAAGCGCAGGAGCAGCAAAAGACGTCTGGCCCGCCAGAACGCAGGCCAGCGCGCCTGCTGTCAGGCTGCACAGGCCTGAACCCGAAAAAAGGCCTTTACGAATCATGTGTAACACGGCGATCCCCTCCAGGTGCTCTCAATCCACACGTGAGCCGCTTGGAGGCAGCAATGCCAGAGGAAGTTCTTCGATCAGTGTGTCAAGGCCGTCAGACTACCGGTCTGGCTCAACACCAGCACTTCCCGACGGATGCCACCTGGATTTCACAGTGTTCACGCACCAGGGGCAGGCCTGTGAACTGGTACGCCATGGGCCGCAGACGTCCAGGGCTCTGTCCTGAGAGCCGCTGATCAACAACGGCGACATTACAGCAGCCACTGTGCTCACACCTACTCGACATCCACATGGTAGGTGCAATAGTCGAGGTCCAGCTGTGCGGGGAATTGTGCGCTGGGGCGAACCAAAATAGCGAAAGACCCTGCAACGCGCGGCAAGCGCATAATGGGATACCTGAGATTGCGGGCATGCCGTATGAAAACAGAAGTCACCAGGCTTCTTACACCCGCAGAGTCAAGCCCTTGGCGGGAGTCACAGTGCTTGCTGACGGTCACCTTGTCGGCGCTGACACCAAGACTGCTCGCAGAGAGATCCAGATTCCAGAAACGCCAAGCTTTATTCCTTGACGTACCAGTGCGTTGTCGTACGACATAGTACAGACCATTTCGAGACAAATGCGACCACAGCTGCTCTCTACTGAACATTTGCTGGATCTCATAGGGGACAAGACGGCGCAGGCTGTCGTCCATCTCGTCTGTTAGATGAGGCGGAGTCTCGTCATTCATAACGGAAATGGCATCATGGGCTGGAGCGAAACAGCCACGAATCCCCAGAAAGCGAGCCAGAGTCCAGACAACCGCATGGCAGCTGCAGCTTTCGGGGAGGGAGGCTGCGTCTGACTCTGGCTCCCTCCCGATTTCTATTCGAGCAAAGCTCTCAAGCATCTCCCATAACATGCCATTGACCACCCGGTCATAGTCGTCATGGCTCTCCATCTCCGATTCCATGGCGACCAGATACCCCCATTCAGCCGCCACGCCAGCGCAGGGAACCAGGCTCGCAAAAACGCAAGCCAACGCAGCTGCCGTCAGACGGCAACAGCGTGAAACAGGAAAAAACCTTCCCCGAGCGCTATACAACATGGCAGTGTCCCTGACGCGCCTCATGTCTTGAGAGCGCGAGGTTACAAGAGGCAACCGGCAGCCTGAGATAGCGGGGCGAGCTAACCCGCCAACCCGTTTCACGCGCATGGGGCGATAAATGGTGCTCTCAGATAATGGTGGCGCGAAGTCGTCTTCCGGCAAGCCTGTCATTAATGTCCCCCGCCCCCGGTCAAAGGCCCCGGCCTCAGCTCCCGAAGGAGCCAGGGGACGAAGGCACCCGAAAAGCGCGGTCGAATCCAGACCACTAGAATCTTGACTTGACTGTCGAGCAGGAAACTACAGTCATTTTTCCGGGGTAATCCTTGCTGGGACGCACCAGAATGCTGTACTGGGCCAGAGTGCGGGAGGAGGCAACAGCTGCGGCCTTCCTGACTTCTGTGTTATGTAAATCGAAGCGAGAACCAATACGACGCTCAAGAATCATCCCTACATCCTCCGGCGAGATTGCATCACCCATGCCACAGGAATCACTCTCATGGACGCTGTTGCTTTCCTGATGGCTGTACAGAGCCTTGGCATTGGCACCGATGTAATGCCGCACCACATAAAACTGAACCCCCTCCACCACACCGGCCGTCACTTCCTCTTCGGAAAACCCCTTGCGCTGAAGATCAGCAGGCATATCACCGAGGTTGGCGTAGGGGAAGCCACCTTCCGCAAAACTCGTGCGCATGTCCCTGGCTATTTGTGCAACGCTGTCGTCGAACTCACCAGCATGGAATGCAGGCATCTCGATCTCAACCGCCCTGCCTTTCTGAGGCTCGGCCGCAACAAGCGGGGCGCCTCCAGTCAGGACGCAAGTCAGCACAGCGGCCGCCAGACGAAAAACGGGAGAAACTGGGTTTTTCTGATGTGATACGGTCATGGGAACCTCCAGGGACTGCGTCGCCTTCTGCTCAAGTTTTCTGTTTGCATACTTGCATATAGAGTCAACGCATCTGAAGAAAGTTCCTCCGCCCCGGGAGCTTTTGTTCTCTTGTTGAATCTTGTTGAAAAAGGACCTCCCCAAACCACCATACTGCAGCGGCGAGCCCCCTGAGATGATGCATCGCCGGGTACGGTTGTGTCTTCACACCCCCTTTTCTGCCGACTGCCCGGGCGCGCCCGAACTCAGACAAACGCGGTGGGGCAACCACAACGCCTGCCATGACTTCCCCACTTCCTTGAGAAAAGGATGGGCCCATGTCCCGGAAGCAGGCGGTCCGCCCAGTCAGTCATCCTCCATGATAATGACGCCCATTTGCGCCAACTCATCGACCGTCAATAGATGCAGGTCGTCAGGGGCCAGAAGCCGGCTTTGCTCCCGCGCCAAAGCGGGGTAGCTGAGCGTTTCGTGAAACCTGTCAATCAACAGCTGGTGGGCACTCAGCCTCCTCTTGTGCGCACTTTGCGCAGTCAGGCTTGATTCCTCGTTATAGTTCCCCGCCTGCCAGCCATGAGTTACCAGCTTTGCACCCTTGTGAAAGAATTGGCTTTCGCCCGCCAAAAACAGATCAACGCCGCCGGAAAAGATAATGCTGTCTTTGTCAGCATGGGTATCCAGCCCCAAATAACGAACAAGCAGGGACGCTTCCATAACATACGTGAATTCGCCGGTTCCAGGCACCCTTCCCAAATGAAGCTCTTTGACAGCAGGAAAATGCTGGTGAAGCAGCATGATGGCAGGCGCGAGATTGCGATGCAGAGTGCCAGAAAGGAATGCCGCATTCCGGGAAGCGTCTACCTTGATCGCTATGCGCGAGAAGAACTTTGCCAGATGAGCATCCATGTACACAGCTTTCAGAGGAACACCCAAATCTGAAAGAACTTCCGAAAAAGACAGGGCTTTGTGCGTAGTCCCAAGCTTGATCCTGCTCACGCGGTCCTTGACGTATTCATCCGCAAAATCGCAATCATTCAGCACCGACATGAAATCATGGACTCTGGGGAAAACGACAACAGCATCATTGAAAACAATGCCGGAATAAGGCGTTATATCCCGTGAAAAGGCTCTGGCTCCTTCCTCTATGCGAAGATACAAACGCTCTTTCGAGCCCTCAGGCTTCCCTGTCGTCGACCGCTTCCTCACTTCCATGCGGGACGATTCTATCGACGCATCTATAACAGTTGTCCGGAACTCTGTTTCAAGGGTTGCAAGAGTATCATCCCTCACCTTTCTGCCCTTGGCCTCCAGTGTCCCGAACTCACTGGAGCACAGGGCCTCGGGCTTGCGAACGAAGAATTCATCACCGGTGGTCTCGGGACAAGCCTGCACATGACTGGACAGCGGCACCAGAGCCAGGAGTAAAGGGAAAATTGCATTTTTCATTGACGCACCTCCGTTGTCATTCCAGATCCGTAAAACACCTCCATGAAGATGTGGACCCTTGTCACAACGAAAAGTTCGCCCTATGAAAGCTCCGGCCCCCTTGGCCAGACCGGCGCGATAGACAGCTGCTGCCGGATTTGTCCTTCTGCCTGTCCTTGCGGTCCGTAGTATTGCTCGTACCAGTGCACATGGCCTTGCGCACCAATCATCAGGCCCAGACAATTACGGGTGCCGTAGTGGGAGGAACGAATGAAACAGGGAGCCAGCATTTTTTCCCGCTCCAGACCCACACCTGTATCCGGCAGATCATCGATCTCCGGACATGCACTGTCGTGCAACAAGGGAAGAATATCCTCCGGGACGCTCAGGCCGGCATCCAGTGTGTGGTGCAGGGCTTTCTTCAGAGACACCAGCTTGGGCCAGGGCGTATCCAGCAAGCCGTTACATAGCCCATACACACCTGGCGACAAGGAACGTATGTGCGCTGCACGATTCGAAAAATACCAGAGCCCGGAAGCATCACCCAGCAGCAGATTGAAGCCCGCATACAACTGCTGACAAGACTCAAGCTCCTGCAGATAGTCAGCGGCAGACATGTGCCCGATCAGAAAATGGTGCACCAGTTCGCCACGCGAGCGTTCACCGCCACTACCCGGCTCCCGGTAGTTGGTCAGCGCTGCCAGGCGTCCGCGGGTGCTGATGGCCAGCCAGGTGCCCCCTGCCTGGAGATCCCTTCCCCCGAACAACTCAGGATGATCGTGCCAGAAGTGGGCTTTTTGGGCAGGGCGCTGATAGAATTCATCGCGGTTCGCCCCCATGATCAGCGGATGCTCGCTTGCAGGATCCCAGCGAAAGGCGATCAGGCACATGGTTCTGTACTCCTTGTTTGTCAGTGACGGTTGGCAATTGTCAGTGGCAGTTGTCAGTGGCAGTTGTCAGTGGCGGATGGCAGCGGGCATGGCGGCTGTATTGTGCGGTCACAACCTGCAGCCTCCAGCTCAGGTCGGCGAACACACTCTACAGCGCAACAGGATGATTTGACCAGGGTGGAATTTGCAAGTTATCTGGCAGCAGGTGCTGTGGTAGGCATTCTGGCAGGCCTGTTCGGAATCGGCGGCGGCCTTGTCGTGGTGCCCACTCTGGTGCTTCAATTTTCCCTGAAGGGCTTGTCGCCTGACACGGCAACACACCTGGCCGTGGGCACCTCCCTGGCCTGCATGATTCCTACAGCCATCAGCTCTATCCTGGGACACCAGCGCGGCAAGACCCTGAGCTGGGCTCTGTTTCGCCAGCTGGCGCCCGCCGTCATGCTGGGATCCGCGCTGGGTGCCCTGATCACGGTACGCTTGCATGCCTCCACGCTGCAGGCGCTGTTTGGCGGTGCCGCCATTGTCTTCGGCCTGTCCCTTGCCACCGGTGGCTATGGCAAAGGCAGTACCGCTCTCCCCCGCCCCCCCCCTTCTGCATGGATACTGCGTGTGGGCGGTGCCATTATTGGCTGCCTTTCTGCCGTTCTGGGTGTGGGCGGTGGCATGATGATGGTCCCTTTTCTCAGTCGAATGGGCGTCTCTATACGCCAGGCTGTTGGTACTGCGGCAGCCTGCGTGTTACCGGTGGCGCTGCTGGCGACTGTCACCCATATTCTGCAGGCAAAATACGCTGGCGGCTGCATGGGCACCGGACTGTTCCCGCTCCCGGCAGGACTGATATACTGGCCGGCGTTTTTCGGAGTGACCCTGATGAGCACGCCCTGCGCCAGACTCGGCGCCTGGCTGGCGCATCGCTGTCCTCTCCCCGTCCTGCGGTTTCTGTTTATCGCTCTCCTGTTCGGCGTGGGACTGACGTTTCTTGCAGGCATCTACATGCCGGATACAGAACCAGGTTACGAGGTGCACAGGTGATTGCCTACCCGCATATTGATCCCATCATCCTTTCTGTCGGGCCTGTCCAGCTGCACTGGTACGGCCTTATGTATGTGCTGGGCTTTTGTGGTGCCTGGGTGCTGGGGCGTGCAGCCTGCAAGCGCCCGGACGCCGTCTGGACAGAGGATCAGTTGGCAGATCTTATTTTTTTTGGTGCGCTGGGCGTTGTGCTCGGTGGCCGCCTCGGCTATGTGTTTTTTTATAATCTGCCGCAATTTTTGCAGGACCCTCTGTGGCTGCTGCGCATTGACCAAGGAGGCATGTCCTTCCACGGTGGTCTTTTGGGGGTGCTGGTCTCTACGGGCCTCTATGCCCGTCGTCAGGGAAAGTCGTTCTTTCAGATGACCGATTTTATCGCGCCCCTGGTACCTTTTGGACTCGGTGCCGGGCGCATCGGCAACTTTATCGGCGGTGAGCTCTGGGGACGGGCCAGCGATGTGCCCTGGGCCATGGTGTTTCCGGGCGATCCCTTGCAGCTGCCACGCCACCCTTCCCAGCTGTATCAATTCTTTGCCGAAGGGGTAGTGCTCTTTGCGGCTGTCTGGCTTTTTTCACGCCGCCAGCGTCCGGAAATGGCAGTATCCGGCTTTTTCCTGGTCACCTACGGTCTGTTGCGCACAGTGGTTGAGCTGTTCCGCCAGCCTGATCCACAACTGGGTTATCTGATCGGCGGGCTGACCATGGGTCAGCTGCTGAGCTTGCCCATGGTGCTGGTGGGGCTGGTAATGCTGGTGCGCAGTTACACAAGACCTGCCGTTAACCACAGCTTTTCCCGCTCACGAACTCAGGGACCCAATTGATGAAACAGTATCTGGAACTGATGCGCCAGGTCATGGATCGGGGCGTAGACAAGAACGATCGAACAGGAACGGGTACCCGGAGCATTTTCGGTTACCAGATGCGATTTGATCTGGCTCAGGGGTTTCCGCTGGTGACGACCAAGCGCTGTCATCTGCGCTCGATTATTCACGAGTTGCTCTGGTTCCTGCGTGGCGAGACCAATATCACCAGTCTGCGTGAACAGGGGGTTTCTATCTGGAATGAGTGGGCAACACAGGAGGGCGACCTGGGCCCCGTCTACGGCACCCAGTGGCGTCATTGGGAGGGACCGGAAGGCACCATGGTCGACCAGATAACAGAGCTGGTGCACAACATCAGGACCCAGCCTGATTCGCGTCGCCTGGTCGTTTCCTCCTGGAATCCGACGGTCCTTCCGGACCCGGCTCTCAGCCCACAGGAAAATGCGGCCCGGGGACGTCAGGCGCTGGCCCCCTGTCACTGCCTGTTTCAGTTTTATGTGGCCGAAGGGCGGTTGTCCTGCCAGTTGTATCAACGCAGCGCAGATGTGTTTCTGGGGTTGCCTTTCAACATCGCCAGCTATGCGCTCTTGACGCTGATGCTGGCGCAGGTCTGCAAGCTGCAACCGGGAGAGCTGGTGCACAGTCTGGGCGACACGCATCTGTACAGTAATCACATGGAGCAAGCGCGGGAGCAACTGTCGCGCACTCCCCTGCCACTGCCACGGATGGAACTTAACCCGGCAATACACGAGCTGCTCGACTTTACTGCTGCCGATTTCACGCTGCAGGACTATCAGTCCCATGCGGCGATAAAGGCGCCCGTCGCAGTGTAAGGACGGGGACTGGGCATCGCGCTTGCGGTGCACAGTTCTGCCTCGAAATGCGCCCAGGCAACACTGGCCCGGGGCGTCTTTGCCTCACCGTTTTCCGGGAAGACATCCAGCAGGGTCCGACGGCTTTGAGCTTTTACAGTGCACCAGAGGGAGCAATCCGCCATCAGAAGCCGGCTCCTCGCGATTGTATTCAGTTGTGCTGGCTCACTCTGCGCCAGCTTTCCTTGCACCGAACACATCCTGTCATTTGAATGCCCGAAACTGTTGAGCCGAGTAGAACGGCAGCTGAGTTCTCAATCCAGGCGCGTCTCGGTCAAACAAGTCACCTTGAAGACAAGCCCCGCCGAAGACAGATGGCTATCAAGTGGTTGACATCCTCTCCGCCCTGAAGGACGGGGATTCCTGCTGCGCTCACAGGTGACAGCTTCACGCTGCCGCCTGTGAGTCGCTTCGGCGGGTTCCTGCTGCTGGCGGCATTACCTCACCGCTCACTTCACGGGCGAGCCGGGCGTGTCCCGCCCTTGAGCCATGGGGCATACGTCAGGTCTACGAATAATGCCAGTGAGATTAGGCGCGCTATCCTTCCCCGCCCTGAAGGACGGGGCTTGCCGCGCACCAGGTCAATTCCAACCTTCGCGGGAATGACGGGAGACGCAGAAACGACGGGGAGCGCAAGGGATGACGAATGAAGGTGAGGCTGTACGGACGGAGGTGCAGTATGGATTCCCGCCTTCGCGGAAATGACGGAGAGCGCAGGAATGACAGGGGGCGGAGGGGGAGTACCAATGAAGGTGGAGCTGTAAGGACGGAGGTACAGTATGGATTTCCGCCTTCGCGGGAATGATGAGGAGCGAGGAATAACGAGAAGGGCGCGGGAGTGACGGGGAGCGCAGGAATGACAGGGGGCGAAGGGGGAGTACCAATGAAGGTGGAGCTGTAAGGACGGAGGTACAGTATGGATTTCCGCCTTCGCGGGAATGACGGGGGGCGCGGGAAGGATAAGGAGCGAGGAATCACGAGAAGGGCGCGGGAATGACGGGGAGCGCAGGAATGACAGGGGGCGAGGGGGGAG
>Ga0209021_1002541_pt1 | contig 15798 bp, 16 predicted proteins | sample PinacodermFT_FD_187299 | JGI IMG/M metagenome (GOLD analysis project Ga0209021, IMG submission 187299) | Host-associated microbial community of the marine sponge Aplysina aerophoba from Gulf of Piran - sponge pinacoderm, lysed by freeze-thaw... | ecosystem: Host-associated > Porifera > Sponge >... | reverse complement strand
CATCGCCTGCCGCCAGATCGGGCCCATCAGGATCACCGAGCCGCTCGAGGACGGCGAGAAGGTCTTCAGCGAGAGGAGATCCATCGTCTTCAAGACGTTGCAGGTCGTCCGCTTCTGCGACCGCAAGCGCAACACGCTGGTCTACCTCGTCTACTCGACGAAGGTGATCGAAGGCTCGCCGAAGAACTCCATCTCCACTGTGCCGATGATGCCGTGGCAGACCGAAGACGGAGAGCCGGTCGAGGCGAAGTGCGGTCACGCGAAGGGGTGAGCGGGCAATGCCGGATGCGCGTCGGCGGCGGGGATTCGACTGTCCGATGCGGGCTTTCGGTGATTGGGAAACGGTATCGGATCTGTATTTCAGATATTCCGAAATTCTGCTACCGTTCCCGGTCATTCGTTTCCAACAGGATGTTCCCATGGCGCAAACGCTTGTCGTGTCCGGCCGTGGCCAGATCACCCTGCCCGCCACGACTCGCAAGCGATTCGGAATCAAGGGTGGGGATGTCGTGATTCTCGAGGATCGCGGAAACGAGATTGTCCTCAAGCCCGGCATCGTGCTCGAAGTCCAGCACTACGGCGACGATCAGATCGCGCAGTGGGACGCGGACGACAGACTCGACGATGAGGAGCGGTCACGCATTCTGGACACCGTGGCCGGGCCGAAGTGAGGGTGTTTCTCGATGCCAACGTGCTCTTCACCGCCGCACACAACCCGGAAGGCAAGGCGGCGCTGGTCATCGAGCTTGGCGCTCGGGGGCACTGGGCGCTCGCAACGAGCCATTACGCCCTGGAAGAAGCCCGTCGCAACCTGGACAGGAAGTTTCCGCGGTCTCTGGATGGCCTGAAGCCGCTGCTGCGAGAGGTCCGGCTCATCGAACATCGCCCGGCTCTTCGGTTTCCCGCCACATTGGCCGAGAAGGACCAGCCCATCTTTCAGGCGGCGGTTGCCTGGGATGCAACGCATCTGCTGACCGGTGACATGAAGGATTTCGGTGCCTTCATGAACAAGCCGGAGGAGACGTTCGGGATCGTTGTCCAGACGGTCCCGGACTTCCTGAGGGCTCGCACCGCGGCCGCTTCACGATAGCGGGCCGGTTCGGGTACGCCCCGATCCGCGTCCGTGCGCGCGCCGTCGAATCGCCCCGGACCGAGACAGGAGAGATCGATGACCATGGAGCCGCTTTGCAGGAGCGCCGTCGAGCTGCGTGACCTCGTCGTCGCGAAGGAGATCTCCCCGGTCGAGCTGCTCGACAGCAGTCTCGCGCGGATGGAGGAGGTCGAGCCGAAGCTGAACGCTTTCGTCACCGTCACCGAGGAGGTTGCACGTGCAGCCGCCCGAAAGGCGGAGAAGGCAATTCTGGACGGCGATCCGCCCGGGCTGCTGCACGGGCTGCCCATCTCGGTCAAGGACTTGATCGCGATGGACGGCGTGCGCTGCACGTTCGGCTCCAGGCTCGCGGCCGACAACGTCGCCGCGGTCGACGCGCCGGCGGTCGAGCGCGTACGCAACGCTGGCGGGGTCATCGTCGGCAAGACCACCACCAGCGAGTTCGGATGCAAGGCGGTCGGCGACAGCCCGCTGACGGGCATCACCCGCAACCCCTGGGATCTGTCGAAGACGCCCGGAGGATCGAGCGCGGGCGCGGCGGCCAGCGTCGCGGCCGGCGTGACGCCGTTCGCGCTCGGCACCGACGGCGGGGGCTCGGTCCGTATCCCCGGCTCGCTGACGGGCCTGTTCGCGATCAAGGCGCAGTTCGCCCGCGTGCCGGTGTTCCCCGAGGCTGCGACCCCGACCCTCGCCCACGTCGGCCCCATGACCCGCACGGTGCGCGACGCCGCGCTGCTGCTGGCGGCGGTGGCGGGGTTCGACCGGCGCGATCCGTTCGCCGTGGCCGGGCCGGTGCCGGACTTCCTGGCCGCCTGCGACGAGCCGGTGACGGGCATGAGGATCGCCTGGAGCCCGACGCTCGGATACGCCGACCCCGCGAGCGAGGTCGTCGGCCTGTGCGAGCAGGCGGTGCGGACGCTCGAAGACCTCGGATGCGAGGTGGAGCTCGTCGACACGGTCATGGAGCACGACCCCGTCGACATGTGGATGTCGGAGTTCTACGCCGGCGTCGGCACGAGGCTGGCAACGCTGTTCGGCGACCGGCAGGAGTTGCTGGACACCGCGGTGGCCGGGATGCTGCGCGGCGCGCTCGACCGGACGCTCGAGGAGTACTGCGCCCGGGTGTTCGACCGCTATCGGTTCCGCGAGGAGATGCGCCGGTTCATGGAGGGGTACGATCTGCTGGTGTCGCCGGTCCTGCCGGTGCCGGCCGTCGACGCCGGGCTCGACGTGCCGCCGGGGATGCCCGACGCCAACGTGATCTCCTGGGTCCGGTACACCTATCCGTTCAACCTCACCGGCCAGCCCGCCGCCTCGGTGCCCGCCGGCTTCACCGCCGAGCGTCATCCGGTCGGGTTGCAGCTCGTGGCGAAGACGCATCGGGAGACGGACATCTTCCGGGCCGCGGCGGCGCTGGAGGCGGCGAGACCGTGGGGCGACGGGACGCCACCGATGACGTGAGGCGGGGTCGAGTGGCCTCGGCGAGGATGAACCCGAGCCGGGTGCCGTCTTCGGACGCCCGCCTTCCTGGCCCCGAGCGGCGGCCGGAATCGATGCCTGCGGTCTTCACCGCAGAAACCCGTGGGATTGACAGCGCTCTCCACGACAGACAAGGGACCGCAGCGCTCCAGCACTGATTGACGGTGGTCACGCGCAGCGTGCCGTACTTCGAGGCGACCGGCGTACCGGCGCCGGATCCATTCGTCCCCCGTGGATGAGGTCGGAGTACCCGCGTTCACTTCAGCGCCTCTCCGAGCGCGGCCAGCGTCCGATCCACCTCCTCCTCCGTGTTGTAGTGGGCGAGCCCGATGCGCACCACCCCCGTCGTCTCGTCGATTCCCAGGTGCCGGACAACCTCCAGGGCGTAGTTGTGCCCGGACCACACGCAGATGCCGTCGCGCGCGAGCCGTTCCGCCACCTGCGGCGGCGACACGCCGTCATGGGTCATCGACACCGTAGGGACCCTCTCCCCCACCCGGTTGGGATTGGTGATGCCGTGAATGGTGGTACCCGGGATGGCCCGGATGCCGTCGATCAGGCGCGTCACCAGGCGCGCCTCGTGGTCCGTGGCGGCCCGGTAGGCCGCTTCGATGCGATCGCGCCGCGAGTCCGCGCCGCTCACCTGCCCGCCCAGCCAGTCGTAGTGGTCGACGCACGCGGCCAGTCCCGCGAGCAGCTCGGTCTGCGGCGTGCCGGACTCCCACTTCTCCGGCGGCGCATCCGCGGCACAGCGCGCCTTGTAGGCCGTCAGCTCCTCCAAAAGCTCCTGCCGTCCCCACAGCACCCCGAGGTGGGGTCCGAAGAACTTGTACGACGAGCACACCAGGAAGTCGCAGCCGAGCGCCTGCACGTCGATGCACTGGTGCGGAGCGAGCTGCACCGCGTCGGCGTAGGTCATCGCCCCCGCCGAGCGTGCCAGCGCCGCCAGCTCCGCGATGTCGTTGATCGACCCCGTGAGGTTGCTGGCGCAGTTGAGCGCCAGCAGGCGGGTCCTGGGGCCGAGCAGGGCCGCGAGGTCCTCGGGCTCGATCTTCCAGGTGTCACGGCTGAACGAAAGCCACCGGACGACGAGGCCTCGGTCCTGCGCCAGCAGCAGCCACGGCGACACGTTGCCCTCGTGGTCCATGCGGGTGACGATGATCTCGTCGCCGGGTGAGAAGCGCCGGCCCAGAGAGCGCGAGAGGTGCAGGGTCAGAGCGGTCATGCTCGGGCCGACCACGATCTCGTTCGCCGAGCGCGCGTTCACGAAGTCGGCCATGGCCCGGTGCGCGGCGGCGCATGTTTCCTCCGCGTTGCGGGAGACCTCGAAGTACCCGCCGTAGTTGCTGGCTGCCTCCACCATGGCATTCGCCACCGCATCGACCACCCGCCGGGGAAGCTGAGTGCCGGCGGGGTTGTCCATGAAGACACGGAGTGTGCCGTCGCGCGTGCCCGACAGCGCCGGAAACTCCCGGCGCACACGGTCGATGGGGAACGTACTCATGGTGTCGCTACGCCTCGCACGCGGACCGCTCGCACCGCGGAGAACCTGCTCGTGGAAGTCTTCATCGCAATTCGCGCGGCCTGATGGATCCGGTCCAATCTTCAGCCGGGTCGCGAGCCCGCAGCGCGCCTTCTCAGCTTCCGTACTCGGCTCCGGCGCCCTCCGTGCCCGCCTCGCCAAAGCCGGGAATTGCCGCCGACACCGACTCGCGTGTCCGATCCTGCCCGCCTTCGGCGCAGGCGTCTAACGCGGAATTTTCATCGATTCCCGGCTGCGGGCGTGGATCTGCCCAAGCGGCGACGGGGACGAACCACAGTGGCCTCGTCGCCCGCGGGTGAGTCCGGACGATTGTGCTATCACCGCTCCAATGGTATTTTTTTGGTCGGTCGACCAACCCGAGTAATTCATGTTTCAGCCTGATTGCGGAACGAGTCGCGACCCAGGCCGCCATCTTGTCCGGAACCTGCGCGAATATCGGAGCGGCATGCGGTGAGTTCAGGCGTACGTGACGACACCAGCTTCGCGTTCGGGCACTCGCGGACCGATGGCGCTTCGCCGTCGGTGCCTCCCCGCGGTTTGGTTGCCGGGGTCCTCCCGAGCCATTGCGAAAAATTGACCGACCGACGCGGGCACTCGTGCGGGCTTCCGGAACGTTCACGGCGCTCGGTCTCGATCGGGACCGCCGCGTCCATGAGCGGCGTCTGCATCGAGACCATCCGCTACTACGAGCGTACGGGCGTCGTTCCCCGGGCGGCCCGGACGCAGTCCGGCCGCAGGATCTACGACGCAGAGGACATTGCGCGGCTGCGTTTCGTCAAACGCTGCCGGATGCTGGGTTTCTCGATTCCGGACATCCGGGCACTGTTGCGCCTAACGGAGGACGGCGACGCGCCTTGTGCGAAGGTCAAGGCATTGGGCGTGCAACATCTTTCGGACATCAGGAGCAAGATCGACCACCTCAACGTTCTCGCACGAACGCTCGCCGGGCTGCTTGAGCGCTGCGAGGACGGCCAGACCGAGTGCCCGATACTGGACTGCCTTCTATTCCATCCCAATCCGCCGACGCGGCCGGACTGACTGCCGGCCACACCGCCCCTCGTGGCAACGCGCCATCGGGTCCGGAAGCTCGGAAGGCCGGCCGCAAACCTGCCCGCGGAGGTCGTCACCCTGTTCATGCGACGCGATGCATCCGGCCCAATCAGCGAACCGGGCTGCGAGCCGGTCGCGACGGACCACGCTGTCGGTGCTCTGCGCACGGCCCATGTTCAGCGCCGGCGCCGGCAGTGGGAACTCCTGCATGCGCGGTGCCCGTCGCCGAACTTTGGTACTGTCTCCGCCGACCATTCCCGCGAAGGAGAAGCACCATGGCGAGCCACGCCACCGGCGATGGAGGTATCCCGCCGAGAGACGCGGCCGAGCGCGGCCTGAAGCGGATCATGACTCTCGGCGGTGCGTACGGCACCCGCAACTACACCGTGAAGCACCTGCGGGATCAGAAGGGGAAACGGGTGCTCGTGGAGACCCTTCCATTCACACCGGAAGAGGCGGCCGCGGCCGAGGAAGCGGGCATCGACACCATGAAGGTGCGTTTCGACCCGAGGCAGCCGGAACCGGCGGCCACCATCCGGCGGGCGGCGCCCAACACGTTCATGGCCTTCTCGGTGCCGCTCCTCGCCGCCGCCACCGAAGCCGAGGCGGTGCGGCTCGGCTACGACGCCATGGCGATCGGGGCGGACGCGATCATGTGCCAGTGGAGCCCCCGCCTCGTCGCCGCGGCGACCGAGGCGGGCGTCCCGATCCAGGGGCACGCGGGCCTTGTCCCGCGGAGGAGCACGTGGACCGGGGGGTTGCGGGCGGTCGGCAAGAACCTCGGCGAGGCGCTGTGGGTGTACAGGGAGATCAAGGCGCTGGAGGACGCGGGCGCCTACGCGGTCGAGGTGGAGGTCATTCCCGCCGAGCTCCTGGCCGAGATCAGCCGGCGGACCACCCTGCTCACCTCCTCCATCGGCGCCGGCAGCGGCGGGGACATCCAGTTCCTGTTCGCGGAGGACATTCTCGGCAACGATCCGCCCCCCTACCCCCGACACTCGAAGCAGTACCGCCAGCTCTACAAGCTGAAGGAGCAGATGCAGGCCGAGCGCGTGGCCGGCTTCAGCGAGTTCGTCGACGATGTCCGCGCGGGTCGCTTCCCCGGACCGGAGCATGTGATCAACGCCTCGGAGGACATGATCGGCGCGTTCGTGGAGGCGGTGGACGGCGTCGGTTGACGGAATTCGGCGGCGGTGCGCGACGCCGCCGCGGACGGGCCGCCCGGCCGCGAGCGACGGGGTTGCAATGCGCCCCGTGGGGGAGCGGGCGCGGGCGAGACCTCGCGCGAGATCGGACCGGACGCCGGCACGCCGCTCAGAGGTTCCGGTAGCGCACCCCGGTGTCGAGGCCGAAGTCCGGGCGGAGCTCCGCGCTCGGACCCTCGGCGAGCGCCTTCGCGACCGGGCTCTCCGGGTCGTTCAGGTCGCCGAAGACGAGGGCGTGGTGCCCGGTGGCGGCGCACGCTTCGACACAGGCCGGATCGCGTCCTTCTCCGGCGTCGATGCGGTGCACGCACAGGTTGCACGACTCCACGGTGCCCTTTCCCCGCGGCGACCAGGGCCTCGGGTTCGCGACCGCCTCGTGCACGAACGCGCGCGCCTGGAACGGGCACGCCATCACGCAGTAGCGGCAGCCGATGCAGGTGTGCTTGTCCACGAGCACGATGCCGTCGGCGCGCCGGAACGACGCCCCCGTGGGACAGACGTCGACGCACGGCGGGTCCGCGCAGTGCTGGCACATCAGCGGCAGGGTGCTGATGCGGCCGGTCGCGCGGTCGCGAAGCGTCACCTTGTGGATCCACCGCGGATCGGTGGCGGGTCCGTGCAGCGGCTCGAGCCCGTGCTCGTCGTCGCAGGCGCGCACGCAGGCATCGCAGTCGCGGGCGCACCGGGCGGAATCGACGAGCATTGCGTAGCGCACCTCGCCGCTGACCGGCTCATGGGGCTCGCGGGAACGGGCGACGGGAACAGCGGCGAGCCCGGGCACCAGGGCCGCACCGACCACGATCCCCGTTCGTACAAGAAAACGGCGGCGGGCGGCGCTTGCGAGCGTCCTGGGCCGGGCGTTCACTCCGCCACCTCCCCGAACGCCATCGTCGGTAGCGCCGCATGGCAGCCGAAGCAGTCAATCGTCACCGACGCGTACTCGTGGCAGGTCGCGCAGAACTGGCCGGGCGCGTCGATCCGGACCCACTGCCCCGCGTCGTCCTTCGCGGCGTGGCAGTCGATGCAGCCGACGAGGCTGTGACGCGCGCCGCGGATGCCCTTGTGCACGGTGTCGTCGCGCTGGTGCAGGAGGAACTTCATGTGGTCCCGCCGGATCACCGCGAGCGGCTCGACGCACGCTTCGCCCTTCGCCGCCTTGACGAGCACCGGCAACGGCACGCGGTCCGCCGCGTGCGTGTCCGGGACGACCATCGATCCGAGAGCGACCCCGGCGACAGCGAGCATCAGAAGCACTGCGGCACGGCGGATGGCGTGAGCGCTTCGGCACGCCGGCCGTGCATTTGTGCGGCGCCCGACGGCCGTGACCCTGCGACGGTGCCACCCTGTCGTGCGCGCTTCGGTACCGCTACGGCCGGTGACCCTCCGATTCACTTGCCGCCGACCCATCGCGCGCCGCTCACGTCCGCCCGGGCTTACTCGCCCATGCCCATGTCGATGTAGCCGCTGGGGCAGACATCGGCGCAGATGTGACAGCCGATGCACTTCATGTAGTCGGTGTCGACGTAGCGCCCCGTCGTGCCCTTGTCCTTCTTCACGCGGAACACCGCGTCCTGCGGGCAGTAAATCACGCAGTTGTCGCACTCGAAGCACAGCCCGCAGCTCATGCAGCGATCGGCCTCCGCTACCGCCTGCTCCTCCCCGAGCACCACGATCCGTTCGTCGAAATGCCCGAGCACCGCGTCTCCCTCCGGTACCCGTTCGTCGCGCCGGTGGCGCGGCGTGTCGCGGAAATGCCCGAGGAACATGTCCTCCGCCACCACGATCTCGTGCGCGCTGCGATCCTCGTAGTTGTGCACCGCGTAGTTCGAGAAGCAGGTGCCCCACTCCTGGCGCTGGTCGTACTCCTCGGGGGCGAGGTGCTGCTCGCGCAGCTTCTCCAGCAGGTTGAAGTGGTGCACGTCGACCTTCGGGCGCCGCCTGGGATTCAGTCCGCCGAGGTGCTGGTCGATGCAGCGCGCGGCGATGGACGCCTGCCCGATGGCGGTGGTGAGCAGATGCGGGCGGATAATGTCGCCGGCCACGAAGTGTCCGGGCCGGTCGGTCACCCGGAAGAACGCGTCGGCGTCGATCAGGCCGCGGCCGTTGTCGAGCTCCTCCAGCCCGTCGAGGTTGCCGCCCTGTCCGATGGCGGAGACCAGCAGATCCGCCTCGACCTCGAACTCCGTGCCCTCTCGCGGCACCGGCCGGCCGTCGACCATGTCGCACTCGGCGAGGCGCAGCGCCCGCGCCCTTCCGTCGTCGGTAAGCAGCACCTCGATGGGCATCACCCCGGTGAGCACCGAGACGCCTTCCCTCAGCGCATCCTCCACCTCGTGTTCGGCCGCGGTCATGCCCGAGCGCGGCAGCAGCGAGGTCAGGGTCACCGTCGCGCCGGTGCGCGCCGCCGTCACCGCGACGTCGTGGGCGACGAAGCCGTGCACCACCATCTCGGGCCGGTCCTTGGGGTTGATGCGGTTGATGCGTCCGAGCCGGCGGGCGACGGAGACGACGTCGATCGAGGTGTCGCCGCCACCGACGCACACCACCCGGTCCGCCGCGACCTGGAGCCGGCCGGTGTTGAACGCTTCGAGGAACTTCACGCCGCTCACGCAGTTCGGCGCGTCGCCGCCCGGCACCGGCAACGGGCGCCCGCTCTGGCATCCTATTGTCCACAGGACCGCATCGTGCTCCGCCTCGATCTCCTCGAAGCTCACGTCACGGCCGACGCGCGTCGAGAGCCGTGTCTCGATGCCGCCCAACGCGAGGATGCGGTCGATCTCGCTATCGAGGAACTGCCGCGGCGTGCGGTAGCCGGGGATGCCGTAGCGCATCATGCCGCCGAGGAATTCGTGGTCGTCGTAGATCGTGCACCGGTGGCCGCGCCGGCGGAGCTGGTACGCGGCGGTGAGCCCAGCCGGCCCGCCGCCGATGACCGCAACATGCTTTCCCGTGTCGGGCGCAGGCGGCTCGAACGCATAGCCCTCGGCGATGGCGGTGTCGCCGATGAACTGCTCCACCGCGTTGATCCCGACGAAGTCCTCCACCTCGTTGCGGTTGCAGCCGTCCTCGCACGGCGCCGGACAGACCCGTCCCATCTGCGACGGGAACGGGTTGGCGTCGGTGGCGCGACGGAACGCGTACTCCTGCCAGCTCATTCCCTCCGGCGGCTTCTCCAGACCCCGCACCACCTGGAGCCACCCCCGGATGTCCTCGCCCGCGGGGCAGCTTCCCTGGCACGGAGGGGTGCGGTGCACGTAGGTCGGGCACTTGTGGGAGTAATCCGCGTCGAAAATCCTCGATGCGAAATCGGGCCAGTCGTGGTCACCGTCGCGAAACTTGCGGAAGGTGTGGCCTTCTTCGCGGTAGGTCTTGCTCCAGGGAGTCGCCATGTCTGGTCTCTCGGTGGTCTCTCGTGTTCCGCTCGGTGAGGGATGCCCGCCTCAGTCGTTGCCGCCCAGCACGATCGCGTCGCCCACGAGCTGGTGCACGCTGAGTATCTGGTCCATCTCGAATCCGTAGTACGGGAGCACCTTCGCGAACTGGCTCTTGCAGATGGCGCAGATGGCGGCGATGTGGGTCACCCGGTCGCGCTCCACCACCTCCTTGAACGCCTGCATCCGCGGCAGCGCCCCCTTGACCCGCAGCTCGACCAGGTCGTCGGTGAGCAAGCCACCTCCCCCGCCGCAGCAGAAGGTGCTCTCCCCGATGGTGTCGGGCGCCATGTCGAAGAAGTGGTTGCAGACCGCGCGCAGCACCTCGCGCGGGAACGTGAACTGCCCGCCGGGGACGTCGCCCATGCGCGATGCGCGGGCGACGTTGCAGGAATCGTGGAACGTGACCCGGCGCTCGTCGTTGGCGGACCTGTCGAGGGTGAGCGCTCCGCGCCGGATCAGGTCGTGGGTTACCTCGACGACGTGCTGCGGGACCGGATAGCGCGGGTCCAGGAAGTCGAACGGCCCCGCCAGCGTGTGGAGGAAGCTGTAGGCGACCCGCCAGGCGTGTCCGCACTCGCCGAACACGATCCGCTTCACCCCGAGCTCCAGCGCCGCCTCGCGAATGCGCAGCGCCACCTTGCGCATGTTCTCGTAGCTGCCGATGAAGAGGCCGAAATTCGCCGCTTCCGATGCCCTGGTGCTCAGCGTCCACCGGATGCCGGCCTGGTGGAACACCTTGGCGTAGCCGATGAGGCCGTCGACGTGGGGCTCGGCGAAGAAGTCCGCGGACGGGGTGACGAGCAGTACCTCGGCGCCCTCCTCGTCCAGGGGAAAGCGCACCGCGACCCCCGTTTCTTCCTCGACGTCCTCCTCGAGCCCTTCGAGGGTGTCGGCGAGCGCGGGCTGCGGCAGCCCCAGGTTGTTCCCGATCCTGTGGACCTTGCCGATGATCTCGTTGCTGTACTTCTGCCCGAGGCCGATGCTCGCGAGGATCTCGCGGCCCGCCATCGACACCTCCGCGGTGTCGATGCCGTAGGGACAGAACACCGAACAGCGCCGGCACTGCGAGCACTGGTGGAAGTAGCGGTACCAGTCCTCCAGCACCTCCTCGGTGAGGTCGGCGGCGCCGACCAGCTTCGGGAACAGCCTCCCGGCGAGGGTGAAGTGGCGCCGGTAGACCTTGCGCAGCAGGTCCTGGCGCGCCACCGGCATGTTCTTCGGATCGGAGGTGCCCAGGAAGTAGTGGCACTTGTCGGTGCACGCGCCGCACTTGACGCAGGAGTCGAGGAAGACGCGCAAACCGCGGTACTTGCCGAGCAGCTCGCCCATCTTCGCGATCGCCGTGTCGTGCCAGTCGTCGACCAGCTCGCCCGGGAAGCCGAGCGCCTGCTGGTGGTCGGGCGCCGCCACGAACGGGCGGCTGTGCGCCATCGCGCCTTCGACGATGACCGGAATCTCGGGGAAGTCCGGGATGCCGGGGGTCTCGAACGCGGCCTTGGCCATCAGCGTGCCCTTCTCCGTCCGCGCGTCACCGCGGACCCCCGACACCCTCCGCCCACGGCGTGACGTGGCGGCGTTCGCGGGGATCGTCGGGCTGGTTGCGGGTGGGGCTGAAAAACACGCCGGGGGCGTGGAGCAGCTTGCTGAACGGGAACACCGCCATCAGCGCGGCGACGAGAACGAGGTGCAGGAGCAGCACCCCGTCGGTCGGCAGCGGCTGCCAGTCGAGACGCGCGAGGCCCAGCGCAAATGCCTTGAGGGCGACGATGTCGGTGTGGACGCCGAAGCGCATCGCGAGCCCGCTGGCACCGATGGCGACGAGGAGCGCGAGCATCAGGTGGTCGGACGGAGCGGAAATGTAGCGCACGCGATCGACCAGGAACCGGCGCGCCCACAGCCCGGCGAGGCCCGCGAGCATCGCGAGTCCCACGTACGGCGCGACTCCCTGGACGAAGGCGACCGGCGCCCATACCGGCTCGGTGAAGTACCGCAGGTGTCCGACGAGCACGACAAGAAGCGCGGCGTGGAACACCCAGCCGAAGAGCCACGTCCACTTCGACGCCTTGAACAGGCTCTCGAACAGCACCACCTCGCGAACCATGCGAACCGCGACACCCGACCGCGTGACTGGCGCCGGCGTGGTCGGGATCTTGAGCGGAGCCGGAGTCCGGGCGTACTGGACAACCTTGCGAACGAGACCTGCAACCAGGATCGCGACAGCCGCGTAGAGCGCCAACGCGACCATGGTGGTCAGGATCGGCATCGGGGCCAACTCCTTGGCGTCACGTCCATCGGGCCGATCGCGCGTCGGGATCGGCGCCCCGTATTCCCGCGTCGAGCAGGGCCCGACGAGCGGGTGGAACGTCGGGTTGCGCCTTCGGCCAACCCGACCCGCATCGCTAGACGCAGCCCGTCGGCTTGGGCAGACCCGCGTACCGGCACGCCTGCTTGGCCGGCCCGTAGGGGTAGAGCTGATACAGGTACCTGCTGTTGCCCTTGTCCTTCCCGAGCTTCTTGCCGATGGCCTTGGTGAGCACGCGTACCGCCGGCGCGATCTGGTACTCCTCGTAGTACGAGCGGAGGAAGTTGATCACCTCCCAGTGATTGTCGGTCAGGTCGCACTCATCGGCCTCCGCCATCACCTGGGCGACCTCGGGCTCCCAGTCGCTCAGATTCGCGAGGTAGCCTTCCTCGTCCGTGTCGAGTGTCTTGCCATTGATTTGCAGTCCCATCAGTCGGTCCTCCATCGAATTGCCGAGAATGCCATCACTACACTACAGCCACGACTGCACGCTGTCGTGGCCCGTGACCAGATCCACGAAGCCGCCGTAGTCGACCAGCCCGATGCCGTCGATCAGCTCGGCTTCGGCGAACCCCCGCGCCTTCCAGTCGCTCGCGAGGGCGTAGAAGCTCAGGCGCCGCATGGCGTCGCGCACTCGGGACTCGGCCGCGGTGCCGCTCGCCGCGGCGTACACGCCGTCCTCGATCAGGAGCACCGCGCTGCCGTCGAGCGCGTGCGCGATGCACGCGTCAAGCGAGTCCTTCTCGAACGGCGACTTGTTCACGGTGTGGAGGATCGGCATGGCAGGCGTCTTTCGGAGGTCGGATGGCACGCAATCGAATGACACGTCAGAAGTTGAACACCACGTCCTGTTCGTCGATCAGGCGAGCCATCTCGGCGCGGTCCACGACGTGGATGGAGGACTTCTCGGCCCAGTCGTCGTCCTCGTCCTCCCAGGTGAGCGGCATGAGATCGTCCACGCTCAACCCGCGCTCCTCGAGCGACTCGCGCTCGACGTAGAGACGGCTCACGTCGTAGTCGCCGAGCGCCCGGTACGCGGGGGAGAAGTTCTTGATGCCCGAGCCCGACGTGTCCTGCCCGGCCTTGAGCTGGTACACCCCGTCGCCGACGAACGCCATGCACACGTCCTGCTCGAACGCGGCTCCGATCAGGACCACCTCGAGCCCCTCCACCGCGTAGATCGTCCCGTACGGGGCACGGCGGTTGAGGTACATGAGCTTCTTTCGCGTTCCAGCGCTCATATCGGCATCCACGCTTCGGTTCCCGGACATCGACCCCCGAGCCTCAGTCCCCGAACGTCACCAGGCGATCGCACTCGATGGCCGCTTCCACGAGCTGGCCGAGCCCCGAGATCCGGAACCCCGGGGCGATGTTGTCGGTATCCTTGCCGTTGCGCTTGGCCTCGTCCGGGTCGCAGATCCCACGCCGCTGGGCGGCGGCCACGCACACCACGAGGTCGACGCCGTGCGCTTCGGCGAGATCGGTCCAGCGGCGCTGTATATGGCGATCGTCCTGCGGCGGGGTGGTGAGCCGCGTCCCGTTGTTCACGCCGTCGTGATAGAAGAACACGCGGAAGACCTCGTGTCCCTTCTCGATGGCGGCTTTCGCGAACTGGAACGCGGTGTCCGTCGCCTGGTGCTGATACGGGCCTTCGTTGACCAGCAATCCGATCTTCATCTCGCCATCCCGGCCTCGTTCCGGCTGCCGGCAGGCCCTGGTTCGCAGGGCGATCCGGCGGTCCCGACCGCAACTCCCACAAGCAGGTCGGACTCAGAACCGCATGTGGGCGGAGGCGTTGAGGCTCTTGCGCGAGCCCCGCCAGTTGTCGATGTGGAACTTCGTGAACGGCAGCTCGGTGAGCTCGAAGAAGCGCGGCCACCCGATCCGATCGATCCAGTCGTTGATCCGTTCCCAGTCGCGGGCATCCTCCTTGTAGGCGCGCAGGATCCGCTTGACGATGGCTGTCGCCTCCGGCCAGCGCGGCGGGTTGTTGGGAATGCCGGCCGCCACCAGCTTCTGGAACGACGGCTTGCTGCGCGCATTCGAGTGGTTGCCGCCCACCCAGATCGCGAGCTTCGAATACTCCGGGTCGTTGATCTGCATCGGGGGACAAGGCGGGTAGCACGCACCGCAGCAGATGCACTTCTTCTCGTCCACCTCCAGCGACGGCTTGCCGTTGACCATGGCGGGACGGATCGCCGCCACCGGACAGCGCGCCACCACCGAGGGGCGCTCGCACACGTTCGCCACCAGATCGTGATTGATCTTCGGCGGCTTGGTGTGCTGGATGTTGATGGCGATGTCGCCCTGGCCGCCGCAGTTGATCTGGCAGCACGAAGTGGTGATGTGCACGCGGTTCGGCATCTCGGCGCGGCGGAACTCGTCGATGAGCTCGTCCATCATCGACTTCACCACCCCGGAGGCGTCGGTGCCGGGGATGTCGCAGTGCAGCCAGCCCTGGGTGTGGGAGATGAAGGCGACGGAGTTCTGCGTCCCGCCGACCACGAAGCCGTTGGCTTCCAGCGCCTCGATCAGGGGCTCGACCTTCGCCTCGGCGTCGACCATGTATTCGATGTTGCTGCGGATGGTGAAGCGCACGTGGCCGTCCGCGTAGCGGTCGCCGATCTCGCACAGCTTGCGCAGGGTGAAGACGTCGAGGATGCGCTGGGTGCCGGCGCGCACCGTCCAGATCTCGTCGCCGCTCTCCGCGATGTGGCACAGCACCCCGACCCGGGGATGGATGTGGTACTTCCACTGCCCGAAGTTGCGGAGCATGGTGGGATGCATGTACTGAAACCCGTCCGGGCATCCCGACTCGATCGGCATTCGATGTTTCTTGGCCATCGTCCGATGTCCTCGCCTGCGCTCTGGTACCGCTATCGGTGTCGGCGCGAGCGATCCGGCGGTGCGTGCGGCAACGCGGTTCGCCCGGGTTGCCGCCGCCTCAAGCCGCCTCGCTCTCGCCGTGCTTCGCCTGCTGCCGGCGCTCGAACCACTTCGCGGCCTCGTCGTCCCAGGTGTCGGTGCGCACGTAGGAGCTCTCCCGCGGGTGGTCGATCATGTTGGGGTCGGGATTGAGGCCGATTCCCTCGAGGAAGTTGACGAGCCCGATGCGGTCGATCATCTCGCCCACCCGCTCGTGCTCCAGCGCGTTCTCGGCGAAGAAGTCGATGGTCTCCTCCGCGATCTCCACCAGTCGGTCGTAGTCGTCCTGGGTGTCGAGCTTCATGAACGGCACCACCACGGTGCCGAAGAGATCGCCGATCTTCAGGGTGCGCTTGCCCCCGATCAGCACCGTCACCCCCTTCTCGTCGCCCGGCGACAGGCACTTCGGCATCACGTTGAGGCAGTGCATGCAGCGCACGCAGTTGCGGTCGTCGACCTCCAGGGTGTCATCGTCGGCGAGCGAGAGCGCGTTGGTCGGACAGCGGGTGATGACGTTGTCGATGAGGTACTTGCGACCCTTGCGCCCGACGTACGCCTTCACCTCCTCCTGGTCCACCTTCATCTCATCGCGCCAGGTGCCGATGACCGCGAAGTCGGCCCGCTCGATGGAGTTCATGCAGTCGTTGGGGCAGCCGGAGACCTTGAACTTGAACTTGTAGGGCAGCGCGGGGCGGTGGATGTCGTCGACGAAGTTGTTCACCAGCGAGCGGTGGATCTTGTGCTCGTTG
>Ga0209021_1002540_pt1 | contig 15803 bp, 9 predicted proteins | sample PinacodermFT_FD_187299 | JGI IMG/M metagenome (GOLD analysis project Ga0209021, IMG submission 187299) | Host-associated microbial community of the marine sponge Aplysina aerophoba from Gulf of Piran - sponge pinacoderm, lysed by freeze-thaw... | ecosystem: Host-associated > Porifera > Sponge >... | reverse complement strand
CCGGATGTCGGATTACGCCTTCGGCTAATCCGACCTACGGAGCCACGGAGCCGCGTTAACCGAACACCAATGCCGGGGGCCGGACCGGCGAGGGGGCGGCTCGTTGCGGGCGTGCGCGCTAGTACCTCTGCACAGTGAGTTTGACCGGTTGAGATGGCGTCGGCGAGGTCGGAACGGAGCGCAAATGGCTGATTTTCACGCGATCACAACCTCTGTGCAGAGGCACTAGTTCGCAAGCAGGCGGCCGAATCCGGGTACCGGATCGGAACAGCCCGCCTCGCGCAGAGACTGCCAGAACAGGGTCTGGATCGCGCTCAGCACCGGCCGGCCGAGCGCAGCCTCGGCGCGCTCGATGATCTCGACCGCGCGGATGGCGGTGCACGAGATGAAGAGCGCGTCGGCGCGCTGGTCGCAGACCTCCAGCGCCGCGTCGAGAATCGCTTCGGAGGGGATGCGCGCCATCTCGCGATCGTCTTCCATCAGGAAGCCCCCCACGTTGACGACCTCGACCCCGCTGGCCTCCAGGAAGGTGCGCATGGCCTGGTTGACCGAATCGACGTAGGGGGTCAGGAGCGAGACCCTGCGCACGCCGAGGTGGGCGAACCCCGCGACGGCCGACGTGATTGGCGTCACCACCGGAATGCCGGGCCGTTCCGCCGCCCGGATTTCGCTCGCGACCCGCTCGTATCCGAGCGCCACCGTGCCCGACGTGCAGCTATAGGCGATCGCGTCGAGCCGCTGGCCCGGGATGAGGAGCCTCGCCGCGTCGCCCAGCCACGCGCCCTGGCGGCGGAGATTCTCGATCGTCACCGGGTTGATGGTGCGGATCCGCGCCGTGTAGAACATGACGTCCGCAGGCAGCATGGTGTGGAAGTCGCGCTCCGTCGCCACGTCGCAGTCGAGCGCGATCAGTCCGATGCGGTGGCGGGCTGGTCCGGCGTCGAGCTCGAAGCGGGTCGAGACCTGGACGGTAGGGAGTTCGACAAACCGGGGCTGGGCGCTCATGGCGGGATTCCTCGCGAATTCGGGGGGGGACAAAGATGGTAAGCCTTGCCCGACCGCCTGCAACAGCACCCGTGCTCTCGCGAAGCCGCGACCGCAAGCGTGCGCAAATGGCCTGAACGCACGATTGCCACGCGGCGCCGTAACTACTCACCCTCGTCGTCTGCCGGTTGCCGCAAAGTCACTGGATTCCCGCTCATCAAGGGAATGACGGATGAGTGCATCCGGCGTATTGCCTGTCATTCCCGCGAAGGCGGGAATCCATGGGCCAGAACATGACCAGAGACGGACGAAACGCCAGCAAGAGTGAGCGGTTGCGCGGCGCCGAGGTTGTCGACCGTGCCGAAGGCACCGCGAAGGGACGTTCAGTCCAGGCGGAACCGCTGCGAGCGCACGAACGCGCCGAAGTCCTCCCGCTCGCTCGCCGCGACCTGGCGTGCCTTGTCCTCGGACCATCCGTAGAAGTCCGCGCGCCCGAACCGCGCCGGATCGCGCTGCCTGTCCGGGTTCAGCGCAAGCACCGCGTGCCGGCGCGCGTCGTAGCTTTCGATCCATCGCTCGAATTCGCCGTCGTCGTAGCGGTCGGAGTGGACGAACGCGTCGAGGGGCAGCCGCGGTGTGATTCGGCGCTCCTTCGCCGGGTAGCCCGCCACCATCCCCACGACGGGAAACACGTGGTCGGGCAGTGCGAGCATCTCCCCGATCACGGCCGCGTGGTTGCGGACCGCGCTCAGGGGGCAGCAGCCCAGGCCCGCGGCCTGCGCGGCGCGAATGAATCCGGCAACGACCAGGCCGGCATCGACCGCCGCGTTGAGGAAGCTGTCGAGGTGGTCGTTGGCGAACGGGGTACCGCGCAGCTCGCAGATGCGCCGGATGCGGCGATTGTCCCCGCAGAACACGAGCAGCACCGGAGCGCCGGCGATCCACGGCATCGACGGAATGAGCCCGGCGATCCGCTCGTGAACGGAACGCTCGCTCACGTGCACGACGCACGACTGCTGGAGATCGGATTTCGCGGGGGCGGAGAACGCGCTCGCGAGCAGGGTGCGCAGCAGCTCCGGCGCCACCGGCTCGCGGGTGAACGCGCGATGACTGCGGTGCGCGGCGAGGCCCGTGAGCTCGGGGTTGCGCTCCATCGGCTCGGGCACGTCGACGCTCTCGCCGAACCTTTCCCGGATGAGGCTCGACAGCGTTTCGCTCATGGGTCGTGTCCTCCGCTGGCATGTCGTCGATACCGCCGGTTCGAGGCCGGCCACCCGCGTTTCAGTTGATCCCGGTGATGGCGCCGAGCGTCGGACCGATCTCGCGGTGGAGCACGAGGTCCGCCAGCTCGTCGAGCTCCGTCGGGTCGCGGTTGAGGATGACGAGCGTCGCGCCGAGCCGCCTGGCGTGGACGGGGAATCCCGCGGCGGGATAGACCACGAGCGAGGACCCGATGGCGAGGAACAGGTCGCACTCCGCGGTCGCGGCCTCGGCGCGCCGCATCTCCGCCTCCGGCATCGCCTGACCGAACGAGATGGTGGCCGTCTTCACGTTCCCGTCGCACCGGTCGCACACCGGCAGGGTGCCGTCGCGTTCGAACGCTTCGAGGATGGGATCGAGCGCGTACGGTGCATCGCACTCGATGCACTTCGCGTAGGTCGAGTTTCCGTGCAGCTCCACCACCCGCGCGTCCGGCACCCCGGACCTCTGGTGCAGGCCGTCGATGTTCTGGGTGATCACGGTGGTCACGATTCCGCGGTGCACGAGCGACGCGACGGCGCGGTGACCGTGGTTGGGCTCGGCACGGGCCATGGTGCGGTGGCTCTCCGCCCGCTGGCTCCACGCCTCGCGCCGCGCGGACTCCGATGCGACGAAGTCACGGAAGTCGACCGGCCGGCGCCGCGACCACATGCCACCCGGGCTGCGGAAGTCCGGGATTCCGGACTCGGTGCTGATGCCGGCGCCGGTGAACACCACGGCACGGCGGGCATTCTCGACGAGCCCGCGCAGGCGCTCGAGGTCCGGGTCGCCGGCGACGGGGGAGGTCAACGTCCGTCCCGTCCGGTGCGGCGGTCTGCGTGGACCGGCGCGCAGCAGGCCACGTTCCGATGTAGTTCAACGAGCATGATGAGGTTCAACGTCCACCGTTCCGGTGCCGTCCGCGGCGGCTCGGCGTGCAACGCTTCGGCGTCCGGCGGGTTCGGCCGGGCGCCATCATACCGCCCGCGGTTGCCGGCATGACGAGCCCGCGTGTGCGTTGCGCGCTCCGCTTCGCCGGTTTCGCGTCACCGCGTTGCGTTCCATCCCCACCGCGGCTCGCGGGCTTGCACTGCACCCCAACGGGACGGTGGACACCCTCGGAGTTCGAGGAACGCCGGCGGCGTGTCCTCGCCCCTAGACCGCATCTCCCCTGATTCCAGGATCACATGCATGAGGGAGCTTGACCACGCTATCCACTCGAACGGCGGAGTCCGCGGGAACAGGGCGTCCGTCGAACGTCATTAGGGGAACTTATGCCATCACGAAAAAAGCCAAATCGACATCGCCGGACATAAATGATAGGAAGAATAAGTCGGGCACCGCCATCAGCCTTCGAGGCTTGAGCGCGATGGCGGTGCCCGAGCCCGATTGCCGAGACGTCGCGGCTCCAGTCCCCGCGTGGTGACGGAATCGCCGCCGTCGGACCCACCGCGACAGGGAGACGCCATGAGGAACGTACTTGATGCCCGCGCAGACGGGTTGAACCGGTTGCACGGGATGCGGCGGCCGGCCGGCGAATCGGTCCGGCCGCAGAATCTTCCCCTGTCCGTCCGATGCTCCGGCCGACTGACGGCGAGCGCCCTTGCCCTCGGGGGTCTCCTGTACGGGCTGCCCGTTCAGGCCGTCGAGTTCGACGACGGGCCGATTACGGGCAGCCTGGACACCACGATCTCGCACGGAATGACCTTCCGGGTGGGAAAGCGTGACCCCGAGCTGGCCGGCAAGACCAACAGCAACGACGGCAATCTCAACTACGATCGCGGCATCGTCAGCAACACCTCGAAGTTCACCACCGATTTCGACATCGACTCCGGCGACTTCGGCGCGTTCGTGCGGGCCACCGGATTCATCGATTTCGAGAACGAGAACGGGACCCGGGCGCGGGCCGAGACGCCGCTGAGCGAGGCGGCGAAGGACCGCGTGGCCAGCAATCTCGAATTGCTCGACGCCTACGTCACCGGCACGTTCGACGTCGGCGATGCGATCGTCGACGCGCGTCTCGGCCGGCACGTGCTCAACTGGGGCGAGAGCACCTTCATCCCCAACGGCATCAACGCCATCAACCCCTTCGACGTGAGCAAGCTCAGGCTGCCGGGCTCGGAGCTTCGCGAAGCGCTGCTGCCGGTCGGGCTGGCGTCGATTTCCGTGGCCCCGACCGACACCCTGTCGGTGGAGGGGTTCTACCAGTTCGACTGGGAGGAGACGGAGATTGATGCGGTGGGCAGCTACTTCTCCGTCACCGACTACGTCGGTCCGGGAGCGAGGGAGGCGGTGATCTCCGACGTCACCCTTGACGACCAAGGACTCTGGGCCGGACGGCCGTTGACGCAGGCCATCAATGGCGACCTTCTGGCCTACAGCATGCAGGGCGTCCCGCGGCCCCAACCCACCCTCGATCCGCGCGATCCAGACTTTGCGTCAGTACGGCGCGGGGCAGACGATACCCCCGACGACTCCGGCCAGTGGGGGCTCGCGTTGCGTTACTTTGCCGAGGAGCTGAACGATACGGAATTCGGGTTCTACTTCATCAACTATCACAGCCGTCTGCCTACGATTGGCGCGGACACCGGCAGCCTGAGAGGCGTACAGGCGGGACTCGCAGCGGCCGGTGCGGTTAGTGGGCAGGGTTCCAACACTCGGAATGCGATACGCGGGGCGGTCGGTGCGATGGTCCCCCCGGGCGTGCCCGGGAGGCAGGCGATCATCGACGCTAGCGTGGACGCCCAGGTTCGGGGGATTGCGAGCGCTGTGGCGCTCGACCGATACGCCAATTCCGGAAATTACTTCTTGGAATACCCTGAAAATATTCATCTATTGGGCCTGAGCTTCAACACCGTGCTCGGGACCTCGGGCTGGGCGCTGCAAGGCGAGTACTCCCTGCGTCGGGACGCCCCGCTTCAGAAAGCTGAACGAACCGTGCTCGGAGATGGCCTGGCGCCCATATTGAGGGCGCTGGATCCCACTCGGTCGGACTTCGTCCCGCCGCAACAAATCCCGGAATACCTGGAGCACTATGCGCCAGAAAAGGTAGAAGGCTACATTCGGCGCGACGTAAGCCAGGTTCAGGCCACCGCCACCAAGGTGTTCGGACCCACGATGGGCGCGGACGGCTTGGTCTTCCTGACGGAAGCCGCCCTGATGCACGTGCACGACATGCCGGACAACAGTACCGAGCCGCTGGAAAGCCCCGCGGGCGGTGTCACCGGTGCTCGTGCACCAGAGGACGCGGAGTACCCCGACGCCGACGCCACCTCCTGGGGCTATCGAGTCGCGGCGCGCCTCGACTACAACAACGCTATCGGCGGCGCCAACCTGTATCCCTACACCCAGTTCCTCCACGACGTCAGCGGCAACAGCCCCGCCCCCAGCGGCCCGTTCGTGGACGGCCGGACCGCGCTCACGATCGGGCTCAAGGCCGACTACCTCAGCCGCTGGCAAGCGGATATCGGCTACACGAAGTACGCTGGCGACGGCAACGATCTGAGCGACCGCGATTTCGTCTCCATCTCCCTGAAGTACTCGTTCTGAGGTTCCGAGGTCATGAACGCCATGAATGCAACGAAGTCGATCACGATTCGATTCGGCGCCGCCCTCGTCCTCGGGTGCGTCCTCGCTACCCCCGCCTCGGCCGGGCTCTCCGCCGACCAGATTGCACGCCTCGGCGCGGACCTGACCCCCCTCGGAGGAGAACGGGCCGGCAACGCCGACGGCACCATCCCGGAATGGACCGGCGGCATCACCGAGCCCCCGGCCGGATTCGTACACGGGGAGCACCACCGCGACCCCTACGCCGGCGACGAGCCGCTCTTCGTCATCGACGCCTCCAATCTCGACGAGCACCGCGACCGGCTCTCGGTCGGGCACCAGCGCATGCTGGAGACCCATCCGTCGTTCAGCATGCCGGTCTATCCCACCCGGCGCAGCGCCTCCGTCCCGCAGCGGATCTACGACGCCACCCGGAGCGCCGCCGCCACCGCGGAGCTCGTGGACGACGGCAACGGCGTCGGCAACGCGGTCATCGGCATCCCGTTCCCGATCCCGGACAACGGCCTGGAGGTCGTCTGGAACCACCTGCTGCGCTACCGCGGCGAGTCGGTGGCGTGCGTCATCGGACAGGCCGCGGTCACCCGCGGGGGCGACTACACGCTGGTCAAGCAGAGCCTGGAAACGGAGCTCCGCTACTCGCTGCCGGGGATGACGCTGGAAGAGCTGGGCAACACGATGATCCTGTTCAAGCAGAAGACGCTCGCCCCGGCACGGCTCGCGGGCGACATCGTGCTGGTGCACGAGACCATGAACCAGTTCCGCGAGCCCCGCGCCGCGTGGACCTACAACCCGGGTCAGCGCCGGGTACGGCGGGCGCCGAACATCGCCTACGACAACCCCGGCACCTCCTCGGACGGACTGCGCACCGCCGACCAGCTCGACATGTTCAACGGAGCGGTGGATCGCTACGACTGGGAGCTCGTCGGCAAGCGCGAGATGTACGTGCCCTACAACTCGTACAAGCTGCACAGCGCCGACCTCGCGTTCACCGACATCCTGAAGCCGCTGCACGTAAACCCCGAGCACCTGCGCTACGAGCTGCACCGGGTGTGGGTGGTGGAGGCGACGCTCAAGGAGGGCGCGACCCACATCTACAAGCGGCGCACCCTGTACGTGGACGAGGACTCCTGGCAGATCCTGGTCGCCGACATCTACGACAACCGCGATCAGCTCTGGCGCATGTCCGAGGGCCACGTCATCAACTACTACGAGAAGCCCCTGATCTGGCCGACGCTCGAGGTGCATTCCGATCTGCAGGCCGGACGCTACCTCGCCTTCGGCCTCGACAACGAGTTCCCGATGTGCGCCTGGGACACCGAGCTCAAGGCCCGGGACTTCACCCCGGCCGCACTGCGCCGCGAGGGCCGGCGATGACGCCGGCCCCGGCCGTCTGATACCCCGGTCGCGACGACCGCGGCCGGGACGGCTTCGCTTCGACGGGCTCGGCGGCCTGCTTCGAGTCCCCCTGCCCTCACACCTTTGAAGACTCCGAGACCGACGCCACGGGAAGTATCGCCGGTCCGGGCGTACACGGTTTCACGCCTTGTTCTTCCCTTGCAGCGCAGGAAGAGCGCCGCAGCTTGCGCGCTCATGCTCACGCTGGCACTGCTCGCGACCGCCGGTGCACCCGCCAAGGAAGCGGTGGAGGCGCCACTTGCCATCGAATCGCTGCTGCTCGACGGGGCCGCGGTCGGCTCGAGGCTGGTGGTGGTCGGAGAACGCGGCCACGTCCTCGTGTCCACCGACGACGGCGCGAGCTGGACGCAGGCCGAGGTGCCGACCCGCGCGCTGCTCACCGCCGTGCACATGCACGACGAGCGCACCGGCTGGGCGGTGGGACACGACGCGGTGATCCTCCGGACTGGCGACGGCGGGGAGACCTGGACGCTGGTGCACCAGGCGCCGGAGGAGGAGCTTCCCCTGCTCGACGTGTGGTTCCGCGACGAACGCGCCGGATTCGCGGTGGGGGCCTACGGCTACTTCCTCGCCACCGAGGATGGCGGGGAGACCTGGACCTCGCGGGCCGTCAGCGAGGACGACTTCCACCTGAACGCGCTGGTGCCCGTGGCGGACGGGACGCCGGAATCGAGTCGGAACGGGCCGCAACGGCTGTACATCGCCGCGGAGGCGGGGGTCGCCTACCGATCGGACGACGGCGGCGCGACCTGGCGCGAGCTGCCCTCCCCCTACGCCGGCTCGTGGTTCGGCGGCCTCGCGTCCGACGCGGACCGGGTGCTGCTCGCGGGGCTCAGGGGCCACCTGTTCCGCTCCGGGGACGGAGGCGAAACGTGGACGGAGGTGGCGACCGGCACCCAGGCGACCCTGACCGGAGCGGTCCGGCTGCCTTCCGGCTCGATCTTGATCACCGGGCTGGAGGGAAGCGTGCTGACCAGCGACGACGGCGGGCACAGCGTGTCGGCCCGCAGGCTGCCGTCGCGCGAGGGGATCTCCGCGGCGCTGCCGCTCGCCGGGGGCGGGGTCCTGCTGATCGGAGAGTTCGGCGTCGAGCGCCTGCCGGACTGATTCCCCGAGCGCCACCGTGACCGATCGTATCGAACGACTCCTCTTCGCCCGCCGGCGCCTCGTGCTCGCGGCCTTCGCGCTCGTCACCGTGGCGATGGGGTGGCTCGCGACCGGGCTGCGGGTCGATGCGGGCTTCACCAAGCTCGTGCCGGTCGAGCACGAGTACATGCAGACCTTCCTCCAGTATCGCGAAGAGTTCGGAGGGGCGGACCGCGTGGTGATCGCGGTCATGGCGCGCGACGGCGACATGTTCACGCCCGAGTTCTTCGACGTGCTGCGCATGGTGACCGATGCCACGTTCTTCCTTCCGGGCGTCGATCGCACCCAGGTGTTCTCGATCCTCACGCCGAACGTGCGGTTCATCGAGGTCGTGGAAGACGGCGTCGCCGCGGGCAACGTGATGCCCGCGAATTTCGAGCCCACCGAGGCCGGATTCACCCGGGTACGGGAGAACGCCATCAAGGCCGGCATCGTCGGCCGCCTGGTGGCGAACGACTTCACCGGCGCCATCGTCGCCGCCAAGCTCCAGGAGTTCCACCCCGACACCGGCGAGCGCCTCGACTACATCGGGGTCGCGCAGGAGCTGGAGCGCATCCGCCGCGAGGCCACTTCGGACGCGGGCGCGGGCGTGGACGTTCACGTGGACCTGCACGTGATCGGGTTCGCGAAGATGGTGGGAGACATCGCCGACGGCGCCGTCCGCGTCATCACGTTCTTCGGGATCACGTTCCTGATCACGGCGCTCTTCGTCTGGGCCTACACCCGGTCGGTCCGGCTGACCGTGCCGCCTCTGATCTGCTCCCTGGTCGCGGTGGTCTGGCAGCTCGGCGGGCTCACCGCGCTCGGCTTCGGCGTCGACCCGATGTCCATCCTGGTGCCGTTCCTGGTGTTCGCGATCGGGGTGAGCCACGGGGTGCAGATGGTGAGCTCGGTCCGCGCGGAGGCAGCCGGGGGCGCAAGCGGGCTCGACGCCGCGCGCGCGAGCTTCCGCCGCCTGCTGCTGCCGGGCTCGGTGGCGCTGGCCTCCGATTCAGTGGGCTTCGTCACCATCTCGCTCATCGAGGTGCAGGTCATCAAGGAGATCGCGATCGCCGCGAGTCTCGGGGTGGCCGCGATCATCCTCACGAACCTGGCGCTGCTGCCGGTGCTGCTCTCGTACTTCGAGGCGGACGACGAGGAGCGTCGCGCGGCCAGGAAGCGCGACGACGTCCTGCAGCCGGTGTGGTCGCGGGTCGCGCGCGTGGCGCATCGGGGGCCCGCCGCGGTGGTGATCGGCGTGGCGGTAGTGCTGCTGGCGGCGGGCGCCCACCTTGCGCCGCAGGTGCGGGTGGGCGACGAGCACCGGGGCGTGCCGGAGCTGCGGGCCGACTCCGCGTACAACGTCGACTCCGCCGTGATCACCGACCGCTTCGAGATCGGCGTGGACGTGCTGACGGTGATCTCGGAGACGGTACCCGAGGGCTGCATCGACTACGAGGTGATGCGAACTCTCGACGAGTTCGAATGGCACGTGCGCAACGTCGAAGGCGTCCAGTCGGTGATCGGGCTCGCGGGCGTCGCCCGCGGCATCAACGCGATGTGGAACGAGGGCAGCCTCAAGTGGCGGGCGCTGCCGCGCAACCACTACATGCTCGTGCAGTCCGTCTCCCCGGTGCCCACGAGCAGCGGACTGCTCAATCTCGACTGCAGCGTGATGCCGGTGTCGATCTACACCGCCGACCACAAGGCCGAGACCATCGAGCGCGTGGTCGAGGCGGTGAAGGAGTTCGACGCCGCGAATACCAACGAGCGCATCACCTTCCGGCTCGCTTCCGGCAATGTCGGGGTCATGGCGGCGACCAACGAGGAAGTGGAGGCGTCGCAGTTCCCGATCCTCGCCTACGTCTATGCCGCGGTCATAGCGCTGTGCCTGCTCTCGTTCCGCTCGGTGGCGGCGACGGTGTGCATCGTCGTGCCGCTCGCGGTGGTCTCGCTGCTCGCGTACGCGCTCATGGCGCTGCTCCAGATCGGGCTCAAGGTCTCCACCCTGCCGGTGGTGGCGCTCGGGGTGGGGATCGGAGTGGACTACGGGATCTACATCTACGGGCGGCTCCGCACCCACCTCGCGCAGGGGCTCGACTTCGCCGCGGCCTACGAGCGGACGCTGGCCACCACCGGAGCGGGCGTCGTGCTCACCGGCCTCACGCTGGCGGCGGGGGTGGCGACGTGGATCGTGGCGCCGCTGAAGTTCCAGGCGGACATGGGCACGGTGCTGACGTTCATGTTCCTCGTCAACATGGTCGGCGCGGTGGTGCTGCTGCCGGCGTTGGGCGCGTGGCTGGTCAGACCGGGGAGGTCGAAAGCCGGCGCGGAGTGAGAAGTTCCGCGAGCGCGGCCTCCGGCGGGCCGCGCATCTCTCGCCGCATGGCCGCGACCGCGCCGCCTGCGCAGCAAATTGTGATTGCCGGTCGAATCGGAATGCGACACGCCCGTAGGTCGGATTAGCCGGAGGCGTAATCCGACATGAAACATGGATTTGGATGTGGGCTGGATGTCGGATTACGCCTTCTAACCCGGAAATTTCACCGATTCGCGAAGCGAGGGCGCGGAGATGGCTGTTTTCGCAAGGCGAACGCGAGTCCGGGCGCGCAGGCGTACTTGACAGTACGTCGAGCACCCGGGCCGCGTTCAACGCGGCGAATACAAGAACGCTTGCGCAGCAAGCGTTGGGTTGGTCAGATCCGCGTCCGCAGCCGTGAATCGGTGAAATTTCCGAGCTAGGGCGCCGTCTCCTCTCCGGACCCCCCTTCCGCACCCCCGGTCCCGGACGCCGCATCGCCGGCCTGCGCCTCCGCCTTCCCGGCGTCGTCGGGGTGCTTCCACGGCTCGAACGCGAATCCCTCCCACTCGCCCCCTTCCTGTCCGACGAGCACCGCCGCCGTCGCGCCGACCGCGCTCTCCTTGATGGCCCGGTCGTCGCGGTGCACGAAGCCGACGATCTCGGCCCGGAGCGGCCCGTGCACCCGCACCTTGCACAGATCCCCTTCGCGGTGATCGGCCACCACGGTGTGGGTGCGGCCGCCGCTTTCGGTCTGGACGGCCAGCATCATCGTCGTGCTCCAGTCCTCGTCCTCGGCGTCCTCGGGCTTCGGCCGCATCAGCGCGAGGCGCACGGGAATCCGCCCGAGGCGATCCCTCGCCACGCGCTCTCCGGCTCGCGCCCCGCCGCACTCGATGATGCCGGTCAGGATGTGCATGCGACGTCGCTCGTGCGAACCCTCGGGATACCAGGCAATCGAGGCCTTCTCGAGCGCCACCTCGTTCACGTATCCGCCGCCACGGTAGATGTGGGGGGTCTCGCACACCTGCCATTCGCTCGTGCCGAACAGCGTGTGCTCCTCGCCGGAAGCGGCCGCATCCGGCGGCGGGACCGATCCGTCGCCCGCAGCCGTAGTCTCCGTGCCCGCTCCGTTGCCGGGATCGACCTGCGAGTCCCCCGTATCGGCGTCGTCCGGGGCGCGCTGCATGAGCCGCACGGTACGCCCGGGGAGCATTCCCGGCTGGCCCGTGAGGCCGTGGACGCGCAACTGGGCGAGAGCGGCCCTGTCTTCCCTCCTCCGCTTCCGCTCCCGGACCTCGTCATCCGACATCATCGGGGTCTCGAAGACGTCACCCAGCGCGCCCCTCGGGCCGAACCGCACCGGATCGCCCCTGGACGGCGTGTCGAGCATGGATCCGCGCTCGCCGGCCGAGCTCGCAAGCACGGTGCGGCCGAGCACGATCACGTCCGTCGACGGCTCGACGGTGTCGTCGGCGGTCATTTCTATGGGTCCGCCACGGTTCAGCCCGCTTTGCGGCGGCGACCCGTCGCGGAGCGCGATGGCGAGGCGCCCGTCGCTGGTGCTCAGGATCTCGATACGGATCCGCAGCGCCTCGCACAACCCGTCCAGCCACTCGCCGAGGGTCTCACCGCGAGCGACGGCATACGGTACGCGCTGCACCGTGCTTCGAACCTCGGGGTAGATCCTGATCGGGGGCATGCCGCGCAGCACGGGCTCGCGGCCCGGGGTCCCGGTCCCGTTGGCCGCGCAGCTCATCGCCCCTCCGACGAGCGCGTCGAGGCCGCACTCGCCCCAGCCGAACCAGACCCTGCGGTTCCTGAGCGCGGTGAGGGGATCGGCGATCAACAGGGCGCACATCGCGTGGCTTTCGGCCGAATCGGGCGCCTTCGCCGTCGCCGCGGTGATCACGCTCGTCCAGGTCCGCGCCCTCGGACCGTCCTTCATCCTGAGCGTCGTCCCGCAGGCGGTTCCGGGCGCGAGGCCCGCGCGGATCACCGCATCGAACGCCTCGCCCTCGGTGTCGACCCGGGGCCTCAGATCGAGCACCCCGGTCCATCCGCCGGCGCGATGCTCGTGCAGCATCAGGTGGTATATGGGCAGGGCCGGCGCGTCCTCGAAGCCCATGGAGCGCACCTCGGCCCGGTAGTGGATGTCCCGCTCGCCGGCCATCGACTACCGGCCTCCACCCTGATTGCCGTCGCCGTCGCCGGTGTCGCCGTCGTCCTCGTCGACCGGGTTGCCGGTGGCCGTTCCCCCGGAGTCCGATTCGCCGGCGCCGGTCTCCGTCGACGAATCCTCGGTCTGCGTGGCGGGGGCTTCGGGCGCCGCATCGGTCGAGTCCTGCTCCCCGGCGTCCTCTTCCTCCGCGGCGTCCTCTTCCTCCGCGGCGTCTTCGGACGTCTCGTCCGATTCGACGTCATCCATGTCGTCGATCCTTCTGACCACGATCCCCGACCATGCGTCTTCGTAGTTGTGCTCGACGAGGATCGCGGTGGCGGCGCCCACCACGTCGCGGTTGATGGCACGGTTGTCCCTGTACTGGTAGCCCACGATCTCCGCGGTGAAGGGGTCGTGCACGGCCACGCGGCACATGTCGCCCTGCCTGTGCCCGCCCACGAAGCTGTGCATCGCCCCCGCCATCTGCTCGACCACGGGCAGCGCGATCCGGGGCGGCCAGCGATCTTCGGGTGGCGTGGGCGTCTCCAGCGTGTCGGCCTCGGGCGCGGGGTTGCGCAGGCGCCGGGGCTCGGGCGGCGGCGGGATGTCTTCTTCGCTCTGCTCCGTCGCGGCGTCGCCGTTCAGGCTCGGCTCCCCTGCTTCCGTCTCCCCATCGACGGTTCCGGACTGCGTCTGCGTTTCCGCTCCGGCGTCGCCCGTCTGCTCGTCGCGCGTGCCGGATGCGCTCTCGTCGCCGGTGGGTTCGGCGGTCGGGTTGTCGTCGTCCTCGTCGTCTTCGCCGTCCTCGTCGTCCGTACCGCTCCCGTCTCCCGCGCCGTCCTCCGGCGAGGGCGTCGCGGCGGAGAGCCGCTTGAAGAAGATGTACGCGATCGCCTCCTGGCGCTTCTCGGCCTGCGCTTCGCGCTCCGCCTGCTGCTCCTCGGTCAGGTCCTCGGTCACGACCCCGGGATGCGGATCGTCGTAGTCCCCGTTCTCGTAGGCCCGGGCCTTCTCCTCCCACTCCGCGGCGTTGGCGGTGTAGTCGTTCTTCTTCGTGTCGTCGTAGTCGTCGAGGGTGATCCTCCCGTCGCGGTCGGTGTCCGCTTCGGCGAGATCGTAAGCCGCCTGCATGTCCGGAGGCGGGAGGAAGCTGAAGCGCACGTTGATGCGCCCGAGCCGGTCGCGCGGCACCGGCTCGTTGAAGAGCGATTTCTCCGAGTGATCCACCATGGCGCTCACGATCACGGTGCCCCGGGGCTCGGGCTCGGGCGGGTGCCATGCGGTGTCGGCCCGCAGAAGCGTGGCGTCGTTGTCGTAGGCACCCTCGCTCACCAGGTGCCGGGCGCTCGCGACCTGCCAGCGGTCGATTCGGTTGATGGTCTCGTTGAGGGTGACGGTGCAGCCGGGCTCGATGCCGGGGTGTCCCGACGCGGCCCTCACCATGAGCGCCTCGCAAAACCCCCGGCGCACCTCGTGCCAGGCGCGTTCGGTGACTTCGTCGATGTCGGCGCCCTGCGCCCGCACCACGTGCCCGATCGGTCCGTACCCGACCAGCATTCTCGGCGTGCCCTGCGTCGGATCGTCGAGCAGCGCCGCCCTCAGGGGATTGCCCGGGAAGGCGACCCTCGACCGGATGGAGATGCCGCCGTCGCGCCCCCGCTCGTCGTCGCTCATCTCGACCCCGTCGCGCTCGACGTGCATCTCGTAGCTCGCGCGGTGGGCCAGGGCGTCGGTGAGGTACAGGACCTGGGTGTCGCCGCCGTCCTCCGCGAAGAGCTCGGCTCTCAGGCCCAGCATGCCGAGCACCCGGGCCAACCATTCCCCGAGCGACTCTCCTGCCGCGATCGCATACGGGATGACGTCGAGCGCATCGCGATGGCGTCCCCGCACCGTGATCTTCGGCAGCCAGGCCGTCGTCACCTCCGTGGTCGGGCCTGCATCCAGTCCGGCTGCGAGCGCGATGGCGCCGCCGACGAGCTCGGCCGCGCTGACGTCGCGGAACGCGCCCCAGATCTCGCGGCTCGCGAGGTAGCCGAGCGGGTCGACGAGCTGTATCCGACAGGCCGCCCGGGTGTCGTCCTCGCTGTCGAGCGGGACCATCTGGCTCACCATGCAGGGCCAGGTCCGGATGGTCTGGTTGTGAAGGAGTTCGTTGCCTTCGGCCTCGACGCGGAGATTCACCTTTCCGCGCCGCCCGGGGCTCAGGCTTCGCTCGGCGAGCGTTGCGAGAATGTCGATGCGCGACGCCCCGCCGCCGGGCACTCCGAATGCGAAGATCGCATGGGCGCACCACCCGACGTTGTAGCCCTCGGAGGCGACGAGCGACGCGAGCCTGAACCGGCGCGTGCCCACGATGAGGTCGGGGCGCGTCGCGATGGCGGCAACCTCCTCACCCGACGAACCGCCGTCGCCCCCTCCTCCGGTTCCGTCTCCGGTCCCGGAGCCGCTGGGCGGAGATTCGATCTCCTCGTCGACCGTGCTCTCCGTTGCGTCGGCCATCGTTGCGATCCCCGCGCCTCCTGGCTCGGTCGATTCTGGCCCGATAAATCAGCCACCGCAACCGACCGGATTCGCTCCGAGCCCCTGCCACCGCCCCGGTACCGATTGGCGTGGTGCTGCTGCCCGTCCGGCCACGCTCGTTCACGAAATTCGAGCCTGCTCGGATCGAGCCAGGGCGCGAACGCCCCCGTCCGGAGCTGCGCGTTCTCCTCCATAACGCTGACATCGCCGTTGTCGGATAGTTCCGGGGTTGCCGCCGATCGGGGTCCGGTCGACCGCCTCGTTCGCGAATCCACATCCACTGCCGCGAGCCGGTGAAGAGTGGGAATTGATCGTCACGCCGCGAACTGCGACGGCTGCCCGGCGCGGGTCGAGCAGGAATCGCCGCGCGAGGAGCAACAGGTCGCGACATCGGCACGCCGACACCGCTGCACCTACAGAACGACCCCCGTGTCTCCGAACAGGTGGAACCGCTCCCGCTCCACCCGTATCGGCAACTCGTCGCCCTGGAGG
>Ga0209021_1002538_pt1 | contig 15811 bp, 15 predicted proteins | sample PinacodermFT_FD_187299 | JGI IMG/M metagenome (GOLD analysis project Ga0209021, IMG submission 187299) | Host-associated microbial community of the marine sponge Aplysina aerophoba from Gulf of Piran - sponge pinacoderm, lysed by freeze-thaw... | ecosystem: Host-associated > Porifera > Sponge >... | reverse complement strand
GAATATGGGGTCTCGATCACCGATGCCTGTATCGGTTGGGAAGATACGGAAACGCTCTTGTATGACCTGGCCGATGCGCTGGCGAAACAAGCGCCCATGCACGTCAGCACGCCTTAAAGACGGCATCACGACAGTCGAATCTTGTTCGACAAACAAACGAACCAGCCGCAACGTCAAAAAGCCATATTGCCGGGCGACGACCTTAATGCACGAGGCAGACCACAAGCAAACCAATGAGATCATCGAAGTGGCCTGGAAAGATCTTTCACCTAACGTCGTCCTAATCCTTTACAGGTTTAAAACAGTACATTTTGCCCTCAAGCAAGATTGCCTTGGGGTCTGGCTTGCCACTGGCCCCTAACGCACCGTCAGGCAAGACGTATTGATGAATCTTCGCATATAACTCTTTGTTTGCAGGGTCATGGTATATAATGATTTCGCTTTTCGTTCCTGGTGGCAATGCTTTGCCCAACAAAGTTGATTCTTGCAGAAGACGAGATCTTACGATTTCTTTTACTAATTTGTTTTGCTGAATTAATTCGGGGTATTGACTCTGGTTAAAGAGTTCCCGTAGTTTATATGCTGGCATATAAATGATGGTCCGATTTGATGGTGTTGCCATGTCTTCTATTCCTCAAGACGAACTTCTGATTCGAAAAACGCTCGAATACTGCCACAATCTCATTTCTCTTCAGGATCTCAAAGAATTTTCCTTGCTCAATGTCACGAAATTCCTAGATTCAGACAACAAAACCATTGCCAACCTGATTCGTGAAATTGAAGGGTCGGTGGTTGAGATTGAAGAGGATCTTGTAACGGAAGAAGAATTTAAAAGTAATCTTAAAACCATTCTTAACGGCTTACAACAAGAACAAAACCGTTGGGCCGGATCTTCAGTGTCTCAGGCAAATTAGACACATCGAAGTCGAGCACCACTCACCACACCCATACGTACGACAGAAAATTTGTAGTGCATTTGTAGTGCATGTGCCGCCCAAAATGCACCGGGGCCTCGCGGTCTCGGCGACAGAAGCCAGTGTTAACCTGAACCGGTGAGCGCGCGACTGGCAAAAACTTGAGCAGTGCCACATTAAAGGGACAAGAGGTATTTACTCTTCCGTTCTATGCAGACATGGTTTCACAAATTTCTCTTCTAGTCTTTTGGCAAGAGAATCTCCATAGTTAAGAATGTTTTTGCGCCCACGAAACTCGATTAGCGTTCGATTTGGCTCTTTCTCATAGAAGATAACTGATGCCATCACCCCTTCAAACAAGTTCCCCCAATCCTCAAACACTTCAATGGATCGTGGTGGTCGACGGCGTTCGCGCGTTCTGCTGGATCGAAAAGTTGGCTCATTGTCTAATAGGTTTATTGCGCATTCAGCTAAGTCTCGATAGTCCCCTTCGACTTCATAAGCAATTTGGGGTTCCTGCTCTTTGAGTGCTTTTATTGAATAACATCCCGACAAGAAACTGAGTAAGAGAAAAATGGGGAATACGTCTAGAGTCTTTGCTCTACAGCCTTTTTGTTTTATTGTAAAATTTCCGATCATAAGATTCTCCTCATAAAACCAGCCTTTCTTATTTCAGCCCAGAGTTATCCTGGTCGTTCGATTCTCTACGACTCTTCATTTCCTCGCCTGTCGCTCGCGCCTTCCATCGAAGACAATATTCGTCCCTTATTTTCTTCAGGGAGATGCTGTAAGAGTTTTGACCAGTTTCCACGAGTCTCTTCGCTTCTCTTTTCGACAAGCTTGGTTTCGTATTCATCCCATACCGGCTGGTGCAAGGCATGCAAGGTCATATGAGTCCGTGGCTCACCCCAGGCTTCGGCAAGCCATTTGCAATCCGTTTTGTTGAGGAGAGCCAGTTTTGCATACCCCATTTCTTGATAGGAAAAGGGCAGTGTCTGAATGCGCTCCGCAGGAATTGATTCGAAAACGTTAAATCCTGGCTGTCGCAACCGTGGCGCATACTCAAGCATGAATGAGCGAACAACGGCTAACCAGTACAAGACATCCAATTCCTCGGCATAATCTTCTTTCTTTTTGCGCTTCGTTCGAATCATCGATCTCAGCGCAAGAACCGCTTCCTTGAATGCAGCAGGCAGTGGTAGGTTGTCTAGAGCGATACGGAGTCGTTTCTGTGGCTCTTCTGAAAATTGCTTGAGGCGGTCGGTCCAAAAATCGTCTGCCTCAGATACCTTCTCAAGCGACTTCCAAAACGTTCTTACACGAACCGTGACTTTAGTGTCCGCGTGGGTTTCCAGCCAAGGCATGGTTATTACCGATAAAATTCTTCTCGTTTATGAACAATTATTAACATCCCTCTTTTTCCTCTAAGGTAGAAGATTCTTCATAACATGACAACACGGACAATTGTAGAAATAACAAATATATATTTCCACCGCCCCACGAAATTCTCTCTTGACCGGCGGGCAATTCTGTCACTATGCTCTCTTGCTCTCTTTTGAACTTCTTCATCGACGACGCGGCCGAGATACGAACTACGCGGAGCGGCTCATGACTGTTTCCCTTCCCTTTCGGGAACCACGGTTGGGTGAAGATTATTGGATCGAAGACGACATTCTTCCCAATGCCCTGGAAGTGGCGCAACGGTGCATTGCCAACAGTACCTGGACGTTGGGCTCACCCTGGCGTCCGGAACCCTGGCCCGGCATGAGGGCCCCCCATGCCCTTCAGCCGGACGAATTGCGTCGTGTGGAAGAATGCGTGACACAACGACTCGGCATCCCTGCCCTGCAACCGCAAACCGATTCGGACATGGGGATTTCCGGCCATAATCACATCCAACTGTGTGGCGGGGCCGAAGGCGTGGCGCGTCCTCACGTCGATTCTGCAGCCATTTGTGATTATGCTGCGGTCCTGTATCTCCATCCCAACCCACCAACCCATCATGCGGGGACGTCGTTTTACCGTCTCCATATGCCGGGGGAAGCACCCGGGGGCAACGTCTGCACACGGGAATATGAAAGTTTGCGAGACGTCCCCGGGATGCCACAGGAAATGGACCCGACGCTCTTTCAGGAGATTGTAGAGGTACCCTACGTGTTCAATCGACTCTTGGCCTACAAATCCGACCTGATTCATTCTGCCACTTCATACTTTGGGTGGGGCACGGAACTCGCTTCCAAGCGTATGGCAGTGGTGTTTTTCTGGAAGGTGCAGTAAGAGAAAGACTTGTATACGTTCCCCTCCTTTGTAAGGAGGGGCGAAGGGGAGGTAGAGGCTATGGTCAAGACGGCGACCCCGCACGCTTTATGGACGGTTGACTCTACCCCACCTGACCTCCCCTTACAAAGGGGAGGAAACAGACTGTCCTCTTGTGGTCGTTCGCTCATTCTGTCGCCAAATGAGTGAACACATACGAATAACAAGGGCTTGCTTACCCAACAGGGTTATCAGTTCGCCGCGTTGAGCATTTCTCCGGCAGCTTTCCTGACTGTTTGCGTAATCGTCGTTCCTCCCAACATTCGCGCAATTTCTTCTTCACGATCTTCGGAAGGCAGACGTGTCACCGACGCAACGGTTCGCTTTTGCACGCTTTCTTTTTTCACCAGATAATGATGGTGGGCCTGTGCTGCAATTTGCGGCAGATGGGTGATGCACATCACCTGGTGTGTGTGCCCCAATGTCTTGAGACGTTGTCCCATGGTCGCGGCCACGTTGCCTCCGATGCCCGCGTCCACTTCGTCAAAAATCAACACCGGCACCTGGTCCACACTTGCCAACACCGTTTTCATCGCCAACATCAGCCGGGAGAGTTCCCCGCCTGAGGCCACCCGCGCCAAGGGTTGCAGACTTTCCCCGGGATTGGCACAAAACGTGAACTCGATCTGATCAAGACCGCTTGGTCCGGCCTGTTCTGCTTGAGAGACCGTCGTGATCCCGATCTGAAAGCGCGATTTTTCCATTTTTAACTGGGCCAACTCGGTTGCGATTCGTCCTTCAAGTTTTTTCGCGACGGCTTGACGGGATTCAGACAGCGTTCGCCCCAAGGCCCACGTGTCCTGATACGCCTGCGAGACTTGTTGTTGAAGATGCTGCGTCTGTTCTTCGAGGTTCGCCAATTCTTCCAATTCAGATTGCATCCGGATTTGACGGGCAAGCAACCCTTCCAGCGACTCGCGGTATTTCTTTTTCAACCGTTGCAGCCATGCCAGTCGTTCGTCGATCTGGGCGAGCCTCGCCGGATCGTGATCAAAACCATCTTTGTACGTTCGGGTGGCCAACACCAGTTCTTCAACCAAGGCAATGCCGCCATCGGTTGACTCATTCCACGGCTGAACGGTTTCATCGATGGCCCCAAGCTCTTGGACCAGTTTCCTGACCTCCGTCAGTTGGGAAAGGATCGACGCCTGATTGCCATACAACAGGTCATAGGCCTGATTGACGACTTCCAACAACCGGCCGCTATTCTGCAATTTCCGGTGTTCTCGCATGAGGATTTCATCTTCTCCGGGAACCAATTGAGCCTTGCCCAGTTCCTCGCACTGAAAACGCAAGAACTCTTCACGCTCCTGCCGATCTTTTGACCGTTGCGCGACCTCAGCCACGGCCCGAACCAGGTCTTGCCAGCGAGAATAGTGCATGGCGTACTCGTCACGTAACGCCAGCAAGCCCCCGAAGGCATCGAGGACATGCATCTGGACCTTTGGCGAGAGCAGCGATTGCTGTTCATGCTGGCCGTGAATATCGACCAACCAGCCGCCCAGTTCCGCCATCTGATGCAATGGAACAAGCCGTCCGTTCACGTACATCCGGCTCCGCCCCTCACGGGACAGAACCCGGCGAAGCAGGAGATCCTGCGTGCCTTCCGGCAACAGATCCCATTCTTTCAATTTTGCGAGAATCGGCGGGTGTTCTGATAAAGAAAACACCGCTTCCAGCGTGGCTTCCTTGGCCCCGCTTCGAATATGCTCGGCGGACGCCCGCCCGCCCAGCAGCAGAATCAAGGCGTCAACCAAGAGCGATTTCCCGGCTCCGGTCTCTCCCGTAAACACCTGGAAGCCCGTCGAGAACTCAAGTTCGAGGCAGTCGATGAGAGCAAAATGGGAAATGCGCAGCTCAGTGAGCATAACCACAGCGCATACTCACCACCCTAGGCCGGAGCGGAGTGTTGTGCGAGCAGCGAATCGATGACTTGTTTGAATTGGGGTTTGGGCCTTGCGCCCACTATTTTCTCAACCGGTTGTCCATTCTTGAAAAAGAGAATCGTGGGAATGCTCATGATTTGAAACTTGCCGGCAATCTCGGGAGCTTCATCGGTGTTGAGTTTCATGACCTTTAATTTTCCTTCGTATTCTTTGGCCAGTTCTTCGACGATCGGAGCCACCATCTGACAAGGTCCACACCAAACGGCCCAAAAATCAACCATCACCAATCCATCGATTTGACCCACCTCAACTTCCCAATTGTCAACCGTTGCTTGCGCCACGAGTTCGGACACGGCATCCCCCTTTTTTCAAATATGACGACAGGATCTCTTTCTCGACATAGTGAAAAGAATCCTAAACGGGCCGTTGAAAGGGTGTCAACTTCCGCGAATCTTTCTTGCTTTGCCCCCTCACCCCAGCCCTCTCCCACGCTGGGGAGAGGGTGTTTTGTTCCCCTCCTTTGTAAGGAGGGGCCAGGGGAGGTAGAGACCATTTGAGCTACTATCCACTTATCATTGCTTTTGTTCAGGCACGCCAGCCTCTTGAGCCTTCCTCTGCTTTATTATTTCGTCTATACCCTCCGGCCGGAGCATCTCTTCATACAGAGTATCTTCCCATTTCCATTGTTCAGGCACGCCGGCCCACCAATTTTCAGGATATTGCTTTTCCCAAGCCCGGACTTCCAACCATAATTCATCGGCACGAGTCTTATCGAGCCGGTTGGCCATGCCGGCCACCACGTCATATTGCTGCCGGATCCCCTCATGCAGGATTTCTTTGGCCATCCTGGCCAACATGTCGGGAGGATCGACCAGATCCATGGTCCCGCGGTTGACCATGGAAAGCGACAACTGCCCGACCTTGACCCATTCGTCGCGTTCGGCCAACGACTCCAGATACCCATCCAGCGCATGATACACGTAAATGAGATAGACGTAACTTTCTACGGATGGCGATTGATCGATGTTCATTTGACAAGCTTCGACCGCACGACGGTAATCCCCTGCAGCCAGATAGACTTTGGCCCGCGCCAACGGAGGCTGGACATTCTGTATCGAGTTTTCCGCGACAGACACACTGGTTCCTGTCAGACACCATCCGAGACACAACACCAGCAGACTCAGATGAATCGTTCGCGACTGATCCGGCACGTTCATCACACCCTCCTCCGGTTCGCGGTTTCCCATGCGGTCAAGACCAGAATACCACGTCTTGATCCCTGCGTGCATGCAGCTTAACTTCTTCACGGCGATGTGGTAAGAATCACTCAGCCGTCTTGTGCCAAACAACCCGGGATTCAACAATGTATGCTTTGATACTGGTTCTGGGAGTAATCTTGGTTTCCTCCCCCGCGAAAGCGGAAACGGAATCATGGAAAACACTGAACACCGCCGGAATGTTGGCCTATAAAGAACGGAATTTCGTCATGGCCCAAGAGATGTTTTACCGGGCCTTGGACGCCCTCGGAGGAACAACCGAACCCGATCCGCGCATCGCCACCACCCTGAACAATCTGGGCGCGACCCACGAAGCCTTGGGAGAATACGAACAAGCAGAACTCCGTTATCGTCATGCGCTCACGACGATCGAATCGATCCAGGGCCCCGATCATCCCGACATCGTGGTCGGGTTAAACAATCTGGCGTCTTTGTATTTTTCACAAAGAGCGTTCGACAAGGCAGAGCCGCTGTGGCAAAGAGGGCTTTCCATCAGTGAGCGTTTCTTGGGAGACACACACCCTCATCTCATCCGGACCCTGCTCACCCTGGGACTCGTCACGCAGGTGCAACACAAGTTCGATCGGGCGGAACCTTACTATATCCGCGCCATTCAAATCGGCAGACAGGCCCTCGGCACGGACCATCCCAGCCTGATTCCCCTCTATGAACGCTATGCGTCATTCCTGCGCCAGGCTGATCGCGATGAGGAAGCTCAGGTTGTCGATCGCCAGGTGGAGGCCATTCGAACCGCAAATACGCGCTCCCCTCCCGAGTAAACCGGCGGAAGATTAACGGGGAAGCCACACGATGGATTCACGACGCACCCCACCGGGACGGCACATGGGCCGTCCCCTAGAGTCTTTCCATCCCATCATTGCCCGCTGGTTCCGGGATTCCATCGGCACACCCACCGACGTCCAAACGGCCAGTTGGCCTGCTCTGTGTTCCGGTGAACACGCGCTTATTGCCGCGCCGACGGGGTCGGGCAAGACCCTGGCCGCCTTCTTGGCGTCGATCGATTCCTTATTCCAACAGGCGCTCTCCAACGATCTGGCCAACCACACTCAGATTCTCTACGTGTCGCCGCTCAAGGCCCTGAGCAACGACGTCCAGAAAAATCTCAGGCGACCCTTGAGTGAAATTTCGGGAAACGCATTGGAAGCCGGCCTGCTCCTTCCGGAGATACGGGTCGAAGTCCGCACGGGTGACACACCCACAAAGACTCGACAGGACATGCTTCGCCGTCCACCCCATATTCTCATCACGACGCCCGAATCCCTGTTCCTCTTACTGACGGCGCGCAAGAGTCGCGAAATTCTGCGCACCATCCGCACGGTCATCGTCGATGAAATTCACGCCTTGGCCGGCAATAAACGCGGGTCGCACGTGGCGCTTTCCCTGGAGCGCCTGGATGCCATCGCGCACGTGAAACCAAATCGCATCGGGCTTTCCGCCACGCAAAAACCGTTGGAAGCCATTGCCCGGTTCCTGACAGGCGGCACCAGTCACATTTCAGAAGATCAGGCACCCATCTGGACGCCAACCTCCTGCCATCTTGTCGACATGGGACAACGCCGGGAAATGGATCTGGCGATTGAAACACCCCGGGACGAACTCGGCGCAATCGCGACCAATGCCATTTGGGCGGACGTCTATGATCGTCTCACCGAGTTGGTCCAAACCCATCGCTCCACCCTGGTGTTCGTCAACACCCGGCGATTGGCGGAACGCATTGCCCATCAGTTGACCGATCGATTGGGCGAGGACCTCGTGGCCGCACATCACGGCAGTCTGTCACGCAAGATGCGGTTGTGGGCGGAAGAGCGCCTCAAAAAGGGACAGACTCGCGTGGTGATTGCCACGGCGTCCCTGGAACTGGGTATCGACATCGGTTTTGTTGATCTCGTGTGCCAAGTGGGTTCTCCGCGCGCCATTGCTACCTGCCTGCAGCGAGTCGGCCGGGCAGGTCACTGGGTGGACGCGATTCCAAAAGGCCGGCTATTGTGTACGACCCGTGACGAGCTTGTGGAATGCGCCGCGCTCATTCGAGCGATTCATCTCGGCCACCTGGATCAGATTCTCGTTCCGCAAGACCCCAAGGATATCCTGGCCCAACAATTGATCGCCGAAGTCTCGGCTCAAGAATGGCCCGTGGATTCGCTCTATCAACAATACACCCAGGCCTATCCCTATCGGCACCTGACCAGAACAGCATTTGACGAAGTCGTCACCCTGGTCACCCAGGGCTGGACCTCGAATCGCGGCAAACAACAGGCACTGCTCTTTCACGACCGCGCACAAAATCGATTGCGTGCTCGCAGGGGGGCACGCCTGGCGGCGATTACTTCAGGTGGCGCCATCCCGGATACCGCAACCTATGCTGTCATAGCCGAACCCCAAGGCAACACGGTCGGATCGGTGGATGAAGACTTTGCCGTGGAAAGTCTGGCCGGCGACATTATTCTGTTGGGCAATACGTCGTGGCGCATTCGTGGGGTCGAGACCGGCGTGATGCGAGTGGAGGACGCGCACGGCGCCCCTCCAACCATCCCCTTTTGGCGAGGGGAAGCTCCGTCGCGCACCTTTGAGCTTTCCCAGGAAGTGGCGGAGTTACGGCAGGCCGTCGTGGACCGGCTCACGCCACCAACCTCGACGTCCCCGGCAACGTCCGGACAGGACCCGCACGATCACATCCTGCGCTGGTTCGAATCGGAATGCGGGGCCGACCGGCGCGCGACTGAACAAATTCTCGCGTACCATCAATCCGGGGTGCATATGCTGGGTGCCGTTCCCACGCAACGGACCATTATCGCCGAACGCTTCTTCGATGAAGCCGGAGGCATGCAACTGGTGATTCATTCGCCATTCGGCGGGCGCATCAATCGGGCCTGGGGGCTTGCCTTGCGAAAGCGATTTTGCGTCAGTTTCGACTTTGAACTGCAAGCGGCTGCCACTGACGAAGGACTGGTGCTGTCATTGGGTGAACGACACAGCTTTCCGTTGGAGACCGTGTGGTCCCTGCTCCGGTCCTCCAACGTCAGGGAGGTACTCACGCAGGCCGTCCTGCAATCCCCGATGTTCATGGCCCGCTGGCGCTGGAACGTTTCACGCGCCTTGGCCGTGCTGCGGTTCCGCAACGGCAAACGGGTTCCCCTCCATTTGCAGCGCATGCGGGCCGAAGACCTCCTGACGGCCGTGTTTCCCATGGCTACGGCCTGTCAAGACAATCGCCCCCCCGGCAACATCGACGTGCCGTCCCATCCTTTAGTACAAGAAACGCTTCGGGATTGCCTTGAGGAAGCCATGAACATCGACGGGCTGACCGTCCTCCTGCAACGCATTGAACGGGGCGACGTGCACTGTCTGTCCATCGAGTCTCCGACGCCGTCTCCTTTTTCTCATGAAATCCTGAACGCAAACCCTTATGGGTTTCTCGACGACGCCCCGCTCGAAGAACGACGCTCGCGAGCCGTGAGCATGCGACACATACTGCCACCCGCTGAAGCCGCAACAATGGGCGCGCTGGATGCCGATGCGATCGAGGCGGTTTGTCAGGAGGCTTGGCCGCGGGTCCGGGATGCCGATGAACTGCAGGAAGCACTCCATCTGCTCACGTGGGTCCCGGAGAACCATGCTGCGGAATGGCGCGCTTTTCTCCCGGACCTGCTCGATTCAGGGCGGGCTCTCGTTCTTTCCCACACAGACCCCACACGGGATTCGACGGTCTCCATATGGACCACGCCCGATCATCTTTCCCTCCTGGCCACAATCCTGCCTCACCTGGCCGCGCACCCGGATGCCCACCAGTGCGAAAGCAGGTCTTCGCCCGTTTTCTCAGGCGATGAGCAGGAAGCCCGAACCACGATCGTACGAAGTTGGATGGAAGTCATCGGCCCCACCACGGCACGGGAGTTGGCGGCAACCCTTCGATGGCCCGCTACGACCACACAAACGGCGCTCGAACAACTCGAAGCACAAGGCCAAATCCTTCAGGGAACGTTTCGCCCTCGAGTGCGTCACGTCCCTTCATCGGCTTCCGGGCTTGAGACAGAGCCTCATCTCTCCTTCCGTGGCTCCGAGCAAGAGCACGACTCAAAACCTGAAATCGAATGGTGCGACCGTCGTTTGCTGGCTCGCATTCATCGACGGACCGTCCTCACGCTTCGGCGAGAGGTTCAAACCGTTTCCGCTTCAGATTTCATGCGGTTTCTGTTCCGATGGCAGCACGTCGCTCCCACCGCCAGGCTCCATGGCGAACCCGGGCTCCGGACCATCCTCGAACAACTGGCGGGATTCGAGGCCGCGGCTTCCGCCTGGGAGCCTCACCTACTCCGCAGCCGCATGGCCGATTACAGGCCGGACACGTTGGATTACCTTTGTTTGCGCGGAATCATCACGTGGGGACGGCTGACCCAACCCACCCTGGACCATGACCTTGCCGGCGCCAAACAGAAAAAACGGGTGATCCCCCACCAGCCTTGCCCCGATCAGCCTTTTTCCCCGAGACGATGCAGAATGGTTGCTGGCCCTGGCTCGCAAAGAACCTCGGGGCCCGCACGCATGGCTTCCGGAGCAACTGACGGCCGTCGCCGGCACCGTGTATCACTATCTCTCACAACGGGGCGCAAGTTTCTTTGCCGATGTCACGCGCGATACACACCAACTTCAGGCAGAAGTGGAACAGGGCTTGTGGGAACTGGCCAGTGTCGGGCTGGTCACCGCCGATGGATTCGACAATCTCCGCGCCTTGCTCGATCCCAAACGCCGTCGAGGAATCGGGCGCCACCAGAAGCGACGGCCACGGGATACGATCGGGCGCTGGTCATTGCTCACGACCGGCTCGGCTGACCCGAACGGGCAGGCAAAACCGGCCGGCAGCCCCACCGAAGCCTGGGCCCGTCAATTATTACGCCGGTATGGAATCGTCTTCCGCGATCTGCTGAAGCGAGAATCCCTGGCCGTCGCATGGCGCGATTTGCTGATGATCTATCGACGGCTGGAGTTGCGCGGAGAAATTCGCGGCGGGCACTTTGTCTCCGGCATGACGGGCGAACAATTCGGCCTACCGGAAGCCGTGGAAGCTCTCCGGGCCGTGCGCAACGACGCGCAAGCCGGAGCCCAGGAAATCCGGCTCTCCGGATCAGATCCTTTAAACTTGGTCGGCATCATTCTCCCGGGCGACCGGATCCCTTCCCACCCCTCACGATGCGTCATCTACCGCAACGGGACCCCGATAGCCTCCGAGCCTCTCTCCAACGTCTCTGCCTGAGCCTTCACCAGCCAGCCTTCTCTGAGTTACCTTTGGAGAGTTAGCCTCATGATCGCTCGTCTCTTGACCACGGGATGCCCTCACGCTAAGATCCCGCCATGGTACGCATTCCGTTCGATCCTCGCTCATTCGGGTCCCGGCGCCCAGACAGGCGCCCCCAACCCGGTCCTCCCCAGGCTGACCCCAACGCCCAATTTCGTTCGCTGAATGCGACCCTTCTGTTTTGTCCGAATTGCAGAGAGGCGACACCCGCACGCGAACGGCTGTTGCTCGTCCTGCCGTCAGGGAACAAATATGAATACGTGTGTTCCTACTGCGGGACCTCAACCGGCGAAAAGATCGACCAGACCGAACAAGCCCCCACGTTAATCATTCCCTGACTGTTCAGGAAATCTCCTCATGAGCCGGACGTTGTTTCAGGAACCGGCAATCCTTCCATGGCCATAATGCGGAGCGCGTTGGTGGTGGAGCAGGGCCCGGGACGGAGCCGATAGTCGAACGTCAATTCCTTGTCGCCGACCGTTTCCTGAAAATGCACATTGGCGAGGCTTGGCAATTCTTTTTCCAGCTTAGCCAACTCCAGGTCGTGCGTGGTGACGAGCCCCAATCCCCGTCCGGCAGTCAGTTCACGAATAAACGCTTCGCTGCCCAACAATCGTTCCCGATTATTCGTACCTTTGAAGATTTCATCGATGAGAAACAACACCGGAGGTTCCCGATGATCGCCCATGGCCACCAACAGGGTTTTCAGACGTTTGACTTCTACGTAAAAATACGACAAGCCTTCTTCCAGGACATCCCCGACTCGAATGCAAGTCTGGATCCGCAGCCACGACCAGTCCCAGGAGCCGGCGCACACCGGTCCTCCGGCCTGCGCCAGGCACACGTTGATTCCCACCGTTCGTAGGAACGTGCTCTTTCCGGACATATTGGAGCCGGTGACCAGCAAGACCCGGCCCAGACCTTCAAGTGTCAGATCATTGTTGATCCGCTGTTGATGGGCAATCAGGGGATGACCGATCGCCGTCCCGGAAATGCCGAGATCGGCTCCCTCCAGTTTTCTTCGCGGCCACGCGTAGGATGGGTTCAAGTAGGCAAACGTGGCCATAGCCATCGCCGCGTCTATGGTCGACAACCGTTCTATCCAATCCGGCAGCATGGGCCGCAGCCGGCCGCAGACTCTCTGCAAAACCCACGTCCACGCCAGGTCCCAAGGGACCACGACGTGCATCGCAATATGGAGAATTGGGTGCGCTTTGAGGCTCAGCCCGCTGCAGATTCTGGCCAGTTGTTTGATGGCGGCCGAAGGTAATCCGGCTTGCCATGGATCGATCACGGCCTGAAGCGCGGGTAACCGTCGAAACGACCGCTTCTCGAAAAGGCCGATGACCGCGGCCAGTTTATCCAACTCCATGTGCAGATCGAGGGTCCGTTCAAACACGTGGCTCAATCGCCCACCAGTGAGAAGCATCAACAACGCGTAGGCGAGAAAGGAAACGATCCAATATCCTGGCACTCCTCCCACGAACCAGAAACCAAACAGGACAATGTTGAGGCCGGCCAGGCCACTCGCCGCCAGGAACAACGGACCCAACCGAGCCACGGGCAGAGGGGCCTCCAACAGGCTGCCCAAGCGGTCGGCATTGATCGGTTTAGCACTCACGCATTTCGCCACGAGTTGAATGCGATTCCGTAAACCCGGCAATGGGGCAAGCGCCTGAACGAGTTTCTGGCGACTCTCCCATTGGTCAAACGAAAAGGGATGTTGATGCGCCAGCCAAGACACCAGCAGGGCCTGCCCTTCCTGTGAGATCGTCGTGTCCAACAACCGGAACAAAGAATGCTGCCCGACAAGGTCAAGATCCGCACCGTATGGGTGATCGGATGACAGACGCATCGTGGTTTCCGGCATGCCATTCCAATCCACACGAAGACGCGCCACCTGTCTTTTCTGAATCTCAAGCCACGTTTCAAGGCGACGCAGCCGGCGTTCCAATCGGTAATGAACATGCGCCACCCCGAGGAAACAGAGAAGAAATCCCAGTAGCGCCCAGTTCCCCGTGACGAACCATCCGAATTTATACAAGACGACGCAAACCAGAATCCCGACAAGCACGACTCCCATGCGGACCCGGCTCATCCCCAGACTGATGCGCCGGCCTTGTTGAAGAATCCGCATGCCCCGTTCGATACCGCGGGTGATCATGCGTTCCCGTTTGTCACGTTTCTGATCCATGATCATGGCGATTGACGATCCGTTCGAGAAGAAGAGACGGCCCAGCGCAAGCCGAATGCGAACACGCAAACGCAGGAGAAAAGAGGCGCGTTAATCGGAAGACAGTCGCAGGTTCTCTGGCAGGCTTTCCAAATACTCCAGTAAAGCTCGATACGTCAGTTCGCGGACTTTGGCTTTCGTCGCCGGCTCTCCGTCCAAACTCCGTTTCAGCCAGACCGTGTCCTGCACCTGGACGTTGGCCTGATTACACAAAGTCCACATGTGATGAAGAAACTCTATCGACAATCCAACCTGAACGCCTTCCGATTCGATACGGTCATCCAGGATGGCCAAGAGGTCTGAGATAGCCTCATCAGCCCGGTACGGTTTGGAAGAATAGCCGAATGCCTCCGTCGTGGCTTCGTCTTGTTTGGCCTGTTCGACCAAATCATGCATATACTCTTTCAAGAGCCCGATTTGTCGACCTGAGAGCCGCATAGTCATTTGCCGCCAATCTCGAACACACGCCCGGAAGAAGATGCGCCTAACCTTATCTCAACTTCCCGAGATCGGCAAGCGCTCTACACACTTCATCAGCCGATACAGGAGGCCGTGCAGGACGCGACCAATAGAGAAATAGTCAGCGAATGAGCGAACATATGCGTTAATTCCAATCACACCGTGGAGCAGGTGATGAATGACCATTCAATCACCGCTATGGTTCCAACTGGTCTTGCCGTCAATGCCCCATTGGGGTATATTTATGCGATGCAGACAGTCGTCGAGACCCCGACGTTCAGGCGGCAGGCGGACAAACTCTTCAGCGAGGATGAAAAACAAGAACTGATCGACTTTTTGGCGAAAAACCCCCTGGCGGGTGACAAAATTCCAGGAACGGGCGGTGTTCGCAAACTGCGCTTCTCGACCTCCGGACGAGACAAGCGCGGCGGCGCACGGGTGATTTATTATTATCTCGACGAAGCCATGCCGGTCTACGCCCTACTCGTCTATACGAAGGCAACGAAAACCGATCTGACGCCGAACGAAAGACGTGTGATTTCGGCCCTTGCAGCCGCGCTCAAGGCCACACGGAAGGAGATCAAATGAACACTTTTGGCGACGATCTGATCCAATCCCTCAATGAAGCCCTAGCCCATGCAAAGGGCGAAGGCCCCGCCATCGTCCACGTCCCCGTGGCGCCGCGCGAGGTTCGCAAGCAAGCCAAGCTCACACAGGCGCAGATGGCGCCGTTGATGGGCATGAGCCTTTCCGGCTATCGGAAGTGGGAACAGGGCACGCGTCGGGTCAGCGGCCCCGCCGCAACCCTTCTGCGCGTCATTGAAAGGGAACCTGATGCCGTCAAGCGCGCGTTGTTGTCCGCGGGACAGGGATGACGGGCGTCTCAACAAGAGTGTCGGGTTACGCTCCACTCACCGACCTACCATTTCATCTGGCTCAGCCATCTGAATCCAATAGCTGATCGTAATTTATTGAGTCCTGACAGTGGATCTCTTCGAAGTAAGGGGAGGGCTGCCGCGATTCAAGCGCGGAATGGAATAGTCGAAGCGAAAATTTGTTCTCCCTACTAACCCACCTAAAAAATCCAGAGCTAAACTCGACTTCCCCCAATCTTGTTCTCGGAACGCGTACCGCCATTTCATCAATCCCCGCACCATATTTTCGATTGAGATAGTTAACAATCTTTTTGTATATCTCTTCATTGTAGTCTTCGTCGGAGTGAAGTTCGTCATCAATACATTTTCCATGAAGTGCTTGATTCCTGACTCCAGCGCCATGCATAAAAAGGCGCTCATGCAATTTGGGATCCTGTAATATAGAGGTGGCTCGGTTTCCTTGAACAGGTTGCAGGCTGTTGATAAGTGGCTCTCCGCTCTGGTTATGCCGCCGCCGGGATTGGCTTGGGCTGGTTG